>ENA-ORBV01005089-ORBV01005089.1-microbial-mat-metagenome-genome-assembly--contig:-NODE-5089-length-24508-cov-26.172936_pt1 | contig 24508 bp, 23 predicted proteins | sample MGYA00237777_ERZ505514 | MGnify/ENA primary metagenome ERZ505514 (study PRJEB26160, sample SAMN06269048) | microbial mat metagenome | isolation source: Oligotrophic lake microbial mat | place... | reverse complement strand
GCGTCAGATGTGTATAAGAGACAGCATTCCGCCAAGGCCGATTACTGCCGCCCGTAAATGCGGATTGGCGGGCTTCATACAACCTCCTCTTCCTGCCGTTCGGCCAGAAAAGGGCTGCTTGGGATGTTGACTATGCACTCGGAAAGGCGTTCGGCGATCGGCAGTGGCATCCGGGGGCAATTGCCGAACATGGGCAGCTGGTGCATTAACGTCCACACCGGACGGGCCATCAAGCCTGCGTTGTTCAAGGCGCTGGCCTGGGCGGAATACCTTGAGGCGCACGCGCGTCGGGCCTATGCCAGCGTCACGAATGCACAGGCCGAAGGCGCGCGGGCGCTGCTCAGGCGCATCCGCAAGGGTGACATCGCAGACGACGCAGGAAAGCCGCTAGACGCGTTCGCAGCTCGCGACGTATACCGGCGCGGCTGGTCGCACCTGGGCACGCCTGACGCCTTCTATGAGGCTGCAAAGATGCTTTGCGACTTCGACTATCTGCGCGAGGAAGTCACGGCATCCGGGCCGAAGGGTGGCGCACCGAAACAGGCGTATCGCGTCAACCCGAAAGCGAGGACCGCATGAGCTACCTTGCCAGACTCAAAGCGCGTGAACAGGAAAAAACGCAAGCGAAAGCGCCCGATACGGAACCGCCAAAACCGCCAAAACCCGGTTGTGTCAGTTTTGACCGTACCGATGCGGGCCTTTTGAAATCGGATTTTTCGGGACCGGCCGCGAATGAAGGTGTGCCCGACACCGACGCCGCCGGGCCGGATTTGCCGCTATTGGCTGCGCTGGCCGAATTCGACGCGCTGATTGAACGGCTTTGCGACCTTTCCCGCTACCCGGCGGACGTGCGCGAGAACATGCGGCAGGCGCGGCGGCGCATGAGTCCGGACAATCTACGCTTGGAACTGCCTGTCATGCGCGAACACCTGGCGCGTGCAGAAGGCAAAGCGCGGGTAGCCAAATGAGCACGAAGCCCGGCAAGGCCGGCAAGTGGTATCGACGCCTGCCGCTGCTAAGTCGTTCATCAAAACCCTTAGATGCTCAAGATGCTCATCAAAATAGTGTGAGCACCTTGAGCACCTTCGGGAAAGATGAGCACCTTCGGGAGCGAGTTAGTTTCGGACGGGGCCCGAACACGGACGCGCCACGGAAGGAACCAGATACAGCCTCTGACTGCCAATTCCCCCCAAACCGAACACCTAACCGACTTTGACCGATGGGAAGCCCTTTTTCCGGCCACTGGGGCCGCCGTAGCGGCCGCCTGACCGTCGATGACTGCCACTCCATAGACGTGCGCCAGTGGCACCGGCAAGGCCGTCTGGAGCCCGGAACTTCCTTCACTCTGCGCTGGGCAGTCTTAGAGGCTTCACCCGCTGGGGCAATGTCTGTATTCGTCAAGGGCGACCGCTTGGCGATTGACGGTATGGCAATACAACTCATATGGACCGGGCGCGGATTCAAGGGCAAGCCGCAAGGTCGGCGAGTCTGGTTTCTATGCCCGCGATGTTCACGGCGCTGTTGCCTGCTGTACTCGCAGGGTGGACCGTTCGCGTGCCGGATATGCATGGGCCTGAGCTATCCCAGCGAAAACGAGTCGACGGCTGCCAGGGCAGCGCGCAGGGCATGGCGGGCAATTCAGCAAGCCGCGTTTGATGTCAACCGGAAACATGGCAAACCCAAGTGGATGCGCTGGCCAACGTTCTGGCGACTGGCGGCGAAGGCGGAGGCCGCTGAGGAAGTGGTGGCGCGATTTGAGGGCAGTTTCGACGTCCTGTTGGAAAAGATTGAAGCGATGCCGCTGAAAAGAGCAAGGCGGACAGCCCGAAAGGAATGAGCGAGGGCGAACAATTTATTGCTGTGAATATGCGAAGATGAAATATGCAAGTGTGACTTGCTAAATCTAACCCAAATGGAACGAAAACGAATCATGCACAACCTCTTTAATAGCGCCGCTAAACTGTTGTTTGCCGCGCTGTTCTCGCTTCCGACGATCGCGGCTGAAACCATCGTAAATGGTGTGGCTATCCCGGAGGCTGCCGCCGAACTTGCAGTGGCCGAACAAAAAGCTAAGGGCGTTCCGGACACTCAACAACTAAGGGAGGCTGTACGCAATGAACTAATTGGTCGTGAGTTACTCACCCAAGAAGCGAGAAAGTTGGGGCTTGATAAGAAAACCGAGGTGGCTACGCAGGTCGAAATAGCCCGACAAGCTGTTTACATCAATGCATTCGTTCAGGAGTTCAGCAAAACGAATCCGATCACGGACCTGGACGTCAGGGCTGCGTACGACAACCTAAAAGCCCAGCTAGGCGACACTGAATACAAGATACGTCACATCTTGGTCGAACAGGAAAGCGAGGCGAACGCGATAATCGTCAATCTGAAAAAGGGCGCGAAGTTCGACGATCTAGCCAAACAATCCAAGGATCGCGCTTCCGCCGAGCGGGGTGGCGACCTAGGCTGGATTAACAGGGTCGGTCTAGTAAAACCGCTCATCGATGCGATCGTCGGCATGAGCAAGGGCAAGTACACCGAGACTCCAATAAGAACCATTGTCGGCTATCACGTGGTACTGCTTGAGGACACCCGTCCGTTAAGCCTGCCGCCTCTTGACCAGATGAGGCAACAACTTGCGCAGCGCCTTCTGCAAGAGAAAATTCAACGGTACGTCAGTGAACTCCGCGCCAAAGCAACGATTCAATAAGCCTATGAAAATCCGTCGAGGATGTTTTTTGTTCGCCGTTGCACTGATGAGCACTCCGTGTATCGGCATGACTGGTAAAGAGTTGTCACAGTTGTGCGATGCAAATTCAACATTCTTGGAATTCGCGAGATGTGTGGGTTATTTGGAAGGGTTTAACGATGGTATGGTGGGCGAATCTTCGGCTCGAACACTGGAATCCATGACCGCACCTCGTCCGGCGAAATCGGTCTGCGTACCTGAGGGAGTCACACTTCGCCAAATGCGCGATATCATAATGGCGCACCTAACCGCGAACCCGGACGACTTGCGCCAGTTCGGATCAATTTTTATAAGAACGGCTTTGTACGAAGCGTACCCATGCATGGAGTCGCCACGCTGAAATTGTCGCGTTGCGTGACCCTGCCGCTACCGCGTTAGCTACTTGTCACGCCGGGACAGTGTTAGGTACCTGCGGAAACGCGTTCTAGCGGGCTTGGGATGCATCGGCGGCCCGGCACCCTGGCCGGAGTCCCGGAAACGGGCACACCCCCCTTCTGACGCGGCGGCAAAGCATGCTTATTGGAGTTACAGCCCGAAGCGGCTCAATTCAGTGCGATCGGAAGCAAATACACTTGGATCGGACTGCTGCAACGTGAATTTACTGGATAGGTTTTCTCGTTGATCTTTGCCGAATATCCGGGCGTTGCTTGGCTCGCCAGGGCGATGCGATAATCGGTGTGTGATCATCTGCCTCGACCGCTCTGCAATCACCTGCTGGTGCTGGCGTAAGCCTGCCGCCTAAATCCCCATGCGTTCGCCGAGCGCATCGGCGTCGGAAGCCCTGAACAGCCGGGCTATCCCTGCAAATTGCGGGTATATATGAGGGTATCAAACCGATGTTAGTGGTTTTGATACCAATGAAATCAAAAGGTTAAGTTAAAAATGATCCTGATGATCGACAACTACGACTCCTTCACCTACAACCTGGTGCAGTACATGGGCGAGCTCGGTGCCCAGGTGCGGGTGGTGCTGAACGACGAGATGAGCGTGGCTGCGATCGCCGCGCTCAAGCCGGAAAAGATCGTGATCTCGCCCGGCCCCTGCTCGCCCAACGAGGCTGGGGTGTCGCTGGAGGTGATTCGCAGCTTCGCCGGCAAGCTGCCGATTTTGGGCGTGTGCCTGGGTCACCAGGCAATCGGCCAGGCCTTCGGCGGCAAGGTGGTGCATGCCAGGCAATTGATGCATGGCAAGACCTCACCTGTAACGCATATCGATAGCGGCGTGTTTGCCGGCTTGCCCACGCCCTTCACCGCGACGCGCTATCACTCGCTGGCAGTCGAGCGCGACACCTTGCCGGCTGAACTCGAAGTCACCGCCTGGACCGATGATGGCGAGATCATGGGCCTGAAACACCGCACGCTGGCCATCGAAGGGGTGCAATTTCATCCCGAATCGATACTCACCGAGCACGGCCATCGCATGCTCAGGAATTTCCTGCAACGCCAATAGACCAAAGGACTACCATGCCCGCCATCACCCCGCAGGAAGCCCTGCAACGTACCATCGAACACCGCGAGATCTTTCACGACGAAATGCTGGCCCTGATGCGCATGATCATGAAGGGCGAGATCTCGCCGGTCATGTCGGCGGCGATCATCACCGGCATGCGCGTGAAGAAGGAGACCACTGGCGAAATCGCCGCCGCAGCGCAGGTCATGCGTGAATTCGCCAGCAAGGTGCATGTGCCCGCGACCGCGCATTTCGTCGACATCGTCGGCACCGGCGGCGATGGCTCGCACACCTTCAACATTTCCACCGCATCGATGTTCGTGGCCGCCGCCGCCGGCGCGACGGTGGCCAAGCACGGCAACCGGGGCGTCTCCTCGAAGTCGGGCAGTGCCGATGTGCTCGAGGCGCTGGGCGTCAACATCATGCTCGATCCGCAGCAGATCGCCGAGAGCATCGCCGCCACCGGCATCGGCTTCATGTTCGCTCCCAATCATCACCCGGCGATGAAGAATGTCGGGCCGGTGCGCCGCGAGCTTGGGGTGCGCACCATATTCAACATTCTCGGGCCGCTGACCAATCCGGCCGGTGCGCCCAACATCCTGATGGGCGTGTTCCACTCCGATCTGGTCGGCATCCAGGCGCGTGTTCTGCAGCTATTGGGGGCCACCCATGCCTTGATCGTCTACGGCAAGGATGGCATCGACGAAGTGTCGCTGGGCGCCGCCACCATGATCGGCGAGCTGAAGAACGGCGAGGTCACCGAGTACGAAATTCACCCCGAGGATTTCGGCTTGTCGATGATGTCCAATCGCAGCATCAAGGTCAACGACGCCGCCGAATCCAAGGCCATGTTGCTCGAGGCCCTGGAAAACCGCGAAGGCACCGCGCGCGAGATCGTGATTCTCAACGCCGGCACGGCGCTCTATGCGGCCAATGTCGCGGCCTCGATCGCCGATGGTATTGGTCTCGCGCGTGAAACGGTGGCCAGTGGCGCGGCGCGCAAGAAGCTCGATGACTTCGTGCAGTTCACCAAGAAGTTTTCGACCTGATCGGGGCGGCCGCATGTCCGACATTCTCAAGAAAATCCTCGCCACCAAGGAGCGTGAAGTGGCGGCCGCGCGCGCGCGCGTCGATGACGCGGCGATTCGCGCGCAGGCCGGGGCGGCGCGGCCGCTACGTGACTTCGCCGGCGCGCTGCGTGCCAGGATCGCCGGCGGCCATGCTGCAGTGATCGCCGAGGTGAAGAAAGCCAGCCCGTCGCGCGGCGTGCTGCGCGAGCACTTCGTGCCGGCGGCGATCGCGCGCGACTACGCTGCGCACGGCGCGGCCTGCCTTTCGGTGCTGACCGATGCCGAGTATTTCCGCGGCTCGCTCGATGATCTGGTCATGGCGCGTGCGGCCTGCGATCTGCCGTGCCTGCGCAAGGATTTCATGATCGACGAGTATCAGGTGCATGAAGCACGCGCCGCCGGCGCTGATTGCATCCTGCTGATTGTTGCCGCACTCGGCCCCGCGCAGCTGGCGGCCCTGGAGGCAAGCGCCATGGCGCTTGGCATGGCGGTGCTGGTTGAAGTGCATGATGCGGCCGAGCTGGAGATCGCGTTACGCCTGAAGACGCCGCTCCTGGGCATCAACAACCGCAACCTGCGCACCTTCGAGACCAGCCTTTCGAACACGCTCGACTTGTTGCCGCGCATTCCGGCTGGCAAGCTGGTGATCACCGAGTCCGGCATCCTCGAGGTTGACGATGTGCGCCGCATGCGCTCGCATGCGGTCAACGCGTTTCTGGTGGGCGAGGCGTTCATGCGCGCGCCCAGCCCGGGGGCGGAGCTGGCGCGCCTGTTCGCCTGAAGCCGGCGTTGCGCGCAACGCGACCTGGCGACCTCAGGTCGCAAGCCAGGCGCGCCGCAGGCGTGCCGCGCTGCCACCCAAGCGCGCTTCGGCCTTGAGTTCGACGGTGATCTCGGCGCGGCCCAGGCGTATTTCGCGTTCGATCAGTTCATCGCGGCGGAAAGCATGAACCATAACCGTGCTGCCGACCGGGCGCCGTTCCAGCAGGGTCTCGAGCGAACTCTTGTCGACCCTGATTCCATTGACAGCGATCAGCACATCGCCGGCGGAAAGGCCGGCCATCTGCGCACCGCCACCGTCCAACACGTGGGTGAGCTTCACGCCGGCGGGCGCGGCCACAAGGCGGGCGCCCAAGGCCGGCTTGGCGCCGGCATCGACGCGCAGTTCGACGCCGACCGTCGCCAGCAGCTTCTTGAGCGGCAGTTCGTCGGTGCCATCGATGGCGGCGTCGAAAAAGCGCTTGATCCGCCCTGCGAGTGCCGGTGCTGCCGCTATCGCGGCCTGGCGCACGCCGTCCTCCGGCACGCCGCGGCCGGCACCATCGAATGGCGCGCCGTAGTCGCGCCACAGCGCAAGCATGACGTCGTCCAGCGACTTGCGACCGCCGCTGCCGCTGCGTAAAAGCAGGTCCAGGCACAGGCCCACCAGCGCACCTTTGGTGTAGTAGCTGACCACCGCGTTGGGCGCATTCTCGTCCTGGCGGTAATACTTGGTCCAGGCGTCGAAGCTTGAATCGCCGAGCGATTGCTTCATGCGACCACTGCCGCGCAGCACGCCCTGCGCCGTCTTGGCAAGCAGGCTCAAGAAAGACGCTTCGTCGATCACGCCTGAACGCACCAGGAACAGGTCGTCGTAATAGGAGGTGAAGCCCTCGAAGGCCCACAACAGGCGCGTGTAGTTCTCCTGCGTCAGGTCGTAGGGCGCGAAGGCGGCGGGCTTGATGCGCTTGACATTCCAGGTGTGGAAGTACTCGTGGCTGCACAGCCCGAGAAAGGTGCGATAGCCCTCGGGCATGCCGCGCATGCCGGCATGCGGCAGGTCGTTGCGCGCGCAGATCAGCGCGGTCGAGGCGCGGTGTTCAAGCCCGCCATAGCCGTCACCCACCGCCATCACCTGGAACACATAGCGCGCGAAAGGCACGTCCGCGGGCCCGGCGTTGCGGCCGTGGAAAAAGCGTATCTGCCGCTCGCAGATCTTCTTCAGGTCGGCGGTCAGGCGCCGGGTGTCGCAGTCGTGGCGGCCGCTGATCGCCACTTCGTGCGCCACACCACAGGCACGAAATGCGATCAGGGTGAAGCGGCCCATCTCGACCGGATGATCGATCAACTCGTCGTAGCTGGCGGCGCGATACAGGCCGAAGGCGTGCAAACGCGTGCCGCGCATGCGCGGCAGCGTGGTGGCCACGCGCCAGTCGGCATGGGCACGACCCCGGGGCGGCAGGATCTCGACTTCATGCGCCGAGTCCTCGAAGCCGGCCACGCGCAGGAATACGCTGGTGCCATTGAAAAATCCGTGCGACTCATCCAGGTGCGCGGCACGTACCGAAAGCTCCCAGGCGTAGATGTCGCACGTGACGGTGAGCGGCCCCTTGCAGGGCGCTGCGGCCCAACTGTGTTTGTCGAGTTTTTCCAGCGCCACCGGCCCGCTGCGGTCGCAGGCCTTGATGCGCACGATGTTGCGCGCGAATTCGCGAATCATGTAGCTGCCGGGAATCCACACCGGCAGCGAGAGCCGCTGGCCCAGTGCCGCCGGCTGCGCGATGGTCAGCGTCACCTCGAACAGGTGGGCCTGCGGATTGATCGGGATGATGCGGTAGCGCAGCGCAGGGGCGGGTTTCATCGGGTCATCAAGGCTTCGGGTCGGGAGTGGTCGGCGGCAGGTCGTCGCGGGTATCGATATCGCGCACCACACCCGGATCATCGCATTCGATCAGTTGCAGAAGGCCGGGATTGGCGCGCACGATGTGGCGTGCGCCAGCGTCACCTTCGAGCCCCAGCAGTGGTTCGCGGAAGTGTGCGCCAATCCCTACCGGATGGCCGCGCTCGCCCTGGTAGCCGGCAGCGACCAGGGCGGCACCGGCGCCCACCGCACCCGCGATGCGGGCGTGGGTGGCGGGTCGGATGAAGGGCATGTCGGCCAGGGCGACAACCCAGCCATCGGCATCGGCGCTGGCCGCCACACCGGCGGCCAGGCTGGCGCCCATGCCTTCGTTGGCGCGCGCGCATTCGACCACGCGCAGGCCCATGGCTTCGAGCAGGGGCTTGAGCGGGCTCGCGGTTCTCACCACCGCGACGCCACGCGGAAACGTTGCGGCGAATGAGCGTGCCGCGCGCAGTGCGATCGGCTCGCCGTCCAGCGGGTGCAGCAGCTTGTTGCCGTTGAAGCGCTGCGAGGAGCCGGCGGCAAGCAGGATGCCGGTGACGACACTGGTCATGCCTTGCCAGCGCCCCGCAGGTCGGGCCTGGCCCGGTGTGGCCGCGCCACGAAGGTCAGGCGCGCGACGGTCTGAGCGCCAGGCGGAGCGAACCAGACATCAGGTGGCACAGGCTTCGAAGTTGCCGGCGGCCTTGTCCGATACACGGTCAAGCGGGAAGCGGTTTTTCACCGCGGTGACTTCGGCGAGGATGGAAATCGCAATTTCCGGCGGCGTGCGGCTGCCGATACGCAGGCCTATCGGTCCGTGCAGGCGCTCGATCTCGGCGTCTGACAGGTCGAATTCCTTCAGGCGCAGCTTGCGCTTGGCGGTATTCACGCGCGAGCCGAGTGCACCGATGTAGAAGGCCGGCGACTTGAGTGCCTCAAGCAGCGCCATGTCGTCCAGCTTCGGGTCATGGGTCACGGCAACCACCGCGCAGTGCGCGTCGAGGTTCAGTTGCAGCACCACGTCGTCGGGCATGCCGGTCACCAGTTCGGCATTCGGCACATTCCAGTCGGCGCGATATTCCTCGCGCGGGTCGCACACGATCACCTGGTAGTCCAGCGCCTGCGCCATCTCGGCCAGGTAGCGCGACAATTGCCCGGCGCCGATGATCAGCATGCGCCACAAGGGGCCGTAGATCACCTTGAGCGTGTTGCCGTCGAACGCGGTCTTGTCGGCACGCGAGGCGCCGGTGATGCTGACCGCGCCGGTATCCAGATCGATGGTGCGCATGGCCAGCTCGTGGCGCGCGGCACGCGCCAGGATGTCTTCAACCCAGGCGGTGTCGGTGACCGGCTCCTGCACCAGCTTCAAGGCGCCGCCGCACGGCAGGCCGAAGCGTGCCGCTTCCTCGGTGGTGACGCCGTAGCTGACGATTTCCGGCCGGGTCGCCAGGAGCGGCGCGTTGCGGCAGCGCTCGATCAGGTCGTCCTCGACACAGCCACCGGAGACCGATCCCACGATCTGGCCGTCGCCGCGAATCGCCAGCAGGGCGCCCGGCGGGCGCGGCGCGCTGCCCCAGGTTTCAACCACGGTGACCAGGTTGACGGTGTGCCCGGCCTGGCGCCAGGCGAGGACGGATTTGAGTACGTTGAGGTCGACGCTGTCCATGATGCTTCCTTGCTGATGGAGTTGCGATTGTACGTCTACACGGCAGTGATCCAACTCGCCGGCGCTGTGGTTTGGCGGCTGCCGTTCAAGCCAATGGAGACCGGAATCCTTGCCCACCCGTGCCTGCGCACGCGTCGTGGCATTCCTGCCCGGATTGGCCGCAGCGCCAAATGGCCTGGTTCGACGGTGCGGACAAACCCGATACCGGCCATGCCTTCGCACCTATGCTTACAATCTCCAAGTCCCGCCGCTAATCCCGCGGTTCAGTCCAATTCAGTCCAGCAGCGTCGATCCACCGCGATGATTTCCTGCCTCGCATCTTGCCGCTCCGCCGCGCGGCGGATAAGTGGTATTCGTCAGGCGCCCGAAAAACTTGCCGCGGCGTGCTTGCGGCAGCTATCATAAAGTGATAGCATTCTCAGCGTGAACTCGAAGCAAAGGAAGACACTCGCAGCGATCTTCGCTCTACCAACCTCGGCCTCAATTGTCTTTGCAGACATTGAGGCCATGTTGAAGGGTCTCGGAGGAATTATCAAGGAGCGGGAAGGTTCTCGCATCAAGGTTGAACTCACTGGTGAACAGTGGCGAGCGCATCGCCCTCACCCAGGGCGGGAAGCCAAACGTTATCAAGTTGAAGAAGTACGGGAACTTCTGTCCCGGCTGGGAGTTAAGCCATGAATACCATGTCGCATAAAGGCTATACCGCACGCGTCGAGTATGACGAGCGGGACAATATTCTCGTTGCTCGTCTACTAGGTATTCGGAGCATCATCAGCTTTCACGCCGACACCGTAAGCGAACTCCGACTTGAGTTTGAGAAGGCAGTCGAAGACTATTTGGCGGAATGCAGGGAAGAAGGCGTAAAGCCTGAAAGACCAGCCTCTGGAAAACTTCTTCTGCGCGTTACCCCGGAGATTCACGGTCGGGCACTGGTAGCTGCTCAAGCGGCTGGCAAAAGCCTGAATCAATGGGCTACTGAAGTACTTCAGAGTGCTGTGCACCCGGGCGGCTAACGACCAAGGTTAGATCGTGCGAAGGCACGATTTCAACCGATGACGCGGGTGTTCGACGCCTCCGCCATACTGGCGGCGCCTTTCGAGGAGCCCGGCACCGATCGCGTAGTCGAGCTTTGGGCCGAGGGTGAAAACCTGCTTTTAACGGTGAACTACTCTGCAGTGGTGGCCAGGCTGGCAGAGCGCGGTCCGCGCCCGCTGATCGAAACCGGCATGTGCGGGTTCAGCGCTCCAGCCTGGTGATCTTCGAGCCCTCGAAGGTCAGGTTGTACATCAGGCCCTTGTTGGAGAAGATGAAGCCGATGATCGGCTCCTTGATCGTGTTGGTGTCGATCTCGCCGCCGGCGCCAAGCGTGGCCAGCGCCACGCTGCCGTCAACGCCGGCCTTCCAGCCTTTGCTTTTGCGAAAAGCTTCCAACGCTTTCGGGTTCATGAACAGGATCACCTGCGACTTGATCTGCGCACCCAGCTGAAAGCCGATCGAGGCCGAGGCGGTGTTGTAGTAGGCGATCGGCTTGCCCTTGACCACCAGCGCGCCTTCGCCATATTCGCCACCGATGCCGATCCCTGCCTTGATCACTTCGGGAAACACCAGCATGCCGCTGGCCTTTTGCGCCAGGCCTTTGCCGGCGCTGGTCTGCTTGTAGAAATTTTCGATCGCTTCCTGCACCTTGGCGTCGATTTCCTCCTTCGAGGCCGCGCTCGCGGCCGTGCTAAGAAACAAACCGCTACACGCCAGGATCAATCCGGCAATCAGGGTTTTGGTGTGCATGGTGTGGCCTCCTTGTTCGACACGAATGCGCAGTGTAGCGGGGCGCGGCAATCGGAGTGGCCGCCGCTGGCCAAGGATTGCGCTCGGCGGCGACGGTGGTGCCCCTTACCCAAGCTTGGCAACATTGGCTTCCCAATGGCGGCCGTCGAATTCGAAGACCGCGGGTGCGGCAAGCGCCAGGTCGAAATCATCGAGCGTGCGCACATTCACGGTGAAGAGTTCCGGGGCCGAGCGCGGATGGGTGAATGTATGGATACCGCAAGTGCCACAGAAGTAGTGGCTGGCGATGCCGGTACCGAACTTGTAGTTCTCGAGCTTGTCAGCGCCGGCGATCAGGCGAAAGCGCTCCGGCGGCACCCGATGATGCAGGATGCCCTTCTTGGAGCAGATCGAGCAATTGCATTGCGTGACCTTGTCGATCACCGACTCGATCTCGAATTTCACTGCGCCGCAATGGCAGCTTCCGGTATAGCGTGGCATGGTGATGAACGATCCTCTCGGTTGAATCTGCGGGATGCCATGCAAGCGGCGGGTTCCTGCAGCGTGGGGGCCGGGCAATTAAGGTCTGTCGAAGCCGCGGGCCTCAATTGACGCTGCGTTCCCGCCCCTGCCAGTAACGCTCGCGCAGCACCTTTTTGTCGGGCTTTCCCAGCCCGGTCAGCGGCAGGCTGTCGACAAAGTCGATGCTCTTGGGCGCATACACCGCGCCCTTGGCATGGCGCACGCGCGCGGTCAGCTCTTCGCTGCTGGCCGCCATGCCGGCGCGCAGCACCACGATCGCCTTGACCGCCTCGCCCCATTTCGGATCGGGCACGCCGATCACGCCGGCGGCGGCCACCGCCGGGTGCGCGGTCAGCACATCCTCGATCTCGGCGGGGTAAACATTGAAGCCGCCGCTGATGATCATGTCCTTGCTGCGGCCGACGATGTACAGGTAGCCGTCGGCATCGCGGCGCGCCAGATCACCGGTGTAGAGCCAGCCGTGGCGCAGCGCCCGCGCGGTTTCCGCAGGCTTGTTCCAGTAACCCTGCATCACCAGCGGCCCGCGCACGCAGATTTCGCCCACTTCGCCGGTGGGCACGTCAAGTCCGGCATCGTCGAGCAGGCGCACCTGGCTGTTGTAGATCGGCAGGCCGCAGGATGCCAGGCGTTGCGGATGATGCTCTGGATCATGGTCGCGCTTGCGCAGCGCCGTGACGGCGTTGGGCGCCTCGGACTGGCCGTAGAGCTGCATGAATACCGGCCCGAACACGCGCATGCCTTCGATCAGGCGCGCCGGCGCCATCGGCGCGGCACCGTAGATGATCAGTTCCAGCGAGGCCAGATCGGCGTCGCATACGCCCGGGTGATCGAGCAGCACGTAGATCATGGTCGGCACCAGGAAGGTGGCGCTGATGCGGTGCTCCGCGACCAGGTCGAAAAAGCGTTGCGCCTCGAAGGCCTTGGCCATCACGTAGGTGCCGGAGCGCAGCAGCACGGCCATGATCATGGCGCCGGCCCCGTGGGTGATCGGCGTCATCGCCAAAAAGCGGATCTCGTGCGGCCAATCCCACTCGGACAGTTCGGCCATCACCATGCTCACATGGGTGCGATGGGTGTGCACCACGCCTTTGGGCTTGCCGGTGGTGCCGCCGGTGTAGATCAGCACGCAAATGTCGTCAGCCGTGGTGTTGGCGCTAAGCGGTGCGGCGACCTGCTGTTGCGCCAGCGCCAGGATGTCGTCGGCGATGGCGTTGGGCCCGAGGCCGTAAAGCGTTTTGATGCCGGGCACGCGCGCAGCCAGCGCCTGGGCCCGACCTTCGAACATGAGGGGGTCGAAAAACAGCGTGCTCACGCCCGAATCCTCCAGCAGGTAGGCGTGGTCGTCCGCGGACGCCAGCGGATGCATCCAGGTGTTGCGCAGGCCCATCACGTAGGCGGCGGCGGTGATCAGGAATGCCTCGATACGGTTGGGTGACAAGGCCGCCACCGCATCACCGTGGCGCAGGCCGCGCGCGCTCAGTGCCTGCACCAGGCGCGACAGCAGGTGGCCCATCTGACGATAGGTCAGGGTCTGATCTTCGCAGACGAAAGCAACGCGGTCGCCGCCGCGTTCAATGGCGCGTAGCAGCAGGTCGCCCATGCTGCATTCGGTGTGGAGGGCGTTTTGCATGGCAGGCAATTTCGACATTCGTGCTGGGGTTCAAAAGGGGTTGGTGACGATGCCGCCGTCCACCCGCAGCGCCGCGCCATTGGTGGCGCTGGACGCCGGCGAGCAAACATAGCAGATCAGGTTGGCCACTTCCTCCGGTTGGGCGTAGCGCTGCAGCAGCGAAGCCGGTCGGCGCTCGGTAAAGGTGCGTCGGGCTAATTCGTCGGGCGTGGTGCCCATGCTTCTGGCGCGCGCTTCCATGCGCGCCGGCATCGCCTCTACCCAGGTCGGGCCGGGCAGCACCGAATTGACCGTCACGTTGCTGCCACGGGTCATCTCGGCGGCGCCGCGCGCGATCACCAGTTGCGCGGCTTTCGAGAAGCCGTAGTGCACCATTTCCTTGGGAATGTAGATGCCCGATTCGCTGGAGACAAATACCACGCGGCCCCAGTCGCGGGTTTCGAGCATCGCCTTCAGGTAGTGGCGGGTGAGGCGCACGCCGCTCATCACGTTGACTTCGAACATGCGCTCCCAGTCGGTGTCTTCGAGCTCGAAAAACGGCTTGGGCTCGTAAACGCCGAGGTTGTTGACCAGGATATCGACCGCCGGGAACTGCCTGATCAGTTGCGCGCAGCCGGCGGCGCTGCCCAGGTCGAGCGGAGCGGTATGCAGGCGCGCGACCGGTACCTCGCCACGGATGCGTGCCAGCGCTTCGGTCACCGCGCCGGCCTGGCGGCCGTTGACGATCACCTCGGCGCCCATGCGCGCCAGGCCAATGGCGCTGGCCAGGCCGATGCCGCGGGTGGAGCCGGTTACCAGGGCCAGCTTGCCGCTGAGATCGAGATTCATGGGGGGTGAAGCCTTTCAATGTGAAGCGCTGTTGCCAGGCGCGGGTTGCGTCGGATAGCGGCGAGTTTGAGCATACACCGCCCTTCTCCTGCTAGGCTTGGGGCCATGTTCAAGTATCTGCAATCGCGCGTGCGCGGCACCGCCACCACCGGTCCTGCCGCGCCGCCGGAAGGCCTGCTGGCGTTTTACTGGCATTTTGTGCGCCAGACCAAAAGATGGTATGCGGCGATGTTCGTCACCAGCCTCGTGGTGGCGCTGATCGATACGCTGATCCCCTTGTTCATCGGCGCGTTGGTGTCCCTGATGCAGGCGGCCGACCGCAAGGCGGCCCTGGCGGCGCAGGCGCCGCTGCTCACCGGCATGCTGGTGGCGGTGTTGATCGTGCGGCCGCTGGTGCTGCTGGTGGATGTGGCAATCCGCCAGAACGCGCTGATTCCCGGGGTCACCAGCCTGATCCGCTGGCAAAGCCACTGGCACGTGATCCGCCAGGGCCTGGCGTTTTTCCAGAACGATTTCGCCGGGCGCATCGCCAACCGCGTGATGCAGACCGCCATGGCGCTGCGCGAGTCGGTGATGTCGGCAATTCGCGCGGTCTGGTACATCGCGGTGTACGGCATCAGCGCCCTGGTGCTGATGGCGATGGTCGACTGGCGCCTGGCGGTGCCCACGCTGGTGTGGTTCGCCGGCTACGCGGCGTTTCTGCGCTATTTCGTGCCGCGCATGCGCGACTTGTCCAAGGCCAGCTCCGAGGTGCGTTCGCTGGTGATGGCGCGGGTGGTCGACAGTTACACCAACATCCTTACCGTCAAGCTGTTCGCCCGCTTGAAAGACGAGGATAGCTATGTGAGCGAAGTGATCGACCAGCACCAGGCAGCGGTGGGTGCGCACATGAAGCTGATCTCGCAGTTCATGTTTTGCCTTTCGGTGATGAACGCGATCCTGCTCACCGGCACGGCGGCGATCGGCATCTGGTTGTGGTCGCAAGGTGTGGTCGAAGCCGGCATCGTGGCCACCGCCCTGCCGCTGGCCTGGCAGATCGCCAACGCGGCCGGCTGGGTCAGTTGGGAGGTGGCCGGCATTTTCGAGAACATAGGTGTGGTGCAGGAGGGCATGCAGACCATTGCCGTGCCGCAGACCGGGCAGGATCGGCCTGGCGTTATGCAACTGGAAGTGTCGCGCGGCGAGATCCGCTTCGAGGATGTGAGCTTTTCCTACGGCCGCGCCGATGGCACCAAAGTACTGGATCGCCTGAGTTTCTCCATCCGGCCCGGCGAGCGCGTGGGGCTGGTGGGGCGCTCGGGTGCCGGCAAGTCGACTCTGGTCAACCTTTTGCTGCGTTTCTACGAGGTCGAGCAGGGGCGCATCCTGATCGACGGCCAGGACATCGCGCGCGTCACCCAGGAAAGCCTGCGCGCGGCCATCGGCATGGTGACCCAGGACACCTCGCTATTGCACCGCTCGATCGCCGCCAACATCCGCTATGGGCGGCCGGCGGCGACAGCATCGCAGGTCGAAGCCGCGGCGCGCACCGCGCAGGCGCACGAATTCATTCTGGGCTTGCAGGACTGGAAGGAACGCACCGGCTACGAAGCCCATGTGGGCGAGCGTGGCGTCAAACTCTCCGGCGGCCAGCGCCAGCGCATTGCGATTGCCCGCGTGGTGCTCAAGGACGCGCCGATCCTGGTGCTCGACGAAGCCACCTCCGCGCTCGACAGCGAAGTCGAGATCGCGATCCAGGAGCAACTGCACGGCCTGATGCAGGGCAAGACCGTGATCGCCATCGCGCACCGGCTCTCGACCATCGCCCGCATGGACCGCCTGATCGTGCTCGATGCGGGGCGCATTGTCGAAGCGGGCTCGCATGCGGAATTGCTGCAACTGGATGGACATTACGCCAAGCTGTGGCGCCATCAGTCCGGCGGTTTCTTGGCGCCCGATGTGGCGGTGCTCGATACCGCGATCGAGCCGCAGGAAGACTTGTCGCGCGACCAGCCGCACCCCGAGCCGCTGGTCGAGGCGGGCATCGACGACGCACCCCTGCCCCGGCTCACCTGACGCGGAAGCCCCTGCTAACCTTGCGCCGATGCAAAAACCTGATGCCCTGATCATCGGCGCCGGCCACAACGGCCTGACCGCTGCCTGCTACCTGGCCCGCGCTGGCCTCAAGGTACGGCTGCTCGAAGCGCGCCACATCGTCGGTGGCGCGGCCGTGACCGAGGAGTTCCATCCCGGCTTTCGCAATTCCGTCGCCAGCTACACCGTGAGCCTGCTCAATCCGCAGGTTATTTCCGACCTGCGGCTGGCCGAGCATGGTCTCAGAATGGTGTTTCGGCCGCTGTCGAACCTGCTGCCGCTGGCAAACGGCGACGCCTTGCGCATCGGGCCCGGTCTGCTGGACAGCGTCGCCGAGCTGCGGCGTTTCTCGCAACGCGACGCCGCGCGCCTGCCGGACTATTACGCCATGCTCGAGCGCCTGGCCGATACCCTGCGCGAATTCATCCTTTTGACCCCGCCCGACCCGAATCGCGGCATCGGCGGCATCATCGATATGCTGAAGACGGCCATGCGTCTCAAAGGCTTGCCGATCGAGGCGCAGCGCGACCTGATCGAATTGTTTGGCCGCAGTGCCGGCGAGATTCTCGACGACTGGTTCGAATCCGCGCCGATCAAGGCGGTGCTGGGTTTCGACTCGATCGTCGGCGCCTACGCCGGCCCTTACGCGCCCGGTTCGGGCTACGTGCAGCTGCACCACTGCTTCGGCGAAGTCAACGGCAGGAAGGGCGCCTGGGGCCATGCCATCGGCGGCATGGGGGCGATCACCCAGGCGATGGCCAAGGAAGCGCTGCGCCTGGGTGTGGAAATCAGCACCGATACCAGCGTCGCGCAGGTCAAGGTGCGCGATGGCCGCGCCAATGGCGTGGTGCTGGCCAACGGCGATGAACTCGAGGCGCGGCTGGTGGCGGCGAATGTAAGCCCCAAACTGCTGTACCTGAAACTGGTCGAAGCACAACATCTCGATGCCGAAATGCGCGCGCGCATCGAACGCTTCAAGACCGGTTCGGGGGTGCTGCGCATGAACGTGGCGCTCACCGAACTGCCGGATTTTTGCGGCCTCGGTGTCCGCCAGCAGCCGCATCACGGCGCCGGCATCATTCTGGCGCCATCGCTCGACTACATGGAACGTGCCCACAACGAAGCGCGCGCAAGCGGCATGTCGCGCGCGCCGGTGGTGGAGCTGTTGATCCCGAGCACCCTGGACGACACCCTGGCGCCGCCCGGGCAGCATGTGGCGAGCCTCTTCTGCCAGTACTTCGCGCCACAGTTGCCCGACGGCCGGGGGTGGGACGACGAACGCGAGGCGGCGGCGGACCTGGCGATCGACTGCGTGACCGGTTTCGCGCCGAATTTCAGGAAAAGTGTGATCGCCCGCCAGGTCCTGACCCCGCTGGACCTCGAGCGCTGCTTCGGCCTGACCGACGGCGACATCTTTCATGGCCGCTTGTCGCTGGAGCAACTGTTCTCCAGCCGGCCAACGCTGGGCTACGCCGATTACCGCACGCCGATCAAGGGGCTTTACCTGTGCGGATCGGGTGCGCATCCGGGCGGCGGTGTGACCGGGGCGCCAGGCTTGAATGCGGCGCGTGAAATCGTGCGCGACTGCAAGCGGCGCCTGGTTTGAGCGGCGGCTTTTTGTCGCGTTAAAGAGGGCGGGATCGAGTTGAATTCTCGGCCACGCTGATTGCTTCTCCGACCTAACACCTGCCCTGCGGCCGCAAAGGGGCAAGGTTCGTCGCGATTGCACCGGTAGCACACGCAGGCGTCAAATCTTTCATTGGCTTAGGCCAGTGCGCGGCAATCCGGAAAGAAAGTCGGACACGATACCAACGCAATCCTCGAACGATGCCTCGAAATCCAAGACGTCGATCTGCTCGAACACTTTCTTCAGAATGTCCTTTCGCGTATCGAGTTGCGCGAGAAACGCGGTCCGATGCCGCAGCAGAAATGGGCTTGCATCGACCAGGCTCGCAGGCTCCTCGCGAATGACAACCGCCAGGTCGAAGAGATCGCTGCAGTTCAAGCGCGACGACACCTGGCAAAACCTGCACATTTCCCCGCGCGCCATCATCGACGTGGTGCTGGAGGGCGAGATCAGGCGGTTGTCCGAAGCCAAACTGCGCATCCGCGACGCTGAAGGCAACCTGCGCAACGTGACGGTGATCCTGCGGATCGATACGCCGATCGAGCTGGAGTACTACCGGTACGGTGGCATCCTGCCTTATTTGTTGCGCCAGTTGCCGGCGGCTTGAGCGCCTGACCGACGCCTCAGCCAGACAGGTCGCGCACCGCCGGCAAGCCCGGCAGCCCGGTTGCCGCAAGCAACGCATTGACCACCGCGCACGCCATCGCTTCAGCGGCCAGCACGCCCAGCAACATCATGTTGGCCGGCTGCGTCGACCGGCCCGTCGCCAGCGCAAACACGGTATCGCCATCCCACATGGTGTGAGCCGGGTTGATGGTGCGCGCCAGGCCGTCATGGGCCAACTGCGCCAGCTTCTGGCATTGCGCCTTGGTGAGCGTGGCGTCGCAGGCGATGGCGCCGATGGTGGTGTTGGTGCCGGGCATCAGCGCCGGCGGCAGGTTCCCCGCGAGGATGCTCTTCACCGAATCCTGCAATCGTTTGCCGTCCGCTGTGCGCGCGCCGGCAATGAGGCGCCCGGTGCCGGAATCGATGATGTCGCCGACCGCATTGACCGCCACCACCGCGCCCATGGTGAACCCGCCGGCCCTGAGCGCAGCCGTGCCGATGCCGCCCTTCATCGCCCGCCCCATGCCCCACAGCTTGCCGACCGTGGCACCGGCCCCCGCACCGACGCTGCCCTGCGCGGGCGATAGCGCCGTTGCCGCCTCGCACGCCTTGTAACCGGCCGCCGCATCCGGACGAATCGCCGGGTTGCCGACGTAGAGATCGAACAGAATCGCCGCCGGCACAATCGGCACCACCCCGGCCGCGCCAACCGGAAACCCGATCTTGCGTTCCTCCAGATACCTGACCACACCGGTGGCCGCATCCAGCCCGAAAGCGCTGCCGCCGGCAAGCAGGATGGCATGCACCTTGTCCACCAGGTTGGTGGGCGCAAGCAGGTCGGTCTCGCGCGTGCCCGGCGCCGAACCACGCACGTCCACCCCGGCTGTGGCGCCTTCTTCGCAGAGCAGCACGGTGCATCCGGTCGGGCGGCGCGAGTCAGTGAAATGGCCGAGCTTGATGCCCGGCACATCGGTGATGGCGCCGGGGCGCATGGAGAGTGCAGGCTGGGCCGCCGTGGAACCGGCGGCACCGAAGCCGCCGGTAGCGGCCATCTGCAGGAAGTGGCGGCGTTGCATCGCGAAAACCCCGAGTTTGAACCGGCGCAAAGTATGCAGGGTACCGTGACGGCGTGCCACGGATTCAACTGCATGGGGTGGGGCAATGCCTTGGGCCGTAGTCGATCCGGCCGTATACCCGGAGTTTCCGCCTATCGCCCAGACTGCTGGAGGCCCTGCGCACCTACTGGCGCGGCGCGCGTCCCGGCGAATGGCTGTTTCCGATGCGCAACGGAGCGCAGGCGATCGATCCGAAGCAGGCGCAACGCATGTACCACGCCGCCAAGCGCGATGCCGGCATCACCAAGCGGGGCGGCATCCACGCCCTGCGCCACGCCTTCGCCACCCACCTGCTCGAAGCCGGCGTCGACCTGCACACCATCCAGCGCCTGATGGATCACAGCGCCTTGTCGACCACCGCGCGCTATTTCCATCTCAAAGAGACCCTGGCGACGAGCGATTCACCGCTCGACCTTCTGCCCGGGCTCACGATGGAAACCCTTGAGCCCACGGTGACACCGCAAGAGCGGCTACGCCGACGCATGCACCAACGGCGCATTCCCCGCCCGCCCGCCGTCAAACCCGAACCGCAGTCACCATAAGTCCGGGCCATGGCCCGGCCCCCGCGGCCCGACCTGGCCGCGATCCTGCGCGCCCATGGCGAGGCGACTCTGGCAACGCACGCCCTCAATCGCACCCAGATGAAGGCCTGGCGTGCGATCACGGCCTGCCGCACCGTTGCCCTGGGTGGTCACATAACCCAGTGCGATGCCTGCGGCGACCGGCGCCACGTCTATCACTCGTGTCGCAACCGCCATTGTCCGCAATGCCAGACCCGCGCCAAGGAAGCCTGGATCGCCGCGCGCGGCCGGGAACTCCTGCCGGTGCCGTATTTCCATCTGGTGTTCACCCTGCCGCATGCCCTCAACCCGCTGGTGGCCGCAGCGCCGCGCCGGATTTATGAGCTGCTGTTCCGGGCGGTGCCCACGACCTTGCTGGAATTCGCGGCCGACCCGCGTCACTTGGGCGGCACCCCGGCGTCTACGCTGGTGCTGCATACCTGGACCCAGGAACTGGCGCGTCATCCGCACCTGCACGCGCTGGTGGCCGGTGGCGCTTTGACCGGCACTGGCGACTGGGTCAGCCCGCGCCGGGGTTTCCTGTTTCCGGTCAAGGCGTTGTCGAAGGTGTTTCGCGGCAAGTTCGTGGCGGCGCTCAAGCAGGATTACGCCGAAGGGCGACTGGCCCCGGCACCCGACCGGACCGGGCACGACGGACCGGCGTGGCGGGGCCTCCTATGGGCGTTGTATCGGCATGACTGGGTGGTGTATGCGAAGCCGGCGCCGGGCGGGCCGGCGCAGGTGCTGGACTATCTGGCGCGCTATACCCACAAGGTGGCGATCTCGAATCACCGCATCACCGGCCTCGCCGACGGCGCGGTGTCGTTCCGGGAGCGCGATCCGCAGCGTCCGAAGGCGGGGCGACTCACGTCGTTACCGGCGCCCGAGTTCATCCGGCGCTTCTTCATGCATGTGCTACCCGCCGGCTTCAAGCGGATTCGGCACTACGGCTTGCTGGCCAATGGACACAAGGCCGCGAAGCTCGCCATCTGCCGCGCCTTGCTCGACGTCCCGGCGCCGCAACCGGCGGTGGTGGAATCGGTGGCGGCATTCATGGCCCGGGTGGCGCAGGCGGATATCACACGCTGTTCGAAGTGCGCAAATGGGCGCCTGCAGTTCGTCGCCGCACTTGCGCCGTTCCGGCCAGCGTTCTCGTCCCGGCTTTCCACCGGACCGCCGCCATGAGGCCGCCGCACCTTACCTTTCGTCTCGCGTTTCACGCGCCTTGCATTGTCGTGTCACGGGCACCGTTGCGCATGTCGCCAACGTCATCGCCGTTTCTCGCTCGCAGCAGCCTGAAAGCCATGCGGCGCGCATCAATTCCGCCGACCACCGCTCGCACGAACTCTCTCGGGTCGAGCGCAGAGTCCGCAATGCCGCCTCATCGCCGCTCGTCAACCAGCCGCATTTTGCTTACAATCCCCAATACTCGCCGTTAAACCCGCGGTTCAGTCCAACAGCGTTTATCCGCCGCCATGACACTCTGCATGTTTCTCACCTTCGCTTCGCGGCGGATGAACGCTATTCGTTAGGCCCCACCAAGCAGCAATCATGTTCACCATCGGCACCGAATACACACGCGCTGGGATTCACGAGCGAGTCGGAGGTGGGGTCCAGGCCTATCTCCCCACGAAAGGCGGCAGCGTGGTCGCAGCATGTGTCACTAAGAAACTCAATCCCCAAGCGCCGCAGGTCATCCTTTGCGGCAAGGGTGTGCGAATCGAGCCGACGGGGGCTTATCTCGCGTCGCAACGCGAACCCATACCCGTGTTCATCAAGCGCGCCGTCAATCGCTGGGAGTTTCAAGGTTGGTTCAAGGCAGTCGCGTCGCACACGTCAGGTCCACGGTTCCAGAGCCTCGTTTCCGGATCTGGCCGCGAAGCGTCGGATGTATCGCGCGTCGTGGAGCTTGAGGCGGTAGCGTATGTCTAGCAGCGGCAACGCATCCCACGGGTTCGAAAGTGCAGCGTGGCCTAACGACCAAGGTTAGATCGTGCGAAGCCACGATCTGAACCGATGTGCGCCCAGCATGGGCGCGATCTTGAGGGTGGAAGTCCCTCCGTAAGTTGACCACGACGAACGAAGCGAAGCGCAACTGCATGAGGGCGACCGAGTGTGGGGAGGAAGCGTGGAGCGAAACCGCGAGCCGATGGACAAGAACCGGATACAAGGCGGTGCCGAGCAGGGCGAGCGGTCATTGTCCCGCGAAGCTCTTGTGGTCAAAGCTCAGGCGGCGTAAATCCGGCGGTTGCGCGGGGAAGGATCGCGTTCTTGCCTGGGGAGATCTCGCGTTGCGCCTGAAAGGGCGACGGTGATGAGCCGGAGCGAGAAGTCAGCAGAGGCCGTAGTAGCTGCCTGGACGGGGCGAAGGGCCGAACGAGAAGCCAGAGCCGACCGCCGTGTCGCTTGGAAGTGCACAGCATCAGAAGCCCGGGATACCGTGGCGTAGCGAAAGAGGGCAAGGTGAAACCGGGCCCGAAACGCGACGCGATGAAGCACGTCTGGCGCGGGATGGAGAGGAAAGCTTGGGGCGAGACCTGTTAACGCAGGCGCTCGCGAGAGAGAACATGGTCAGGGCGTGGAAACGCGTCAAGGCCAATCGAGGAAGCGCCGGGGTGGATGGGTTGACGGTGGACGCGACAGCGGAACACCTGAAGACCCACTGGCCAAGGCTGAGGGAAGCACTGCGGACGGGCAGCTACCGGCCGCAAGCGGTACGCCGGGTGCAAATACCCAAGGACGGTGGCGGCCTACGGGAGTTGGGGATACCCACCGTGACCGACCGGCTGATCCAGCAAGCCCTGCTGCAAGTACTGCAACCGATGATCGACCCGACATTCTCCGAGAACAGCCACGGCTTCCGGCCCGGCCGACGAGCGCATGACGCGGTGCTGCAAGCCCAGCGGTATGTGCAAGAAGGTCACCGGACGGTGGTGGACGTGGACTTGGAGAAGTTCTTTGACCGGGTCAACCACGACATCCTGATGGACCGGCTGAGCAAGCGAATCGACGACCGTGCCGTATTGCGGTTGATTCGCCGCTATCTCCATGCCGGGCTGATGGACGGTGGCGTGGTGCTGGAGCGCTGGGAAGGCACGCCGCAAGGCGGGCCGCTCTCGCCGCTACTGGCCAACGTGTTGCTGGACGAAGTGGATCGGGCACTGGAAAAGCGGGGAAACCGATTCGTACGCTACGCCGACGACTGCAACGTATATGTACGCAGCCAGAAGGCGGGTGAACGGGTGCTGGCAGGACTACGCCAGCTCTACGGGCGGCTGCATCTGAAAGTGAACGAAGCCAAGACGGCGGTGGCCAGCGCGCTCGGGCGGAAGTTTCTGGGGTATGCCCTCTGGGCCGGACCCGGAGACCAAGTCAAGCGCAGGGTGGCGTCGAAAGCGAAGGACACCTACAAACGGCGAATCCGGCAGATCACCCGCCGGAGTAGTGGTCGCAGTCTGCCGGAAGTGGCGGAACAACTTCGGCGTTACATGCCGGGCTGGAAAGCGTATTTCAGGCTCGCGCAAACGCCGGGCGTGTTTCGCGCACTGGACGCATGGCTGCGGCACCGCCTGCGTGCGCTGCAACTCAAACAGTGGAAGCGGGATAGAACGATGTATCGGGAACTATGCACTCTGGGCGTCACCCCCGAGCGAGCGCGCCGCATCGCGGCAAACAGTCGCTCTTGGTGGCGCAACAGCTGCATGGAACTCAACCGCGCCATGCCGATCGCCTACTTCGACCGCCTCGGCGTCCCTGGTCTCTCATGACCTCAACTTCTCGAACCGCCCGGTGCGGACCCGCATGCCGGGTGGTGTGGGAGGGGGTCGGTCAGGTATCCTGACCGCTCCCTATCCCGATTGTTGGACGAGCCCGGTCGAAGCGCCGCGAAGTTCAGCGCGCCGTAGAAAATACATCCGTGAAACTCCCCCGGAGAAACGCCTCTCCGGGTTGAGCATGCACCCAATCGCGCACCACACGTTCACCATTGCGGCAAGCCAGGCCGGAATCCGGCAATCGCGCATCGATCCACGCCGACTGAGGGCGTGTGCACGGCGGTCCAAATCCGCCACAACATGGCGATGCGCTTTTTTCGGGCATGAAAAATGCGTGACGCCAGATAGCCCAGGAGCCGGGTCAAGGGCAGGCTGCGGTCTTTTGCAGCCTGGCGTAGCGGACCCTTGACGCGG
>ENA-ORBV01005087-ORBV01005087.1-microbial-mat-metagenome-genome-assembly--contig:-NODE-5087-length-24515-cov-10.147966_pt1 | contig 24515 bp, 24 predicted proteins | sample MGYA00237777_ERZ505514 | MGnify/ENA primary metagenome ERZ505514 (study PRJEB26160, sample SAMN06269048) | microbial mat metagenome | isolation source: Oligotrophic lake microbial mat | place... | reverse complement strand
GGCGCGGCAACGACCGTTGCCTCCAACTACGTCGCCAAGGCGCCTGCCGACGGCTACACCATCTACGCCGGCGGCACGTCGCTCGTGATCAATCCCACGCTTACCGGCCAGGTTCAATACGACCCGCAAAGGAGCTTCGAGCTCGTGTCGCTGATGTCGTTCACGCCCTTTATCCTGCACCTCAACACGGCTTTCCCAGCCAGGAACATGGCCGAACTGATCGCCCATGTGAAAGCGAACCTTGGCAAGTTCAATATCGCAAGTTCCGGCATCGGCGTCACCAATCACCTGATCGCGGAGCTGTTCAAACTGCAGGCCGGCCCCATATGTGCGGGCCAACCTGCAAGCGCGTTCGCCGCGCCCGCCAAGTCAGCCTGGGCGCGGCTCATCCGCAAGGTCTACGAGGCTGATCCGCTCGAATGCAACATGTCACGGCCCGATGCGTATCATCGCGCTGATCGACGACCCGTTGGTGGTGCGGCGCATCCTCGAGCACCTGGGGCTGTGGCAGCCAGAGTCGATGGAGCGCTCCGCGCCGCTGCCCCCTGACGCATGGCCCGTGAATAGCGTCATGCCCCTGACCTACCAACCCGTTCCCGACATCGCGTAAGGAAGACGTGAGCACATCGAGACCGGGAACGGAGTTTTGTGGGGTTTGGGGGTCATCACCCTTGCCAAGTGCGCGGTACTGCGGACAACCTACCCCCGAACTCGACACGGCCAGTTCACCGTTGGGCTCAGGAGCGCTGCGGCCGGCGCCTGTGCGCGAAAGGAGCGGGATTGATTTGCCTATCCAGTCCCCCACGAATAGCGGCACCGCGTCGTACTCGGTACACTTCTGGCATGAGCATGTACGCCCTGCTGGCCACGCTTTTGTGAAGGTAAAGTTGACTACGTCCTGGTCGGCGGACTTGCCATCGCCTTGCACGGTTATCAGCGCGTCACCATGGACGTTGACGTTGTGTTGTCCTTGTCTGATTCGAATCTTGCGCAGTTCGTCGATTGCCCCCGCAATGCGGGGCCAAGCCCCCTGCTGCCGGTGCCCATTGACGCCCTGCGCGACGCTGCGCTGATCGACCAATGGCATCGTGACAACGGCATGGTGGCGTTCTCCTTGCGCGGACCGGACGCGACGGCGACGGTCATTGACATCCTGGTACGCCCGGTGGTTTCGTTCGATGAACTCAAGCGCAGGGCGGTGACGCGGCGCATCGGACCGCTAGCCGTTGCCGTGGCTTGTATCGATGATCTGATCACCATGAAAACCGGAACCGGGCGCAGCAAGGACGCGCTGGACATTGAAGAGCTGCACCGGATCAAGCAACAGGAGGCGGAGGAATAATATGGCGAGAACCGCATTGACCCCCGAGGAAAACCCGCGCCTGCTGCAAAAAATTGAGGAAAACCGCGCCTTTCTCCTGCTCGCCTACCAATCCGACAGATCCTTGCTAAAGCATCCCGACCCGGAAATCAGGCGTTTGTTCGAGAGCACCGACCAGCAAAACACCCGACAGGACAGCTAGAAAACCCCGCCGAGCATGCTCAGCGCGGCTTCGGGCCCCATCCAAAGGAGCGGAGCCCGCAAGCTTCAGGACATCGCCAGCCCGGCCTTGACGTTTACTGCCGCCGCCTCGGGCGAGGCCAGAGCGCGAACCAGCGCGGCGGACGGCGGCCGCGTGCAGGTTGCGCAGGCGCCCTGCACGGCACACCAAGCTGGACCATAATTGCACCCATGGAAGCGACATCAAACAATACCGCCCCGCCGCTGCTGTCGCAGCCGGTGCTCCGTGCCATCAACCACCTGCTCGGGCGCGAGGAGTGGGCGCGGGCGCGACTCAAGCCGTTTGCCGGCAAGCGCGTACTGTTTCGTCCGGCGTCGCTGCCGGCGCTGCGCCTGGCGGTGACAGTGGACGGCATGGTGGTCGCGGCGCGCGAGGACGACGCGATTGACCTCACCATTGTCATCAAGCCCGGGGCGCTGCCGCACCTGGTGAGCGGCAGCGATGCGTTGCTGCAGCATGTCGAGATCAGCGGCAACGCCGACCTCGCCGGCACGGTGCAGTTTTTGTTCCGCAACCTGAAGTGGGATGTCGAGGACGATTTGTCGCGTGTGGTCGGTGACATCGCCGCGCGCCGCATCGCCGGCGCCGGTCGTGATTTTTTTGCCTGGCAAAAAGAGGCGCTGCTGCGCACCGGGCAGAACCTCGCCGAATATTGGACCGAAGAAAAACCGCTGCTGGCGCGGCCCGAGGAAGTGGCGCAGTTCAGCCGCGAGGTGGAGACGCTGCGCGATGACCTGGCGCGGCTGGAAGCGCGGCTGGCGCGGCTCAATCCCTAGCGCCAACCGGCTGGAAACGCCCGACTGGCGGGCATTTCCAGCCGGTGGTGCAGCTAGACGTGGCTGGAAAAGTCGAACCCCGTGCGCTTTTGCGCCGCCTCCAGCAGGCGCCGCGCCGCGGCGTTGGCACCATCGAAGGCGCGCATTTCATCGACGTCCACCATGCGCCCGTCGCGCACCCGCACTTTGCCGTTGACGATGGCGAGCGACGCATAAGGGTCGCTGCCGGCCATCAGCAGCGCGGCGAGCGGGTCGAGCACGGCGCCGGCCAGTGACAGCCGGCGCAGCGGAAAAGCCGCCACGTCGGCGCACTTGCCTGGCGCAAGTTCGCCGATGTCGGTGCGGCCGATTGCACGTGCGCCACCGCGCGTCGCCATCCACAACACATCGGCCGGCGTCAGCCATTGCTCGGCACCCTCACCGTCTTCATAGCCGCCGACACGGTGCAGCATCATGGCGAGACGCATTTCATTGAGCATGTTGCTGGTGTCGCTGCTCGCCGGGCCGTCAACGCCGATGCCGACATTGATGCCGTGGGCGCGCCAGTGTCCGAGGCGTGCGGCTTTTTTGCCGAGGCGGATGATGCAATGCGGGCAGTGCGCGATGCTGGCACCGGCGCCGGCGATCGCCGTCATTTCTTCGCTGTTGAGCAGGGTCGAATGCGCGAACCAGGTGCGCTCCCACAGCCAGCCCGAATCGCGCAAAAAATCGATCGGCTTGCCACCCTGCGCGCGCATGATCTCGTGCTCATCGGGACGCGGATCAAAGTGCACATGCAGACCGCAGGCATTGGCGCGCGCGAGGTCGGCAAAGCGGCGCATGAACTGCGGGCGCATATAGGTCACGCTGGTCGGGCCTATCGCCACCTGCAGCATCGAACCTGCAGAGGTGTCGTGGTAACGCGCGATGGTTTTTTCGAGTGCCGGAAACAGCGTTTCCTCGCGATCGAGAATGCGGTCAAGCTGCGCCCCCATCAGCGGACGCAGCCGCGATTCGAGGTCGGCCTCCACTGTCGGCATGCCGCCGCGCGTCAGCGTGAAGCGCATGCCGGCTTCGCGCACGCCGCGAATCTCCTCGGCCGCCATTTCGCCGTCGGTCTCGGGCATGAGGTAGGCGAAGTCGGCGTTGGTGGTGCAGCCCGAGGTCAGCAGCTCGCAACTGTTGGCAAGCGCCGCCCAGTAATACGCATCCGGATCAATCTCGGCCCACACCGGGTAGAGCGCATACAGCCAGTCGAGGATGGACGCGCGGTTGGCGAGCGGCACCGCACGCGTCAGCGTCTGGAACAAGTGGTGATGAATGTTGACGAGGCCCGGCGTCACCAGGTGTCCGGCCATCGAAATCTCTTCATCGACCACCATCGCCGGTGCCGGTTCGGGGCCGACCGCGGCAATGCGCCCGTTCTCGATCAGCACATAGCCGTCGCGAATGACGCTTCTCGCGTCATCGCAGGTATGAATGGCGTCGGCGTGACGCAGCAGAATGCGTGACATGGGTGCGTTGGGTAACGTGCGTGAGGTGGCTTAGCGTTCGGCCAGCGACAGCAGGGTTTCGGCCAGCACGCGCGCGCCGTCGTACAAATCGTCGGCGGTCGCCGACTCGGCTTCGTTGTGGCTGATGCCGTCTTTGCAGGGCACGAAAATCATCGCCGTGGGACAAATGCCGTGCAGGTAGCGCGAGTCGTGGCCGGCGGCCGAGGGCAGGTCCATGCTGCGCAGCCCGAGGCGTTTTGCCGCATCGCGCACCTCGGCCTGCATCGTTAGCGGAAATTCGAGCGGCATTGCCGTCACCAACTCATCGACGACGACCGCGCACGGTCCGGCGTTGGCGGCGCAAATACCGGCCACGCGGTCGCCCAGTTCGCGCAGACGTGATTCGACCGGGTGGCGCAGGTCGATGGAGAACTGCGCATGGCCCGCCACCACTGACGGCGCATTGGGTTTGACTTCAAGCCGGCCGACGGTGAACTTGACGATATCGGCATCGTCGTGCAATGCCTTCGACAGAGCCTGGATGATTGCCGTCGCGGCGAGCAATGCGTCCTTGCGATCGTGTAGCGCCGCCGTGCCGGCGTGTGCGTCCTCGCCCGATACCGCGACGCGAAAAGTGCGTTTGCCCTGTATGCCGGTAACCACGCCTATGCCAAAGCCCTCTTTTTCGAGCACCGGCCCCTGTTCGATATGCGCCTCGACGTAGGCGGCGACAGGACGCCCCAGCGCGCGCTCGGGCACCTGCGGAAACGCCCGCGCCATGTCGGCGAGGCCTTGTTCCACGCTGATGCCCTCGGCATCGCGCACCGTCAGCAGGTCGGTGAGCATCGCGTCGCCGGCGTAGGCCGCCGAGCCCATCATGCCGGGGGCAAAGCGCGAGCCCTCTTCGTTCATCCAGGCGACGACCTCGATCGCGCGCCCGGGTGTGACACCGCTCTCGCGTATCGCCTGCACCGCCTCGAGCGCCGCCAGCACGCCATAGACGCCGTCGAACTTGCCGCCGGTGGGCTGGCTGTCAAGATGTGAGCCGCTCAGCACCGGCGCGGCGGCCGGGTCGCGGCCTTCGAGGCGCAAAAAAAAGTTGCCCGCGGCATCGGTGTGCGGCGTCAGGCCAAGCTCGGCACCCCACGCAATCAGTTCACGCCGTGCGGCAATCTCCGCCGCCGACAGCGCCTGGCGGTTGACGCCATTGGCCGCCGTCGCGCCGTGACGCGCCAGTTGCATGTGCCGCTGCCACAGCCTGTCGCGGACGACATGGTCTGCGACGCCGCTGTTGGATGGGCTCACGAAGTCTTCATGATCTGCTGCGGCATGGCGCGCGGATCACGCGGCAGCCAGCGGCCGGCCTCTGCAAGGCCGATGAAGTCGGCGACAAAGCCGTTGAAATAGCCGGGCTCTTCGAGGTTGAGCGTGTGGCCGGTCTTGGGCAGCACCAGCAGGCCGCAGGCGGGCAGGGTTTTTTTCATGAAAATCCCCGGCTGCAGGCAATGGTCGTCCTCGTCACCCACCATCACCAGCGTCGGCACCGTCATGGTTTTCATGCGCGCCTCGAGATCGTAGATGGACGGCCGGCGCGCCTGCACACCGCGCATGGTGTTGGCCGCGCCGAGCGACGAATGCTCGCCAAGCTGGGTGGCAAATTCCTGCCAGCCGCGCGGGTCCTTGTTCTGGAACTGCACACGCGAAGCACCGAGTGAGTAGGTCCTGGCAAAGGTCTCGCTGCCCTGCGCCTCGAACTGGCGCGCCACGTCGAACGAGACTTCGCGAAAATAGGCTTCATGCTGTTTCTCGGCACCGTAGCCGGCGCCCGCCACCACCAGCGACAAGGCACGGTCCGGATGCTCGAGGCCGAAGTGCAGCGTGGCAAAACCGCCCATGGACAGGCCGACGATGTGCGCTTTCCTGACGCCCGCCGCATCCATCACCGCGATGATGTCCTCGACGGCGCGCAGTTGCGAGTACGCATCGGCCGAAGCCGGCACGTCCGAGGGCGGATAGCCGCGTGCCGCGAAGGTGATGCAGCGGTGCTCGCGCGAGAAAAAGCGCACCTGCGCTTCCCAGCTGCGATGGTCGCCGCCGAACTCGTGCACAAACACCACCGGCGTGCCGCTACCGGCCTCTTCGTAGTACAGCTTCACGCCGTCGTCGGTTGTTGCGTATGCCATGGTTGATCTCTTCGTTGACGTCTGTCTGTTGCGGAACGCCGGCTTCCGTACGACCTGTCATTCCGAGGGCACAGCCCGAAGAATCTGCTTTACCAGGTTTTGAAAGCGGATTCCTCGCTACGCTCGGGATGACAGCCATCCTATTCTATAAACCGTTCCGGGCCGTTTGAAAACCGCTAAAACAACGGCCCCGGATTCTTGATGCCACGCGCGCGCTCCACCATCGCCGGCAGCAGCGCGCACAGCGCATCGTTCCAGTCCTCGGGCACGGTGGTGGCAATCTTGACAAAGCGGTGGCCGAAGGTCGGCGTGTGGTACGCGCCCTGGCGGATCATGATGCCCTCGGGACGGAAGGCCTCGCACAGCGCCTCGGGCGTGATGCCGGCATCGATGCACTCGACCACCAGAAAATTCGCCTGCGACGGATAAACCGCGACCTTCATGCCGGGAATGCGATTGACCGCCTCGTAAATCTTTGTCTGGTTGCGGCGCTGGCGGCGGTTGATGTCGGGCATCCATTCGCCCATGACCTTGAGGCCGGCGATGGCGGCGCGCTGCGAAATCACGTTCGAGCCAAGATTGTTCGGCGGCGAGGCGGCGAGGCGCTCCACCAGGTCCGGGTGCGCGACCAGGGCGCCGACGCGCAGGCCGGCAAGGCCCAGCCATTTCGAAAAACTGTAAATGGTGACCGTGCGCTCGGGGTAGTAGCGCGCGGCGAGGGTGTGCTGGTCGGCAAAATGCTTGTACGTGGCGTCATGCAGGAAGTACGCACCGACGCTGCGCGCGATATCGGTAAAGGCCTTGATTTCATCGGCGGTGTAGCAAACGCCCAGCGGATTGTTGGGATCAACAAGGTAGATGATGCGCGTCTTGTCGGTGACCGCAGCCTTGAGTTGCGCCACTGTCAGCCGGTAACCGTTCTCTGGCTTGTAAATCGGGATCTCGACGATGGTGGCACCGGAGGCCTTGGCGTACAGCATCGGCCATTTCCAGCCCGGATCGGTGGTGACGAATTCCGAGCCCGGCTCGGACAGCGTGCGACAGACGTTGTACAAGGCTTCGACGGCACCGTCGGTCACCAGCACCGCGGCATCGGTTGCAGGGAGGCCGAGGTCTTGCAGGATCAGCGTGCGCAACGCCTCGATGCCGATGGGCGGCGCGTAGGCGTGGAATTCCTCGGCGTCGATCGAGTCGATCATCGCCTGGCGCACCGCCGGATGCGTCTTGAAGTGATTGGTGTTCTGGCCGAACCATTTCAGGCCGGGCGTATTGAACAGCCGGTCAAAGTGCTGGTTGCGGAGTTCGAAGGATTTCATTTTTGCTCGCTCCGTTCCTTGATCACCGACCCGCGGGCGGCGATGCCGCCGTCAATAGTGACGATGGTGCCGGTGATATAGCCGGCGCGCGGCGAGGCGAGAAAGACCATCAGGTCGGCGACCTCTTCGGCGCTGGCCGGACGGCCGCCCGGATACATGTCGCGCAACTCGGTCCAGCGGCTCTCGTCGCCGTACCAGTCAATGGCGCGGCGCTTGTTGATCTTGACCATGCGGTCGGTTTCCACCGGCCCGGGGTTGACGCCGACCACGCGCACGCCGAAATCAAGACTCTGCCCGCCGAGGGCCTTGGTAAAGGCCATCAGCGCCGCATTGGCGGTGCTGCCGGCAATATAGTTGGCGTCCCAGTTCTCGCCCGAGTTGCCGATGTCGTTGATGATGACGCCGGAGCGGCGCGCCTTCATGCTCTTGTACAAGGCCTTGGTCAGCAGGATGTAGCCAAAGAGTTTGAGGTCGTAGCCGCGGCGCCAGTCTTCCTCGGCCAGCGACTCGATCGGCCCGGACGGAATTTCGCCGGCGTTGTTGACGAGGATATCGACATTGGCGCAGCGCTCGCCGAGCTCGGCCAGGCTCGCCGATTTGCCGAGGTCCATCGGATAGATGTCAACGGCGACGCCGTATTGCCGGGTGAGCGCGTCGCGCGCCGCCGCCAGCGCGTCGCCATTGCGCGCGGCGAGGTGCAACGCGCATCCCTCGGCGGCAAAGGCGTGCGCCGTGGCGAGGCCGATGCCCTTCGATGCGCCGGTAATGAGCACCGACTGCCCCTTGAGTCGCAAGTCCAATTTTTTCTCCAAACCATGTATACGATCCTGAATGTATCGCATACAATATTTCGATGTCAACGCAAAAGAAAATCGCCGGCCCGAAGACGGCGGCCCTCAAAACGCCGGCGGCGAAGGCGCGTGGCGCAAAAACACGGGTGCTGAACATCCGCGCCTCAATCGAGCACGACATCGTGTCGGGCAAGCTCACCCCGGGCATGAAACTCGACGAAGTGGCGCTTGCCGCCAAGTACGGTGCGTCGCGCACGCCGGTGCGCGAGGCCTTCCAGCAGCTTGCCTCGCAGGGCCACATCGAGCTGCGACCGCACATGGGCGCCTTTGTCGCGCAGCTTGGCGTGAGCGAACTGGGGCAGATGTTCGAGACCATGGCCGTTCTTGAGTCAGCCTGCGCCGAGCTGGCCGCGCTGCGCCATACCGCCGAAGACCGGCAGCTGCTGGCCGGTGCCCACGAGGCCTGCGTCAGGGCGGCAAAGAAAAAGGATCCTGCCGCTTTCTATGACGCCAATGCCCATTTTCACGAGCGCATCTACGCCGCGAGCCACAACGATTACCTGTGCGCCGACGCGCTGCGCCTGCGCAACCGCCTCGAAGCCTACCGCCGCGCCTCGACCTTCCATGCCGGCCTGATGGCGCTGACCATCAAGGAGCACGACAAAATCCTGCAGGCGATTCTCGACATGGACGAGGCCGCCGCGGCAAGCCTCATGCGCGGCCACCTCGACACCTTGCGCGATGACGCGGTATCGATGGCCAAGGCGCTCAAACGAGCGACCGAAAGAAAAGCCGCATGAGCCTGTCGCCCTTCTGGTCACAAGTGTTACAACTGCTACAACTGCTTGCAGCGGCTGTTGACAAGCGCAGGAAGGGCGGAAATCGCCTGATGCTTGTACCCGCAGGGAGGAAAACCCATGGACGCTGCTAAGCAGCCGGCCGGGGTCGAAATTCCGGTCATCGACATCGGTGATCTCGTCGCCACCGGAAGTGACCCTGCGGTGATGAAAGCTGCCGCCCAGATTCGCAGCGCCTGCCTGGGAAGCGGCTTTTTCTATCTCGCCAACACCGGCGTTTCTCCTGCGGTGGTGGCGGGTGCGCTGGACGCAAACCGGCGCTTTCATGCACTTCCCCTGGAAGATAAAATACCGCTCAAGCGAAATACCTGGCACCGCGGCTATGTGCCGGTCGGCGGCAATATCTCCACTTCTTCGCAGCGCTTCCAGGCGGCACGCCTGCCCAATCAGATCGAATCGTTCAATGCCCGCCACGAAGTCGATCCGGCGCATCCGGATTTCAAGGTAAAGGCACTGCAGGGTCCAAACCAGTGGCCGCACGACCCCGCGTTCAAACGTGATTTCCAGCGTTACGAGGCGGCCGTTCGCGACATCGGGCTCAAGCTGCTGCACCCGGTTTCGGTGGCAGTAGGCGAGCGGAGGGACTTCTTCGACAGTTTTTTTTCGCCGCCGTCAACCAACCTGCGGATGATGCACTACCCGCCATCTCCGCCGGTACGGCCCGAAGACATGTTCGGCATTCATCCGCATACTGATTACGGCTTCCTTACCATCCTGACCCAGGACAGCGTTGGCGGGCTTCAGGTGCAACGGCCGGATGGTTCGTGGATAGATGCGCCGCGGATTCCCGACACCTTCGTCGTCAATGTCGGCGATATGCTGGCGCGCTGGACCAACGACGGTTTCAATTCGACACCGCACCGCGTGATCAGCCCGCCGGTTTCGGTGGACCGCTATTCGATGGCAATGTTCTTCGATCCAAACGTGGACGCAAATATAAGCTGCCTGCCGCAATTTGTCGGAGCGGGCGAGGCGCCCAGGTACGCGCCGATCCGTTACGGCGATTATTACTCGATGCGTCTTGACACCAATTTTCAGCGCGCCGGCACGAAAGCGGCCTGATGAAGCCGTCCCTCTGCCCGGTAGCTGTAGAAGGAGCGTCCGGATCGTGTGAAATTTTCGGGAGCGCTTGACCAATGAAAACTGTGAATTCCGTGCGTCGTTCCGTCCTCAAGGGTTTGTTCGCTGCGGCAGGCGCTGGCTTGCTGCCCGCGTCGGTGCGGGGACAGCAAGCCTATCCGAACCGACCGATCAAGCTGATCAGCCCGTGGACGGCAGGCGGCACGAGCGATATCGTGACTCGCGCCTTCGCCGCGAGTGCGGCGAAATTCCTCGGCGGCACCATCATTGTCGAGAACAGGGCCGGCGCCGGTGGAACACTCGGGGCTGTTGAACTGGTCAACGCACGGCCGGACGGCTACACCCTGTCGCAGTTGGCGCTGAGCGTGCTGAGCGTGCCGCACATGCAGAAGGTGCAGTTCGACCCGCTCAAGGACATCACTTACATTGCTCGCGTCAGCGCCTATACCAACGGCCTGGTGGTGCGCGCCGATTCGCCCATCAAGTCCATCAGGGACCTGATGGACTACGCGCGCGCCAATCCGGGGAAATTTACCTATGCATCCTCCGGCGTCGGCTCATCGCCACACCTGTCGGTGGAAGAGCTCGCCTTTCGCGGCAAAGTCGAATTCCAGCATATACCGTACAAGGCCGACTCCGAAAGCCTGCAGGCCCTGCTCGGTGGCTCGGTAATGGGCATCAGCGGGTCCACCAGTTGGGGACCGCAGGTTGACGCGGGAACCATGCGCCTGCTTGCCACCTACGGCAGCAAACGCACCAAGCGCTGGCCCAACGCGCCGACGCTGCTCGAACTCGGCTACGCCGTGCCCGACACACCTTTCGGGTTCGGCGGTCCCAAGGGCATGGACACGGCGATTGTCGCGCGTCTCGAAGACGCCTTCCGGCAGGCCTTGTCGGAGCCGACGGTGCTCGCCGTCCTCGACAGGAGCGATATGCCTTCGACTTACATGTCCTCCATCGAGTACACCAAATCATCGTTCGACATGTTCGAGGCGCAGCGGATCATGATCACGCGGATGGGTTTGAAAGCATGAACCGCACCGGCAAAAACAAAACACCAGCAGACGCTGGCGTTTTGTCGGGGCGAAAAAGCCCGGTGCTAGGCGGTGGCCACGTCCAGCTCTTTGCCGTTGACGGTGTCGATGGATTTGTATTCGGCCGGCGATACCACCTCGACCATTTCGAGGTCATCGGACCAGCCGGTGACGCTGTGCGCCAAACCGGGCGGAATGACGTGGCAGGAGCCGGCCTTCATCGTGTGTTCGCCATGGCCGACGTAATCGAACTTGACCCAGCCCTTGATGACATAGACAAAGAGGAAGTCGATCTCGGTGTGCTTGTGCTCCGGGACCGGTGGTGGCACGCCGGGCACGCCCCGGATCACGTGTGCGTTGTAGTCCCCGCCGGTGGCCTCACTGACGCCCAATTCGCGATATTCGAACTGGGGACGCAGACCACCCCCTGCGAAATGGGTGTCCTCAACATGCGAAACCAGAAGTTTCTGCTTGGATTTTGTCGCTGCCATGGTTCAGCCTCCGCTCGAGTGGTGGGATTGCCGCTTCAATGCCTTACGCTAGCACGGGGCCGGCGGCGAAGGCAATATTGTGCGCAGGCAAGGTATGCCGGCGCCTAGCGCACAATGGCACAATGGCACAGGGCTTGCTTGTTGTAACTGGACCATGAATAAGTTTTCCAAATTTTGCATCAAGTCGACCATGCTAGACTCAAATTGCCAACTTTACCGAAGGGATCCGATCATGAAACTGAAACTTTTTGTCGCTGCTGTAGCACTCGCGTCAGCCGGCACCGCCGCCGCACAGGACACCGTCAGGATCGGCCTGGTTCAGCCGCTGACCGGCCCCGTCGCCTATGACGGCAACGGCTATGCCAACACGGTAAAAATGCTGGTCGAGGACATGAACGCCAAGGGTGGCGTGCTGGGCAAGAAAATCGAACTCATGGTCGAAGATGGCGCCTGCAATCCGGCGCAATCGGTCAACGCCGCAGAAAAGCTGGTCACACGCGACAAGGTCGTGGCGCTCATCGGCGCGTTCTGCAGCACCTCAACCGCAGCCATGATGGAAGTGGCGCGCAAGCACAAGGTGCCGCACATCACCGCGGTTTCCACCGCAGCGCAGCTGACTGAACAGAACAACCCGTATTTCTTCCGTGCGGTGGCCACCACGCCGATGCTCGGCAACTCATTCGGCGGCGAGTTGCCCTCGGCGGTCAAGGGTAAGCGCTTCGCCTTCCTTGTCATCAACGATGACTGGGGTCGCAGCATGGTCGCCTCCTATCCGGCCACACTTCAAAAGGCCGGTGGCACCATCGTCGCCACCGAGTTCTTCCAGTCGAGCGAACTGCAGTTCCTCTCGTTGATCACCAAGATCAAATCCTCGAATCCGGATGCGATCATCCTCGCAGCCAACTCGCAGCACGCGGCGGCCTTGTCCAAGCAGATTCGCGAGCTGGGCATCACCGTGCCGCTGATCGGCGAGGGCTCATGGACCAGCGACAGTTATTTCAAGCTCGCCGGCCCGGCCGCAGAGGGCGTGTACGGCCTTGTCGAGTACGTCTACACCGTCAAGAACCCGATCAACGAAGCCTTCGTCAGGATGTCGCGCGACAAGCTCAAGGAGAACCCCTCGAAGTTTTCCGGTGCGTCACACACCGCCTTCAACATCATGGTTGACGCCATTCGCCGCGCCGGCGCGGCCGACCCGGAAAAAATACGCGCAGCCCTGACGCAGACCAACTACAACGGCGTGGTCGGCAACATCCGCTTTGACGAAAAGAACCAGGCTTACGGACAGGACGTGTACCTGGCAATAATCAAGGGCGGCGTGCCTGAGGTGGTGCGTACCGCAAAGATTGCCAAGCCGTAACAGCGCAACGACAAAGGGGGGCGAAGCCCCCCTGTGCATGCCACAGACGCCTTCCACAGACCGGGGGTCGCCCGGATGCAGTCGTGTCCGGCCTCCCGCAACCTCTTATCGCTCACCGGTTTTTTTGAACCGCCCGCCCCGCTATGCCTGAACTGGCAATTTTCGGACAGCACCTGCTCAACGGCTTGTTGATCGGGTGCGCGTACGCGCTGATCGCCATCGGACTGACGATGATCTTCGGCGTGATGAACATCGCGAATTTTGCCCACGGCGAGTTCTACATGATCGGCGCCTTCGCCACGTTTTACCTCGTCAGCCTGCTCAAGGTGAATTACTTTCTTGCGCTGCCGCTGGCGGTGGTGATCGTGCTGGTGCTCGCCATCGTCATACAACAGGTTATTTTCAAGCGCCTGCGCGATGCGCCGGTGATGACGACGACGCTCGTCACCATCGGCCTGTCGCTGTTGCTCGAGCACCTGGCGCATCTGCTGTGGGGCCCGCAGCCGCAGACCATTCCCAATCCGTTCCCGACGGCACCGCTCAGCTTCGCCGGCATCTACACCACGCCGCTGTACCTGTTCGCGATGCTCGTGACAGCGGCCTTGATCGTCATCGGTCACGTACTGATCCAGCGCACGCGCATGGGCAAGGCAATGCGCGCCACCTTCCAGAACAAGGAAGCCGCCGCGCTGGTGGGCATACGCATCGACAGTATTTACCTTTACGCCTTCGGTTTTGGCGCGGCGCTGGCGGCGGCGGCCGGCGCCGTTCTGGGCGGCTTCATCCCGGTCGAACCAACCATGGGCGGCGTGGCGACGCTGAAGGCCTTTGTCGTCGTCATCCTCGGCGGCATGGGCAGTTTCGTCGGCGCCATCGTCGGCGGCCTGCTGCTGGGCCTCGCCGAGGGCCTGGGCGCCGGTTATATGTCATCGGGCTGGAAGGACGCCATCGGCTTTGTCGCGGTGATCCTGCTGCTGCTGTTCCGGCCGGACGGGTTGTTCAAGCGTGGCTGATACCCACAGCCGCCGCTCCCCGCTCGCAACTGCCGCAACGGCCGCAGTGCTGCTGGCCTTGTTCGCACTGCCTCAGGTGGTGCACAACGAGTACCTGCTGCACCTTTGCATCGTGTCGGCGATTTTCGTCATCATCGCGCTCGGCCTCAACCTCATCGTCGGCTACGTCGGCCAGTTGTCGCTCGCCCACGCCGCGTTTTTCGCACTCGGCGCCTATGTCTCGGGACTGCTGTTCATCAAATTCAAATGGTCGATGTGGATAGGCCTGCCGGCAGCCGCGGTCATCACCGGCCTTATTGCGTTTGCGCTCGGTTGGGTGATCCTGCGCGTGCGCGGCCACCGCTTTGTCATCATCACCGTCGCGTTTGCCGAAATCATGAAGCTGGTGGCGACCAACTGGATCGATGTCACGCGCGGCTTCATGGGCCTGCCGGGGCTGACCATACCGGCGCTTTATATTCCGGGCATCGGTGCCATCGACCTCAGCTCCAAGGAACGGTTTTACTACGTCGCGCTGACCGCCGCGATCATCACCTTCTGGCTGTGCGCAAAACTGGTCGGCTCATCGATCGGACGCGCCTTCGTGCTGGTACGCGAGAACGAGGTGCTGGCCGAATCGCTGGGCATTTCGGCCTTTCGCTACTGCATGATCGCCTTTGTCGCCGGCGCCGCGATGGCCGGGGCGGCCGGTTCGCTATACGGCCACTACGTCGGATTCGTCAGCCCCGACCTGTTCAACTTTTCGTACATCACCATCATGCTGATCATGGTCATCCTCGGCGGCAAGGGCACGCTGCTCGGGCCGGTGCTGGGCGCAGTGATTTTCACCTTCCTGCCCGAACTGCTGCGCGAGGCTTCGCATTACCGCATGGTGATATTCGCCACCATCCTGATTCTCGCCACCATGTTCATGCCGCGCGGCATCATTTTCCCGCTGGTCGAGCATCTGGTTCCGAAGCGCTGGAGGAACAAGCCGTGACGGCCTTGCTCGAGGTAAAAGACGTTTCGGTGCGCTTTGGCGGCCTGATGGCCCTGAAGGACATCAGTCTCGCCGTGTCGGCCGGCGAGGTGCTGAGCGTCATCGGCCCGAACGGCGCCGGCAAGACGACGCTCTTTAACGTCATCACCGGCCGCGTGCGGCCGACCACCGGCGAGGTGCGTTTTCGCGGCGAGGCCATCCATCAGATGCCGGCCTTTCGTATCGCGCAAATGGGCGTGGTGCGCACGTTCCAGAAAACCGAGGTGTTCGGCGTGCTGCCCCTGGTCGAGGGCGTGCTCGCCGGCGCGCTCGCACGCGGCGACGCCGACCCGGAGGCGCGCGCGCGCGAAGCACTCGAGGCGGTGGGACTCGCCGCGAAAATGCATTTTCGCGCCGACCAGCTGTCGTATGGCGACCAGCGCCTGCTGGAAATCGCCCAGGCGCTCGCCGCCAATCCGACGGTGCTGCTGCTCGACGAACCGGCCTCGGGCATGAATCACCAGGAAAGCGCACAAATCGTGCGTCTCATCGGCGCGCTGCGCACGCGCGGCTTTGCCATCGTGCTGGTGGAGCACAACATGCACGTGGTGATGAGCATTTCCGACCGCGTCATCGTACTCAACTACGGCGAGAAAATCGCCGAGGGCAGCCCCGAGGCGGTGCGTGCCGACCGCAACGTCATCGAAGCCTATCTCGGCGTGCCGCATGCCGACGCCCCCCAAGACACAGACAAAGACACGGCCAATGCTGGCGCTCCATAACGTCACCCTGCACCGCGGCAACACGCGCGTGCTCGACGGCGTGTCGCTCGAAGTCGCCGAGGGCGAACTGGTGGCGCTGATCGGCGCCAACGGCGCCGGCAAGACCACGGTGTTGCGCACCATTTCCGGCCTGCTCACCCCGAGCGCCGGCAGCATCACCTTTCGCGGCAAACCCATTCACGGCGGCGATTCGGACGCCATTGTGCGCATGGGCATCGCCCACTGCCCCGAGGAGCGCAAGATCTGGCCGGAGATGTCGGTCTATGAGCACCTCGAACTGGGCGCCTTTGTACGCAAAAAAGGCAAGGACATCCACCAGGACATCGAGCGCGTGTACGAGACCTTCCCCATCCTGAAAGAGCGCCGCACCCAGCTTGCCGGCACGCTGTCGGGCGGGCAGCAACAAATGGTCGCCATCGGCCGTGCGCTGATGTCGCGGCCGGCACTGTGCATGTTCGACGAGCCGTCGATGGGCCTCGCACCGATGATGGTCGAGACCATAGGCAACATGATCGCGGCAATACGCAAACAGGGCACCACGGTGCTGCTGGTCGAGCAAAATGCCTCGCTGGCGCTGCGCCTCGCCGACCGCGCCTATGTGCTCGAGACCGGGCGTGTGATGCTCTCCGGCCCGGCCAAGGCATTGATGGCCGACCCCGAGGTACATCGCGCCTACCTCGGCGGCTAGCCGGCGGCACCGGTTTCAGCAAACAGAACAAATTTGCCAAGGGAAAAACATGAAACTCGAAACACTGACCGGCGCAGACACGCCCAAGCCGATGGCACACTACTGCCAGGGCGTCGTCGCCGGCGACACCATTTACGCCGCCGGGCAGATTGCGTCCGACTACAAGACCGGCGTGCCGCCCGATGCACGCCAGGACCCGGCGTTTCCGTTTTACGGCTCGGACATCCAGAAGCAGGCGCGCTACGTGCTCAACAACATCCGCAGCGTGTTCAAGGCCGCCGGCGCCGACTTCAAGGATGTGGTCAAGTCGCAGGTCTTTCTGACCGACCTCGATGATTTTCATTATTTCGACCAGGTGTGGAAAGAGTTTTTCCCGTCGCCGCCGCCGCGCACCACGGTGCAGGTCAGCGCCCTGCTGGTCCCCGGCTGCAGGGTCGAGATCGACTTGTGGGGCGTCAAGCCGGCGGTGCCGCGCCAGACGGCAACCGGCGCCAGCACGCCAAAGCCGATGGCGCACTACACCCAGGGCGTGCTGATCGACGGCGTGTTGTACGCGGCGGGGCAGATCGCCTCGGACTACAAGACCGGCGTGCCGCCCGAGGCGCGCCAGGATCCGGCATTCCCGTACTACGGTTCGACCATTGCCAGGCAGACGCGCTACATCCTCAACAACCTGAAAAGCGTGTTCGACAACGCCGGCTGCGACTTCAAGGACGTGGTCAAGTCACAGGTCTTTCTGACCGACCTCAACGACTTTTACAACTTCAACGAGGTTTGGAAGGAGTTCTTCCCCTCGCCGCCGCCGCGCACCACGGTCGAGGTCAGCCGCCTGCTGGTGCCCGGCTGCAAGATCGAGATCGACTTGTGGGGTGTCACGCCCGGCACCAGGAAGCACGTCGTCGCCGACCCGGCATCACCGCCGCCGGGCGCACACTACTGCCAGGGCATGCTGGTCGGCGACACCTTGTACGCTGCGGGCCAGCTCGCCTCGGACCAGACAACCGGCGTCGCGCCCGAGGCCATGCAGGACCCGGCCTTTCCGTTTTACGGCTCGGACATCCAGAAGCAGACGCGCTACGTCCTCAACAACTTCAAGGCGCTGTATGCCGCGGCCGGCTGCGAACTCAAGGACACGGTCAAGTCGCAGGTCTTTTTGACCGACCTCAAGGATTTTTATTACTTCGACCAGGTGTGGAAGGAGTTCTTCCCGTCGCCGCCGCCGCGCACCACGCTGCAGGTGAGCAAGTTGCTGGTGCCCGGCTGCAGGGTCGAGATTGATCTCACCGCCGTCAAATCTTCCTAGCCGATGGCTGGGAAGCCGCGCCAGTAGGGCGTCTCCAGCCGATTACCCCGCACCGCACGCGGCGCAGCAGCACGCGGGCGGCGGCACACCGGCTCGCAGGCGCCGCAAGCGCCGGCGAGCCGGTGTGCCGGTTCTGGTAAATTTCGGGCTTCGTCTCTTCCTGCAACCTTCCCCTTGATCCGTCTGTTGCGCCTGTTACGCATCATTTCCGTCGCCCTGCGTTTCGGTCTCGAGGAGTTTTTGCTCGCCGCCGCGCCGGCCGGGCGCCTCGCGGTGTTCATCAAGGCGGTATTGCCGCGGCGGCGCTTTGCCGAGCCGCGCGCGGTGCGGCTGCGCCAGGCCCTCGAGGCGCTGGGGCCGATTTTCGTAAAGTTCGGCCAGGTGCTGTCCACGCGTCGCGACCTGTTGCCCGAGGATATCGCCGAAGAACTGGCCAAGTTGCAAGACCAGGTGCCGCCCTTTCCGGCGGTCGAGGCGCGCGCCGTCATCGAGCGCGCCTTCGGCTGTTCCATTGAGGACATTTTCACCGACTTCCAGGCCGAGCCGGTAGCCAGCGCCTCGGTGGCACAGGTGCATTTTGCCGTGCTGCGCGAGGGCCCCAACGCCGGCGCCGAGGTGGCGCTGAAAATCCTGCGCCCGGGCATTGCGCCCTTGATAGAAAAGGATGTCGCGCTGCTCGACATCGCCGCCGGCCTGATTGAATCGCTGTGGGCCGATGGCAAGCGTCTGAAGCCGCGTGAAGTGGTGGGCGAATTCGGCAAGCACCTCAAGGACGAGCTCGACCTGATGCGCGAGGCGGCCAATGCCTCGCAGTTGCGGCGCAATTTCGCCGGCTCGCCACTGATGGCGGTGCCCGAGGTCTATTGGGACTGGTGCCGCGCCGATGTCATGACGATGCAGCGCATGCACGGCACGCCGATCAGCCAGGTGGACACGTTGCGCGCCAAGGGCGTGGACATCCCGGCGCTCGCCCGCGCCGGCGTGGAGATCTTTTTTACCCAGGTGTTCCGCGACGGCTTTTTTCACGCCGACATGCACCCGGGCAACATCCAGGTCGCCACCGAGGGCGAAAAGCGCGGCCAGTACATCGCGCTCGACTTCGGCATCATGGGCACGCTGACCGACACCGACAAGCACTACCTCGCGCGCAACTTCCTGGCGTTTTTCAACCGCGACTACAAGCGCGTGGCCGAGGTGCACATCGAATCGGGCTGGGTGCCGCCGGACACGCGCGTCGATGAACTCGAATCGGCGATACGCGCGGTGTGTGAACCGATATTCGACCGGCCGCTGTCGCAGATCAAATTCGGCATGGTGCTGCTGCGCCTGTTTCAGACCTCGCGCCGCTTTGGCGTGGAAATCCAGCCGCAACTGGTGATGCTGCAAAAAACCCTGCTCAACATCGAGGGCCTCGGCCGCGACCTCGACCCCGAACTCGACCTGTGGAAAACCGCCAAGCCCTACCTCGAGCGCTGGATGGACGAACAACTCGGCTGGCGCGGCCTCGCGCGCACGCTCAAGCAGGAAGCGCCGGCCTGGGCGACCATGCTGCCGCAGGTACCGCGACTGGTGCACCGCCTGCTGGCCGAAGACCGCAGCGGCCCGGCCCGGGAATTCAACGCCCGGCTGCTGGCCGAGCAAAGCCGCCAGTCAGGCGCGCTGATGTGGATTGCCGTGCTGCTGGCGCTGCAACTGGGGATCACGCTGTACCTGCTGCTGAACTAGATTCACAAGAGCCGGGGCTAAGGAACGCGCCGGTTTTCTGGAAGCTGCGCGCGCGGCGGCGGGCCGGGTGCCATCGCTGCGTAACGCCGTCCAACTGCGATGAGGTCGTCGCCCAGGCCGATTACTGCAGCTACGGTTGATCAAGAGCATCGGCCTCGCGCGAGCCCCAAAGACTTTCCTATGGCGCGTAAATCCAGAAATCTGCGGTGAGCACCGCGCCGGGGGCAGGAAGCCCATCGGGCACCTGCACGCAAACGAAGGGATGCGCTTGCTTCCCTTGCCGACTCATCCATGCGAGCGCCACGCCGGGGAATGCGTTCACGTCCGCCATGAAGTACTGCGCGCGGACGACATTCGCCATCGTCGTACCCGCCACCTTGCAAATTCTCTCGGCGTACTCGAGCACGGCGAGAGCCTGGGTTTGCGCACCGTGAGCCAGGCCGTCAAATGCACCGGCCTGAGCCTTGCCCACCACGTGACCATCGTCGTTCACCGGCATCAGCCCCGAGGCGAATACCAGTTCCCCGGCACGCACGCATTGGCCGTAGCTCGACATCGCAGGCAACTTTACATTGAGCACCTCTTTTTTACGGCGCGCGCCGTTACGAAGCGCCAGCAGGTTGATCTCGACTATGCCATCGATAAACCCGAATCCCTGGGTCGGCACTGCGGTGATTGCGCAGGGGATATCACCCACGAGCTGGCGCCAGACGTCAAGCGCATCTGGGATGTCCGCCGCCGTGGGAACGTAAATCTGTGCCTTCAGAATATTCTCCCAGGATGAACCACCGGCGACCAGGGCCGGCTCCAGGCGCTTCTTGATTACAAATTCGGTCTGGCGCCGCACCGCGTTGGGCCCGCCCCAACTGCGCAGTTCCTTAGGTAGACGCACGCTAGGATCGAGCGCGTTCTCGTCGGTGGCCATCTGACCGGCGACAAACACAAAGTCATTGCAGGTGATCGCTGGCACAAAATATGACCCTATCGGCACCGGCACTTCCTTGGGGTAGAGCTTGCCGATTTCGTAGTCCTTGTCCGGCACCACCGCAATCATCGACATGCAGATTGACGAGCGAGCATTGAAAAGGCGCTTCATCAGTACCGAAGTGCTGGGCGGGATGTAGTCGCCGAACTCGCCATGACGCGCGAGTTGGTAGGCGCGCACCGCCTCGAACACCGGATAATACTGATCGACGCGCACGCTATGCTTGAAATCCGAACCGAACTCACCAAGCTGCTTGCGCATGCGGCTCAGAATAAACTCGGCCTCCCTGCGCATGCGCGGTGCGCCAAAAGAAGGGAACCCCTCCGGCCCCTCGACTTCGGGCGAGAGCCCGGTCGCAAAATCAAACGCCTCATGACCGGTCAAGAACACCCAAGGCCCGGCCTTGATTGCACTGGCATAGGGCACACCTGTCCCGGCGAGGGTATCTATGGCAAGAGCTTGGATGTCGGACATTTATTTTTCCCGTGGGTTTATTGTTGATTACTATAATATACATACAGATAAAAAAAGCATCAAAGGGACGATGCGGCAGACAATTTGGCGAAAGGGGTATTGTCTGAAGGGAATATCTGCAATGCTGGCGGTGCGAAACGTCTCCAAGATTTTCGGGCGCAACGATGAACGCTACGTTGCTCTTGAGGGCATTGACCTCGACGTGGCGGCGGGTGAATTCGTCTGCCTGCTCGGGCCCTCAGGCTGCGGCAAATCCACACTGCTGAATATCATCGCCGGCTTCGACCAGGTCACCAGTGGCAGCGTCGAATCGGACGGCGCGCCTGTGCGCGGCGCGGGCAAGGATCGTGTGATGTTCTTCCAGGACGCCGGGTCCGCACTGCTGCCCTGGCTCTCGGTCGAGGAAAACATGCGCTTTGCGTTGCGCGTGCGCGACCTGCCCAAAAGCGAGTGGCCAACCATCATTGACAAGTACCTCGGGATGGTCGGCCTCAATGAGCATCGCAAGAAATTCCCGTCGCAACTCTCCGGCGGCATGCGCCAGCGCCTGCAAATCGCCCGGGCCCTCGCCGTAGAGCCCAAAGTTCTACTCATGGACGAGCCATTCGCCGCCCTTGACGCGCTGACACGCCGGCGCATGCACGGGTTTTTGCTCGACATCTGGAAGCGCACCAGAAAGACCATCGTATTTGTGACCCACGATATCGCCGAAGCCGTGACCCTCGCCGACCGAATCTGCGTAATGTCGGTCGGACCTGGCTCGCACATCACCGACATCATTGATGTAACCCTGCCGCGCCCGCGCGACCTCGGAGAGCCGCAGGCCGCACAGGTATTCAAGCGCGTCGAGTCGCTGCTGACCCATGAAGAAGATGTCGCTGAGTCGACCTAACATGGCCGCCGACACCATCGCGTCCTCCCCTCTGGACACGCAACTCGAGACAAAGGAGGCGTTCTGGCAGCGTCACCGTGCCGGCCTGTTGTTTGTCGCATCCATTGTCATCGCATTTTCGATCTGGCAGGCCCTGTCTACGTTCGTCTTCAATCCCTTCCTGATCCCGCCGCCGCTGATCGTGTTTGAGACGGCGGTGCCGATGATAATGAGCGGCGAAATTTTCAAGCACGTCGCCATCAGCCTCGCGCGCGTGAGCGTGGGCTTTTTCAGCGGCTGCCTGATCGCCATCGTGCTCGGTGTGCTACTCGGCTGGATCAAGGTGGTGAACGATCTGCTTGACCCGGTAATTGAGCTGCTGCGCTACCTTTCGCCCACCGCGATGATACCCATTGCCGTCATCTGGTTCGGTATCGGCGAGATGTCCAAGTACTTCCTGATCTTCTGGGGCACGTTTTTCATCGTACTCATCAACACCACCGCGGGAGTAATGCGCGCACCCATCATCCGCCAACGTGCAGCCGAGTGCCTCGGGGCGAGCAAGTTGCAGATCTTTCTGCTGGTGGTCATCCCGTCCGCCGCTCCCTATATCGTCACCGGCATGCGTATTGCAATGGCCTCCTCGTTCATGAGCATAATTCCTGCAGAGATACTCGCAGCGGATTCAGGAATCGGCTTCTTGCTGCAAAATTCCTCGATACTGCTGCAGACAAATCGAATTTTCGTCGCACTGCTCACCATGTCGCTGCTCGGATTTGTGTTTGACCGTTTGTTCCGGATGATTGTCGATCGCGTGCTTTCGCGTTACATGTCGTATATTTCCCTGACCTAGGAGAAGCTCATGAAATCCCTTGCCTTTGTGTTGATGCTATTGCTTGCGCCGGCGCTCTCGCATGCGCAGGCGCTGAAAAAAATCACGCTGTTTGGCCAGCCATCGGTCAATAACGACTCTGTCTGGATGGCCATAGAGCACGGCTATTTCAAGGAACAGGGACTGGAGGTCGAATACCGCGTGTTCCCGTCGGGAACCACGGCCTTACAGTCGTTCAAAACCGGTCAGGGCGACTTTGTCATGACCGGCGATCTGCCGAGCATGCAGTATTTTTTTCAGAATCCCGGTCAATACCAGACTTTTGCGGTAATGGAACGCGACACGAAGGGCTATGTCGTCATCGCGCGCAAGGAAATCAAGAAGCCCGCCGATCTGTCGGGCAAGCTTGTCGGCACGCGCGTCGGTTCGACCGGTTCCTGGTTCGTTTCCGAATACCTCACAAAGAACGGGGTCAATCCCAAGACGGTTGAGGTGAAGAACCTTGACACGCAGTTGCTACCCACGGCGCTGTGCAAGGGCGACATTTCGGCATTTTTTATCTGGCAACCCATAGGTTCGCGCGCACTGGAAATCTGCCCGAATGAGGCCTACCAGATGAGCGACGCCACCGGCTACATTCAGGGCTATCTCGTCATCGGCGCAAGGCCCGAGTTCCTCAACACACCCGACGGCGCGGACAAGGCCACGCGATTCCTGAAAGCCGTGATGAAGGGCCGCCAGAAAGCCGAAAGCGACTTCAAGGCAGTGGCCGCCTTTGCTGCCAAGACCTACAGCCTGAGCGAGAAGTCGACGCGCGACCAGTGGGAAACCAATACGCGTCCGCTGGCGCTCGACAAGATTTATTACGACGACTTTTGCAGCCTCAGCAAATGGGCACGCGGCGCCGGCCTCTCCACGCAGATGCTGGATTTCCGCAAACTCACTTGGCCAAACGGCCTGCGTGCGATTGACGCCAAGCTGGCCGAAACGCCGCCGGCACCTTGCTGAGAAAGTCAGCAATTCGGATTGTGCCGCCGCCATAAACCTGTAGCGATCGTTGACTTCCATCCGGAAGGGTGGGAGTCAACATAACAAGCGGCTGACCCGGGATTCTCAAACACGCACGACCGCGCCTCGAACGGCAGCGATACGAAATTATTGAGAATCAGGAAGAAGCCCACGTTCGCGAGCAGCGCCACGCAGACCCACGGCATCAGGCGGCGATTCTGGCTGCGATTGCCGACGACCGCGACCGCGCCGTACACGGTCAGCATCCAGCCCCACAAGAGCAGCGAGCCCGCCTGTCCGCCCCAGAGCGCGCCGAGGCGGTAATGGAGCGGCATCGTGCGCGCCGAGTGTTGGGCGACGTAGGCGATCGAGAAGTCGTTCGTCGCCAGCGCGTAGAAGAGCGCTCCCATCGCGACGCTCGTCGCCGCACACACGATGAGCAGCGCGCGCTCCGCAACCTGCGTCCACTCGTCCCGACGCGTCACGCCGGCGTAGACCCCGACACCCAGGCCGAGCGCGCAGAGAAAGAGCGCGAGGCGCAGTGAATAGATCCCCAGATCCGCCATCGGATGCGTCTCTCCGGCCGTGTCAGGCCTCGCCCGGCGCCGATCTCAGCGCGAGCTCGAGTCTCGAGTCTAGAGTTCGATGCTCGCTTCGTCCGCGGGCGCGGTCTGGGCCTGGAATTTAGAGGGGCATTTCGCCATCACGTTGCGGGCGACGAAGACGTTCTCTCCCGCGCGCGCCTCGAGAGCTCCTTCGACGACGACCTCGGCCCCATCCTTGAAGAGGTCGGGGACCTCGAGGCTCAGGTAGTCGACGGAGAGCGTCTCCCCGACCGGCCCGCCGGCGTGGGGCGGCGTGTTCTGGACCGAGAAACGGACGCGTCCGCCGTCGACGTCGCGTTCGATCGACGAGAGCGCGACATAGCCGTGCACGCGGGCCGTGCGGCCTACC
>ENA-ORBV01005086-ORBV01005086.1-microbial-mat-metagenome-genome-assembly--contig:-NODE-5086-length-24516-cov-8.345800_pt1 | contig 24516 bp, 17 predicted proteins | sample MGYA00237777_ERZ505514 | MGnify/ENA primary metagenome ERZ505514 (study PRJEB26160, sample SAMN06269048) | microbial mat metagenome | isolation source: Oligotrophic lake microbial mat | place... | reverse complement strand
GGCAAAAACAGCTCCGAATACGAAAGGGCAGGCGGTGTGCGAAAGAGTGAGCGGATTCGCCGCAGCAGCGTCAGTCGGTTGAAAGCAGGAGCCGATGAGCTGCCTGCTACCAGTGCTAGTGCTCAAGCGGTTTAGTTTTCCCATGAATGCAAGGGCGATCGCTGCCTGCTGAAGGCTTCAAACTGAGAGGCGCGATCGATTGTGCTGACTTGTCAGTTCGCAGGCTCAGCGCGATCGCCTCACTCAAAATCGGGTGGGGACAAATGGGGTTGTGAGACTACAGTAGTTTTACAGCGAACAAATAATTTGCGACGGGTGATCTCCTTATGCCATTTGAGCAGATGTTTATCTCGGCGGCAGTCTTAACGATTGGCTCCATTTGCACCCGTGTATTGTGTGAAGGCGGCACTCGGTTTGCCAGTTGGGTGCAGGCGCAAAGTGACGATGCCGCGCAGATTATTCAAAAAGCGTCGGAACAATATGCCTGGAACTATGCCAAACGTCACGGCATGATGAAAGTGCTGGGAATGCGGGAACCAGTACCTTTGGAGTCGGTTTATACGGCGGTGCAATTTTTGGATCGAGAGAGCATTAGCCGATTTGACTCGATTGAAGATCTAGAAAAGGCATTTCGCGAACAGCCCGATCGCCGCTTTCAAAAGAAAGCCAAAAAAATGGATGGGCTGCGGGTTGCCAACGACAAACAATATTTGATGGTGCTGGGCGGTCCGGGGGCAGGCAAATCGACTTTTTTACGAAAAATGGGTTTGGAAGCGCTGAAGGGGAATAGCCTCAAAAATGGCTATGTGCATGAGTGCATTCCAGTGCTGATTGAGTTGAAAAACTTCGCCTCGAATGAGATTGCGATTGAACAAGCGATCGCCCAAGAGTTTCGCATTTGCGGCATTCCATCGCCGGAGATTGTCACGACCAAACTGCTGGAGGCAGGCAGCCTGCTGATTTTGCTAGATGGGCTAGATGAAGTGCCCACTAAGCAGATGACCAACGCCATTCAGCAGATTCAAAATTTTGTTGATCAGTACGACAAAAATCGGTTTGTGGCATCCTGTCGCCTTGCCGCCTACCGCAACAACTTTTATCGGTTTAGCGATGTGGCAATGGCAGACTTTGACCACGAACAGGTGAAGCAGTTTATTCACCGCTGGTTTCAGTCGGAAGAAGACCTGAAGCTGAATACGGCGCAGCGCTGCTGGAATCTGTTGCAGCAGCCAGAATATGTTGCCACAAAGGAACTCGCGCACACGCCATTATTGCTGACCTTACTGTGTTTGGTGTTTGAGGATTCCCAGACTTTCCCCAAAAATCGAGCGGTGCTGTATGGCGAAGCGTTGGATGTTCTGCTGAAAAAGTGGGCATCGGAACGACGAATTCAGCGCGATCCAATTTATCAAGATCTCAGCATTGCCCTGGAGGAGATCATGCTGGCAGAGATTGCCCATACGCACTTTGAGGCGAATCGTTTGTTTTTTACTCGACGCGAAGTGGTGGATCAAATCCGTACTTTTCTGGCAGAAAATCTGAATGCGCCCAAGCATTTAGATGGAGAATCAGTGCTAGAAGCGATCGCGATTCAGCAGGGAATCCTCGTGGAACGGGCGCAAGAAGTTTACTCTTTTTCTCACCTGACCTTGCAGGAATATCTGGCAGCGCAATACATTGACGACCACCAACTTACCCAAACTTTGGTGGAGGAACACCTAACCCACGAGCGCTGGCAAGAAGTGTTTTTGCTCGTAGCGGGAGTGATGCGGGGTGGCGCGGATGCTTTGCTGCTGGCAATGGAAACTCAGGCAAATACGTTCATCAACACGCCTAAGCTCAGGGCTTTGCTGCAATGGACTGGAGATGTAACGGGGGACGCGAAGGGCAACCTGTCTCCCGCCGCTAAGTGCACCACTGCCTTGTTTATGGCGCTGGTCAACCATCGCGCTTTGAATCTAGCGCGGGTGCTTGATCCCAACCTGGCAAGTACCCTGGAACTGGCGCGAACTTTGGCAAATATTCGCACCTTAGAGTCGTCATACCCCGAAGACAATACGCCTGCCCGGTCGGCAATTCCTACCCGTGCGTTGGCGATCGCCCTAACGCGATCGCTGCCGCCTCGCTTAATGGGGCAGGCATTCGCCAAAACACTCACCAAAACCTTTACCGATGAACTCGCTAAGCTAGAGGCATTTCAAGAAACGACGTTGCACGAATTAGTGAGGCAGTTAAAGGTGTTGAACTTGCGATCGCCCGATAGCCGCCAACCGGCAACGGTGCTGCAAGAATTTCACACGCAAGTATTTCACACTTGGTTTAGCACTCTCAAACTTGATCCCACCTGGATCAGCCTTTCCACTGAAGAACTGCGAAAACTCGATCGCTACCTCTACGCTAACTGGCTGCTCGTGCGCTGTAAACAAGCGGCTGTCAGAGTTTCTCCCCGCACCTGGGCAGGCATTGAAGCACGCCTCTTGCGGGTATCGCCGTAGTGGAGTTTGGAGTTCGGAGTTCGGAGCAATAGAGTATTTCTGGCGTATTTCTGGCAAGATTGTCATGAAAGGTAGCATTGCACCTTTTCTTAAACCACACGCTCCAATCCGTTATGCCTAATTGCATTACTCAAATTATTGAATCGGAAGTGAAAGATTTGGGTGGCTTTGAAGTTCGGCGCATCCTCCCTCACCGCGATCGCCCGATGGTTGGACCCTTTATCTTTTTTGATCATTTAGGACCCGCCGTCTTTCCACCCGGTCATGGAGTCGATGTTCGCCCGCATCCTCATATTAATCTAGCGACCGTCACCTATTTGTTTGAAGGCATCATCCTGCACCGCGATAGTTTGAATAGCGTTCAAGAAATCCATCCCGGAGCAGTCAACTGGATGACGGCGGGTCGTGGGATTGTCCACTCCGAGCGCACTCCTGAGGCGGTTCGGAGTCAGGAATCCAGACTGCATGGCATTCAAACCTGGGTGGCGCTTCCTCAAGCAGATGAAGAAACCGAGCCTGGATTTTTTCACTATTCAGCCGCCGATTTACCCAAATGGCAAGCCGACGGCGTATCTTTTAAGCTGATTGCCGGACAAGCCTATGGTTACACGTCGCCCGTCAAAACCTTCTCGCCGATTGTTTACCTAGATGTGCAGCTATCTCCTGGAAGACAATTCACGTTGCCCAGTGAATATCGAGATCGCGCCATTTACAGCGTTACGGCAGGTTTAATAGTCGATGAGCAACCGCTTGAACCGCATCAATTGGCAATTTTAGCCTCTGACACCGCAGTTGAAGTGACCGCCCAAACAGAAGCTCGCTGTATTATTATTGGCGGTGAACCTTTGGGCGATCGCTATAAATGGTGGAACTTTGTTTCGAGCCGACCAGAGCGCATTGAACAAGCAAAGCAAGATTGGCAGGCAGATCGATTTGCCAAAGTGCCCCAAGAAATAGAATTCATTCCGCTTCCAGAAAATGCTTCGTAGCATCACGCCTTAAATTTCTACTGTTACTCAACCACCACGCGCCATTCATACAGCTTGTAGTGAACACACTCATTCGCAACTAAAGGATCTTGCATGACGATCGCCTGCGCCTCATCCATGCAAGATGCCTGAAACAGCAACATTCCGCCACCCCGACAGCCCCAATAGCCAGTTTTCGCCTGATGCCCCTTAGCAATCAGCCTTTGCACAAATTCTTTATGTGCCGGAACATATTGGTCAAAAATTGGCTGATCAACAATCCCTTCCTCAATCTTCACAAACCAGGGCATGATAATGGTTCCTTGCCTCACAAAAGGGCGTTATTGCATGAGTGGTCTTCGTTGCAGGTCAGGCAAACAGAAAGCTAGATGCGTTAGCCTTTGTGCAGGTTCACAAATATAGTGCCTGCGACTTATCCTCCATCCAGATTAGCTCTCAAAAAGCCCAAGACACATTTCCTCATAAGTCATTTTTTCGTGACTTGGCGGTTGCGCGATCGCCGATAAATTAGCTTATTTTTAGAGTATGACTCACCGATTAAAAAAGTATCAGAGCTTACTAAAACTTCTGACAGTGGTAGAATTTTCTTGGATAAATAGGAGCTAGCACCATCATGTCGCTGACGTTGACTGCTGATCAAACCAAAGCTCAAACCAAAGCTCAAAACGGACTTCGCATGGGGCGAATTTTAGTGGTTGAGGACGAAGAACTGATTCGTGAAACAATTACCCTCGCCTTAACAGAAGAAGGATACGAGGTGGTTGCAGCAGAAGACGGGCGCGCTGCGCTTGATTTATTGCATCAAACAGAAGAGGGGATCGACCTGCGTTCCGGCAAGGTTTTTGCCCCGACTCAACCCAATTCTGAATTCGATGTGATTATCCTCGATTTAATGTTGCCCTATGTCAATGGGCTAGATTTGTGTCGCGTGGTGCGCCGCGAAGGCAACAATGTGCCTATCTTAATGCTGAGTGCGAAAGGTGGTGAAACCGATCGCGTGGTTGGCTTAGAAGTGGGCGCAGATGATTATTTGACAAAACCCTTTGGGATGCGAGAGTTGATTGCTCGCTGTCGAGCGTTGCTGCGCCGTCACTATCACTTTCAGGCAGAACCAGAGCAACCCTTGCTTAAATTTGACGAGATTATTCTGTATCCCCAAGAATGCCGCGTCATGGTGAGAGGCGAAGAGGTGAATTTCTCTCCTAAGGAATTCAAAATTTTAGAATTGTTTATGACTTATACCCGCCGGGTCTGGTCGCGGGAGCAACTGCTAGAACGCATTTGGGGTCCTGACTTCATTGGCGACAGCAAAACCGTGGATGTCCATATTCGCTGGCTGCGTGAAAAACTAGAGCGCGATCCCAGCAATCCAGAGTATTTAGTCACCGTTCGAGGATTTGGCTACCGATTTGGCTAAAGCATTTTGGCTGGAGCCTTAAATAGGCGGACTTTACGTGAGTGCCCCAGCTCTACTGGTAAACATGAGTGTCTATGAAGTTCGGCGATCGCATCAAATAAGCAGCTTAGAATAACGATAACCCTAATCTAAGGATTTTTCGGGCTGCACTTTTATCGGTTTGCCATGGAAATATGGGTTTTGATTGGGCTAGTGATGGGTCTAGTGTTTTTAGAATGGCGATGGCTGCGGCTCAACGCTAGGCTGTGGCGGATCGTGCAAAAGTGGCTGCCCGATACCCCACTGGCGTTTTCGTCTACTTCTCGGCTGACACGGGCGATCGCGGCTTACCAAGAAGCCCATTTTTCACTTCAAAATGAGCTGCAAGCTCTCCAATCGCTCGTTCAAGTCGCCCCCATTGGTTTTTTGCAAGTGGACGAAGACAATCAGCTATTGACTTGCAACAGCAAAGCCTGTGAACTGCTCAGTATGCAGCCCTACTTATCTGGAAGACCTCGTTTATTATTGGAACTCGTGCGCTCCTACGAACTAGATGCCCTGATTGAGCAAACTCGCCATGCTCAACAGCCATGCCAGAGCGAATGGGTTTTTCATCCGGTTGATCCCGATTATGCCAAACTGGCGCAAAAACAGCCTCGTCCTTTGCGGGGTCATGGCTCCCCCATGCCTGATGGCTGTGTTGGAGTGTTTTTAGAAAGCCGCGAACAGGTCGTCATGCTCACCCAACAGCGCGATCGCTGGATTTCGGATGTCGCCCACGAGCTAAAAACGCCCCTAACATCCATTCGGCTGGTGGCTGAAACGTTGCAATCTCGCTTAGAACCGCCCACCCGCGACTGGGTAGATCGATTGTTGAATGAAACGATTCGGCTGAGTGGATTGGTGCAAGATTTGCTGGATCTTAACCAGCTTGAAATGCATCCATCCAATCGCTTAACCCTGAAACCCGTCGATCTTCCTCGGCTAGTCCAGTCGGCTTGGCTCAGCCTAGAACCCTTAGCGCGAGAAAAGCAAATCCAGTTAGATTATGTGGGCTGCGATCGCCTGTTAATTTTGGCGGATGAAGCCAGACTGCACCGAGTTTTATTAAACCTGCTAGATAACAGCATTAAATATAGCCCCGCCCAGCAGCACATTCGAGTGCAGGTTTCACTATGTCAAGCGAATCAGACGGGTGCAACCAAGGGCACAGATCAACAGGTTCATTTAGAAGTAATTGATGCGGGTTTGGGCTTTCCAGAAGCCGCTTTACCTCAAGTATTTGATCGTTTCTATCGAGTCGATCTGTCTCGTACCCGCCAAGCTGCCCTGAAAGCAACTGCAAAAGATGGACGTGCCTCTGCAATTTCTGGCATTGCCTCCCCAACTGTTGAGCCTCAAACCGCTAATGCCCAAACAGCGACAAAAAATTGGAAGCAAGACTTTTTCCAAGCAAACAGCGGCACAGGGCTAGGGCTGGCGATCGTTCGTCAAATTGTGGAAGCTCATCAAGGATCGGTTAAAGCTAGCAACCACCCCGAAACAGGAGGAGCTTGGCTAGAAGTATTTTTACCCTTAAACACAGGGGTTAAGCAGTCGGAATGAAATAATCAACTTATATAATGCTGAGAATTGTTAAGGCGACAGTGTAATATCTAAGTGGGAATAATCATCGCTTGTCTTACAGCTATTCTCAGTAGAGTGGGCACCACCCGCAATTTTTCAAGGCGTTTCACCACAAGGGTTTTGGGCAGTGCCCACCCTACAATCTGTGGTCTATTGATGTAAAAACGGCTATAGGGTAAGGCACTTCTAAGAACAAACACGCGATTTACAAAGGGCAAGGCTACGATAACGCATGGACGAACGGGTTCAAAAAGTACTTTCTCGATGGGGCATTGCCGCTCGTCGCCAAGTTGAACAACTGATTCAGCAGGGGCGGGTAGAGATTGATGGCACAGTGGCTTACTTGGGTCAAAAAGTTGATCCGGCTGCTGTTCAGATTTCCATAGACGGTGCCGTTGTCAACCCGGTTGAGTGCCCAGAGCGCATTTATCTGCTGATGAATAAACCGAGGAATGTCATCTCTACTTGTGATGATCCCCAAGGAAGACGGACTGTTTTGGCTCTATTACCACTGACTCTCTACCAAGGACAAGGGATTCATCCAGTCGGACGCTTAGATGCAGAGTCTACTGGCGCACTATTGCTCACCAATGATGGAAATTTAACTTTTTATCTGACCCATCCCCGGCATCATATTTCTAAGACCTATCATGTCTGGGTTGAGGGCTATCCATCACCGTATGCTTTAAAGCAATGGCAACAGGGAGTATTGTTAGAAGGGCAAAGAACTCTGCCCGCAAACATTTCTATCCTGAAATCACACTCCGACCACCGAACATTGTTAGAGATCGTTTTGAAAGAAGGACGTAATCGCCAAATTAGGCGAATCGCAGAGCAACTAGGGCACCCTGTCCAAACGCTCCACCGGACTGCAATTGGTTCTATTCGGCTGCAATCAGCTACTCAGCCTCGGCTTGAGAGCGGTTGCTATCGACCTTTGACAAACTTTGAGATTGGTTTTTTGAAATCCCAAATTGACTTAACATCGAAGAAGCTAAGCGTAGATGAGGAGTGCCGAGCATGAGAGATAAGACTCTTCAATTAAGTAAAGAGCAATCGCAATTATTGGCTGAAATTGGTGCTTATTTGCGTTGCCTTCGACAAGATCAAGCGTTGTCTTTAGCCGCGATCGCAGCAATAACGCTGATTCCCGTAAAGACTTTAATGGCGATCGAAGAAGCAGACGTGACTCAACTGCCTGAGCCTGTCTATATTCAGGGTTTTATTCGCCGGTATGCTGATGCGATTGGGGCAGATGGCACAGAAATTGCCAACGCTTTTCCCGCTCAAACCGATCTAAAATCTCCTAAACCAACGTGGAGTAGCACTGTCGAAGCGCAGTTGCGCCCGTTACATCTGTATGTAGTTTATATGCTGCTAGTCATGGGTGCTGTGAGCGGATTGTCCTATGCGTTAAACCGCTCCTCTCCCCAAGCGTTTCGCTATGCTAATTTGCCTCAACAGCCAGAACAATTGACGACCCGAAGGGTTGAATTGTATGGTCCACCCTTACCCAGTCAAAAGATGACGGGTGCTGTAGCCGGCAAAGCAGCAGACAAAACAGGGCTACCATCCACGGCTGCGATATCTAATAAGCCGGTTCGGATTGGCTTGGCTTTCAAGGCTCAATCATGGATTCGGATTGTTGCGGATGGAAAAACTGAGTTTGAGGGTGTGCTATCTGAAGGCGCTCAACAAGCCTGGGCGGCGAAACAGCAGATTACCGTGCGGGCTGGAAATGCGGGCGGAGTGTTGGTAAGCTATAACGAGAGTCCGCCAAAACTGCTGGGCGAACCGGGCACCGTTGAAGAAAAAACCTTTGAGGCTCAGTCTCAAGCTAAAGCGGATTTGTCTAAAAAACTAATCGTTGCAGCGTCTAACCTGACTGATTTTTAGCCGTTTTGATTCAAAAGTTTTGGTCAAGAAATACTGCAAGGACAAGTTTTGTAGTGAATTGGCTGGCAAATTTGTAAAACTTGGCTAAACCTACTCTAAAGTGGCTTCTTTCTCTCCAGAAATGCCTTAAGTAGATGTTCCATAACCAGCGTTTTACTCCTCGCCTACACTGGAGGTATGGAATCTTGTATTTATCCGTTACCCACTGAGGTTGTTCATTTAATTGCGGCTGGAGAGGTAATCGATTCGCTTGCGGCGGCGGTTCGAGAACTGGTGGAAAATGCCTTAGACAGTGGTGCCACGCGCATTACAGTATCGGTTTGGGCGGATCAATGGCGGCTGCGAGTGGCAGATAATGGAATGGGGATGGATTGCCAAAACCTTAGGCTAGCGGCGAGTCCCCATAGCACCAGTAAGATTCGCGATCGCCAAGATTTGTGGAATATCACCAGCCTCGGATTTCGCGGTGAAGCGTTGCATAGTTTGGCGCAGTTAGCCCAATTGCAAATCGCTAGCCGTCCATTATCGCGATCGTCTTCCAGTGATGCTGTAGAACAACCGAGTGAAGGCTGGCAGGTTACTTACGATGCTCAAGGGTTGGCTGTTGAAATGGAACCTGTGGCGATCGCACCGGGCACCATCGTTACGGTTGATCGGTTGTTTGCCAATTTACCAACTCGCCGCCAAGGTTTGCCCTCTTTAGCCCACCAACTCAAAGCAGTGCAAGCCACGATCCATCAAATTGCACTCTGCCATCCTCACGTTACTTGGCAAGTGCAGCAGGGCGATCGCGATTGGTTCACCCTGTTCCCTGGTAAAACTGCCCGCCAAATTTTGCCCCAGCTTTTGCGAGAGGTTGAGGTCAGCGATTTGCAAGAGGTGGAACAGGTGTCGGGGAAGAGGGAAGAGGGAAAAGGGAAAAGGGAAAAGGGAAAAGAGGAGCAAAACTTAGAACTCAAAACTCAAAACTTAAAACTTAAAACTCCGCCCTCTGCGCCTTCTCTTTATCTTTTGCTTGGTTTACCCGATCGCTGTCATCGTCGTCGCCCCGATTGGGTGCGGGTTGCAGTGAATGGGCGCTTGGTTCACTTGCCAGAAATTGAACAGACGATTTTGACGGCATTTCGGCGAACGTTGCCCCGCGATCGCTATCCGGTTTGCTTTGTCCATTTACAGGTGGCTCCAGAGCAAATTGATTGGAATCGGCACCCTGCCAAATCAGAAATCTACTTACACCATTTAGACGACTGGCGAGATCAGATTGCAGCGGCGATCGACCAAGCTTTACGCTTAAATCCTGACACCCTGCCGGAAACGCTTTACTCCGATCGCATGGGTCAATTGCTCAAAACTGCCGAAACTGGCGGAGTATGGAACATATCGCAATCGTCAAGATTAGAAGTTGGCGAGCAGAACGTATCTCTAGCTCCTAGTTTCCATACTCCCGCCCCTTTACTCAAAGCGCTTGCCCAAGTTCACAACACTTATATTCTGGCTGAACATCCCACCGGAGTATGGCTGATTGAGCAACACATTGCCCACGAACGGGTGCTGTATGAGCAACTCTGCGATCGCTGGCAAATTGTGACGCTTGAAACACCCATTATTTTGAACCCGTTGACCAGTGCCCAAGTGGAGCAATTGCAGCGGATTGAGATCGACGTGGAACCTTTTGGCGATCAGGCGTGGGTGGCGCGATCGGCTCCTGACCTACTAGCGGCGCGATCGGATTGTGCAGAAGCGCTCACAGAACTCAGTTTTGGTGGTGATTTGCAAACTGCTCAAGTAGCAACTGCTTGCCGGAGCGCTATTCGCAATGGCACAGTGCTATCCCATTCAGCCATGCAAACTCTGTTGACTCAATGGCAACAGACCCGCAATCCGCGCACCTGTCCCCACGGTCGCCCCATTTGCCTAACGCTGGAGGAGTCTTCTCTGTCGCGTTTTTTCCGACGGCATTGGGTGATTGGCAAAAGTCATGGAATTCAATGAGTCCCGCAAATTTGTAGCCAAATCGCAGAATGTGGGCTGCAAAACACTACACTAAGCAGTGGAACGATTACCTTTAAAGCACTAAGTTTTAGCCTTAACGCGATCGCTTCTGCATATCGAAGGCTACTCAAAAACTTTGTTCGCCCCTCCACTGCTCTGTATAGGAAAAATTACATTATGACAGCAACATCTGATCGCTTTCCCATTGATTTGGGTGCCTACAAATCGATCGCACTAGACCCGACTAACCCGACTTTGACAGACGAAGAACGGGAGGCATTGAAAGCGAATATTCAACTGTGCCGTGATGCAATTATTTTCTTTACAGCGACAGGGGCGGCGCGGGGTGTAGGTGGTCATACTGGCGGACCTTATGACACGGTTCCAGAAGTGGTCATTTTGGATGCGCTTTTTCGAGGAGCCGCTGATCAGGTTGTGCCGATTTTCTTTGATGAAGCGGGGCACCGAGTGGGCACTCAATATCTAATGGCGGTACTGCATGGAGAACTGCCTGCTGAGCAACTGATGCACTATCGAGAAGCGGATTCTAAACTGCCAGGACACCCGGAACTGGGCTTGACTCCCGGCGTAAAATTCAGCTCCGGTCGATTAGGTCATATGTGGCCCTATGTGAATGGTGTGGCGTTGGCGAATCCTGGTAAAGCAGTGTTCTGCTTGGGTTCCGACGGTTCACAGCAGGAAGGAAACGATGCCGAAGCGGCGCGGTTGGCAGTGGCGCAACACCTGAATGTGAAGCTGATTATCGATGATAATGATGTGACGATCGCGGGTCATCCTTCTAAATATCTTCCCGGTTTCACCGTAGCCAAAACGCTAGCAGGGCACGGCATGAAAGTGCTAGAAGGCGACGGCGAAGATGTGGATGGTGTGTATAGCCGGATTTGCGAAGCGATGAATACGCCCGGACCTGTTGCAGTGATCAACAAACGTCCGATGTGCGTTGGGATTGAAGGTCTGGAAGGCTCGACTCACGGGCATGATGTGATTTCGGTAGAGAAAGCGATCGCCTTTCTGGAAAAACGTGGACATAGCGACGCTGTTGCCGTCCTCAAAAGCATTGAAAAGCCCAAAAATCCATACAAATTCCTCGGCATTGGCGATAAATGGGATTCTAACCGGAATGTGTTTGGCGATGCTGTGGTTGCCGTTTTGGGTCGGATGAGTGAAAGCGATCGCAAAGAGAAAGTGCTGGTGATCGATAGTGATTTGGAAGGCTCCTGTGGGTTGAAAAAAATTCACGATGCCTATCCTGAAGTCTTCATTTCTTCTGGGATTATGGAGCGCGGCAACCTCTCCGCCGCTGCTGGGTTTGGCATGGAAAAAGGCAAACAGGGCATTTTCGCCACCTTTGCCGCCTTCCTGGAAATGTGCATTTCCGAAATCACCATGGCGCGGTTGAACTACTCCAACTTGCTTTGCCACTTCTCCCACTCTGGCATCGACGACATGGCAGACAACACCTGTCACTTTGGGATCAATAACTTCTTTGCCGACAATGGCTTGGATGATGGCTACGACACTAAGCTCTACTTCCCTGCCGATGCCAACCAGATGAAAGCCTGCGTTGAGTCCATCTTCTTTGATCCGGGGATGCGGTTTATCTTCTCGACTCGCTCCAAAACGCCAATTTTGCTAAATACTGAGGGCGGTGAATTGTTTGGCGATGGCTACATCTTCACTCCCGGCAAAGATGAAGTGATTCGGGAAGGCACCGCTGGCTATATCGTTGCGGTGGGTGATGCCGTTTACCGCGCCTTGGATGCTGTGGAGCGTTTGAAGCAAGAAGGCATTGATGTCGGGCTAATCAACAAGCCAACGTTGAATGTGGTGGATGAAGCGGCGATCGCTAAAATCGGCGCATCTCCTTTTGTGATCGTGGTAGAAGCCTTTAACCGCAAAACTGGTTTGGGCAGTCGCTTTGGTAGCTGGCTACTGGAGCGCGGCTTAACGCCAAAATATGCCTACCTCGGCACTCACGAAGAAGGCTGCGGCGGTCTGTGGGAGCAGTTCCCGCATCAGGGCATCGACCCCGTGGGCATCATGGCAAAAGTGAAACAGCTTGTAGGCTAGAGCGCATAGCGAAAAAAAGCCCACCATTCGTAGGATCGCGGATTAAAGAATCTCGATCATTCTCCCTGTACGGGCGTAGCATTCGGGCAAAAAACCTTGCACCTCAGGCAGAGTCATCTGCCGAATGCTACGCCCCTACGAAATCTCGAACTTGTTGAATTCTCATTCCTAGGCGATCGCGGTTTGATAAAATCCTTGCATCTCGGCAAACCACTGCTGGCGCGATTCTTCCCAGGTGTAGAACATATGCCCGCCAGCGTAATGTTTCAGCGTCAGGTTAGGGCGCACCTCTGGATTCAGCTTCATCAAATCCGCCAAATGATTTGAGGCAAAATAGGGCGTAACTAAATCGAAAAATCCATGATTAATTGCTACCTGCATATAGGGGTTCAGCGTCATGCCCACCCGCAAATCATCCACGGCACCGATGAAGCCCTGCTTCAATTCACCTTTGGGATCAAACGTCCAGGCTTTAAACACTTCAATATTTAGCAGATGATAGGTGAGGTCAGTTTCTACGCCCAAAGTATCCCGCAGATGGCTATTGATTGCCCCTGTAAACAGGCGATCAACTCCGTCCAATGTTGGATCACTGCCCTCATACTGCAAGCGATCGGGAAAGGGATCGATCGCTGTCATTGCCGCATCATACAAGCCCACAATTTTTTGCTGATCGCGCAGTAGCTCTCTGGCAAAAGCTTCAATCCCAATCCGTCCGGCTTGTCTTTCTACAAACGAGACAGGCAAGCCAATCAAGTCCGCAAGCTGCTGATAGTTACTCTGCCGTTCTTCTGGGGACAGCGTATCGCCCATCGCCAGCATGGGAATGAAAGTTTTGCGAGAAAATTGCTCGGCTGCTGCAATGTGAGCCTGGAGATCTCCTTTGTTGCCTGCCCACTGAGCGCGATCGTGATGCGCTGCCGTTGCCGCGAAAGAGGGAATTAAGGTTGCCCAGCCCGTCAGGTTGTAATCATTTGCGTCAAATAAACTGAACTCCAGCGCTGGCGAGATCAAGATCGCCCCAGAAAGCCCCACGCCAAATTCCTGTTGTAGTTTACGGGCAAGTTTTGCCACTCGAAAGCCGCCGTAGCTTTCACCCGCAATAAAAATAGGAGACAGCCAGCGCTTTTGCCGCGACAAAAATCCCTGAATGAATTCTCCTAACGACTTCAAATCGCGCTCCACATCCCAAAATGCTGCTTCTTTGGGCTTATCGTTCTTGCCTTCCGGCTTCTCGCCAGCTTTTTCAGAGGATTCTTTATCCGATGGCAAACTGTGGCTAAATCCGGTGCCGATCGGGTCAATAAACACCAAATCGGTGAAGCTCAGCCAGCTTTCCAGGTTATCCACCATACGGACGGGCGGTTTGGGTAAACCGCCGTTGGCTCCAAACGCAATTCGTTTAGGTCCCAAGGCTCCCATATGCAGATAGGCAGAAGCAGCGCCGGGTCCACCATTGAACACAAAGGTGAGCGATCGCCGCGAAGGAGAATCCGTTTTTGCCAGATACGCCACATGAAACATCTCGGCGATCGGCTTCTCATGTTCATACAAAGTTTGCCACTCAGCAGTTGCCGTATAGGGAATCTGGCGATCGCCCAGGGACAGTGTGTGTTCAGTAGTTTTACCTTGGCGGGCGATCGGTGGAGTGGAAGGGTCGGGCATAGGAAAATTGGGGCGATACTGCAACGATTCTAATATCGTTATCGGGGTATGAATCAGTGAAGGAGTAGACCCTGATTCCCAAGCCTTCTCCCAAAATAGGAGAAGGGAGCAATATTCAAAGTCTTCTCCTTTGGGAAATCGATGCCATCTTTGGCACCGTTGCAATGGTCGCAAGGGGGATCGCAAAAACGATTTCCCTGTGGCTCTGGGCTTTATACTATTCAAGTCAAGCTTGTAAAATTGAGGTTGATTGATCTAGCTGCATCGAATGCTATTTGCATTAGCCCGGTTTGTGCATCATGCTTGATTGATAGCCATTGCCATGTCTAGTGGCGATCGCGTTAATTTTATTTACACTGTTTGCTTTGGAAAGTGCCCCATGATTAATGAAGTGTTCATGCCTGCTCTCAGTTCCACCATGACGGAAGGAAAAATCGTTGCCTGGGTGAAGTCTCCTGGCGATAAGGTGGAGAAAGGCGAAACCGTGGTGGTGGTGGAGTCAGACAAAGCAGATATGGATGTCGAATCTTTCTATGAGGGTTACTTAGCAGCAATTGTAGTGGCAGCAGGTGAAACGGCTCCCGTGGGTGCGGCGATCGCCCTAGTGGTTGAAACCGAAGCCGAAATTGCCACAGCCCAACAGCAATCGCCCCCTGCCGCAAAGCTGGAAGTTACCGTAACAACATCAGCGGCTCCGGCAATAGCAACCTCTGTCGCACCGTCTTCCACGAACGGAGGCAGTGCTGGCAACGGTCGTCTCACCGTCTCTCCTCGCGCCCGAAAACTAGCAAAAGATTTAAAGGTTGACTTGAATCTTTTAAAAGGCAGTGGTCCCCATGGACGGATCATTGCTGAAGATGTGGAAGCAGCCGGAGGGATTGCCGCTACGCCGACTGTTGTAACGACTGCTCCTGCTGTAGCGGCTCCTGTGCCCGTAGCGGCAACGGCTTCTAAACCTGCCGCCGCGCCTGCGCCTGTGGTTTTAGGACAGCAAGTTCCACTTAACACGTTGCAAAATGCCGTTGTGCGGAACATGATGGCAAGTTTAGAAGTCCCTACGTTCCATGTCAGCTACAAAATCACCACCGACAATTTAGATAAGCTCTACAAGCAGGTGAAGTCTAAAGGGGTGACCATGACGGCGCTATTGGCAAAAGCAGTCGCAGTTACTTTACAAAAACATCCCATTGTGAATGCCAATTATGTCAACCAAAGTATCAACTATCCAGCAGCGATCAATGTGGCGATCGCCGTAGCAATGGATGATGGTGGATTGATTACTCCGGTGCTGCAAAAAGCAGATCAGATGGATTTATATTCTCTCTCTCGCACTTGGAAAGATCTGGTTGATCGCGCCAGAACCAAGCAGCTTCAGCCGGATGAATATAGCACTGGCACCATTGCGATTTCTAACTTGGGCATGTTTGGTGTGGATCGGTTTGACGCGATTTTGCCACCGGGTATGGGTTCCATTCTGGCGATCGGGGCATCTTTGCCGACCGTGGTTGCCACCGATGATGGATTGCTTGGCGTGAAGCGGCAAATGCAGGTCAACATGACCTGTGATCATCGGATTATTTACGGTGCCAACGCTGCCGCTTTTTTGAAAGATTTGGCGAAGCTAATCGAAACGGATGCTCAGTCTCTAACCCTTTAAAACAAACACGATCGATGGTTGATTTTCCTACCACGCTGGATGAAGCGATCGCCCAAGCTCAGACGGCAACTCAAGCCGCTTTAGCAGCCGGCTACACCCGACTGCAAGTGGAGTTGGCAATTCCAGAGTTGAAACCGATGCAGCCTGCTTACCAGTTTCTTCCAGCTTTGGCAGACTATGGCGCTGGGCTAAAGATTTTCTTCACCGATGCAGGCGCAGCAGCTCTTGCCCGACGAGATTGGGGTGATATTGCCCATTCTATTCAAAGTATTGATATTGCCGGTGCGCGCCAAACGTCGGTGGTAGAAGAGTTGGTCAGTCCAGAAGATCAAGCCTTTCTCTTTGTGGCACCTTCTTCAGTCGAAGTATTGCTAGTAGAACAGATTTGCAATGCCGCAGGCGATCGCCCGATTATTCTGTTCAATCCTCGATTAGAAGACGTAGGCACCGTCGGAATTGGCTACACCGCACGTAAATTAAGATCGCGCTTTTTGAATACGATCGAGCCTTGCTATTTCTTGAAGCTGCTAGATGGGGCGGCGTTGCTCCGATGCTATCCCTCGACCTGGCAAGTGTGGGCTGGCACGAACGAAGACTATACCCTGATTGCAGAAGAGCCGCTCAAGCCTAGCTTAGAACGGTTGGATGAAATCTTTACGCAAAACAGTGCAGTTCAACCCTCCCGCCCCAAAAGTATGTTCGCAGGATTAGAACGTCTTTTAAAGGCTCTACGTCAATAACTTGATGACGTTCAATTTATCTGAAGCTACTTAACTTTTCGTTCTTCACCAAAGGAAAATAAGCCAGTAAAGTCTTAGTAAAGTTGATCAGGCTAACTGTAATGTTTAAGCGGTTTAGTGAGAGCGGCAAGGAGAATCGGGGCATAATAGATAAAGTGATTTGTATCACTACGTCGGTATTCGTAAGTTAAATTGCAGATGCCGTACTAGTGCAGTACTGTTAACGGTGTTAAAAGGCGATCGCATGACCCAAGCTCGTCATCGGCGGATTATCATAGGCGACGTTCATGGGCATTACCGGGGATTGATGACGCTGTTGGGCGCGATCGCGCCCAATAGCCTAGATAAAGTCTACTTTTTAGGCGACTTGATCGATCGAGGACCCGACAGCGCCGATGTAGTTAGCCTAGTGCGGCAGCATCGCTACACCTGCTTGCTGGGTAACCATGAACAACTCATGCTCGATTCCTATCCCAACGGTCGCCCCTTTACACCCGCCCTACAAGCCTGGTTGTATAGCGGTGGACGAGCAACGATTGCCAGCTATGGCGACACTGGAGAGCTTTTTCACGAACATCTTGCCTGGATGAGAACGTTGCCATCTCATCTGGACTTAGGCGATATTTGGTTAGTTCATGCAGGGGTTCATCCATTACTTCCAATCGAGTCGCAAAGTCTTCAAGAATTTTGTTGGATTCGAGATGAGTTCCATAGCAGTTCCGAACCCTACTTTGCCGATAAGTTAATCATCACAGGGCACACCATTACTTTTACCCTACCCAAAGTAGGACCTGGAGAAGTGGCTCAAGGCTGCGGCTGGTTAGATATTGATACTGGAGCATACCATCCCAAAAGCGGTTGGTTGACTGGTTTAGACATCACGAACCGTGAAGTCTATCAAGTCAATGTTTTCACCGGAGCCAAACGCAAGTTGCCGTTAGATGAAGTGATGACTCGAATTGAACCCACACAAGTTTTAGCGCATCGTCAAGCATTACCGAATCGCGGCTAAGGATCGTGGATCAAATAAGGTGTAATTCTTCTGTAGTTAGCGCATGGCTGCCTGGGGATTGATGCGTTACGGCGATCGCCTAACACATCCTACAAAATTCGATGTTATTTAATTCTCATTCCTAAGCAATGGCAGATGTAGGTAATTTGAGACATCTCCCAATTTTATTCAGTTCGCTTGGAATGCCTAAGGCAAGCTTCTATTAGGATAGCTTCAGACTGGTTGGTATCTAACATGGCTAGCTGCTGATTCGCGATCGCCCTACCATAGGGCTTAGATAGATGAAACTGTAGTTGTCACAAACACGAGGGTTTAGGATTGGGCGCTCAAACGATTGAAGAACAGGCGTGGGAAGCGCTTGAAAAAACGATTATTTATCATCAAGGCAAACCTGTTGGCACCGTTGCCGCGCTCGATCCAGACACTGCTGCATTGAACTACGATCAGTGCTTCATTCGAGACTTTGTTTCGGCTGGACTGCTGTTTTTAATCAAAGGGAAACCAGAGATTGTTCGCAATTTTTTAGAAGAAACCCTTAAACTACAGCCAAAAACTGGACAGTTGGATTGTTGTAAACCCAGCCGAGGCTTGATGCCAGCCAGTTTCAAAATAGAGACGATCAACGGGCGTGAATATGTGCGGGCAGATTTTGGCGACCACGCGATTGGGCGAGTGGCACCCGCAGATGCCTGCCTGTGGTGGATCTTTTTGCTGAGGGCATACGCGATCGCCACCGAAGACATGGAACTCGTGCATCGCTCGGATTTCCAAGAAGGCATTCGCGTCATTTTAGAGCTTTGCCTCGTTACCCGATTTGACATGTACCCAATGGTGTTAGTGCCCGATGCTGCCAGCATGATCGATCGCCGCATGGGGCTACATGGGCATCCGTTGGATATTCAATCGTTGTTTTATGTATCTTTGCGCGCCAGCTTAGAACTGTTGCTGCCCAACCAATCTAACCAGCGGATTATTCAAGCGGTGCAGGCGCGACTGGAACCATTGACCACGCAACTGCGAGAAGATTATTGGCTCGATCCAGAGCGCTTGAATGAGATTTATCGCTATCGGGTGGAAGAGTATGGGGAAGGAGCGCTGAACCAGTTCAATATTTTTTCCGATTCGATTCCTTTTTACAAACTGGCAAAATGGCTGCCCGAAGCAGGCGGTTATCTGGCGGGTAATCTGGGTCCTTCTCAACTAGATTGCCGCTTTTTTGCGATCGGCAACTTGATGGCGATTATTTCCTCCCTGGCAGACGAGGAACAATCGCACAAAATTTTGAATGTGATTGAACTCCGCTGGAGCGATTTGGTCAGCCACATGCCGATGAAGCTATGCTATCCAGCCCTGGAAGATGCAGATTGGCGGATTGTTACAGGAGCCGATCCCAAGAATCGCCCTTGGTCTTACCACAATGGCGGCAGTTGGCCCGTGTTGCTGTGGATGCTAACAGCAGCAGCGCGCAAAATGGGTCGGGCAGAGTTGGCGCATCACGCGATCGCGGTTGCCGAACGTCGCCTAGTACAGGATCAATGGCCTGAATACTACGATGCGCCCGATGCTCGACTGATTGGCAAAGAATCGCGGAGGTATCAAACCTGGACACTGACCGGATATTTATTAGCGAAAGAGCTAATTGCCGACCCTAGCCACCTGAAGCTAATCACGTTCAGCTATGGGGGAGTTCTTTAAACGTCGTTGTAGGCTGATAAGCATCCAAATTGCAGAGGCAATGGGCTTAAGCCGCTTGTTCGCAGAGATTTTTAAGTTTCTCAGGTTCCAACTTAAATGACGATTAGCTTAGTGAGTTGTACTTAACAGAACGTTTCCCCTTAAAAAGAGCGGTAATCAGCCAGCAATTTTGGCAGATAGTCAAAGCCATCCACGCCGATGATTTGCAAAAACTGCGGACGATATTTTGTCAGAATTGCCTGGAATGCCTCGGCTCCCATTTGTCCGTTCAGAATGCTCAGGATTCCAGCGGGTTGTCGCCATTGCCGAGAGCCGATCTGGTTCAGCAAATACATCCCTAGACAGCCAGTGTAAATTGCCAATTCAGCGTTGCCTAAACCGCGATGAGCTTCTGCCAGATAGGTGCAGTTTAATCCTTGGAGGGATAAATCACCGATCGCCTGAGCAATCCGCATTCCCTTTTCCAAAGAGGCGATCGCCTCTGGATATTGCTCCAGCATCACTTGAGCAATGCCCAAACTATTGGTGCAAAGCGCCTGACTGGGCACATCCCCTTCTTGTTCAGACAGCCGCAATCCTCGCTGCAAATACTCCAAAACCTGTTCGTACTGATCTGTATCTAGAGCGGTCTCGGACTGACCTTGCGCCACCGTAGTGCTGCCCAGGTTCGTCAGGGCATTGGCTTCACCCAGGCGATCGCCCGTTTGTCGTGCCAAAATTAGCGCCCGCTGGCTGGTATCGATCGCAGAACTATATTCACTTTGCATCACCCAGGCACGGCTGAGATGGTTCAGGTTGGCAATTTCACAGCGGCGATCGCCCGATTCTCGCGCAATTTCTAACGCTTGCTGGTGCAGCTTCAAAGCCTGCTCGATCTGACCCAACGCTCGTTGCGAGTAGCCCAACAGCGTCAAAATTCTGGCTTTGCTAGCCGTATTCGGCACCTGACGCAACGGCTGATCCAAATAGTTCAGCGTCGTTTGCAGCGATTCACCCGACAGCGCCGCGAACAAACCGCCATAGAGCGGATAGTAAGGCTGCTGAGCGAAGTAATACAGCGATTGCAGCGCCATTTGAAAACACCCCTGCGCCAAAATCGGCTGGCTGAGTTCGCTAAACCGCTGAGACAACTGACTCCAAACGGCGGTAAAGGTAAGAAAAGTGGCGATCGACAGACGTTTTCCAGCAGTGGCATCGTAGGGTTGCTTATCAAACCAACTAACTAAGCCCAACTGCAACCGCTGCAAAGCGATCGCCCACTCGACCCACTCTGAAACGCCAACCGTCGCAGGAACGCCTGCCCCTGTGACGGCTTGCTGCTGCGCCAAATCATTAAACAGGGTTTTTAACCCCGGCGATCGCACCGACTTTGCCCAACTGCTCCAAGGACCGCGCTGCTCAGATCCGCCGAACCCTAATGAACCTTGATTTTGGTCAAAAATCCAACTCACCACATTTACTTCCAACTCTTGCCAGGTTTTTAGCCCTTGATCAAGTCCAGCGGCAAAGTCTGCAATGTCCTTAGTAAAATCCTTGGCGGCATCGGGTTTATTTGCGGCTTGTTGCAGCAGTTCGGCAAGTTGCCCAATTTGTTCACGGGTCAAAACTTCAGCCTGGTTTGGATCGATCGCATCCAAAAGCTGGCTCAATCGTTCTTCTGGTGATTGAGTCGCGATCGCCTGCACCACTTTGGTTAACACTGAACTGGTTTGATTATTCTTTTGCCAGCGATCCCACTCCCCTTGAATCGTCTTCAACGCTCGCTGCTTGCGCGTTGCTTTAGCCTGGATTAACTCATCAGCAGACTTTAACTGCACCTGAACCTCTTCTACCTGTTCCTGCAAACAGCGCTCAAACAATTCACCTGTGCCAGTGTCAACCTCTGCCTGCAACATCTCATACACCTGATCTTTTGAGCGAATCTCGCCTTTCAAGGTGGCGGCAATGATGCGGTTAATCAAATCTAAGTAGCGATCGTTCATAGAGAAGGTGAGAGGGCAAGGGGGCAGTGGTCAGGAGGGAGAAACTGTACTTAGCGTAGCAAAAAGAGGATTCTAGCCTGTCTCGCTTGCATAAAACGTACTCTGGCACCTGAAACCTAACACCTGAAACCTGTTTTAACCAGATGTGCTGCGTTGCTTTGAGATATTTAGACTTTCTTTAGAATTGAATGACTAAATAAATGTTTCGAGTCGTTTATATTTCTTAAACTATTGAAATACAGGTTGATTTTTGTATCTTTCGTTTGGAATAGGTTAGAAACGCGCTATGGCTTCATCAAATACTTCGCTTCGTAACGCCACTGAAATCACTCAAGCGGCTGCGAATACTTCATCAAGCTGGAAAATCAAGCTGCTTTACGACGGTGAATGCCCATTGTGTATGCGCGAAGTAAAGTTTTTGCAAAAACGTGATGCGGGTCGCGGATGGGTGGCATTTGTGGATATTGCCAGCGATGACTACACCGCAGAGGCGAATGGCGGCGTGGATTTTGAGACTGCAATGGGGCGGATTCACGCAGTATTACCGGATGGCACTGTGGTTCAAAAGGTGGAAGTGTTTCGTCGCGTCTATGAAGTGTTGGGATTGGGCTGGATTTACGCCATCACCAAACTTCCTGTCATTGGCTGGCTAGCCAACGCTTTGTATGATTTTTGGGCAGATCGGCGGCTTGCCCTGACGGGTCGTTCTATGGCAACCGTTTTAGCAGAGCGTCAACAGCGTGAGTGCGATCAAGCAGGACGCTGTCGATTGTAGGGAACATAATAGAACAGAGTGAGTCATCTCCCGTAAATGGTGCTGCAATTGAGTGGTTCTTTTGCTCACCTGTCAGGAATTCTATTAAGAATCGCTGGATTTACTGTTGGCATTTTGTTTTGCCAATTTAGTTTTTCCATCTCTGTTCGACTGTTTTTAGGACTATTTTCTATGGTTCGCCCTGTTTTCGGTAGAAAATCCATTACCGCATCGATCGCGTTGATCATGGGAACGGCGATCGCGATTTCGCCCCTGATTGCCTTAGCCCAACAATATACGCCTCCTAAGCGGGGCATTCCAGGACGACGAGAAGGAGCTGGAACCCGCAGCCCGAATGATGTCTGTGTTTCTAGCAAAAAGCCGCTGATGGCATTATCTCCAACGGATAGCTTTAGCACCACCACGTCTCAAACTCCGACGCTGTTTTGGTACATTCCTAAAACGAAGGCTGTGGCGGCAGAACTGCGAATTACAGACAATAGCGATAAAGATGTCTACAGCGCTCTGATTTCCTTGGATGGGGGCGCAGGCGTATTGAGTCATTCGTTGCCTAAGACCGCAATCAATGACATGGAGCTAGGGAAAGATTATCGCTGGCAGTTTGCGTTAATTTGCGATGTTAATCAGCCATCCAGAAATCCGTTTGTGGAAGGAGTTATGCAGCGAATTGAGGGCAATGGTTCGCTGAGTATGGCTTTGGAAAAGTCATTTGATGTGCGCGATCGCGCCTCGATCTATGCAGCTTCTGGCATTTGGCAAGACGCGATCGCGACATTGGCACAAGAACGCTGCACCAGTCCCAAAGATCCGGCTCTGCTCATTGGCTGGAATACGCTGCTAAAATCAGTGCGGTTAGAAGCATTTGCTCAGGAACCCCTAAGCCGCACCTGCACGACAATTAGCGTGAAATAGGCTAGTGCTATTAAGATTTCGGGGTTAAACAACCATCTGGTTTTCGAGGGTGCTACAACGTTGACAGCATTTAGGCACCGATATGCACCCCCAAGTTTCGATCATCATTACGACTTATAACCGAGAAGCATTTTTAGGCACCGCGATCGCCAGCGTTTTGCAGCAGACGTATCGAGATTTTGAGCTATTGATTTGGGATGATGGCTCTACCGATGGATCTTTTGAACTGGCTCAGGCTTACGCTGAGCGCGATCGCCGAGTCCGAGTAGTTAGAACTGAGAATCGAGGGCGGGTAGCCGCTCTCAAAGCCGCCATCACTCACACCACAGGCACATACCTCGGCTGGGTGGATAGTGACGATTGGCTGGCACCCACTGCCTTAGAGAAAACAATTGCCGTCCTAGACGCTGATGCCAGTGCTGGCATGGTTTATACCAACTATGTGGATGTGAATGAACAGGGGCAACCGCTGCAAATGGGGCATCGCTGTCACGTTCCTTACTCGAAAGAGCGGCTGCTGGTCGAGTTTATGACTTTTCACTTTCGCTTGCTGCGGCGATCGCTCTATGAACAAGTGGGCGGTATTGACGGCTCCCTCGACTTTGTGGAAGATTATGACCTCTGCCTACGCCTATCGGAAATCACCCAAATTCGCCGCGTTCGAGAGCCGCTTTACTACTATCGTATCCATGCTGGCAGTGCTTCTCAACAACTCAACCTGGAGCAAACTCTACGCAGTAAAGCCGTTATTCAACAGGCATTGCAGCGGCGCGGTATGGTTTCTACCCACGAGCTTGAGGTAGACCTGTCTACCAGCCGCTTCACACTGCGGCGTAAACTCTCTCTTGCCGCACGTCGCACGTCGCACGTCGCACTACATCAACAGGGATTACTCAACTTACGCCTACTAGCTCCACTACTAGCAGCATTTCCAGCCGTAATAGGTATGGATGCTATTGCTCAGGCTCAAATTGCGCCTGCTGTGGATGGCACGAATACGATTGTTACGCCTGCGGGTAATCGGTTTGATATTGGTGGCGGCACTTTATCGGGCGATCGCGCCAATTTATTCCACAGCTTTGAGCAATTTGGACTCAATCCAGGACAAATCGCCAACTTTCTTGCCAATCCCCAACTGCAAAATATTTTGGGGCGCGTGGTCGGCAACAATCCTTCGGTGATCAATGGGTTGATTCAAGTCAGCGGCGGCACGCCCAATCTATTTTTGCTCAACCCTGCTGGAATTATTTTTGGGTCGAATGCCAGCCTGAATGTGCCAGGTTCGTTTACCGCGACCACCGCAAACGCGATCGGGTTTGGCAATGGAGCTTTGTTTAACGCGATCGGTGCTAGTGATTACGCAAACTTAACTGGCAACCCCAACAGCTTTGCATTTTCTGCGATCGCACCGGGAGCGATCGTCAATGCCGGAAATCTGGCGGTCGGGCAAGGGCAAAGCCTTACGTTACTGGGCGGCACGGTTGTCAACACGGGCACTCTCTCTGCCCCAAACGGCACTATCACGATCGCCGCTGTCCCTGGAGAAAACCTAGTACGCCTCAGTCAACAAGGGAGTTTGCTGAACCTAGAATT
>ENA-ORBV01005084-ORBV01005084.1-microbial-mat-metagenome-genome-assembly--contig:-NODE-5084-length-24519-cov-4.062229_pt1 | contig 24519 bp, 16 predicted proteins | sample MGYA00237777_ERZ505514 | MGnify/ENA primary metagenome ERZ505514 (study PRJEB26160, sample SAMN06269048) | microbial mat metagenome | isolation source: Oligotrophic lake microbial mat | place... | reverse complement strand
CTACGGCAATGATCTTGGACATTTCAAGAATCCCGCAGGACGTCAAGCAAATACTGGCCGTAGTCATTTTTGCCAAGGCCGGCAGCAATTGCAGCCAGATTCGATGCATCGATATATCCCAAACGAAACGCAATCTCTTCTGGGCAAGATATTTTCAACCCTTGCCTCTTTTCCAGCGTCTCGACGAAATTGGACGCTTGCAACAACGCTTCGTGCGTACCCGTATCCAACCAGGCGACACCTCGACCAAACGTTTCCACAAATAACGCCTTCTGCTCCAGATACACCCTGTTCACGTCTGTTATCTCCAACTCACCGCGAGCAGAGGGCTTGATGGAGCGTGCAATGTCGACGACTTGGTTGTCATAGAAATACAGTCCGGTGACAGCCCATCGCGACCTGGGTTTGGCAGGCTTCTCCTCAATGCTGATGGCCTTGTTGTCGGCGTCCAGTTCGACGACGCCGAAGCGCTCGGGGTCCTTGACCCGGTAGGCAAACACCGTCGCGCCCTCGGTCCGGGCCTGCGCACGTGCCAGTTTCGCCGCCAGGTCCGAGCCATGGAACACGTTGTCACCCAGAATCAACGCACAGGGATCAGTTCCAAGGAAATCGGCCCCGATCAGGAAGGCCTGGGCCAAGCCACCCGGAACAGCCTGCACTGCGTAACTGATATTCAGGCCCCATTTGCTCCCGTCGCCCAGCAGTTGGCTGAACCGCGGCGTATCTTGCGGAGTGGATATGAGCAATATGTCGCGAATGCCGGCCAGCATCAAAGTGCTCAACGGGTAGTAGATCATGGGCTTGTCGTAAACCGGCAACATCTGCTTGGAGATAGCCGCTGTTGCCGGATGCAGGCGCGTACCTGCTCCGCCTGCCAGTACGATGCCCTTGCGTTTGGTTGTCGCGTCCATCAGTTCCTCTGCCAAAGATCTATTCGCCTGCAACTGATCCGAGTTACGGCGCGGCCCTTGCAATACGCTCGCCCGCTACCTTCCTTGGCGCAGTCTACGTCACTCATGGTCATCGCTAGCGCGCAATCGATGGCCCGTTGGAGCAACGCGTCAACAATTCACACAATGCCTGCGAACGACCCAGACGAGACGCCTGTCGCACCGCGTTCAGGTTGGGAAGTGCAGCATCGCCGGCCCGCCAGCGTCGCACTGCCGCTGGCAACAATGTGGCAATTTCATCGACAGAGTCCAGGCGCGCGATGTCTATCAGGCCCGCACCAAGTAGCACCCCGGCGGTGTCGCCTTCCGGATCGGTCAGCGCCAACACGGGCTTTCCCGCCCGCAAGTACTCGTATATCTTGGCAGGTATCTGCGCATTACAGTTGCTGGCCTGCATGACCAGCAAGGCATCGACGGCCATCATCTCCGCCAAGGCATCCCGATACCCCACAGGCGGGCATAGTTCGATGAAGTCGCGCACACCGTGTTCGCGCGCCAGTGTGTCAATCAGCTCGTCGTGGAGCGATGCACGAAAACGGACTCGGAGGTCGTTCGGGCTAAGCACACCGCTCTTGTGCAGCTGCCCCAATGCCGCAAGGAACTGGGTGGGATCTCGCTCCCAGGGATAGACGACACCGCTGTGGAGCAACACCATGGGCCTATCATGGGTCTCTTTTGCGCCAGCAAGTGGGGCAAGGCTCGAGAAGCTTTCTTCGTCGTACCCGTTCTCCAGCACCACCATACGTCCGGCAGCATCTGGATACCGCTCCCTGTAATGCCGCGCCGCACCGGGTGTGGTGAAAACGCAAAATTTTGCATGTGCTGCGGCGTCCGCCTCGATGTTCAGGTAATGCTGGTGAGTCCGCGGGTCGGCCGGATAACCTTCCTGCGCCATCGGATCGCGAAAATCCGCAATCCATGGAATGCCGGACTTTCGATGCAGTGCCGAAGCAATCACATGGGCGGTGGCGATCGGATAGGTCGACCAGATCACGTCAGGACGGAACTCCCGAATCATCTGCATCCCCTGGCGAACCGCATCGAAGCGCCAACTGATCCAGCGGTCGGGCCGGGCCATGGCGCCGATATACCTGCCGCCCAATTGCAGATGGCGCGCGGTGTCGAGCGCAAACGCCCTTCTCACGACAGTGCCGGCCGGGATTTCTGCCAGCAGATCCTCACTGGTCCGCTCGAACGCATGCGGCACTGCACCCAGCACCAAGGGCTGCCACCCCAACTGTGGCAAATGCTGGACGAATCGCAATGTGCGCTGAATACCACTGCTACCGGCCAAGGGTGGAAAATGATACGCAACCATCAGTACACGTTTCACGCTTTCTCCTGAAATCCGATCCTGAACCTTCTATCGACGCAGTGCGGCGCCTACAGGCGGGCCGACAGTCGGCCGACAAAACCGGTGCATGTACACACTGTGGCACAGTACGTCGAAATATAACCACCAAACTGCTTGCCCCTTGCGCGTCCTGCTCCCGACTATCCTGCCGATCTGCGCCGGCGCCAGCGCAATCGCCGCGCTGGCTCTTGCTGCCCACTACCCGTTGGGGGCGCTATACGCCTTGCCGATCGCTCTGGCCTGCTTGGCTTATACCGCCTGGCGCCCTGAGAGTTGGCTGCTCCTGATCGCCGCACTGCCACTGGTGGGCTTCGCGCCTTGGACCGGATGGATCACCTTCGAAGAGTTGGACATTCTGGTGCTGGCAGCCGCTGCGGGTGGGTATGCGCACTGGACCTGGATTGCCTGGCAACGAGGGCCGAGTGAGCCGAAACGCCAGCGACTGACCGGGCCCATGTTCCTGGTGGCAGTCCTGTGCGCTGCTTTCGCGCTCTCTTTGATCGTGTCCATGGCTCGGGGATTCGCGGATGCCGGGGGCTTTGTATTCGGTTGGTTTCAGGGTTACCACGAGCCGATGAACAGTGTGCGGCAGGGCAAGCCATTTTTCCTGGCTTTGCTGATGCTGCCGCTGTGGCTGTGGGTGTACCGGCGCAATTCCCAACGCGCGGCGGCCATGCTGTTGTGGTCGTTGGTGATGGGCCTGCTCGCTGCGAGCCTGGCTGCCATCTGGGAGCGAATGGCGTTCACCGGCCTGTCCGACTTTTCGTCGGACTACCGAACGACAGCACTGTTCTGGGAAATGCATGTGGGAGGAGCGGCGTTGGACGGCTTCCTCGCATTGACGATGCCGTGGGCCATGTATGCATTGTCCCGTGCAAAGACGGGCAGGGAGTTTGCTGGAGCCGCCAGTGTTCTCGCCGTCGCCACCTATACCTGCCTGACGACTTTTTCACGCATCGTCTATCTGGCGATACCGGTCGGCTTGGTCGTGTTCGTAGGCTTGTCGTGGTTGCAAGCGCGCCGGCGCGAGCGCAACGATTCCATTCCGGCACCTGCCAACGAACGGCTTGAGCAATCGCGCCCTACCCCCTCCATCCGTGCTTCGGGACATTCGATCGCCCTGGTCGCGGGCTTTTCAGCCGGCGCCATCTGGATGTTCCAGAGCAGCGGCTTCCGAGGAATGGCCGCGCTTCTCGGCGCCACTGCGTTGATGTTGCCGCTGGTGGGTATGGTGCGTCAACTGCCTTTCGGATATTGGCTGGCAGCAGGGGTAATGGGAGTTGCCGTTTCGTCCATGGCCTGGGCCGCAAGCTGGCTGATTCCCAAAGGGGTCTACGTGACATGGGCGATGACTGCCGCCATGACTGCTGCAGCCATCGTCTATCAACTCCAGCAGCGCAATCGGTCAAGGAGCGTGGCCACTGTCGCGTTGGGCTCGTTCATCGGGCTCCTGACTTGCACTGCCCTGGTGGCATGGCACTGGGGCGATCTGGCAGGCCTGGTCGGCTCGCTGCCGGTTTTGCTACTCCTGGCTACGACTGGCGGGGTTGCATGCGCGGCAAGACAGGTCCGGTGGCCTGATTCGACCCGTTGGCAAATGATGACGGTCGTGTTGATGTGTGCATCAGCCACCACGGTCGGCGTACTCAGCGGCGGCGCCTACATGGTCAATCGGTTCGCCACTGGCGAACGCGATCTCGATTGGCGACGCACGCATTGGCAAGTGGGTATCGATATGCTGCGCACCCCTGCACAGTGGACGCTGGGCGAAGGCATAGGGCGATTCCCCAGCAACTACTTCCTCATTGGCAAGCCGGAACTGCATCCGGGCGACTATCGACTGAAGATCGATGACGACAACGCCTACTTGACGCTGACGGGTGGTCTGCACACCAGCGGCTGGGGTGAAATTTTCCGGGTCTCTCAGCGAATCGTCGAACCTGGCAAGGGCGCATGGGTGACCGCGGATGTTCGCACCAACCAGGACGCCACCCTGCATTTCGAGATCTGCGAAAAGCACCTTCTGTACGGACAGAACTGCGTCGGGCGCGATGTTACGGTGAAGGCGGCGCCAGGGGTCTGGCAGGCAATCAGGGCCGAGATGCAAGGCAAGGCGCTCCCCGGCCGAGGGGACTGGTATGCTCCCCGCTTGATTGCTTTTTCCGTTGCCATGGAGTCGCGCGGACGATCGGTCGATCTGGACAATCTCCGATTGTTCGACACCCGTGGTGGACCCCTGCTGACAAATGGCGATTTCACGCAAGAAATGGCGCACTGGTACTTCTCCAGCGATAAAAACCATTTGCCTTGGCACATGAAGAACATGTTTGCGCATGTGCTTTTCGAACAAGGCGTTCTGGGCGCGTCGCTGTTCCTCATTTTGTTGGCTGGAGCTCTCTGGCGCGTCACCCTCGGATCGGCATCGATGGAAGCGCTTGCGCCGGCGCTGGCTGCTGGGCTGCTGGCCTTCATGGTCGTTGGATTGTTCGACAGCCTGTTGGATGCGCCCCGTGTGGCCTGGCTGTTTTACCTGTTGATACTGATTGCCCTCGCCATGCCCCGGTCCATCCGAATGACACGAACGATCGCCCCGTCGACAAGAGGTCATGCGATTCTTGCAGTGCTGGTATCTTATTCTTTGCTCTTTGCGATTTGGCCCGCATCCGCGCTGGCCGCAGATATAGCGACTACTCCATCCGTCATCCAGGTGGGACCAGACAGGCCCGTCCGAACTTTGGCAGACGCTGCGAGGCTGGCAAAGGACGGAACCACGATCGAGGTGGACGCGGGTGAATACGGTGGCGATGTGGCAGTGTGGACGCAGGACAAATTGTCGCTCAAGGCAGTAGGCGGCAGGGTCGTGCTCAAAGCGCAGGGTCAGGCCGCGGAAGGAAAGGCGATCTGGGTCGTGCGCGGCGGCGCGATCAGCGTGCAAGGCTTCGACTTCATGGGAACGCAAGTGCCAGACCGAAACGGTGCCGGCATCCGGTTCGAGCGGGGCAAACTGGTGGTACGCGATTGCCGCTTCATCGATAACGAGAACGGCATTTTGACTGGTAACCGGAACGACGCCGAACTGGAAGTCATCGACAGCGAGTTCGCTCACAACGGTTATGGCGATGGACTGTCACACAATCTGTATGTCGGCACGATCGCGAGGCTGACGGTCAGTGGCAGCTACTTTCACCACGCCATCGTGGGCCACTTGATCAAGAGCCGAGCGGAGTACAACGACATCCGCTACAACCGATTGTCAGACGAACTGGGAGGCCGCGCGAGCTACGAGCTCGAGTTTCCAAATGGTGGCATAGCCTATGTAGTTGGAAACATCATTGCCCAGGGCCCCAGGACCGAGAACCCACACCTGATCTCGTATGGCGCAGAAGGATACAGGTGGCCCAAGAACGCGCTCTATCTGGCCCACAACACTTTGGTTGATGGCAAGACCAAAGGAGGGGTGCTGTTACGAGTCAGACCCGGGGATGTCGATGTCAAGGCAGTCAATAACCTGGTGGTCGGACCAGGCTTGCTGCAATTGGCCGGGCCGGGCGAATACAACAACAATCTGTCTGTCAGCGCCGACATCTTTGAGCCGGGCCCGAGGGACGATTACAGGATTCAAGCCAAGGCTCGCTTCGCAGGCAGGCCTGTGCAAGCACGCTCGACCGATGAGCCCTCACTGCAACCCAGCGCTCAATACAAATTCCCGACAGGCATCGTCCAGCTTGATCAAAAGCCTCGTTATCCTGGTGCTGTGCAACCGTACCGTTCGCCTGCACGCCCTTGAACTGATTTGTTGACCCCACATGCAATCGAGCAATACCAACGTCTTTGCGGGTTCTCCGCTGTTTTCTGACGGGCGCGCACAGAGTCTGTTTGCTGCCGGTGACGTATCAGCTGCATGGCAAGCCGCCCTCAATGGCGAGGTCAAATCGGGGCTGGCGGGGGTTTCTGGCGATTTTGCTGTTGGGATCCAGCAAGCGGATGGATGCACCGTCTTGGCGGTAGACCGCTTTGCGATCAACTCCATGTGCTACCGGGTCGACAACGGCAAAATCCGCTTTGCCATTCGTGCCGACGATCTTGCCGACTCCCGGACTGACATCGACCCTCAGGCAATTTTTGACTACTTGTACTTTCACGTCATTCCGTCGCCGCGCACGATATTCAAGGGCATTTACCGGCTTCCGCCCGGACACTGCGTGCAATTCGAGAACGGGCAACTGAAGGTGGCGCCCTATTGGGTGCCAACTTTCGTCGAATCCAACAGTTCATCGTTCAAAGATCTGAAGCACGAGTTCAGGCAGATCCTGCGCGACGCAGTCGCGAGTCAACTCGATCCCGGCAAGCCGGCCTGCTTTTTGAGCGGTGGCACCGACAGCTCCACCGTGGCTGGCATGGCCTCACTGGTCGGCGGCAACGCTGTATCCACCTACTCGATTGGCTTTGATGCGCAAGGGTATGACGAGATGGAGTACGCGCGCCTGGCGGCACGGCATTTCAAAACGGAGCACCACGAATACTATGTGACCCCGAATGATCTGGTACGCAGTATTCCGGCGGTCGCTGCGCATTACGACCAGCCGTTCGGCAATTCGTCCGCTCTGCCAGCCTTCTACTGCGCCAAGATGGCATACGACGATGGCGTGCGCAAGTTGTTGGCAGGCGATGGTGGCGACGAGTTGTTCGGCGGCAACACGCGGTATGCCAAGCAGAAGGTTTTTGGCTGGTACGAAAACATACCGGCCTTTCTGCGAAGCGCACTTCTTGAGCCAGCAGCGGGGCTGCCCGCTGTGAATCGCCTGCCGCTGGTCCGAAAGGCCGCCAGCTATGTCAATCAGGCCAAGGTTCCCATGCCGGACCGAATGATGACCTACAACCTGTTGTTTCGACTGGGTGTCAATGAAGTGCTCACACCAGCGTTGTTGGCCCAAGTGAATCAGGACGACCCCGAAACTCAACAGCGTGCAATTTGGAAGCAGGCATCCACCGGCAACATCGTCAATCGCATGTTGGCATTCGATTGGCGCTATACGTTGGCAGACTGCGACCTGCCCAAGGTGGTGGGGACGACGGGAATGGCTGGCGTCAAGGTGGGATTCCCGCTTCTGGATGACCGTTTGCTCGCCTTTTCGCTGAGGTTGCCCACGAACTACAAGCTCAAGGGGCTCAAGCTGCGTTGGTTTTTCAAGGAAGCTTTGCGTGACTTCCTTCCCGAGGAGATCATCACCAAAAAGAAACAAGGATTTGGCCTGCCATTCGGCGTATGGGCGAAGACAAACCCTGCCCTGAATGCGCTTGCGGCTGAATCGCTGACCCGTTTGGCCGAGCGAGGGATAGTGAACAGGCCATTTGTGGAGACGCTGCTAAACCAGCACTTACAGCAATACCCGGGCTACTACGGTGAAATGGTCTGGATACTGACCATGCTGGAGCAATGGCTGGCAGCCAAAGCACCTGATTTCAAAATCGCATCGTGACCGCGCGAATCTACTTCGGGCAGAAGGTCTGTCGATTTCTGGGCTCTACGTGAGCTGTGGCGAAGATCGGGATGGACGCCACCCACGAGACAAGTTGGCAACCATCCGAAGTCCGAACCGAAACTTGTCCAGGTCCCACGGTGTGAATCGCCGAATCTGGAATGTATCGTCGCTTTGGCCTGTCACTCCCCACTGCGTGCTGACAGCGGCGTCAAATCCAAGCCGTCGAACGACTTCCACCGATTGCGGGGTGTAGTCCCGTCCGGGCTTTCCATTGGGATAGGCGAACAAGCTGACACGCTCCCCAAGCAACCCCTCCAGAAAATCCTGGCTCGCCTTTATCTCTGAGCGAGCATGCGTGTCACTGAGGCCAGCCAGAATAGGATGTGACTGGGTATGTGCCCCGATCTGCATTCCTGCTTGCCGCATATTCTTGACCTCGTCCGACGTCATCATCAAGTCGCGCGGTAGTTCTACTCCCGCCAACATCGCTATGCGGTCGGTCACCGCTACGCGCTCTGCCAAAGGCTGGTACTTGATCCTGTCGATCAGCGACGCAATAGCGGCGCGTTGCGCTTGACGCGAGTCCAAGGCGTGACTTCCCAGCCCCAGACTCGATAGATCCAGTTCAGGCATGGCACAAGCCCGAACGGACTCGATGATCGAGTCGTTCCACATCCGGCCCCCATCAAGGTAACCCGTAGCGACGAAGAAGGTGGCGACCAACCCGTGGCGCTGCAAAATGGGAAGGGCAACATGGAAGTTGTCTGCATACCCATCATCAAAAGTGATGCAGGCCGCACGCGAAGGCAATGTGCCGGCCTTCAGACGGTGCACTGCTGCATCCAGCGGCAACACATTGAACCACTCGGAAAGCCAGTCGCAAACCGAATCAAATCGTCGGGCATGCATCTCATCGGGGAACAACGGGTCGGGTTCGGGCAATACGCGATGAAAGATGAGCACGGACAAACGCGCGGCGTCGCCGGACGGCGACAAGAGACTGAGCAGACTCCTGTAGATCACGGCTATTTGACCTTCTTGCTCTTTGCCGCCAACGCGGCAGTTCGCCTGGCAGCCTCTTCCTTCTCCTCGACTACCCATTCTTTGCCGTCCATCCAGCGACAACCCAAGACGACAAGCACAAGTATGTTGTAGGGCAAGTCGTAGTAGGCGAGACTCAGGAAGGCACCGCCCACCGCATAACCTGCCAGGCTAACCTGGCACATGGCACCCAGATGCGATAGCCACATTGTCTGAGGCAACTTGCGGCCCTGAATGCGGAGCCTCCCGGCAGAGCCCCAAACAAAGGCCCACATCAGAAGGAACAGGAACAGCCCGATGAAACCATGCTCACCCAGCACCATGAAATAAATACTGTGGGCAGCCCGGCAGTCGGTCGGGATCGGAGAGTAGCGAGCGCATACGTCCGGCATAGATACCATGAAACCGGCACCGGCAATATTGTTCAAAGCGATGTTCCAGGCCATTTGCCACGCATTGATTCGCTGCATGGCAGAACTATCTTCCTCGTACGTTTGAATCGTGTTCATGCGACTCCACCATGTTTCGGGCATGAACGAAACGAGGGCTACCGCCAAAACCAGCAGCACGACAATCCCAACGGCCTTCTTTTCACCGCGCCACCACAGGACGGTGGCCATGGCGGCTATCGCGAGCAAAGCACCTCTAGACTGGGTTCCGAGGGCAGCAACCGCAGACAAAATCATCGTCGCCAACAAAATCCGCTTTACCCAAACTCGCTCCGCCGAGATGTGCAGAAATCGCAATAAAGGAATGATCATCACCATCGCCAAACCGATTTCATTGTTGCCCTCGATGTAGCCGCCAGGAGGACCCCAAACTCTTCCGCCACCACCAGTCGCCAAGGTATAAAGCCCACCCTTCACACCGAAAAATCCAATCGAGACCGCCAACACCCAGGTCAGTAGCACGATGTGCTTCTTTGAGTACAGGACCATCATGGCAACGATGATCATCAGATCAATCTTCATGACCCGTTTCCACAAATAGTAGCTATCGTCGAAATGGTATGAAAAAGGCAGCGTGATGGTCATCCAGAGCATGAACAACATCAAAACAACAGTTTCGCGCGTCACGACGAACTGCCTTCGGTCCTTCGTGATCAACACCCCAACCAGCACGGCGCCGGCAATGGCCGCCGCCACCGGTAGACTGTCCAAACGCCAAGCATACGTGTGCGGATTCATGATGCTGACCCACGTCCAGCCGAGGACACCAAACCAGGGATGCAGCAGACCGTAGGCAGCTATGCCGAGAATGATCGGGCCGAGAACGAGGTCACGCATGGCGCTTGGGCACTGATGGTTCGGTAATGTTGCCGAACAACGTCAATTGCGCATCGGTTGTGCTTTGCCAGCTGAATTGCTCCGCATATGCACGGACATTTTGGCGATCCGGGTAGTCGGCCAGCAATTGGCGGATTGCGTCAGCGAATGAAGCTCCATCGCGTTTTTCGACCAGTCGACCAGCAACAGGGGCTGCCACCACTTCCGGCGTGCCCCAGATACTGGTCGCTACTACGGGTGTCCCACAGGCCATGGATTCCAGCAGTACATTGGCCCAGCCCTCGCGGCTGGATGCAAGCACCAGGATATCGGCAGCGCTATACCATCGGCTCAGCTCCGCGTTTGGCAACGCCCCCGTAAACGTAACGTGATCCTCCAACCGGAGCCGGCGGCAACGTGCCTTCAAGTTGTCTCTCTCTTCTCCGTCACCAACAATCACCAAATGGGCTTGTGGATGGGTTGGCAATAATGACGCGAGCGAGTCGATGGCAATATGGTGGCCTTTTCGCTCGACCAAATAGCCCACCGACAACAGCAATGGAAACCCATCCAACCGGAGATCAGCGCGCATCTCGGATTGCGGCAACGGACGAAATCGGATCAGATCGACACCGTTGCGCATCACGCGCAAACGCTCAGACGGCAACCCCCAACCGCGCAGTACATCCGTCAGCGCATGACACACCCCAACCGACGCTGCAGCGTGCTCCGCAGCCCAGCGAATCATGACGCGGGGCAATGTGTATTGTGGAATCAGGTTCAAGTCTGTACCACGTGCCGTCACGACATAGGGCTTGCCAAACCATCGCCCAATGAGCGCTGCCGCCACGCCGTCCGGATAGTAATAATGCGCATCGATGAGGTCGAAGTCAAAACCCTCCCGCCTCAGTTGGCTTATGGCTCGCGCCGCGCCAAGCGCCATGCTCAACGGGGCGATCGACATGCCAACTTTTGGGGGCAGGAAATAGCGCGGATGCAGCACGTCGACCCCGTGGTATGTCTCTCGCTCGGGAGTCCGGGCCATCAACGCATATGATCCGAAACGTGGATTGGTTGAGAAAAACCAAGGTACCGGTGACACGACCTTTGTCTCAATCCGGTCACTCGACAACAACTCGCGCAACCGGGTTTCAACAAAGATCCCGTGCCCAGGTCTGACGCTGCTGGGATAGAGACTGGAAAACAGCAGCGTCTTGATCCGTCGCGTCATGATTGGGACTTGCCTTGCATTCGCAATCGAAGGTAGCAAGTCGCCGAAATGACAGAACCCAAGAAGGCCAAAGCACCAATCACGCCGGCAATCCAAAGATGCCAACGGAGCCTCCAGAGTGCATCGACACGGCTGCGATTTTCAACTGTGACCAAAGGCACGACACCCGGATACACACCTTCGACAATAGTCACCAACTGCTCGGCTCCTCTGCCGAAATGGCTCAAGCCCTGCCGCATGACCACGGCATCGTATGAAAACACATTGTTGCCCCATATCATGTACCACTCGGGCAACCCTCTGGAATAGTAGTCCCACATTTTGCTTTCGATCGGGTATCCGGGCGGAGCCGTCAAACTCAAAAGCGCGTGTCGCACCGTGCGAGGTTTCTCCTGCATCGCTTTGCGAAAATCCAGGGCTGAAATTGCCACACCGTCTCCACGGTGAAAATAGAAGTTGTTGTAGATCCCCACCAACTGCCATCGACCGAGTTGGCGATTCCAGATTTCCGGCCAAATATGTCCGTAGCCGCCAAACCCGTCAAAAGAAAACGCCCACGCACGGACGGGAATACCCGCGGCAAGGGCAAATGCCATGAAGACACGCGCAAAATCTCCACAGTAGCCGCCACCGCTGTTGACAATACCTTCGTATGTAGTCTTCAGATCCGACTGAATCGCGGGTCCACGCACAGAGGGATGGCTCAGTAGATTCCTGCTGATTGCCAAGGCACGCTCCCAGTCAGATGTCATATCGGCCAATCCAAGCCGTCGAGCGCCATCCAGGAAGAAGGGATCCGGTGGTCCACGTTCGAGCAAAAAGCTCGGTGGAACGGAGTCTGGCGTCCATTCGAAACCGAGGCCGTCTTCCGCTTGCAGTACCAACGCATTTCGCATTCGCACCAGCTCAGTTGAGCTTGTCAGGTACGGTGTCAGCGAGAGTACACATACCGTCAGCACCGCAATACACGACACTGCGGCGTTCCTCCACCGCCTTGCAGGTGAGGTTGTGGAAGTTGAAGCTACCAGCACAGCCCGAACACCTTCGCGCGGAAGTCGGCAAGGTTGGGCAAATTGACCAGGTCAAGCAGCAGCTGATCGCTCCGACCACGAACTGCAAGTTCCTTGGCAATATCCGCCCCAGACAATCCGACGACCAAAACCTCAGCCTCATCTATGACAAGACCAATCTCTGGGCGCAACATTTCGCCGATATGTGGCAGATGTTTGTCGATGAACGTACGGTTGGCACCCAGAAGCCGTGCCAAATGCACCTCTGGGTCGTAAATCGACAACTGCATGCCCTTGCCGATCAATTGCTCGGCCAGCGTGACCAGCGGACTCTCGCGCAAATCATCCGTCCCCGTCTTGAACGACAGTCCGATGAATCCGATCTTGCGCTTGCCGGTCTCCAGAATCTTCTGCAGCGCCACGTCCAGGTGCGCCCGGTTCGAGGGAAGGATGCCAGACAGCATCGGCAACTCGATATCGTGTTTCTTCGCAAGGTAAGTCGTGGCGCGCAGATCTTTTGGAAGGCACGATCCCCCAAAGGCGAAGCCCGGCTTGAGGTAGGCTTTGGAGATATTGAGTTGTGTGTCCTGGCACACCAGATCCATCACCTCGAACGGATCAACCCCCAGTGCATCGCACAACCGCGCGGTCTCGTTGGCAAACGTGATCTTGAGGGCATGAAAATTGTTGCAGCAGTATTTCATCATCTCGGCCGAGCGCACCGAGGTCTGGATGAACTTGCACGGCAGGTGGCCGAACAGGCTGCGCAGTTGCTCGACCGGATAGTCATGGTTGGCGCCGACGATGGTGAAGGGCGGCTTGTCGTAGTCGCGAATCGACGAGCCTTCGCGCAGAAACTCCGGCTGGAAACACAGGTGGAAGTCGACGCCGTCCTTCTTGCCCGAGTGTTCCTCGACGATCGGGCGCAACACGTCTTCCACCGTGCCCGGCACCAGTGTCGAGCGAAATACCACCACATGGGGCGCTGATTTGGCCTTGATCGCCTTGCCGATCTCGACCGCCAGGCGCAATATGGCGCCCTGGTCCTGGCTGCCATTGGCTGCTGAAGGTGTTCCAACGCAGACCAGCGAAAGATCGCTCTCATGTACCGCCTTGCCGGCGTCGGTCGTGACCGACACCTTGCCACTGGCCGCCACCTGCTGCATCAGGTCGACCATGCCCTCTTCCACCACCGGCGTCTTGCCGGCCATGATCAGGTCGAGCTTGGTCTGGTCGATATCGACACCGATCACGTCATGCCCGTCACGCGACAAGCAGGCCAGTGACACCGCGCCCACGTAACCCAATCCGAAAATGCTGATCTTCATGCAACCGATCCCGTAGTCTGTGAATAATTCTTGATGGCGCGCCCGATGATGCCGTCCAGGCGTTGCATCGAACCGGCCCAGGCATGGTTACTGAGCATGCGCGCGCGCCCGGCCACCGCAAGCCGATGGCGCTCTACTGGATTGTCGGCAATTCGCAGAATGGCTTGAGCGTAGTCGCTTGCCGATTTTGCAACAAGGAAATGTTTCTCAGATTCGGCGTCCACGCCACCGGCGGCAATCGCACTGGTCACCACCGGCACACCCATGGCCATGGCTTCGAGTATCTTGTTCTGGGTGCCGCGGGCGATCTGCAGCGGGGCCACCATCAAGGCAGAACTGCGAATGAAAGGCCGCACGTCGGGCACCGATCCGGTCACCGTCACGCCGGGCAACTCGCCCAGCTTGCGCATCGCCGGTGACGGGTCGGCACCGACGATCAGCAACTTCATGGCCGGACGCGCCGCGCGCAGCAGCGGCCAGACCTGCTCGCAAAAACGGGACATGCATTCCTGGTTCGGATAGTAGTCCATGCGCCCGATGAAGCTGATGGTGTCGGCATCGTAGCTTGCATCAAGCGGGCAGAAGAAATCGGCATCGACCCCGTTGGGAAACCAATCGGTGTCAGCACCCGTGCCATAAGCGTTGAGCGTTTCCCATTCGGCGCGGGTAGTGGCCGTACACAAGTCGAATTGCCGCGCCAGGCGCTTTTCGGCGGCCAGCATCTTCGTTCCTTCGAGTCGGTAACCCATGGACAAGGGGAATGGCTTGTAGTTGGCGTATTCAAGCCACTTCTGGGAGTCCATGTCGCCGAAGTCCAGAATCTTGGGGACGCCGCGCACATGTGCCACGTACTGCGCCACCGACGAGCAATGCACGAAGATCAGGTCCCAGCGTTTGGACGCCAGCAGCGCGTCGATGCGCCGCTTCAGTGCGGGCGAGTAGAAATACCCCATCGATGACGGCGTGATGAGTGGCAGGCGCACCACCATGCGCGCCATCTGGGCCCATTCCTGCACCTGCCCGATCTCGAATGCTTCGCAGTGGGGTGCAATGCCCTGGGCTTCCTGCGCCTCCTGCTCCGAACGCGCCAGCGAACACACCGTCACCTGATGACCACTGGCCGTCAAATGCCGGATCATGTTGAACGGCCGGATCTTGCCGCCGCGCTTGGGCGGGTACGGAAACCGGTGGCAGACGTACAGAATGTTCATGCCAGGTAACTTCGCAATTCGCCAGCCACGTCCACAGGGTCACGCTTGTCCAGATAGATGCGGCTCCAGATCTCCAGGTTCATCATGGCCAGCAACGCATCGGTGCCGTCGATCCGGTTCGCCGCATGGTCGGCCATCAGGCGGTCGACCACCGGTTGCTGGTACAAACCACGCGCGCCGACGACCTCCGGCGCCAACAAACGGCTCAACAGCGGTGCCAGCTCCTTCTTGAGCCAGGCCCCCATCGGCGTGCCGAAACCGCGTTTCTTGCGATCAAGGATTTCCTTGGGCAACAATTCGCTCAGCGACTGCTTGAGCACATGCTTGAGCCGCCCACCGCGGACCTTGATCGCACCGGGCATGGCCGCAGCAAGCTCGACCAGTTCATGGTCCAGCAACGGAACCCGGCATTCCAGAGATACGGCCATGCTCATCTTGTCTGTCAACATCAGCAGGTCGTCGGGCAACTGGGTTTCGGCGTCGACCGCGAACATGCGATTGAGCGCGTCCTGGTTGCCGGCACCGGCGAATGCCTGCGCCAGAGGGTCCTGCCTGGCAACTTCCGGTTGCAGCAGCAATGCCGCAACCGTCTGCCGGTCCATCACCTGCAGGTAACTGCGGTAGCGTTCATCGGCAGGCAATTCGGCCGATGTCAGAAAACCCTTGGCCAGCCTCAGCGTGTTGAGCAAACCCGAATGCCGATCCGCCGGCAGACGCCTGGCGACCGCGGCGGCCGAGCGGCGCAACCAGGCGGGCAATTGCTGGTACCGAGCTGCGTAGTGCCCCCCCAGGTAGCGCCGGTACCCGCCAAACAACTCATCGCCGCCGACACCAGACAGGATCACCTTGACGTCCTGGCGGGCAAACTGCGAGACAAGGTAGGTCGTGATGAATGCGGTGTCGGCGATCGGTTCGTCCATGTGCCACAGCAATTTGGGCAGCAGGTCCACCACATCGGGCTTGACGACGATCTCGCGGTGCTCAGTGCCAAACAGACCCGCCACATGTTTTGCGTAAGGCAACTCGTTGTACAGCGCTTCTGCCTCGCCACCACTGAAACCGATGGCATACGTGCGGATCGGATGCGCCGAATGCCGGGCCATGAAACCGACCACCGCGCTGGAGTCGACGCCGCCAGACAGGAACGCGCCGATCGGCACATCGCTGACCATCTGCATGTGTACCGACGCTTCCAGTTGCGCGCGCACCCGATCGATCCATTCGCGCTCCGAATACTGCCGATCGATGGTTTCGGGCAAGCGCCAGTAGCGCCATTCACGCACGGCGCCATCCTCGATCGCCAGCAAGGTTGCCGGAGGCAATTTGCGGATGCCCTTGAAGATGCAACCTGGCGCGGCCACATAGCCCAGATGCAGGTAGCTTGCCACGACCGACGGGTCGAGCTCGGCCTGCACGCCCGGCAACGTGAGCAAGGCCTTGGCTTCGGTGGCGAACGCCAGGCGCCGGCCATCCTGCAACACGTATAACGGCTTGACACCGAGGCGATCGCGTCCGATCAGCAGCCGGCGTCGGCGAGCGTCCCACAACGCGAAATCGAACATGCCGTTGAGGCGATGCACGAAATCGTCACCCTCCTGCGCATACAGGTGGATCAGTACCTCGCTGTCCGAGCCGGTCTTGAACTGGTGACCCTTGGCCTGCAGTTCCTCGCGCAGTTCGCGGTAGTTGTAAATCTCGCCATTGCACACCAGCCAGATCGTCTCATCGACATTCGACAAGGGCTGGTGGCCGCCGGCCAGGTCGATGATCGACAGGCGCCGCATGGCAATGCCGCAGGCGCCGTCGATGTGCATGCCTTCGTCGTCAGGACCACGATGCGAGGTGACATTGCCCATGGCGCTGAGCCTGTCCGGGGTCACTGCCTGACCATCAAGCCTGAAGATACCGTGGATACCACACACAAATAGATCCTGACGTCAGGTAGTGGGAACTCGATGGCCGGAAACTTGCCCGGAACTGGAGGGTGGAATCAGGGTTTATGTACTGCCGATGCGGTTGACGCCGCTGACGCCGGGGACGACACCAAACCAGAAAACAGGCCAACAACCTTGGATGCATGATCGTTCCATGTAAGGTGTTTGCCATCGATGACGCTTGGCGCTGCGCTCGCTATTCGCTGGCGCAACGACGGGTCGGCTAGCAGTGCATCCAATGCACGCTCAATACCTACGTCACTCTGTGGATCGTAAAGAATTGAATCGACGCGGTCCGACAGTATTTCGTGATGATTGGGCTGGTCAGGCGCAACTATTGCCTTGCCCATAGCAAGATACTCAAACAGGCAAAGCGGAGAAGCATAGGGAACGAGCGCGGTTTGCAAGGCTATGTCGAACGACATAGCCAAAGCAGGGACTTCATCTCTCTTCACCACGCCAGTGAAACTCAATCGATCGGCCACGCCAAGATCACTTGCGCATCGCTCGATTTCGGCGCGCGCCGGGCCGTCGCCCACAACCAGCAGGTGCACTGCGCTCTCTACTGGCTGTCTTGCGATCCATCGAATAATGCGATCAAGCCGGTCCCATTCCCTGACAAAACCAGTAAATCCTATGACCAGTTTGCCGTCAAGCCCCAACTTCTCTTTGGCTTGCTGCGTTGTGGGCAAGGCTCGGTAATGCTCGCGGTTGATGCCATTGGGAATCACGACAATTCGGTCCCGGGACACACCTTGCGTCACCATGTAGTCGGCGAGTACCTGCGTCACTGGAAGCACGACATCCGCGTTTCGCCAGACATAGCGCTCAGCCCAGTCAGCGAGGCGAGGCCATGACAAGCCACCATACTGTCTTCGCTCCAAAGCCATCGGGGCATTGACTTCGAGGATCAGTGGTACGCGCAAGACTCGTTTAGCCCACACACCCGCCAAAAAATAGAGGTTGTATCTTTCGTAAATGCCTGCAGGCTTAAACGCTGCCCCCTTCCTGACCAAGCGAACATACGCCACCGCGCTGTAACAAATCTCCGCAACTTCATAAAGGCTATTGGGTAGCAGCGCTTTCATATGGCCAACCCAACCGGCACTGCCACCCGAAGGATTGTCAGCGCCGACAGATGGGGATGATTCCTCTACTTCACATCCCATTTGTCGCAAACCATGGATCATTTCTTGAATATGGGTCGACTGGCCGTCTCTGGATGCAGTGCGGTGATGGTAGAGAATTTTCAATGCGCACCTCTTAGTTCGAATTGAGGCTCACTTGTTGCCGATGACTGATCCACAACGTTGCGAAGAAAAGCATCAAACATGAGCAAGGTCCAAATCGGGACGTTGTGGTCACGTAGCCCCGAATCATGTTGCTGGAGAATTTTTTCGATGGCAGCCCGACTGAAAAGGCCAGTGGCCTGCATACGTTCGCCCAAAAGAGCACCTCTGACCCTGGCGCGAAGTGGCCCTCGAAACCATCGGGCCAGCGGCACCGCAAACCCCATTTTTGGACGATACAGCACGTCTTGCGGCAAATACGGCTCCATCGCTTTCTTGAACACATACTTGCCCTCAGACCGGTGCATTTTCAACGAGGACGGCAATGTTGCAAGCCACTCCACCAACTCGTGATCCATCAACGGCTCTCGCACTTCCAATGAATGCGCCATGCTGGCTCTATCTACCTTTGTGTTGATGTCTCCGACCAAATAGGTCTTGAGGTCCAGGTATTGAATCAGACCGAGTGCATCTTCAGTGTTCGCTCTGTCGGCATGCCGCGAGAATACTTCTCTAGCCGTGTAACCAGCCAGACTCGCCTTCATCGTGTCGCTGTACAGACTGTTGCGCGATTGGTCGCTCAGCAGTGACATGCTGTGAAAGTAGGCCTCCACCGAGTTTCTGGCCAATGCTTGAAAAGTCGTCTTTGCGCGAAACATCCTTGGCGCCCAATCTGCCTTCGGATAAATATTTCCCAACAATCCAAAAACCTTACGCCTTAACCCCATCGGCAATGCCGCTCTCATGTTCTCTTCCATCAAGTGCAGCTTGTAGCGACGATATCCGCCGAATGACTCGTCGCCTCCGTCACCAGACAACGCAACCGTCACATGCTTGCGCGCCAACTGGCAGACTCGGTAGGTCGGTATCGCAGAACTGTCAGCGTACGGTTCGTCGTAAAGTCGCGCCAAAGTGTCGATCAAGTCGAAATCATCACTCTTCACGATCTCCAGCCTATGATCGGTCTTGTAGCGATCGGCCACCATCTGCGCAAACTCGGACTCGTTGAAGGCCGGATCGTCAAAGCCGATCGAGCAAGTATTGACCGGGCCTGACGACAGACCCGCCATCAGTGCAACCACCGCGCTACTATCGACGCCGCCCGAAAGGAAAGCACCCAAGGGCACCTCGGAGATCATCCTCAACTTCACGGACTCCCTCAGCCGCTCCACCAATTCGGCCTGAGCATCTGCCTGGGACATGGGGTTGTCCAGCGTGAAACGTACATCCCAGTATTCGACTGGCTCACGCAGCGGCTGGCCGCGACGGATGCTCAGACTGTGTCCCGGCGGTAACTTGCGCGCCTGCTTGAAAATCGTACGTGGCTCGGCCACATACCCCAGTGCAAAATATTCCTCGACGGCCATCGGATCGATGTCGCGCCGCAGCCCGCCGTGCGCCAGAACTGACTTGAGCTCGGAGCCAAACAGCAGATTCCCATCATTGAGGAGCGCGTAATACATCGGTTTGACGCCGAGGCGATCTCGCGCCATGAAGAACGTCTGCTGGTTGCGGTCCCACAATGCAAACGCAAACATGCCGCGAAAACGCTTGACGCAATCCTCGCCCCAGGATTCCCAGGCGTGCACGATCACCTCGGTGTCGCTCTTGGTGTGGAACACGTGACCCAACGCCTGCAGTTCGGGAATCAGTTGCTGATAGTTGTAGATCTCGCCGTTGAACACCACTACGACCGAGCCATCTTCATTGAACAAGGGCTGCTGACCGGTCGCGATGTCGATGATGGACAAGCGGCGATGCCCCAGGCCGACTCCCGGCTCGATGTGCAGACTACCCTCGTCCGGCCCGCGATGCCATTGCGAGTCGTTCATGCGCTGCAAAACGGCACGGTCGATCTCGCTGCCGCCGCGGGTGTCAAAGATTCCAGTGATTCCGCACATGGTTTGTCGTGTTCCTGTTAGCGGCTTCGGATGCGTTGCAACTGCATATCGTAGACATACTGATAGTTTTTCACCATCGCTTGCATGCTGAATGATGCTTCCGCGCGTTGTCGTCCGGCTGCGCCCATATCGCGCGCGCGCTCCGGCTCATGGGCGAGGTGCAAGATTCTGTGCGCCATCGCCAGCGAGTCGGCTGCCGCGATGATCTCGCCGGTCTTGCCCTTGACGACCAGCTCCGCATTGCCGCCGACATCAGTGGCTATCACCGGCAGGCCGCTTGCCATCGCCTCCAGTATGGTGTTGGAGATTCCTTCGGCCAACGAGGGCAAGGCGAACGCATGCAGTCCGCGCATGATGGCAGCCACGTCGCTGCGCTCGCCCGGCAACCAGGCCAGGTCGGCAACACCAGCGGCGTGCAGCACCGACAAGGCCTGGGCACGCAAAGGGCCGTCCCCAACCATGACCAGGCGCAGCCGGTCGCGTTGTGCTGGTGCCAATTCAAGGGCATGCACAAAGGCGCGCGCCAGCATGACCTGGTCCTTCACCGCCTGCATGCGACCGACGGTGCCGACAATCCAGTGCCGGGCCGGATTGAAAGGGCATCCCTCAATGGCCTGGGGCCCGCCCGGCGACGGCTGAAACGTGTCCGTGTCCACGCCGTTATAGACCTGCGTGATGCGCTCGGAGGGCACCGCGACCCGTTGCATCAAATAGTCGGCGAGGTCGCGCGACAGCGCCAGGTAATGGTGCACGTACGGCTTGTAGAACCGCCGCACACGCTGGTAGGTCCGATTGCTACCGTCCAGATCCCCGACGTCTCGGCCGTGCTCGCCGTGGATACGCACAGGCACCCGCGCGGCCCAAGCCGGCAACTGGCACTCCAGGGCCGCCAGATTGCGTGTGTGCACGATGTCAGGGCGCATCCGCCGAAACAGGCGGTGCCATCGGGGGTATTGCCAAAGTCCCTGACCGGGCGGTTTGTGCAGCGACACGAACTGCACATCGCTGCGCCGGATTCGCTGGCGGAACTCCGTCACCTCGGTCAGCGCCACTACGGCATGCCTGAACCGGTCCTCGGGCATGTGGTTGATCAGGTTGACGATGCCGTTTTCCAGCCCGCCGGTATCGAACCGGTACATCACGTGCGCTATCAGCGGGCGCGGGTCAGGAGCCGCCATACCCGAGCCCGAGTCCGCCAATGCCCAGGCCTCTGGCAGCAATTCGGCAAGCAGGAATCTTCGCGAGCATGGGCGGCGGCCGTTGTTTGTCGCCCTACAGGCGCCACAACTTGTAGCCGGCGTCCTGGATCGCCTTGGCGTCGAAACACGCCTTGACGTCGATGAACGCTCCGCCTTTGACCAGTTTCTTGCCAAGGTCCTCGATGGACAGCGCGGCAAACTCCTTGTGCGCGACTGCGGCAACGATGGCATCGGCGCGCGGCAAGTCGTCCCACGATACCAGGGGCACGCCGTATTCGTGCACGGCCTCGTCGGACTTGGCCTGAGGGTCGGTCACGTGCACCTCGACACCATAGCTCTTGAGTTCGTTGATGATGTCGATGACCTTGGAATTGCGCAGGTCGCCGCAGTTCTCCTTGAAGGTGAGGCCCAGGATGTTGACCTTGGCGCCCTTGACATAACTGCCGCCGGCAATCATGTGCTTGATGGTTTGCTCGGCGATGAACTTGCCCATGCCGTCGTTGATCCGCCGGCCTGCAAGAATCACCTGCGGGTTGTAACCCAGCATCTCGGCCTTGTGCGTCAGGTAATACGGGTCGACACCGATGCAGTGGCCACCGACCAGGCCCGGCTTGAACTTGAGGAAGTTCCACTTGGTGCCCGCGGCTTCCAGCACTTCGGTGGTGTCGATGCCGAGTTTGTCGAAAATGATGGACAACTCGTTCATCAGCGCAATGTTGAGGTCGCGCTGGGTGTTCTCGATCACCTTCGCCGCTTCGGCCGCCTTGATGCTGGAGGCACGGTGTACCCCCGGCACGATGATCTGCTCGTACAGCTTGGCCACCCGATCCAGTGTTTCGGGCGTGTCGCCAGAGACGATCTTCAGGATCTTGGTGAGCGTGTGCTCCTTGTCGCCCGGGTTGATGCGCTCCGGTGAATAGCCGACGAAGAAGTCCTTTTTCCACTTCATGCCGGACTCACGCTCCAGCACCGGAATACACACCTCCTCGGTGGCGCCAGGGTAGACGGTCGATTCGTACACGACGGTCACGCCCTTCTTCATGTGGCGACCAACGCTGGTGCTCGAGCCGATCAGCGGGCGGAAATCCGGAATGTGCGCGGCATCGACCGGTGTCGGAACGGCCACGACGATGATGTCGGCTTCAGCCAGCAGGGCCGGGTCGGACGTATACACCGCCTGGGTCGCCAGGGCCATGTCCTCGTCTGTCAGTTCGCGCGAGGGGTCCACGCCGCGCTGGCACGACGCCACCTTGGACTCGGCAATATCGAAGCCGATGGTCCGCATGTGTTTGCCAAACTCCACCACCAGCGGAAGTCCGACATATCCCAATCCGATCACTGCCACCACACTCATGATTCAAGCTCCTGAATTCGTTGCTCTTCGTTCAATGCATCACCTGCGGCCTTCGGTGGCCGCGGCCGCAAGCGCTTTGTCGATCCTGCCATATTGAGAGGACAGGAACGTGGCAAGCGTCTCGCGAGCCTGGTCATTGCCGTGGATTGGCGTATAGAAAACCAGCACGGCCGAGTCATCACCGCGGCCCAGCAATTGGTAGGCGGCACCATAGACCTTCGCCAGGTAGTCGTTGCTGGTTAGCCGGCCATTGATCCAGTAAATCTGCCACACCAGCAGCCGCTCCGGCGCTTCGGCGGACGCAGCGCGCATGCGCCGCAACTCGACGAACCGCGCGGATCGCACGGCGTCGCCGAAGTCGACGGACACGGCGCCTCGACCGACCTGACCCCACGCTGGGTCGTTCGAACTGACCAGCACGTTGGTCGAGGTCACGAGCTTGCGCTCATAGTTCTGATTGCGGTAATAGCCAATGTAAACGCCAACCGCTTTTTCACCGTCGACATAGACCTGGTTCAACTCAGCCGATGGATTGACGAAATCCGGCTTGAATCCAATCTTCTGCGCATCGCCCCGAACCCACGGCTGAAGCTCTGCATCGGCCAACACCAGTTGCGGAGCGATCTCACCCGTTGCCGGCTCCAACACGTGTTTGGCGAGCATCGGCAGCGACACTATTGCTGAGAATATGAGCGCGGCGAACCAGAACCCCGCTTGCGACGTACGCTTTTTGTCGGTCAGAAATGGTGTCTGCACGGGCAGCGTCGATACGGGCTCTGGCTCGGACCATCGCGCACCGATCATGAACATCAGCATGATGACCACGCCAAAAAACACCCACCCATAGATAAGGTGATCGACACCCACAGCGATGGTGTTTCCAGAGAGATGACCGAGCATCACGATCATGTAGGCGCGCAACCAGTTGGCAACGATGGGCACCAGAATCGACACCAGCACGAACAAAAGCCGACGCCGCGTGGACTGGTAATTGAGATAGGCGTAGAGCGTTCCCACTGTCAGCGATGCAATCAGATAACGCACGCCACTGCAGGCCTCCACGACCGACCAACTGCCAGAGGGGATGACGAAGTTCAACCCCTCGCGGAAAACTGGAACGCCGGACAGCCGCAACGCGAGAATCGTGAAGTCGGCCGTCCAGTCCATCAGCTGCGGCATGATGAACTCACCGATGGGCACGGCAAAGAACATGAACGCCAATGGAAAGGCGATGGTGGAAGCTACCGACAGCCCCAGCACGGCCGGGACCGAAGCGACCATCATCGCCACAAGGGCGAGTTGTGTGACAGAGTTGACAGCAACCAGGTCGCCCAGCAGCCACATTAGCGCCAAGCCAGCGAGTACGACAATGAAATAGCTGTTCGGCCGCGGACACAGAGCCGCCAACGCAGCGCGGCGACGCCAGATCAACCACAGCGTGATGGGCAGAACGACAAAGCCATGCGTGAAGGTCTCAGACCGATACCAGATCGTGACCATAGCGATGGCCGTGTCTCGGTACAGCGTGAGGATCAGTGCCAGAAACAGGAGCAATGGCAGCAATGCCGCGCGCCACGCAGGCGCACTGCGGTCGCCCTCTGTATCGGCGATCGGTCCTACTCCGCCGATTGGTTGGCCCTCAGGCTGGGACATAGGTCTCTCTTGGGCTGTTCGTTACGTTGAATTCAGAAGGCAGGAACCTGTCGATGCGCGAAAGATGTGCATCCCAGCTGAAACGTTGGACAACACAGGCACGACCGGCGGCACCAATACGATCGGCATCATCGACACGGGTCACCAACCGCTTGACTGCGTCTACATACTCCTGAACAGACCGCACAGCGATCAACTCCTCACCACTGCGCGCAGAAATCGCGTCTACACACTCGGTCGCAGCAACGACGGGACGCCCCATGGCCATGGCTTCAAGGACTTTGTTCTGCACACCGCGCGCCACGCGCATGGGCGC
>ENA-ORBV01005083-ORBV01005083.1-microbial-mat-metagenome-genome-assembly--contig:-NODE-5083-length-24520-cov-6.060181_pt1 | contig 24520 bp, 16 predicted proteins | sample MGYA00237777_ERZ505514 | MGnify/ENA primary metagenome ERZ505514 (study PRJEB26160, sample SAMN06269048) | microbial mat metagenome | isolation source: Oligotrophic lake microbial mat | place... | reverse complement strand
ACTGTACTGTACTCGTGATAACACTAGACTAGACCTACCTGGTACCGGATCATTCATTGGGGTAGACAAACCATCATGCAACAGACAAGCAGAGCAAAAAAAAGCAGCAACAACAACAACACAAAATCCTAGCTACTCCAGTAAGCAAGCATAATCGCAAAAACAAACGATACCATGCCCGAAAAAGCAACGAACGCAAAGGCCTCTGCCAAAAGGTCATCCACGACAGGCCGCCCCGAAGAAGTTCCTGCCAATGACGAGGCGATTGGCAGCCGTGGACCTTGTGCTGGGCTCCAAAAGCTTTGCCGCAATGTCACCCAGTGGTTCAATGACAATGATCAAGATTTTGATGACTTGGACGAAGACGAACGTCGTCGACAAAGAGAAGTCGTACCTCCCTTGTTGATGCATGCCTATCATTTGCCGGGCAACAAATATTGGCATCAAGATTTTTGGCAGTATTTGACCAACAACCATCCCGTCTTTGGAATTTGCTTGCACCACAAGTACCATCCCCTGTCTTGGAAAATACGAGTGGCCAGTCTCATTGGCAGTGTCTTGTTTGGTTTGGCATTGACCAATATCATTTATTTGGCCTTTGTATTGGCGGATCGAGATCCGGATTATGAATATTTGCAAGTGCATACCAACATTACACGCACGGGTCTCAATGATGTTCTCGATGATCAGGTGTCCTCGATAAGTGTTACCACTGGTAACATTGTTCTTTGGACCGCCGGCGCTATGATTCATGGATGGTATGACAATACGATTTGGGCATTGGCCGCCTGTTCTTGTTGCATGAATAGCAAAAATTATGGCAATAGCAAGTCACGAACTCAGCGCTATATCCGCTCGACGGGGGCCTTGTTGGTCAATTTTTCCGTGGTTCTGGTTCTGGCCGTCTCCACCTTTGCCGCACTCTTGCGGGCGGCCATTGATGCCGATACCGAACAACAGGTCAATATTATGGAGAGCGGCAGTCAGGTCATGAGCCAAGTACAAGTCCTAAAAGCCAAAGAATTTCAGGATTATGAATTTGTGGTTTCCTACTTGGTCGAATTGGTCTTGTCTTATATTGTTTATTATCCAATCACTGGACTCGTTCTCTTTTCGGGAGTCCTCTCGTGCGGTCGAAAACCCTTTACGGGTGGACTTCCCTATGAACTCAAACAACGTGCTGCCGAAAAACGAGCGGCGGCTGCTGAGGAGTCAGATCTCGAGGAGCAGGGATTTGAAGCGGAACTGAAATCCAAACGAGTGAGTATTCAAAATGCAGGATCGTTTGATACCAAAGAAAGCAACAGCGAAGAAATCAGCGAGAAGAGCAAAAACAGTGGCCAGGCCAAGGACAAGCGCCAATCTTGTGCCGTCCAGAGTGAAAGAAGCAACGAGAAGGGCAACAACGGCGGCAAGAACAAGCGTCAATCGTGCGCGTTTTAATTCCAAACGGAAGCAGAAAAGCATCTGGTCCTATAAAACACACACCATCAAGTATATATGTAAACGTTTCTAGATTTTATTATACGACCATGAAATTCCATGCTTCTGTAATGATCAACTGTACTTCAGTTGGTTCCATCGCACCAATCACATACAAATGACAGCGAAAGATAGAGTAATGTATATGCTCCTGTTCCCCCCTTTGACAATGAGACAAACACCTTATACCCAGGCCGTGGCCTCAAAGTCTGGCTGGGGTTGGGATGGTACTTCCTTGTCTTGATGCTGCGGCAGTTCGGTCCGCGACAGCGAGGGCCGTTGTCGCTCTGTTTCTTGCATTGCTTCCACTTCCTCGTCGTTACAATCATCCTCCCCACTCAAGTCCATGTATCCACTAAGAGTCATGGTGTACTTGACCACTGGTTCCCATGCTGCTGCCGCAGATGACTGCGACACATCGGGCATAGGCTCTCGTGGTGGTAGTGGCGTTTCTAACGATGTGGATGATCCTGCTGCTTCAAACGTGGAGGACGACGCTGATGGAGACTCTTTCAATTCATGTTGGCCTGGCTCTTGTTGTTGTCCCTCTTCTACAGCAGTAGTAGCCTGTTCTTTCTGACTAACACCTACTACTTCTCCAGCAAAGGAATCGTGGCCGCAATAGTTATTGCCACAATCATGATTGCCACAACCATCGTGGCATGTGTCCGACTGGACGGGACCCGTGGAACCACGCTCTTTGCGAAGCACCCGAAGGATGCTACTGTGTCGATGATGATGGGGTTTATGGCTTCGAGAGGACCCATCCATGACCGACGTTCGTACGCAGTCCGCTTCCACCTCCCATCCCGCTTGGTTGAGGACTGCCACATAAAGACAATCCCAAACGGTGGCTTCCTTGGGCATTCTTTTCTTCGTCTTGTAATAGTCCGGTCGGACGAAGCCAATCATGGCAAACAATCCTTGCAGGGGATACAAGAATTGTGCCGCCGCGACCAGACCAAAGAGCGAGTTTGGTACTTTGCCATTCTCGTCGACATTGTCCCACCACAAATCACAGTATCGTACCATCATCATGAGAGCATAGGGGATGAAGCAACTCAAAAAAAAGATGGACGCTTGAATCAAGGTCTCTCGGGCCATTAATACCGATTGGGGTGGAGTCCCGCTGCCTCCTCCGGCCGCGACGGAATATCGGAGGACCATGCGACGTTCTTGTTTGTAGACGGAATAGGCAATGCCCACCAAGGACAGTTGCTTGAAGATGGTAAAGTAATTGAGTTCAATGAGACCGGCCGCTAAGATGAAATAATTGCGTCGATGCGCTCCGGTTGTCACCCAACACTGCAAAAGCAGTTCATTGGGCCCTAACAGGTTTGTGCTGATCCCTATAATGGCTCCAATCAGCGGAAAGAAAAAGGCCGTGGCATGGAGAATGGGTTCAATGGTTTTATGGAATTGACGTTCGGTCCATCCTCGAAAGAAGGTAAAGATGTACTGCAAAAGAAAAGAATGAAAGTGCAGATGTGAGAAAGTTGTGTCATGACATGGCCATGTTGTATAGTGCAGTGTGGTACTCGTACAGTATGGCACTTACATAAAAGCCCATACTCGCGTGGTGAAAGAGTGTAAAGCCAAAGGCCCATTGCGTCACAAAGGCCGTCGCTTTGCACGATTGTTCATTGCCAAAGGAGGCATAGTAGTAATGTTCCTGCCCATTCGCCTCCACGCCGCTGGGCATGGGAATGCTCAAGAGGGCCATGCACAAAATCAAAACAATGTGTCCGGCCGACACTGCAAACAAGAGGCGCCGAAAGGTTTGTTGGCGTCGCTTGGCATCGCGGGCGACACAAAAGCAAATGTAGAAGGAACCCAAAATACCAATGATAGCTGTGGGTTTGCCCATCCAAAACAAGATCCGTTCTTGTTCATACGTGTAGAGCGATGACGGAGAAGACGGCGAGGCCGCCTCTTCAGCGTCTTGCAAGAGTGCAGACGTAAAGGCGGCAACAGAATCCGGTTGAGCTTCCTCCATGGTGGATGGATGGGTGTGTCTTGTCTAGTATTAGTATACTGTCTTGTATAGTTGTGGTTGTGGTTGGTGGGGAAGTGTTTGCTTTCCACTTTCTTTCTAGAGCTTTGAACCGGTATGGTGAGGCAACTGAAGCTTGTAAGCTGAGCAATTAGTACGTTTTGTTGTGCCCGTCAACTAATCGTCGTGATGCCAGTTTGGGAAAACTAGCTAATCAAGCTGCTTGTTGTTATGCCAAGCCTGCAGTTTGTGTCAACCGGCGTCTGAGCAGGAATCTCGATTGATCTATGTCTACGGTACTGTAGCTACTGTACGGCATTTCTACGCACAATTGGTACGGTACTTGTACTAGTAGAAAAAGTACTAGTACTACAAGTAGTAGTACTAGTAGTGAACCGGAGATAGGTGAGATGGTTGAAAGTTTGAAGCGAAAAAGGTGCGTTTCGAAAAATCAGCTTCGTCCGGTTTTCTGTACAGAAAACAACTGGTTTACCGCTATCTGAAACAGACATCAAACAACATACTTCAGAAAGAGCATTACAAGAACACTGTTTAGCGACATAATGTACCGAAAAACATACCGGTTCATAAAATCAAGTATTAAACCGTAACAAGACTAGAGTTTTTTTTGCAGAACCTCAAAATCAACCAAATTTCGAGTAAATAGCCTCCGTGCTCAAAGGTCAGTACAAAGACTGCAGGGGCAAGGCGACATCATCACAACCGATCGAGTTAATTGCTGTGCTGTGTCAAAATAACATCGACTCACTGGATCATTCCTCCACCTTCCAAATTAAATTCCTTCGAATTCCAAATAAAGGTGACCTCACACAAGGTAAAAGGTGAACCCTGTGAATGGAGAATGTCACGCAGCACTACGTACTAGCTAGCTATAGTAGTACTTCTAAAGCACGTCACGTAATTTTGTCAATCAACCAGTTGAACGGAAAACCAACAACGACAACAGGTACCAGACTTAATTGTCAGTGATTATTCTACAGACAGACATCGAAGGAGGGGGGTCATAATTATAGCTAGCTAGATAGAGTTGGATGGGAGGGGCTCTGAGGTACAAAATGATGTATACTGCTGTCTCCGCTGCCTTGTTGCTGGGAGGGGGCTATTACTATTTTTACTATTCGAGAAAGAAGCATGATAAGAAAGGTCCCTTTATCAAGCCCCCCCATAAGCAGCAGCAGCCCTATTGGCGTTGGTTGCTCGGGTGGTCCAAGCCTTCTGTAAAGGACAATTACGAAAAAGCCATTGTCGAGGATAAAAAGAGAAAAGACGAGATAAAATCCCCGGACGAAAAAACTCCATTGTTGGATCGAAGCACACCCACAAAACGTCGGGCCAAGAATTTGATTGCCAAATTTGAAACTTTGGAGGCCGTGAATAACCAAAAGCCCAAAAGCAGTGTAGATGTCAAGACGAATCAACGTGTGACCAGTGACAGTAGCAACAGTGCTACTGCCACAACCACTACCACAAGTACTGCTGCGAGCAGTACAGTTTCTACAAGTGCCTCTCCTCCCAAAATCCAACGCTGTCCCGTCTGTCGAACTCGAGTCTCGGACACCAGTCCCAGTGTTCAATATGATCAATTCACTTTGCATCGCAAATGCTTTACCTGTCGCGATTGTGATTCCAATCTTTACTGTCAGGACAGATTGGAAACCGCCCATCAGGGGAAACACAACAACGACATTCACATGTACACGTCCAATGGCAAGGTTCAGTTTTTGTGTCCCCTCTGTTACAGTCATCATCCCGCTGACGATGATAATGCACCAACCTTGCAGCCATCGCAGTCCTTGGATGATTCCCAACAAACGGCCAACAGCCACAAGTTGGCCATGCCCAAAAAAATCAAACGACACAAAGAACATTCCGCCACGGTGCCCACCAAGATTGCGGGACAACGAATTGAGATTCAATCTCATGAACAAGTGGATACCAAGGCCGTCAAGAAAGAAATTGGCGATGATTTGGAAATGGCCGTCTATTTCATGACGAAACGATGTGCCGTTTGTGGGGGTACCGACTTTAACCACAACGGAAAATACATGGACGAAGGTAACACGCATCCCAAACGTCGCCTTTTATTTGGATCGACCTTGTATCACGCCCTTTGTTTTGATACGGGTCTTCCTTCGGCTGCAGATCTGGCCAAGGTGATTGCCGAAGATATCAAATTACCACCCTCCTTTTGTGCCAAGTACTTGCCGCAGCAAATCATTCTCAAATTGGTAACACCGGCAGCACCCGAGGGCGGAGTCCCCAAAAAGAAGATCAAACGAAAAGAAGCTTATCTCAGTCAAAAGGAATGGGACGATAGTCGTGTCACCTTGACGACTTTGTATTTTGTCTGGAAGGATCGAGAACGACAAGCCGTGCAACTACGAGAAGAACAAAAAGATGCATCGACGGTTGTGGTTCCCTTTGCTTTGGACGAAAATGCTCCTGCCAATCCCAATTATAAACTTTTACAAGAAGACGAAGACGCAGACGCTGCTACAGAAACGGTGGCCGTAGTGACGGACGACGAGGATGCGAACAACAACCACAACTTCAAATTGAATAGCAAGAACAACAACAAGAGGAAAAAGCGGAAACGTAAACTCGTGCACGTACCCTATCAAGAAAATAACAACACGGCTGTTTCGGATGCTACGGCCACGTTGAAAGACTTGCTCCAAATGGAATTGCTCACACCCGGGGGAGTCGAAATGGCACCACGATGTCCGCGTATGCCGGAACCCGTCTCCCTTTCTTCCATGACGATGGTGGTTTCATCACTATCAGCAGCAGCAGCAGCAGCAGCAGCAGCTGAAGAAAAGCAACACGGTTCTCAAGAAGCAGAATCAAAAGACCAAGACGCAACACTGGAAACAGAAGCAGCATTAGCATTAGAGCAGGCTTCTTCCCAAGAAGCAAGAGCACAACAACAACAAGACCTAAACGCAATGGCAGCAGAATTAGCAGCACTGCTAGAGCAGGTTCCATCACAAGATTTAGAAGCAAAAGCAGAACAACAGCGAGACGAAGATGCAATCCCAGAAGAATCAGCAGCGGCATTGGGGCATAATCCTTCACAAGAAGCAGCATCAGTAGTAGCAGATGAAGCAAAACAGGACGAAGACCAAGACGCGATCCTAGCAGCAGACGCAGCAGCACACGATTTGTATCCTTCGCAAGAAGCACTGCCAGATCCACAAGACGCAATCCTCATGACCATGACAAGCATGTCGTCGGACTCATCGACTAGTTCTCGTACCGGCGCGGCAGAGGAGAGTGCTTCTTCACTGGGCGGGTCGCCAAAGCGATATCTTCTCACAGCCAAACTCGTGTACCTCAAATTTGGGTTGCAGTATCTACTGACCATGACCATTCCATGTACAGCTGCTGCTTCCCACAACAACAATAGCAACAGCGAGGATGCCATGATGCAGGGGGGCGACGAGAATGAGAATCAACCAACACCACGGCCACAATCATCACAACTGGAGCTAGAACTCGCGGGGGCCGAATTGACAGTAACGATTCAGGACAAGTATTGATGAGGGTGCGCGAGTCGTCTTTGCCTGGTTCATCTTTTTAAGGCAGAGGAATATTCGGTTCGACAATCCAGCACACACTATTTCACGTCACGCTACTTACAGGATGGAAACCGCAAAAAAATGCCCTTCCCAAAATTAGTCCAGCGCCCGGGGAAACAAACAAGTTCACGCCCTCATCCGCTCTGTGCTATTGGATAATTGCACGATTTGTGTCAACTTGTATTTGAAAATGGGAAGAAGCACGTAAACGAATATACATAATAGGTTTTGAAAATAGGCAGGTTCTTCTTCACAGCAGAGTGGAAGTAGTTCGGCTCGGTCTGCCCGGATCTCACTAGTGTACTAGAGCTGCTAATATAGCACGGCTAATCTTTCTTTTGTTACTTGAGACTGTAGCTGCAGAATAGCTGAATGGGTTTAAAGTCGTTCCTCTGGAAGAAGTAGCAGTACAAGTTACGAAGAACCGGTGGAAGTGTAGTCCCGGCTAAAACTTGTACTACTAGTACTCAACAGTGAGTCACGCAATGTAGCCGTGTGTGTGTTGTGGACTGTCAGCATTCGCTACAGTAGTAGTTATGCTGCTTTCGTAAATTATACTTGCGTGCTCGTTGCAGGGTACAGTACAGATAATGGACTCGGATGATAAGATTGACGTCCCTCGCGGTTTCTGGCTTTCGGCGGCCCCGGATCATGCATTTGAAAAAGCACGAGATACAGCACAGACAAGAAAAAGAAAATTTCTTTAGAAAGGCGAGAGCTAGCCCACCGTAGGCTTTGATAAGTCGTCATCTACTTTTTCCATATTTTCTTGTTCGTTCGTTCTACCTAGAGTGCCAAAATATCTCTTGCCCACTGCAAGATGGTGTCTTCAGATGGAATCACGTTCAAGTTGGATCCTACTTCGAATCCTTGCTTTTGCATGTCTTGCAAGCTCAGGTCGTTTTGGTTGCCACACGCAAAGGTTCCGTTTCCAGTGTCGGTGTAATATCGATTGTTCGCGGGTTTCATACCCGATAACGAACATTGAAACAAATGTCCTAAACCGGGAGAGGCGTCGCTGTCGCTGCTGCTGACAGAAGACCCTCCTCCTCCTCCTCCTCCTTTTCGTGCTACAATGCAGGTGTTGTTCTCAAAGTTGTCTGCTTGTCCTTCTAGGAACGAACCTGTACCGTAACAACTCTTATGGCCGTCGGCATACACCAGGTTGTTGTAAAATCGACTCGAGTGACCTCCAAAGTCCATTTTGAAACCGTCGGATTGATAAAAGACATTGTCGTGTGTATAATAAAAGGAACTGCCGTCATCATTGTCAAACCCCTGGGAAGCACCATGATCGGCCCAAATCAGATTGTGTTGTGTGTGGGTAGGGAGTGCCGCAAACGACGGCGTTCCGGTCGTGTCCGCCAAAAAGGGCATGCGATCCCAACTATTGATCGGTCCATGATCTCCGCTTTCGCGACAGGCATGGAAAATGATATTTCCCTCGACGAGATTGCCCCCACCAAGACCGTCATTAAAATTAATGGCAGCACGTGGTAGATTGAACATGACATTGTTCCGAATCACATTTTGACAAGCCTTGTTTTGACCCCACGCGGAGCTCTGCTTTTGATACAAGCCCAAATTGGACATGACGTTGTTCTCAATGCGACTCAACCGTGGTTGGGCACCTCCCGTGGCATCGTATCCATTGGCCGTATCGCCCCACGTGGCCATGGCACCTTCTCCCAACCAGGAAAAGTCGGACCGCGTCACAGTGGTGTGTCGATTGTATCCACCGAGCAGAATGGCGTTGCCATCGAGACGTCGAAACACACAGTCAGAAATATCAATGTTCTCGGTTCCTTCCAGATGAATGGCTCCACCACGATGCAAGGCCCAATCTGAAAGAAAAGAAGCAAATCAACGAAAGGCAAGTGTAAGTTCCAGAGTCACGATACTTGATTCCTATTCTGTAGTTGAAAAAACGAATGAAAATCAAGGCCTTTACGTACCTCCGCCACTGGGTGCACCCCATTGTTCCATGTACGTTTTGGCCGCATCTCGGAATCGCAATCCCTTCAATTGAATATTCGAAACGGGATTTTGTTGGGTTCCTTCGAACTTGATAAAGGTTTGGAGATTGGTCCCGATCAAATCGGGTGGAGCACAAGTGCTGCGGCTGCTGCTGCTGTCATCGCCGCCACAGTCGGGATAGAGATACAGCTTTTGCGTCGTCTTGTCCCAATAAAATTCTCCCGGTGCATCCAATTCTGGCAAGACCCCTTCCACGTACCATGGACCGCCCCAAAGATACTTGTCATCGCCATTACAATCCGATAGATGGCGGTCCTTATCCATGCATTGCCAATTTCGTCCTCCTTGCCATCCACCTTTATCAAAGTGAATGGTCGTCTTGTTGTTGGCGTCCTCCACAATGTGGGACACATTAAACATGTGCCAGGCCCATCCTTGTGTATGGGAAACATGAAAGATAGCGCCCTCTACCGAATGCTTTTTCCACAACGTTTGGACGCGTTGTTGAAATTCCAGACTGCCGGGAGTCGTCGTATTGACCAATACCATTCCGGCCGGAACATTCATTCGTCCCGCTTGGGCGGCTGCCTTGTCCACACCGGCCCATCCTCCGGCACTGACATTGCTGCACCAATAGGACGGTATATCCCCCCAGACAGTGGTACACGCTCCACCTTGTCCAATGCCAAAGTAATTATAGTCTTCCATAGAGGAATCCATCTTGGTGTGTCCTGTCGGATTGTTGGGATCCGTGAGATTGATAAAGTCAAAGTTCGGCACGTCGGCCAAGGGCAAAAACAACCAACGACTATCATCCTTATCCCCAATCGAATCTTTGTATCGATTCGGGGCATTCCATTCTTCGACATTGGCATTGGGATACCGGGCCAACGTCAAGCGCGTATGCGGGTCCACCGTAAAGAGCCCCGACAGGAAACTGTTGGATCTTTGGGCGGGAAGAAGTGACGCCAAGTTGTCCGTCACCCAAATCGTCTTGTTACTCGTGGTGGTGGGATGCCATCCTGCCGCGTCCTTGGGAATCGACGCGCCCCCGGATATCCAAGCTCCCTCGCGACCTTCCAACAGCAAATGACGGTCGTCCGGCGTCAACACCAAGGTTTGATGCAAAAAATGGATGCCGGCTTGTAATACAATTTTCATCCTATGCGTAGTATTCTGGTTCAAAACATGTTTCTTCTTCCAATGTCGTGTTCGTTCGACAGCATATTGGAGTGTTTGAAAGGGATGAGTCTCATTTCCAGAACGATGGGAATGATCTTGGCCTTGTTTGGGACACACGTACATGACGTGCGAGTATGTATGTTTGTTGTCGGAGTGGTTGGAGTGGGAAGACGCATGCTTGTTTTTCTTGTCTTTGTTGTGGTCCTGCTGCCGTAGTCGAGCTCGTCGTCCTTTTCTTTGCTCCATGCTACTCGTACGGCTTGCTTCCTTTCCGGCATTGCGTCCCAGAAAAAAGGCAGACGCATCCTCGCCATTCTCATTATCCTCACCACCACCACCACCACCATCACTACCATCGCATTGGCAGTCTTGGCCGTTATCCAATTCCAAGGCCTCCCTGATATCTTGATGATCCTTTCGCCACGGAAGAGCGGCTTGTGCTTTTTCCCAAAACAAGCATCGCATACCGCAATCCAACTTTGGGTTCGTTTTTATGGGAGGAAACCTTTGGTCGCGTTGGAGTTGTTGTTCTTGTTGGAGTTGGACATTCGTCTTGTACGTGACACTGCCGTCCCGTTCATTATAGTTGAAGAGGTTGTTGGTGTTACCGTCCGTACTACGGCAAGTACAAGGAGGAAGCAGAGTGCCCAAGACGACCACCAAAACAAACAGTAGGGAGAATTGGAATGAACTCATCCTGTTGGTCTTTAATGATAATAATAATAGTATTTCGTGACGACGATCGATGAGGAAGGGAACTCAAATGATGGATGTCTCCTGGCTGGTTTTGGTAGTTTTTAAAATTCAAATGGCAAAACGATAAATAAATCAAAGAAGGAACCAATAATAATTATGACAGAGAGCTCTCGAATGGATTTAGCTTTCACCTGTCTAGTAGAATGATGTTAGCTACTAGCTTATTGTACCAGCTAAGAAGAGGCTTTAACTTGGCCATCCGGAAGTCAATGGAATGGCAGGATACGATGGATACGATCGACTTCATTGATTGCTTTAACAACCACGGAGTTTGGACATTCTCATTTAAAAAAAAGATCGTTCCCACTATGAAGTTTGGAGTCCCGAGTGTCAGTCAGTGGGTCATTACTTGTAGCGTGATTCGATGCATGGGAATCTTTTGCGTGGATGAGAATGACGTACGAGCCACCCGGGATCTTTGTAACACGAATGCTCGTGTATGGATCCAAGAAAAATGAGGTTGGACGACAAACAACTCGCAATTCTGTACTGGCTGAACTAAGGAGACATTTTGTGATTGTTAAAGTACGAAGTATGGAACCAAAACGGATGACACATGCAGTATACTACTGCTAATCTAATCTAATCTAATCTATCAGCTATTCCTGTGCCAATATGGCCCATGTGATCTCGAGTCTTATCACCATACAACTAGTAGCATCGCTTTTGTTATTCCTTGTCGCTCCCCATGTCTCCAAGGCATTTCCTTTCTTCACTGCTGCTACCGATGCTGCTGCTACTCGAACAGAAATTGGTGCAACAACATTAAGAAGAGACTTTGGGTCGTCTTTTCGTCATGAGAAGGGAACGGCAAACAGAGGGCACTGCAACAATCAAAGGATGCTTTCACCACGTGTGCCGCAATGTCGGCCAGCATGTTCCCCGCACTCGCTACTTCTTCTACTAGCTGGCAAGCGCAATGACATCAATGGCCATGGAGACCAGCACCACGAGGACAAGTCGTCCAAAGAAAATTCTTCTTTGTTATCTTCTACAGTCCACGACCTGTTGTCGTTGATGCGACCGTGGACCCTCTGTCAAGCCGTGGGCGCTTGGATGGTGGGTCGGCTGGTCGTCCTTCAAAGCACCCACGCCGCGAAAATGAACCTTGGGGCGGAAATCTGGGCTTTGTGGAGTGTTTATTTGTCCTATGGTGTAGGAATGGTGGCCAACGATTGTGCCGATGCCCATCTGGATGCCAGCCACCGTCCTTTCCAAAGCCACAACCACTTGGATAAGCATATCAACAATAAGAAGAGTCAAAGAGCCATTGCCAGTGGCAGAATTTCGGTGCGACAAGGTTGGTGCTTTGTGGCCGCCTTGACCATGGCCGTATTGGTCCCTTCCTACCTCTTTGTATCGAATCAATTCACATGGTGGACGCTGAGCAATCTTGTCATTATGCTGGCCTATGCGGGTGGACTTCAAAAGTTACTACTCGTCAAGAACATACTGGTGGGGTGGTTGTGTATTTCTCCCTTGTGGGGTGCCAAAACGATGGCGCCCTTGGTGTTGCATTCCACAGCATTTCAAACCAAGATGAAGGTCTTGGCCATGACTGGATTCGCCTTGGGTACCCTTCGAGAAATTTTGAAAGATTGCCAAGATGTTGATTTGGATCGTGGGACCAAACAAACCTTGCCCATGGTGCTGGGAGTCGAGGCAGCCAGGCGATTGTGTATGGGTGCGTTGGGAATCACTCTTGCCGCAGCTCAATCACCCTTGTTTCGTCAATTGTTTGCGAAAGGAGCAAGGTTTCCAATTTATTCGATGGCTTGGTGGGTAGCAGTGGTATGGAGTTTGCGTGCCACTTGGAGGTTGCGGGATAGCAGTGCCGCTGCCATTGACAAACAACAAAGTTTGGTCAAGCAGAGCATCTATGTTCTTTTACTGGGATTGATTGGAAGTATATTGTTGCAAAGATAGCAATGGCCCAGCTACGGTGAATCTCTGTGTATCTTGTACAGTATAAACCAAACTACTCTTTCTATGGAAATGCTAGTTCGCGAGTAATTTGCAAGCGATTCGGACATGGAGTCGCAAAATACAGAAGAGGAGAAGGCTTCACAGGGCCAAGAGCACAGGGGTGATGATGGAACTTCCGCGGAACCAGTAAAAATAATTGCAACAAACCGAGGGCAAAAGGATCTGCAGCTTCCAGAACCGAGACATACCTTTGCTGAAAGCCGAAAAGCTGATGTAGTCAATAAAAAATCCAGACCATCGGTTATCGACAGGAGCTGAACATGAAGTACAAACAAGATAGCAAGGGAGGCTAGGGGGTCGACGGATGCCGGCGCCGGGCACATCCCAGGTGGTTTGCCTGATGCTCACCATGATGACAATTCTAGCGTTAATGTCAAAGAACAAATGAGCGTGTCGAATGCAGACGATCACATGGGTGGAGCTAAAGCCGAAGAAGTATTGAGCGAAGGTAATGCCGAAGACGAAAGGAGGGACCAATTTCTAGTGGACGCTCAGATTGTTCAACAGCCAGAACTAGTGCATGCAGAGTCCATGCTTATTTTCGTAACAGAGGACTCTCAGGACCAGGCTCAAGACGCACAGTCAAGGGCCAATTGACCGTCGGCGACTTGGTTGTGGAGTTGCAGCTTTTCTAGCCGCAGGCATGGTGGGACGTATCTCGTTGGGCGGCGATTCGAACAACAGCATGAAGCAATCGCTGCCACCACCCTCACCCCTTCTGTCAAGCTTCCCGTTACTGACCCACACGGTCGAGCCCTTCCTGTCAAGCTCCCCGTCACTATCACCTAGGTTCTTCCTTCCCGACACGACTGTGATACTACTGTGATATACCCCTACACTCCGCAAGCCCAAGCGATGATACAGGCTCAGCAACATTCAGAGTACGAAGATTTTTCATTGTCGCGTAAACGGCATATGCTGGCACGCTCGTCTTTACTTTGCGACGGGTGGATATTCATCATGGTATGAACATGCAAGCACTAACTGGCTCAGCGAGGACACTCATGAATGTTATTGGGGTGGTGACATCTCCTTTTCTGAATGATACGCATGGGCACGAATATTGAAAACTTAGTTGGAACTATATCTCCGGAGATTTCTTTGCTTACAGACCTCACCACGCTGAATCTTCAACAAACAGCGGAGCCAGGAATACGCTTCGATTTGCGGAAGTAGATTTATTGTCCTGGCTTCTCTTGGAAACACGTCAAGCTTGACTTTAATATACTGGTATACTTGATTCCAATACTTCTTCTTCTTCTTCTTGATGAAGTTTATTGTCGTCTTGTGACGTTGCGCTAGGAAGAGGACGTTTCCGTGACATCATTGTGGTGGTGGTGGTGGAGCTTCTCGTGTCCTTGGCTACTACTGCAGAAGTAGGATTATTGTTGGTAGTGGCAAAGGGAAGGCAACTGAGTGGCCAAACCGGCAAATCCGAGGAGGATGCCACAGTTGAAATTTTCTTTGAAGTATTCCTTGCCCCTCCACGCGCAACGGCACCGGTTTCGCCTCCAAGTACAGTGGCACCACTTTGTTGCTGCCATATCAGTTCTGGACATGCTCGCAATTCGTACATGTATTTACCATCCGCTTGACCTTTTTTTTGGGCCGTGTATTGCATCACCAATGGTAGGGCGGTAGGAATTTTCATGGCTTCTACCTTTTGACGAAGCACTGCTTTTTGGCAATCCTTTTCGTCATCACTGCCGTCCTCATGAAGATGTAGTCCACACAAGACTCCAATCAAGGCCCGTAAGGAGTTGGCGTGTGCCACAATCAAGGCAGTGCCACCTTTATCATTGTTGCTGGATGCTGCTGTTTTTTCCAGCAGAGGCGTCAGTTTGGTTTGTAAAAAGGGCTCTATGCGATCCTGTGCCACCATATTCAACGACTCGCCACGGGGCACATTGTCGGCACCCTTTTCACAATAGTTTTGGTAGCGTTGAATTTCTGCAAGGCGTCGTGGATCTTTATTGTCCTTGATGAGGGGTGGAATGGCATACCATGATCGTCGCCAGGCTTGAACATCTTGTTTGGAATAGTTGTATCCAGGTACCTTTCCATCTTCGATATCTTGCTTGACCAATCCCTGTAAGGCACCATAATGCCGTTCGTTCAATCGATAATCCAAAACATACAAGGGGGGACGATGGATGGCTTGCTTTTTGGGTGACAGGATATTATTGTCATTTTGCCACAAGCAATAATGAGCAGTTAATTGAGCGCGCTGCAAAAGGGAGGTGGCACAGACGTCTACTTGCGATAGATAAGGCGATAATTGGGCTGCCGTAGCTTTGGCTTCTTGAATCCCTTGTTGGGAAAGAGGGACATCGGTCCATCCAGTAAAGGTTTCTTTGTGTGGAAAGGTTTTCCCATTCCAAATGGAATCGCCATGACGACACAAAAGAAGTGTATGAACCAACACTTCGTTGTCGGAATCCTTGTCATTATTATTTTGGTTGTCCTCGGAAAAATCGTTGTTGCTGCTCAATTCGGAATCATGGGTTTCCGAAACAACAGCAGCCGACGACAGAGCTGGTGTTGTACATGTTGCGCCGAAAGCAGCCTTGGGGTGGATGCTACTATGAATTGTCTTGAACCGGATCGTCGTTACCACCGAAAAACCATGACACCCGAACCATTGGAGGCAGACAAAGACGCCACCAATCCTCAACAGTGCGCGGATCGGCGAAAATAGGTCTCGTGCCATTTTAAGTGTGGGTGGTGCTCACAACAAATGGCATGCTACTCGTGTGGATCCTTGGTTTTTACAGCACATAAAAATAATAGACAGTCGAAACAGAGGCTCAACGGTTGAAAGCGGCCAACAGCTACCAGCACAGGTAGTCTAGCTAGCTGTCCGAAAGGAGATTTTGTGATAACAAAGCAAGTGCGCAATGCACTGCAGCACTTCTCGGTAGGACGGTTGGTTGGTTGGTCGATAAAGGAATTAATGGACTTAAAAGACATTCAAGAGCATGAGAGGGCGGCCCATGCAAGCATGCATTCATTAATTTGGTTCGTTCGTTCATCGCAAGTCGGGAAAAATGAGGTGGAGCCAGATCGACGTCACTCTTTGTTTTCTTAATTTTGAGGTCAATCACATGGGTACGCACCATTGCTCCGACCAATTATGATAGTTTTTCCCATTCCTTTTTCCTTTTCCCATGCTTTGGTTGATCAGCTTGTTGTAAAAATCATTATCATCCCCAAAAGGTGAGCCCACTGCACTAGAAGGCTGAGAATAAGGAGAGAAACCATTGTTCTAACCACATGTCTGATTTGACCACAAATTCACATCTCTTGATTCCACATTTTAATTTTTTTTTTTCAGCATTGAAAAACAATTTGTCAACAGAGTGATCTTTAGCTGCTCCACAACAAAATGGTGCATGGCCTTTGTTCTTCAGTTTGCTTTGGATTTTCTGAGAACATTTTGCAAAGAATGTCTCTCCAAACATGTGCAAATGACTCCTGTGGTGCGATCTTCACCACACAACAATTTGCATGAACATGTTTTGAGCTTGTCAGCATGACATGATCAGTTTCCGGCAAAATCAGATGAAGGAAGGTCTTAGACCACAATCCATTGCACAGCCACTGTGGAACTTTTGCTAAATAGAAAAGTGTGAACTGTTGGATGGGCAAACAGTCAATTGTTTCCACATTGACACACAAGGGTCAGGAAATGACTGCAGTTGTTGCACTGAGTCTCATTCAGCTGCATGCAAAAAAGACATTTTCAAAATGATTCTGGCAACAATTTGGTTCGGGACTTCCAGGTGATGACATGCCCACAAATTGCTTTCAGGGGGCAATGTTGTCCAATGACAGTTTGTTAACAGAGCCAACATTTGTGTTTCTGGCAGCTGTTGACAATGACTGCAGTGCACAATTTCACCAGGACCATCCAGTGACAATGGGGACAAGGTGCTGCCTTTTTTCCAAGACCTGTTCTTGCACACGGCACTGCATTGTGCAGCAGCAACTGTTGTGTCAGTGCAGCATGGCACTCGCACACAGAGCATGTACTGCAATTGAGCCAGCAGGAGCAAAAAACATTGAAAAGTGATTGCAAAGGCGCCTCTTGATCTCCACCAGAATCTGTTGTGAGCAGTCTTGAGATTGACACAGTCACAAGACTGGTTGTGTCAAAGTTGTGGCTAGGTCAGTCTTGAGACTGACTTTCAGTTAGTCAATCTTGAGACTGACATTGCCCCCTGACCAACAACATTGTGAGCAAGTCAGTCACAAGACTGGCTGCAGTCAAAGTTGTGACCACTGAATGATTGAGTAGCTAACTAGCTGACTGGCTGACTGGTTGACCAACTGGCCAACTGACTAACCAACTGTCTGACGAACTGACTGACCAAATTAAGAAACAGATTGACAATTGACTGACTAGCTGACTAGCCAACTAGCTGACTAGCTGACTAGCTAACTGACCAAATGACCAAATGATTGAGCAGCTGTCAAATAGCCATTTCCTTTGTGCACACCACACACACTGACTGTCAACCAGCCAGCCAACCGGCTAGATGACAAATTTAAAAACTGATTAGCCATCTGACATCCAGACAGTCATTTGGTCCATTGGTTGGTCAGTTGGTCATTTGTTTGTCAACTCAGTTAGTCAGCCAGTCAGTGGGTTAGCTAGTTGGCTAGTTGGCCAGTCAGTCAGCTGCTAGCTAGCTAGCTGTTGATTTCACTGCTAGATGCACCGTGTTAAATTTCAAAGGATGTGTGCTACCATGTGGCTTTTCGCATGCTCAGTTGGTCTTAAGATTGACTGGTGGCAGTCTTAAGACTGGGGTTATTTTTTTGGTCAGTCTTGAGATTTGTTCAGTCAGTCTTGTGACTGGTTGGGTCACTGCTTTGCTGCTGGTACCATAACAAATCCGCAACTGCATCGACGTCAACAGAGCTGTTAGCTCTAGCTACTAGCTAGTAGTAGAGTAGCTAGCTAGAGTAGAGTAGCTAGTAGCTAGTCCAGCGTAGCGGAGTAAAGGACATCGCCCGAGAACGCGATATCCTTGGCTGCATGGTGGAGACTGCTTCCACCATTGATTCTGTGCATTCAGAAAACAATACTGCACGGAACTGAGCATATGAAAATGACAATGACGAGGGCGAGGATGCTGCTGCTGTTGCTGTTGCTGATGGGATCATTATCCGCCGCCGCGTCTACACCAAATGATCAGCAACAATGTGACAATCCAAACACTCAATTACTGAGAGTCTTTGTTTTGAGGCATGGTGAAACCAATGCCAATGCTGATGGTATCATTCAAGGATCCGCAGATTTTTCACGCTTGACCGAATTGGGAAAACAACAAGCCGCCCAAGTTGTACAATCCTTTTATGATGACGACATTGCTCCAATTGGTATTGATTCGGTTTATGTCTCTCCCTTGACCCGTGCTCAGGACACTTATAAAATCCTGAGAGAAAACATATTGTCATTGTCGTCCGAGAGCACTGCTGTTCTTCCTACGACTGCAACGACTCTCCAAAATTTACGTGAAATTGATTTTTATGATTGGACCGGCCACAACAAACCGTATTTGATTGCCAACTACCCCGACTCTTACACCGCCTGGGAAAGGGGGGATCCCTACAAGTTGATGGTCTACAACACGAAACAAGAAGAAAATGCGAAAAGTTCAGGGCATGAAATCCAACAACACTATCCACTCTTGGAATTATGGGATCGGGCCAACCAAGTATGGCAGGAAATTATGGACTTGGAAGATCCAAAAATAATGAAGGCAAGCACTGCAAATAGTAATAATAATAATAAGCCTCATTGTCTTTTATTGGTGGCCCATGGCTCCCTAGGACAAGCTTTGTTGGGCACCGCCATGGGATGGGATGCGACCCAGTTTCGGAACCATGCCTTTCCCAATTGCGGCATGGCGGAAATCCAATGGCATCTTCCACTCCATTCTTCCATTTCCAAACTTGGCTCATCATCATCATCAAGACCATTGGCCAGTCAATGGCGGTGGAAATGGCCCATACGAGCCGACGAGCCCAACCACAATGCCTGGAAGACTTTGGAAACAACAACAACAACAAGGACAGCTGCTACTGCACAAACAACACAAGAAGCACAACCATAGTCCCACTACTCACTGTCACTTGGATTTAATTACATGGAACCACAACCACAGCAGAAACACGACCACAAAATCTGTGTCAACCATCATCCATGATGAATCTTCTGGAGGACCATGCCACAAAATTATGGTAGGAATCAGCCGATCTTTGGGGTGGTCGGCTCGTCGAATTCGTCGGTCGGCTGCACCCCATGAAAGCGATGTTGCTAATTTATTCAATTTGGCAGCAGGTCCAGTTGAGAACACTCCCGAAGAGCGAACCCCGACAATGTTTTGGATTGGGCGATCAACGCACGTCAAGCCAAGCCTATCCAAATACTGGTTTGAGGAGAAAGACAGGTTCGGGTGCCGGCGTGAATTGGACGCTTTAGCCATGCTTCATGGAGAGCTTTATTGCCGACAATCCGATCGCGAATGGCCGCGGAAAGATCATATCCGCGTATTACGTCGACACCAAGCATATTTCCGGGGACCCGTACCCGGAACGCATCGATCCGAACACGATCATATTGGTGCCTGCTATGATTATTCTTGGTGAAAGTTAAAATGTAAAAGTTTCTTCTTCCTTGGGGTTCTTCTTCTTCTTCTTTGGGAGAGCCGAGCAAATACCTTCCATCCTGCGCCTTGTCTTATCTTGGTGGGTATTCGCACCGATCTCAAATCATATGCATGTTAACGAATAATAATATTGGTTCTGGAACGGAAACAACAAAAGATTAACCAACCGACCAACCAATCAACTACCGCAACAACCAGCTATCACACAGTCTGAGCGTCAATTGGCGAGAGGAGTCTCTTGTATTCCAGAAGTTTCTGAGTCAAATGCAATCGTATGTAAAAGTAGGCGGAATGTGTCACGTGTGGTGCTCGCACTTCTGGCAATGGGACAATGGCACGACGACAACAACGGTTGAGCGCGCTTGGAAATGCAATCAGTGGCGAGTTCTTTCTTGCTTACTTACCATCGCATTTAGAGGAGCAAAACAGCCGCGCCAGTGGTCAAGACCGTGAGGGCAGCTACCTTGGCGTTGTAGGATCCACTGTCTTCAAGAGGAGCAAGCTTCACATCCAGCTGGGTTTCCGCATTACCAGACTCGCCGCTCGTCTCGGCCAAGGCACGCAAGTGGCGACCTACATGACCCTCCAATTGCCAGTGCACAGTGATGAGAAGCGAAATGTCTCCAACCGAATCAACGTAATAATCGATCGGAATTTTGAAGGTAGCAATGTTCCATCCCACATTATGCGTTTCAACCTTCACCAGATCCATAAGATACGGCCTGCCTGCCTGGTTGGTAATGACGATATCTGTAATCCTGACCTCGTAACCGGGAAAGACTACCACTTGGATCGTGCAAGTTTCACCCAGGGAAATGGGCTGGTTAAGTGGTAATGCCTTCACCGCCGAAAAGGGATCTGCACGTTCTCTTGTAATTCCGTCTTGAAAAACTTGCGGAGCTAATGTGTGGATGTCCAACCTTGTGTCGATAGCTTCCCAGGTCACGTCCACGGCACCGTCGGGATTTGCAGTTACAGTAATGGATAATTGCTGCTGCTAGTAAGGATCTTGATTTGGTGTGCCATCGTCCCTAGATGAAGCTGGTTGTGTAGACCGCGAAGGATTGTGATCAGCATTGGATTCGACATTAGTAGAAGTAGTTTTGCCCTCGCTTCTACCTGAATCTGTACTGTCTTCCATGACCGATGGAAGTCGTACTGGGACCATGGGACCACATATCGATGCTTCCATGGTTCTGTCGGCATGTACAAGCAAATGTCCTAACGCATCGTATGCGCTCGGTGTAAGGGACATTGACATCTCAGAAAGAGTATGACCACGCACTTCCGCCGCAGGAAGTCCGAAAGACGAAATGCCTTGTTTCCAATGATCATTATTGCGGCCGCTGATGTCGGAGAAGTAGACCCTTTTGTGACTCGAAGCCTGACATATATCGGGTAGTGAGTGCACTTCGCTGGAAGATGGCATCGGCAGTGCGCGAAAGCGTTCCGCCGCCGGACTTTCTCCTGATGAACCCACCTCGCCGCTGGAATTTTGGGTTTTGTGTTCGGCAGTTGTAATGTAAAACTTTGGCAAAAATGTAAGCAGCAACAATGACATTGCCAGCGTAAATACAATCGTGCTTTTCACAAAGTATGACACCCGTGGAGAATCGGTCACAATCACAAGGATGGGAAGTCCTGTCAAAAAGACTTGTATCATACTGCCCATGGCAATAGCGATGTATTTTCCTTCACTGTACTCCGTAGACAGCTCCCGCGCATGGTAGAGCTGAATCAATGCCAACACGAGTGCTCCGAAGTTGACCAGCACCAGCAGGACGAGACAAACCAATCCAAACACATTTTCGTGTACGCTGCAGTGCCCATAGGTGTCTTCTCTATAGTTTGCGCCTTCACTCTCCTTCGTTTCCCCGTCCATCGTCTCTCGTACCCACACCAGCGGATCGACTCCGGACCAAATGCCGAGGATGACAACGTTGGCCGTACAAATGACCGCAAAGGGTACAAGGACATCTCGTGTCGATATATGCACTCGCCTGTAATTTTTGGCACCCTTCACAATCTGATTGATTCTCCAAACTTTACTAAAGAGCGCCGAAAAGGACATGGAAAAGCCAATGGATAGCAACCACGGAAACGCCATACAGGCTATCGAGCATCCAGTTGGACTTGCCAAAGAATCATCAATGCTCAATGGAATCAGAGATAATCCCATGACAAGAATTCCAGCACACATCATGTGCAAGAACATTGGTTGCGACGCCTTGACCACTCGGTGGGATGCATGTAAGAACACCCAAATGGACCATCCCACGGCGGACACCGACACAATGGTGCACAAAATAAAACCATAGACTCGAATGGTTCCAAGCTGATTGAGTTCGGCTTCCTGGTAGACATCCACAAAGACATTGGTGGTCAAGACTTGTTTGAAAAAGCAATTGCTGTAATCTTTGTCGTGTACAGTGACCGCAATCACGCCCGATGTGGAATGTGTTTTTCGTCCACCCCCCGGAAGTTCGTCTCGTCGAAAGCGGTACTTGAGCATGAGGCTTTGGCCTGCGGGTATGAAAAAGACATCTGGCGGTAATTGTTCTTGGTTATTATGTTGCGTCATGAGCTCCAACCAGTCGGGTACTTTGGTGAGGGAAAGCGTCAAATCCAACGCACCGCTGTTGCGAAAGACTGTTTCGATCGTTTTCGTAAATGAGGAAGAAGTCCCAAGCACCACATCTTGGCCGTTGTTGTTGCCATTACTTTTTTCATCACCATTGTCGTCGAGGAATACCTCAATATGAACGTCATTTTCATTATCATTGTCGCTGTTGTTATGGTTGAAACGGTTGGGTGCTACTGCCATTTCGATCGACACGGCGGAATCCAATTCTTGTTGTGGTACAAAGAGCAACAGAACCCAATCGACGACTTCATCCCATCGTTCATAAATGACATAAAAGGATGTTGGACTTTCCTCATTGGTCAATGTGACACCGATCAAGGAATAGGATCTCTCGCCAGGTTGGAGGGCCTGCACGTCTTCTTCTAACATCTTCCAATCTTGAGAGTTGGTCAAATTGACAATGGGTTGAAAAATGGTATCACTGACGAGATAGGATTGATTTCTTCGATCACTGACAATGGTGGAGCCGGCCGTGTCGTACGTCACGCGCACGTCTTCGTTACCAGTGTATTCGGGATAGATTTTGTCGACGGTCGATTGCGAAATGAGTATGGTATGAAAATCTTTGTAACTGACGACCATGGCAAAGCTGCCGACTGTCACAGTCCCTTCCAAGTCCTTTAAAAAAGCGGCCATATTCGATACCGAAATATCGAGTCCGGTACTGGCAATATAGGTTTGATTATAGTCATAGCCTTGCACGCTACCACTTAAATAAATAGGAGCTTGTGCGGTAATGAGTGACAATCCTGGAATGGCCGTATCCGGATAGGGTGGAGTAAAATACGCCTTGTCTATAACGCCGCCATGTTGTGGTAAATTGGGCTTGACAAATTCTTCCTCGTGGCTATTGTAGTTCGCCCCCAGGACGTCCCCAAAATTCATGGCATGTCCGTAGGTGGCGGAGAAGGGCGGATAATACATCCAGGCTTCTCCATGCGTCCCAATCCACGCGGCGACATATAATCGTTCATTATTCTGAGGATTGTGATGATCGTAGTCCTCCTTTCCTTGGTTGGCACAGGTCCGATCGACCATCCATGGAAAAATATCCGCCACGGGTTCAATCAAATCCAAATCGGTTTGTTTGGTCCCTACCAGAGGCGCATTCACTTGACTGACGTACCTCTCGATGCGCCGATCTTTTCGATCATCGACATATCCCAATCCCACCTCCAAAGTAGTCGTATTTGCGTCGGAAATATTTCTGGCTTTGGTGTCCAGTGTTTGACTCAATTCTGCCATGGTCATCATGGCTCTTCGTTGGTAGTGGTTGCCATCATCATCATCATTATTATTGTTGTTATTCCAAGCCGCTTCGGCAATATATTTGCGAATAAACTCAACATCTTCCAAAACATTTTTAAAAGCAAAGCGAGTCATGCTGCTCGAAAGCCGTACGACATCGAGGCCGCCAGTTAAGCTGCAAATAAATCCTTGGCGATGGTCATTTTTATTATGGTTTGTTGTAGTGGCAGTGGTGGCAGTGGTAGTGGTAGTGGTGTTGCTTGGCGGAACCTGAAAAAATTCTCCTGCCGTAAGAGATCGTGGTTGTTGTCGTTGTCGTTGTTGTTGCTGCTGCAGCCGCTCCTCTTGCTGCAGTATTGTCGTACTTCTCCTTCCTTCATGAGCACGAGCTCCAGGTCCAGATGATGAGCTCTCCACCAGCAGCCGAGAATTGCTGCTGCTACCCGTACTGCTTCCAAGTGTGATGATACAAGATGAAACCGCCAGTAGTAGGACGAGAAGGATGGAAGAAGAGGGGCATAATTTCCACGGATATATCCTCATTGCCTTTGACGTGGATGTGCTGTAACAGGGCTTTCAAAGTTCAATTCAACTCGATTCAATTCCATTCAGTGAATTCAATTCAATGCATGCATGCTTGTTTGCTTGTTTGCTGGTGATGTAAAACAGTAAAAGTTAGGCAGCTGTTTATTAGTTGATGATACGGAATTACTCTTTTGTTTTGGTTGACTCAACTAGCTACTACAGTACTAGCTAGCTAGAGTACGATGCTGGCGCTCTTCTTCAGGTCACCAGTTCACAAGTCTACAAGCAAGTACTGATTGAAGTACAAACAAACATACTACAAGTACTTACTCAGAAGCTACTATAGTAGTTAGGTAGATCTACTCCGAGTAACTTGGGTCGATCAAGACAACGTTATTGAACAGTCTACTACCTGTCTCTTATACACATCTCCGAGCCCACGAGACTAAGG
>ENA-ORBV01005082-ORBV01005082.1-microbial-mat-metagenome-genome-assembly--contig:-NODE-5082-length-24524-cov-14.868696_pt1 | contig 24524 bp, 25 predicted proteins | sample MGYA00237777_ERZ505514 | MGnify/ENA primary metagenome ERZ505514 (study PRJEB26160, sample SAMN06269048) | microbial mat metagenome | isolation source: Oligotrophic lake microbial mat | place... | reverse complement strand
CTTGCCGATCATCCCGGCTTCGAAATGCCCGGGGATCAGGCAACCGTAGTAGAAGGTCCCCGCCTTGCTGAAACGCCAGCCCATCTCCGCCGTCTTGGCTGGCGCGACGTGCGCCATGTGGGGTTCGTCGTGCTCCATGCCCGGGTGCTTCTTCATGAGCTCGGCATGTTTCTTCAGTTCGTCCATCGTGCCGAGCACCATCTCGTGCATCTGCTTGCCATTGTTGGTGACCACGAAGCGAACGGTTTCGCCGCGCTTGACCTTTATCTCAGCCGGTGAAAAACGCATGGTGTCGGCCATGTCGATGCGCATGGTCCGGGAAGCCTTCTTCGGATCGGCCGCGATGCCGAAAGGCATCTGTTCTGCCTTGGAGTAGTCCACCTTGGCAGCGCCATGTTTGTCGCCGTGGGCCAGGACGGCGCCGGCGGGAATCATCGAAAGCAATGCGGACAGCAATACGATTCGATTCGATTTCATTCAAAATCTCCTTATTCCGGTTTAGGCAATGGCAGCATTCAGGCTTTTCAGCCACTACTGGAGCGGGGTTCCGCATGAATATGGCAGTAATTGATGTTTAGATAATTCAATGCGCATGGCCGCCTCCCGCCTTGGGCTTGCGTACGCGCATTTCGCGCGCGGCGGGCTTGGTCTGCAGAGGCATCGACTGCCCGCCCTCGGATTTGAAGCGCGCGGGCTCGGGGCTTGGACCGGTCCATTCGTGCGCGATCGTTCCGGGCGGGTGCTTGTACCAGCCCGGGTCCGTGTAGTCGCCGGGCTTCTGGTCCTTGCGAACCTTGAGCATGCTGAACATGCCGCCCATCTCCACCGATCCGAACGGCCCGGTGCCGGTCATCATCGGCAGCGTGTTGTCGGGCAGGGGCATCTCCATCTCGGCCATGTCCGCCATCCCGCGCTCGCCCATGACCATGTAGTCCGGGATCAAGCGGGTGATATCGCGAACGACGCCGCGGTGCTCGACGCCGATCATCGTGGGCACGTCATGGCCCATCGCGTTCATGGTGTGGTGCGACTTGTGGCAATGGAAAGCCCAGTCGCCTTCCTCGTCGGCAAGGAACTCGAGCTGGCGCATCTGGCCGACCGCGATGTCCTCGGTGACCTCGTACTGCCTGCTGGTCTTCGGCGTGGGGCCCCCGTCGGTCCCGGTGACCAGGAACTCGTGGCCGTGCAGGTGCATCGGGTGGTTGGTCATGGTGAGGTTGCCGATGCGGATGCGCACCCGGTCGTTCTTGCGCACGACCAGCGGATCGATGCCCGGGAAGGCGCGGCTGTTCCAGGTCCAGAGGTTGAACTCGAGCATCGTCATGATCTTCGGCGTGTAGCTGCCCGGATCGATGTCGTAGGCGTTCAGCAGGAAGCAGAAATCGCGGTCGACCGGATCGATGAGCGGATGTCTGCCTTTCGGGTGAGTCACCCAGAAGCCCATCATGCCCATCGCCATCTGGGTCATCTCGTCGGCGTGCGGGTGATACATGAAGGTGCCCGGCCGGCGCGCGACGAACTCGTAGACGAAGGTCTTGCCCACGCCGATTGCCGGCTGATTGAGCCCGGCCACACCGTCCATGCCGTTGGGCAAACGCTGGCCGTGCCAGTGGATGCTGGTGTGCTCGGGCAGGCGGTTGGTGACGAAGAGGCGCACGCGGTCGCCCTCGACCACCTCGATCGTCGGGCCGGGCGATTGGCCGTTGTAGCCCCACAGATGCGCTTTCATGCCGGGGGCGATCTCGCGCACGACGGGCTCGGCGACGAGGTGGAACTCCTTGACTCCCGAGTTCATTCGCCAGGGCAGCGTCCAGCCGTTGAGCGTGACCACCGGGTTGTAGGGCTGCCCGCTGTTGGGCACGAGCGGCGGCTGGGTACTCGCCTTGTCGGTGCTCACGATCTCCGGCAGCGCCGCATGCGATACGCGGCTCACTGCCGCGGCCGCGAGCGTCGAGCCGGCAAGGGCCGCGCCGCGCAGAAAACTTCTTCTTGAGGTCATCTCGGAAACCCTCTTTCAGTGTCCGGCGCCGGCTGCGGCGCTGGAGGTCGATTCTTTGGGGGCTGCGCTCATATTCGGCTTGCCGATGAGCGACATCTGAAGGTCGGCCTCTGCCAGCCAGAAATCGCGCAGGGCTTCGATCGCGCTGTTCACGCTCGCGATCTGCGCGCGCGCATCGGCCAGCAACTCGAAAACGCCGATCAGCATCCCGTTGTAGCGCAGCAGGTTCTCATCGGCGATTCGCTTCCTGATCGGGACGACTTCTTCGCGGTAGTGGCGCGCGATGTCCCAGGTGAGGCGATAGCCGGCATAGGTTTCGCGTACTTCGGAGCGCGCGTTGATCGCCGCCTCGGCCGCGCGATCGACCGCCTGCATGTAGATCGACTCCGCTTTTGCGACCCGCGCAGTCCCCCAATCGAAAATCGGCAGCTCGAAGGCGATCTCGTAGCCTTTCTTCCACCTGCTCGAGCGCACGCCCTCGAGCACGCGCGCGGGACCGAACTCCAGGGCGTTGATGAAGCGGGTGGCCTTCGTCAGCCCGAGATTCTTCGCGAGCGCCTCGGCCTCCAGCCGCGCCGCCTGCAGGTCGATCCGCTCGCGCATCGCGCGAGCCTCGATCTCCGGCAAGTCCTCGGCGGTCTTCGGCAAGTCCGGCAGGCGCTCGGGCAGTTTGAACCGCGCCTGATCGCCCCATACGCCAAGCAACCGGACCAGCCGCTCGCGCGCCGACGAGCGCATCTGCTCCGCGCGCGCCACGCCGAGCGCGGCGTCTGCGTAGAAGCCCTGCTCGCGCGCCTGGTCGAGCTTGCCCCAGTTGCCCGCGCGCGTCATGCGCCGCGCAAGCTCGGCGCTCGCATCGGCGACGTCCTTCACCTGGCGCGTGTAGCGGACGGTTTCATCGGCGGCGAGCGCCGTGTAGTAGGCCTTGCGCGTTTCGGAAGCCAGGCGCAGCACTTCGAGCGTGACGCCGCGCTTCACGCGCTCGAAGTTGCGCGCCTCGAACTCGGAGGCGAGCGGCATCGTGATCAGCGCGAACACGTTGAAAGTCAGCGCCTGCTCGATCTTGTATTCGCGGCCGCCGGCGTCCGGGTGGGACGCGCGAAACATCGCGAAGTGCGGATTCGGCAGCCGCCCGGCCTGCACGAGGCTGGCCTCGCTTATTCCAAGCTCGGCGAACTCCGCCTGGAGGCCCCGATTGTTGAGTAATGCGACCTGCACCGCATCGTCGGCCGAAAGCGGCTTGGCGAGCAATTCCGCCACCCGTTTGTCGATGCTGTCGCGCTGGGCGTCGGTCTTGATCCAGGCCAGATCCTTTCCGCTACGCTCCCTGACCGCTTTTTCCACTGTATCGAAACCGCCGTCCTGGCTGAAGGTTGCGCACCCGGCGAGCAACAATGAAGCGCAACCCAGCACCGCGATCCCGGGCTTCATTGCTTGATCCCCGGTTTGCCGTGCGCTCCGTGGCCGCCCGGGACAGGCGCGCCCGGTGCCGGCTTCGCTGCCGGAACGCCGGGCTTCGATCCGGTTTCCTGTGCTTCGCGCGCGTACTCGCGCCAGCCGCCGATACGGCCGACCTCGTCATTGGCGGCGCGCCAGTTGCCCACGGCCTCCTCGCCGAGCAACCGATAGTCTGCGAATGGCGATCGATAGGTGATGGCGGGTACGCGCGCCGACGGATCGGCGGGATCGGCTCGCGATTGGGCGTTCGCTACCGTCGCCGTCAGCGCGGATGCCGCGGCGGCGGCGGCAAAGATCGCCATGGATACTCGAATTCGACGCATGTCCAGACTCCCTGCAATGGTTCGGAAACTGCGTGCCTGCGCGCGCAGCGGCTGCGGCTCAAAAGAGCCGCGCTACGAATCAGAGGGACGGCTTACAGGGGCGGTCGCTCGAGCTGCGCGGGCACGATGCCCGTGAAACGGCGCTCGAGGAAAGGGATGCGGCAGGTGCCGGGCGGGGGGAAGGAAAGCGAAGCCCAGGCCGCGGGCGCGACCACGCCGCCGACACAGCCCGCGACGCATCCGCCGCAAGCCGAAGCCGCGGCGGACAAATGCAAGTCGCCTGCATCAGGCTGTTGACCATGCTCGTGGCCGGAGCCCTTTTCGTGATGCGAGCCGTGGCCGTTGCCGTGATGTCCGCCGCCGTGATGTCCGCCGCCGTGATCAACCTGGCCAGCGGTGACCCCAGTCCCCTGATTCTGGACGCAGCACCACATCGCCACTGCCGCGATGCCGCGCAGCGGCAGGACGGCCAGGGCAAGTGCGAGGATCAGCGCTTTGAAGTTGACGGTCATTGAGGTCTTGGAGCTGCCATTCGAGGATCGGGGAGCCGGCAAGGTCAGGCGACCTTCCTGCAGACCGCAGTCATCATACCCCACAGCCAGCTGATCTTGTAGCGCTCGATCCTGGGCTCGAAGTCCGCCGTGTCGCGCAACAGGGCGGCGCATTCGTCGACCGTGTAGGTCTTGAAGTGCGCCTTGCTCATCAGCCGCAGGTAAGCAGTGCACAGGCGGCAGGAGAGGTAATCGTCGCACCAGTCCGTGATGAGCAGCCGGCCCCCGGGGACCAGCACGCGCTTCATTTCGCGCACCGCGATTTCCGGGTGGGTGATGTAGTGGAACATGTTGCACGACACGACGAGGTCGAAACTCCCGTCTTCCCAGGGCAGCTCGTTGGCCCAGCCGACGCGCAGGTCGGCTGCGTCGGAGAGCTTGTCCCGCGCGACGGCGAGCATCTCAGGCACGGGATCGAGCCCCGCCAGCCTTGCCTCAGGATACTTCGCCGCAAGGCGCGACAGCAGCTCTCCCGTGCCGCAACCCACATCCAGCACCCGGTCGGTGGGATTCATCGAGAGGCGGGCAATCGTTTCCCGCGTGGTCGACTCGACATAGAAAGACCACTTGCGGTCGTAGGTCCGCGCGTTGGAAGCGTATTCGCTGATTACGGGGTCCATGATGTTGGCCAGCGTTCCTGGATGCGTGAAAGATACGCGAATTCGCTGTTGCTCGCCGAACCCGGATGGCCTTGATGGCAGCATTTCGCCCGCTTAGCCGCTCAGGCTGGAGGGTCTTTGAAGAAATTGGCAGTATTTGATCGATCGAACGGAACCGCGACACACACCCAGATTCAGGCGTCGAGGGATGTCCATCAGCGCGGAAAATTGCACCGGCTTGAGCAGATGGTGGTCGATGCCAGCCGCGTCGACATCTCCAGGTCCATGGGTTGCCCCCACCCCGTGAGCGCCACGATCATCAAATCCCGCAGCCGCAGGGCGCGGATCAGGCGGGCCGCCTCGCAGCCGGTCGATCGCGTCAAGGAAACCGGAAGATCGGCGGAGGTTGACGACCTTCCTGCGCATCGCCGCCGGCTTCGAAGACCCAAGCGCGGCAGCGGCGCTGCGATAGCTGGGGCCGCCGCAGCGCGAGGCTCGTCCGATTCATGCCCTGTTTGATATAGTCGTTCGCCGAAGGTCAAACTACGTGCTCCAGGGTAATCGCATGGCGCAACCGTCCACCGCACTCAAGACCCACCGTGACCGCGTGCTCGAAATCGCGCGGGCACACGGTGCACGGAACGTTCGGGTGTTCGGTTCCGTGGCGCGTGGCGCCGACCGAGAGGGCAGCGACATCGACCTTCTGGTGGATGTCGAGGAGTACGTGACGCTGTTCACTCTCGCGGGGCTCGAGCAGGCGTTACGCGACCTTCTTGGCGTCCGGGTCGACGTACGCACGCCCGCGGAGATTTCACACTACGTCCGGGAGCAGGTCCTCGCCGAGGCGCGCCCCCTTTGAACTCCGCGATGCATTCGGTGCCGACGTTCGCGGATCAAATTCGCGCAATCCTGCCGGCGAAATCGTAAAGCGCCATGCGGCAGGCGCGCAAGGCGCCCGGCCGCCAACTGATTCACCACGCATGCGGAGGTTCGCAATGAAGCAAGGCGTAACCCGCGTCGGCCTGATCGGCCTCGGCTACATCGGTGCGCAGGTTTACGAGCGCATCCGCTCGCAGCCGGAGCTGGGCCTCGAAATCGCGTATGTCCACAATCGAAGTGCCGCACGGCTCAAAGGCGTGCCGGCGGAACTCGTGCTCGAGGACCTTGCGCAGAGCGCCTCGCGCAAGCCCGCAGTCGTGGTCGAGATGGCCCATCCGGACTACACGCGCCGCCATGCCGAGCAGATCCTCTCGCATGCTTCGTACCTGCCGCTGTCGGTAACCGCGCTGGCCGACGATCCGCTGCGCGAGCGGCTGGTCGCGCAAGCTACGCGCTCGGGCACGCGCCTGCTGATCCCGCACGGCGCGCTGATCGGCATCGACAACCTCGTCGAGTGGCGGCACCTGTGGGAAAAGGTCGAGATCACCTTCATCAAGAACCCGGCGAACATCGATTTCTCGGAGTCCGGCTACGAGAAGACCATCGTCACCGAGACCGTGGTGTACGCGGGTCCGGCGCGGGGCATCGCCCGCCTCTATCCGCGCAACGTCAACACCATGATCTGCTGCGCGCTCGCGACCACGGGGCTGGACCGGTGCCAGGCGAAGCTCATCGCTTCGCCGGGACTCAAGGTGGCGATCACGGAGATCAAGGCCGTCGCCCGCGACGGCCTGGTGCTCACAATGCGCAAGGAAACCCCGGTCGTCGGCGTTTCGGGCACCGAGGTCTTCGAATCGACGATGCGCTCGATCTTGCGCTCCGCGAATGCGGGGCCGGCGATGGATTTCGTCTAGCGGGGGACAGGATCCAGCCGGCTAAGCAGGCGCCGGAAACCGCTTCTTCCAGTGCCGCGCGATGTCGATGCGGCGGCAGATCCAGACGTTGTCGTGGCGCTCGAGGTAGTCGAGAAACTTCTGCAGCGCGCGAAAGCGCCCGGGACGGCCGAGCAGGCGGCAGTGCATTCCCACCGACATCATGCGCGGCGTTTCCTTGCCTTCGCGCCAGAGCACGTCGAACGTGTCCTTGAGGTAAGCGTAAAAGTGATCCGCAGTGTTGAAGCCCTGCGGCGACGCGAAGCGCATGTCGTTCGCGTCCAGCGTGTAGGGCACGACGAGATGCGGGACCGCCTTGCGCGCTTTCGTGTCGACCTTCGTCCAGAAAGGCAGGTCGTCGCCGTAGTAATCGGAGTCGTACTCGTAGCCGCCCTGCTCCACCACGAGGCGGCGCGTGTTCGGGCTGTCGCGGCCGGTGTACCAGCCCAGCGGCCAGTGGTCCTTGGTCATGCGGCGGATGATCTCGGTGCCGAGGCGCATATGCTCGCGCTCGGTCTTCTCGTCCATGTCCTGGTAGTGGATCCAGCGCAAGCCGTGGCACGCGATCTCGTGTCCCAACTCGTCGAAGGCGGCCGTGGCCTCGGGATTGCGCTCCAGCGCCATCGAAACACCGAACACCGTGAGCGGCAGCCCGCGGCGCTCGAACTCGCGCAGGATGCGCCACACGCCGACGCGCGAGCCGTACTCGTAGATCGATTCCATCGACAGGTGGCGCGCCGGATACGAGGACGCGCCAACGATTTCGGAGAGGAACTGCTCCGAGCCATCGTCCCCATGCAGCACCGAGCGCTCGCCGCCCTCTTCATAGTTGAGGACGAACTGCACCGCGATGCGCGCCCTGCCCGGCCAGCGCGCATCCGGCGGACGGCGGCCGTAGCCGACGAGGTCGCGCGGATAAGGCTTGCCGGAAAGCTTGCGGCTCACGGCGCTATCCCCGATGCGGCGGCGCCGGTTTGCCCGAGCAGCTCGGCGAGGCTGCGCGCCACGACCTTGGTTGCTTTTCGCAAGTCCTCCAGCACGAGGTTCTCGTCGGCACGATGGCCGTTGGCCTCCTCCAGCGTGCGGGGGCCCGCCCCGTAAAGCACGGTGGGGATGCCGGCCGTGCTGTAGTGGCGCGCGTCGGTGTAGATCGGCGTGCCGCCCGGCTGGATGTCTTCTCCGAGCACGTCGCGCGCGTGTCGCTGGATCGCGGCAACGAGCTTTTCCTGTCCGGGCACCGGCGCAAGCGGCCGCGCGAGCAGGATGCGCGTCACGCGGCAGCCGATGCCGGCCCACTTCGCGGCCGAGGCTTCGAGCGCGAGCCGCAGCTCGTCTTCGGCCCGCTGCGGATCCTCCTCCGGGATCACGCGCCGGTCGAGGCGGAATTTCACGCTGTCCGGGACCACGTTGGTATTGATGCCGCCGGAGACGAGTCCGATCACGAGCGTGGGCGCGTCGATGCCCGGGGTCTTCGAGCGGCGCGTGGCGAACTGCTTTCGAAGCGCGTACAGGTCGCCCATGATTGCGGTGGCCGCTTCGAGCGCGTCGGCGCCGCCTTGCGGGCGAGCTGCGTGAGCCGAACGGCCGGTGACCTCGACCTCGAGATGCAGGCACCCGTTGTGCGCGGTCGTGATGCCGTAGGTGAAGCCGGCGCTGATGGCGTAATCCGGCCTGGAGATCCCGCGCTCGAGGAGCCAGCGCGGCCCCAGCTCGCCACCGGTCTCCTCGTCGAAGGTGAGATGCAGTTCGACCGTGCCGGCCAGCGGCAAGCGCGATTCCACGTGTGCTTCCTTGAGCGCCAGCAGCGCATAGGCGTAGGTCGCAAAGTCCGACTTGGAAACCGCGACCCCGCGGCCGTACATGCGGCCGTCGCGGATTTCGGCGCCGTAGGGATCGCTCGACCAGCCCAGGCCCGGCGGCACGACATCGCCGTGCGCGTTCAGCGCGATGACCGGGCCCTCGCCGAAGCGCTCGCGCACCACGAGATTCGTGAGGCTCACCATGCCGGCCGCGACGACTTCGCCGGCGGGCACCGGATGGCGCTCGACCTGGAAGCCGAGTTTCTCGAGCAGGACCGCCGCTTTGTCCGCAATCGGCGCGCAGTCGCCCGGCGGATTGTCAGAAGGGGTGCGCACGAGCTCCGCGAGGAACCGCGCCTGCGAATCGCTCATCGCGCGGCGCGGGGCGCGAAATTCCCGATGAATCCCGCAAGCACGCGCGTGGCCAGGCCCGCATCGGCCTCGCTGATGGCCTCGGCCGGGTTGTGGCTGATGCCGCTCTTGCAGCGCACGAACAGCATCCCGATGTCGGCGATCGCCTGCATCGCCATGCCGTCGTGTCCCGCGCCGCTCGGCAGCCGGCGCACCTCGACGCCCTCCGATGCAATCGCCGCGCCAATGGCTTCCTGCATCCAGGGCGCGCAGACCGCGACAGGCTCGTCATGCAGTTTGTGCGCTTCCACCTTCACCCTGCGCCGCTCGCAAATTTGCCTGATCTCAGCGACTACGGCGACCACGGCCTTCTCGCGATCCGCGTCCCGCGGCGAGCGCAGGTCGAGCGTGAAAGTCACGCGGCCCGGGATCACGTTTGTCGCGCCGGGCATCACCTCGAGCTTGCCGACGGTCGCGACCAGGTCGGCGCCGCCCTTGCCGCACGCTTCGATCGCAAGAACGCATTCGGCGGCCGCGGCAAGCGCATCCCGGCGCAATGCCATCGGGACCGTGCCGGCGTGACCCGCCATGCCTTCGATCGTGAAGTTGTAGCGCGTCGCGCCATTGATGGCCGTGACAACGCCCACCGGCAGCCCGGCCGCCTCGAGCACCGGGCCCTGCTCGATGTGCAGCTCCGCGTAGGCATGGACCGCGTCCCTCCGCCGCGCAGCGTCGCCAACACGCGCCGGATCGAGGCCGAACCCGCGCATGGCGTCCGCAAGCCGGGTCCCGGCCTTGTCTGTCGCATCGAGGGCTTCGGGCTTGAAAGTGCCGGCGATCGCGCGGCTGCCAAGGAAAGTGGTGCCGAACCGGACGCCCTCCTCGTCCGCGAACCCGATCACCTCGACTGCAAAAGACAGCCTGCGGCCCGCCTTGTTGAGCGCATGCACGCATTCGATCGCGGTGATGACACCGAGCATGCCGTCGTAGCGGCCCGCGTCGCGCACGGTGTCCAAATGCGAGCCGAGCATCAGGCACGGCAGGCCGGGGCGGTCGCCCTCGTAGCGTCCCGCGCAGTTGCCGATCGCATCGAGCCCCGCCTGCATGCCGGCTTCGCGCATCCAGCCGAGCACGAGTTCGTTGGCCTTGCGCTGCTCGTCCGAAAGGTAGACCCGCGTGAGTCCGCCGGACAGCTCCGAGAGCCTGGCCAGCGCGTCGCAGCGCGCCATGACGCGGCCAGCGTCGATCGTGCGGGTGAAATCGTTCATGGGAGCAGTGTACCGGGCGATGTCACAACCTGGGCCGTCTGGTCGGTGCGCAGGCAGCGCACATGATGCAGGTTGCCGACCTCGACGACCTCGGGCGCGGCTATGCGGCAGGCATCCACCGCAAACGTGCATCGCGGCGCGAACGCGCAGCCCGGCGGCAGGTTGGCCAGGTCCGGCGGCGATCCGGGGATCGTGGGCAGGCGGTTGCCCGAGAGGCGCCCGCCCTGCGGCCGCGTCGAAAGCAGTCCAAGCGTATACGGGTGGCGCGGCGAGCGGATCACGTCGCGCACCGCGCCGATCTCCACGATGCGCCCGGCATACATCACCGCGACGCGGTCGGCCACTTCGACGGCGACGCCGATGTCGTGCGTGACGAACACCATCGAAAGCCCGAGCTCGCGCTGAAGCTCCCTCAGCAGCAAGAGGATCTGCACCTGCACGGTTGCGTCCAGCGCGGTGGTCGGCTCATCGGCCAGCAGCAGTTTCGGGTTGCAGGCGAGCGCGAGCGCGATCATCGCGCGCTGGCGCATGCCGCCGGACATCTCGTGCGGGTAGGCGTCCAGCCGGCGCTCGGGGCTCGGGATGCGCACGCGCTCGAACCACTGCAACGCGCGGCGGCGCGCATCGGCCCTCGAGATGGACTCGTGGCGCAGGATCGCCTCGACGATCTGCTCGCCGACCGAATACACCGGGTCGAGCGCGAGCATCGGCTCCTGGAAGATCATCGACGCGCCCTTGCCGCGGAAATCCGTGAGCGCCTTGCCTTCGAGCGCCATGACATCGGTGCCCGCGACGCGGATCGCCCCTTGCATGCGGGTCTTGCGCTCGGGATGCAGGCGCAGGATCGAGCGCAGGGTCACGCTCTTGCCGGAGCCGGACTCGCCCAGCAGCGCCACGACTTCGCCGCGCTCGATCGACAGGTCCACGCCGTCCACCGCGCGCACGGGTTTTGGGCCGCCGGTAAAAGTGACGCGCAGGTTGCGGATGTCGAGGATCGGCTCACCGGGCGCGAGGGCCGGCTCCGCGCCTGCGGGACGGGGGCCTGCCACGCTCGCGGCCGTCATGCCGCCCTCCCGGGTGCGCGCGCATGGCCGGAGCCGGGCTCGCTCATGTGGCAGCTCACCGAATGCCCCTCGCCCAGCGGCGTCAGGACCGGGATGCGAGCGGAGCACACCGCCTCCGCATAAGTGCATCGCGTGTGGAAGCGGCAGCCCGCGGGCGGGTCGATCGGGTTGGGCGGGTCGCCTGAGATCGGCGCGGATTCGGCGCGATGGTCCGGGTCCATCGAAAGCAGCGAGCCCAGCAGCGCAGTGGTGTAGGGGTGCCGGCTTCCGGTATAGAGCGACTCGGTCAGCCCCAGCTCGGCGACGCGCCCGAGGTACATCACCAGCACGCGCGTGGCCATGAAGCGCACCACCTCGAGGTCGTGGCTGATGAAGAGGTAGGTGAGGCGGAACTCTTCCTTCAGGTCGAGGAGCAGGTTCAGCACCTGCGCCTCGACCGATTTGTCGAGCGCGGACACCGCCTCATCGAGGATCAGCACGCGCGGCTGCAGCGCGAGCGCACGCGCGATGTTGACGCGCTGGCGCTGGCCGCCCGAGAGCTCGTGCGTGAACCGTCCGGCGAATCGCGCCGGGTCGAGCCCCACGCGAGCGAGCAGCGAGTTGGCGCGCGACGTGGCTTCATCGCCGGACACGCCGTGCACCAGCGGCCCGAAGGCCACCGACTCGGCGACCGTGAGGCGTGGATTGAGCGAGGCGTAGCTGTCCTGGAACACCATCTGCACCTGGCGGCGGAAATCCTTGAGCGGAAGCTCGCTCGACCCGACGGTGCGGCCCTCGAAACGGATCGTGCCCGCGGTCGGGTCCACGAGGTGCATCAGCAGCCGCGCGGTCGTCGACTTGCCGCAGCCGGATTCGCCGACCAGCCCGAGCGTCTCGCCCTCATGCAGGTCGAAGTCCAGCCCATCGACCGCCGAGACGAAACTCTTAGGTCGGCCGAAGAGGCCGGTCTTGATCGGGAACTGCTTGACCAGTCCGCGGACTTCGAGAAGGGCTGTCATCGAAAACTAGGCTTTGATGTCCATGGCGGAGCGCAAACCATCCGTCATGAGGTTGAACGAAATCGAAGTGATGAAGATCATCAGCCCCGGCAGAGCGCACAGGAGCGGCTGGGTGTAGATCGCGGTGCGCAGCGTGTTCAGCATCAGGCCCCAGTCCGGCATGGGCGGCTTGACCCCCAGGCCAAGGAACGAAAGGCCCGAGGCCAGGATCATGCAGACGGCGATCAGGCTCATCGCATACACGAAGATCGGGCCGAGCACGTTGCCGAGCACCTGCTTGCGAATGATGATGAACGCGCCCGCGCCGCTCGCCTTGGCCGCTTCGACGTAGTCGCGCGTGCGCACGCCGGTCGTCACGCTCTCGGCAACGCGCGCAATCGGCGGCACGAAGACGAGCGTAAGCGCGAGCATGCTGTTGAGGATGCCGGGGCCGAGCGCCCCGGCCAGCGCCACCGCGAGCAGCACCGAGGGGAAGGCGAAGAACACATCCATCGTGCGCATCAGCACCGTGTTGGTCCAGCCGCCCACGTAACCGGCCACGATGCCGATCGTCGCGCCGACGACGAGCGCGGCGAACACAGGCACGATGCCCATGAAAAGCGAGATGCGCGCCCCGTAGATGAGGCGCGAGAGCATGTCGCGCCCCAGCTCGTCGGTGCCCAGCGGATAGCCTTCCGACCCCGGCGGGCGCAGGCGGCGCAACGACATGCCCTGCAGCGGATCCTGCGGCGCGAGCCAGGGCGCGAACACCGCCATCGCGATCAGCCCGAGCACCACGAGCGCCGCGATGACGGCGAACGGGTCGCGCGAAAAGCGCCGCAGCACGGTCACCCAGTAGCCGGGCGAGCGGACGATCGGAACGGGGGCGGGTTCGCCTGCGAGGATGGCGCTCATGCGCGCTGGATGCGCGGGTCGAGCGCGCTCTGGAACACGTCGACCGCCAGGTTGAGCGCGACGAAGAACATCGCCAGCACGAGGATCGTTCCCTGCAAGAGCGGCAGGTCGCGCTGGAAGATCGCGTCGTTCAGCAAGAGGCCGGTGCCCGGCCACGAGAACACGGTCTCGATCAGGATCGAGCCGCCGAGCAGGTAGCCGAGCTGGATGCCCATGACGGCGAGCGAGGTCGGCGCCACGTTCTTCACCACGTGGCGGAACACGCCAAATTCCGGCAGGCCTTTGGCGCGCAGGCCAGCAATGAACTCCTGCGAAAGGATTTCGGCGACGAGCGCGCGCACCGTGCGCGCGATGATGCCCATCGGGATGACCGACATGGTCACCGCGGGCAGGATCAGGTGCTGGATGTGGACCCAGTTCCAGCGCCAGTCCTCCGAGCCGCCCGGCCCCGCGCCCGTGGGCGGCAGCCAGCCGAGGTGCACCGAGAAGACGATCACGAGGATCATGCCCAGCCAGTAGTGCGGCACCGACACGCCGAACACCGCGGCGGCCGAGGCGCCCTTGTCCAGCCACGTGCCGCGGAAGTAGCCCGCGACGAAGCCGAAGAAGGTGCCGAGCACGAATCCGATGAAAGTCGCGAGCGTGGCGATCATGAGCGTGTTGCCGACCGCCTTGAAGATTTCGCCCGCCACCGGGCGGCCGGTGCGGATCGACGTGCCGAGGTCGCCCTGCACCGCGCGGACCAGCCAGCGCAGGAACTGCTCGTAATAAGGTCGATCGAAGCCGTACAGGACCATGAGCTGGTCCTTGATGGATTGGGACGCATCCGGCGGCAGGACCGAAATCAGGGGATCGCCGGGCGCAAGGTGCACGAGCAGGAAGCACACCAGCGAAACGCCGATCATGATCGGCAGCGTCATCAGGATGCGTTTGGCGGCGTAGGTGAACATCAGCAGGTTCCGGCTGCTACTCTTAACGGACCGCTAACGGACCGATCAGGCGCGAGCCCACCATGCAGCTTCTCATGATCAACCCCAATACCTCGAGCGGGATCACCGAGCTCGTGGTGCGGCACGCGCAGCGCTTCGCTTCGCCGGGCACGCAGATTCTCGGTGCGACCGGGCGATTCGGCGCGCGCTACATCACTTCGCGCGCTGCCTCTGCGATCGCGGCCCACGCGGCGCTCGACGCCTATGCCGAACACGGTCATGGCACGGACGTCGTGATCCTCGCCTGCTTCGGCGACCCGGGCCTCGCCGCGCTGCGTGAGATGGCCACCCAGCCCGTGGTGGGTTTTGCCGAGCAGGCGTGCAGGCGCGCGGCGATGATCGGCCGCTTCTCGATCGTGACCGGCGGCGAGCGCTGGGGCCCGATGCTGGAAGAGTTCGTCGCCTGGCTGGGACTTTCCGAACAGCTTGCCTCGGTGCGCACCGTCGCCCCGTCCGGCGGGGACATCGCGCGCGATCCCAAAGGATCCATCGCGATGCTCGCGCAGGCTTGTGCGGATGCGGTTCATCGGGATCGTGCCCAATGCGTGGTGCTCGGAGGCGCGGGCCTCGCCGGACTCGCGGCCGAGGTCGCGCCGCTCGTGCCGGTGCCGCTCATCGACCCGGTGCAGGAAGCCGTCGCCGCGGCCGAAGCGCTCGCACGGTCGAGCACCCCGGCGAGCGCCCCGAACAAGGGCCTGCAGGACAGCGCCGCCACCCCGGCGACGCAAACCGTCGGGCTCTCCGAGCCTCTCTCGCGCCGCCTTACTGGACGCTGACCGAAGTCAGGTCGATGAACCAGCTCTTGGGCTGCACGAAGCCCTTGACCTTGGTGCTCATCGCGCGCGGACCCACGTCGTGCGCAATCCACAGGAAGGGCGACTCCTCGACGATGCGCGCATGCAGCCGCGCGAGAGCCGCATCGCGGCCCTTGTCGTCGAACGTGTTGCGCGCCTTGGCGATCAGGTCGTCGAACTCGGGGTTGATGAAGTAGCCCCAGTTGTTCGACACCGGCGGCACCGTCTTCGATGAAGTGAAGCGCACCATGGCGAAGAACGGGTCCATTGCCGCGAACGAGACGTTGGTTGCGTTCGCGCCGCGCGCCTTCGGATCCTTGGCGCCTTCGCGCCAGTTGGTGAACAGCGCGTTCCACTCGATCACCTCGAGTTCGACGTCGAAATAGCACGCACGCAGGGCCTGCTGCACGAACTCGTTCATTGGCACCGGCTGCATCTGGCCGGAGCCCGAGGCCGAGGTGATGGTCTTCACCTTGAGGCGCTTGCTCGCGCTGAAGCCCGCGTCGGACATGAGCTTCTGCGCGGCTTTCAGGTCGTACTTGATGTCGAACTTCGGGTTGCCCCACCACGGGTGCCCGGGCGGCACGGTGCCCTTCGGCACTTCCATGAAGCCGCCGAGCACGCTCTTCAATTCCTCGCGATTCAGACACAGGTTTGCGGCGTGACGAACGCGCTTGTCCAGCCACGGCGAGCCTTCGGCGAACGAGAACTGCCACGGCCACACATGCGGCTGCGCGTTCTGCGTGATGACGAATCCTTTCTGCTTGATCTGCGGGACGGCGTCCGGCGCCGGGTTCTCGATCCAGTCCACCTGCCCGGAAAGGAGCGCAGCGGTGCGCGCGCTGGCCTCCGGCATCGGCACCAGCACGACGCGATCGAGCTTGGGCTTGCGCTTCGTATCCCAATAAGCCTCGTTCTTCACGTACTCGACGCGCTCACGCGGCGAGAAGCGCGCCATCTTGAAGGGGCCCGAGCCCGAGGCGTCTGCGGCGAACGCGGCCCACGCCTGCTTGGCGCGATCGGCGTTGTCGGTGACGCTGCCAAGCGCATCCCACTTCTTCTGCCAGTGCGAGGGCGAGGCGATGAAGAGGTTGGTGAGGTTGATCGGCAGGAAGCTGTCGGGCTCCTTGGTGGTGAGTTCCACCGTGAGGTCGTCGATCTTGCGCGCCGAGACCAGGTTGGGCATGCGCGAGACGGTGACGCCGATCTGGTCTGGCGCGAAATGGCGCGCGTCCTTGTTGAGCACCTTGTCGACGTTCCAGACGATCGCATCCGCGGTCAGGTTGCTGCCGTCATGGAATTTCACGCCCGGGCGCAGCTTGAAGGTCCATTTGGTCTTGTCCTTGTCGTTGACCGACCACGAGGTGGCGAGGCCGGGGATGAGCACGCTCGGCTTGTCGGCCGACAGCAGGTCCCAGGCCGTGAGCGCGTCGAACAGGGGGATGCCGGTGAAGCGGTTCCCCTCGAATCCCTGGTCGGGCTGGCCGGTGGTCTTGGGGATGTCGGCCGCGGTCATCGCGATCCGGAGCGTCCCTTGTGCCGCGGCAGTAAGCGGCGCGCCGAGCGCCATCGCGAGTGCGACGGCAAAGGCAATACGGTGGTTTTGCTGCATGGACTGACCTCCCAGGGTAAGTGAACGAATGGGCTTCTGTCATTGAGGACAGCAAACGCCGTGCCGCCCCGCCTTATCCGGCCACGTCAGGGGCACCGCAGTACCCCCGTGCCTGACCATGCCCCATTATTTCACTGATTGCACCGGAAGGGTGCATCGCGTCTGCCAACGAGCATGGCGGCCATGATGGTGTGCGGCATCACGAATTCGAGCGGCGCGTAACCGTGCCGCGGATCATTGCTCGAGAACCGTTGTCATCCGTTTGTCGGGACTGCCTGCTTTATAGCTGCACTGACTCCGGAACGCGCTATCAGGCGCAGGAGCGTTTCCGGATCGACCGGCTTGACCGCGTGATTGTCGAAACCCGCCGCAAGCGCGCGCGCCTCGTCTTCCGGCTGGCCGTAGCCGGTCAGCGCGATCATTAGCGGCAGCGAAGGCTTCATCTGCGCGCGCAGCCGCGCGGCGACCTCGTAGCCGTCAATGCCCGGCAGCCCGATGTCGCACAACACGATCTGCGGCCGCTCCGCCAGCACCAGCGCGACGCCGGTGATCCCGTCGAAGGCGCTCGAGACCTCGCATCCCATAAACTCCAGGACCGCTTTGAGGCTGGCATTGGCGTCCTCGTTGTCTTCGATAAGCACGAGGCGATACCCCACTTTGGGCAGCGGCGACAGCGAAGAGGCACGCAGGCCGTGTTCCTTCGGAATGTTCCTGGCCAGCGGCAGGGCCACCTCGAACTCGCTGCCCTGATCCGCACCCGCGCTCCTGGCTTGAACCGTTCCTCCATGCATCACGACGATGCCGCGGACAACGGTGAGGCCAATGCCAAGGCCCCCCTGGGAGCGGGCCAGGGACCGTCCCTCCTGCACGAACAGATCGAAGACGTTTGGCAAGGCCTCTGCCGCGATGCCGTTGCCGGTGTCTGTCACGCGCAGCACCACTTCTTCGTCGCGCCGCTCCGCCGCGAACCCGATGCAACCGCCTTCTGGCGTGTATTTCGCCGCGTTGTTGAGCAGGTTGGAAAAAACCTGCGCCAGGCGCTCAGGATCGCCGTCGATCGAGAGCGGTTGGGCGGGCAGGTCGAGCGTCAGCTTCTGCTTGCGCGCATGGATGACGGGACTGCTCGTTTCCACCGCCTGCAGCATGACCTCCGAAACCCTGATGCGCTTCATTTGCAGCGCGATCTTGCCGGTGGTGACCCGCGAAACGTCGAGCAGGTCGTTCAGCAGCCGCGTCAAGTGCCCGACCTGCCGCTTGATGACATCGTGCACCCAGGCCAGCTGGGGCTCCTCGGTCTCGATGCCGCGCAGGATGGCGAGCGCATTGACAATCGGCGCCAGAGGATTGCGCAGCTCGTGTGCCAGCATTGCAAGGAACTGCTCCTGCAGCACGTTGGCTCGCTTGGCGGTTTCGGTCATTTCCTGTGCGTTTACGGTCGCGATGACGAGGTTTTCGTTCGCCTCGCGCAATTGGCTCATCAGACCGTCTTCGAGTGCGGCTTTCGCACGGGCTGCCTCCTCGCGTGCGGTAAGCGCCTCCTCGCGCAGCAAAGCGAGCTCTTCGCGCAATTTCGCGGCGTCCTCGCGATCGTGGACCGAATTCTCGCGACTGGTCACCCTGCCCGCCGCGGAAGTCGGAGGCTTAGTCACTTCCCTCTCGCGCCGCTTTGAGCCGGCTTCACCACCGCCCGCGTTTGATTCAGTTCCGGATTCAGGTGAAGCCATTGGTGGACTCGTCGCCCGGGCCGTGGGGTAAGAAGCGCGGCGCTGAAGTGGTAACACTATACAGAGCGTTAAAGGATCCTGGCCAGGATCGCGCCCGCGACCACGGCCATGCCGAGCGCCTTCAGCGGATTTTCACCGACGTACTTGCAAGTGTCTGCCATGAGCTTCTTCTCCGCCTCGGACACTTGACTGGTCTTGTCGTTGAACCAGTCCGTGGCCTTCGATGCCGCACCACTGAGCTTGTCGGTTGCGTCATGAGCGATCGAGGCTGCCCTGTCGATCGAAGGCTTGGCCCTGCTTGCGGCGCCTTCGATGGCGGAGTGAGCCGACGTTGCAGCCTTGCCGATGGAGGAGGCACCGGGATTGAAGCCCGGCTTGGTGATGTCTGAACTCGAGCTTGGATTTTTGGGTTCCATACGCTTTTCCCAGGGTGCGTGATCGACTGTCGAAGATGCGCCCCAAGCGCGACACTGTCGGTGTTCCAGTGCACAGAGGCTCCAGTTCGGCAGGGCCAGCCAATCCGGTACGTTCTGGGCGGCGGTGTCGGTGAAGAGCGGACGAAATTTACGTTGAACGCTGGCAGACAAGGCATTGGTCAGGGACCACCATTGGTCCATGTCGATTCACGACTTCACCCGATGTTCTGCCCGGACGGAACCGCGCATTGATGCAGGCTGCTACTGTCTGCTTGGCTTGGTTGCGATCGTTTTTTGCGGTGGAATTTTCGCCATCGTCGGATAGCTGCGCGAAGGCGTTTAAGCGCGCGTCATCCGGCGTGAGGCGGCTCGAGGGGGCTTGAAGACCGCGTAGAAAGCAACCTCGGTCATAATTCGACCTCGACTGCCAGGCCGTCCGAGGAGAACTCTGTGAACGCAAAGCAAAAATCCGCGCCGCGACGCGCAAACCGGTTCACTTCGCTGACGCTGGCGGTTTCCGGCCGCATCGCGACCATCACGCTGAACCGCCCGGAGCGCCTGAACGCGATCAATGGCGCCATGCCGGGCGAGATCCGCGCGGCGGTCGAAGCGGCCAACGACGATGACCGCGTCCACGTGATCGTCCTGCGCGGGGCGGGCAAGGCGTTCTGCGCCGGCTACGACCTCAAGGCGTATGCCGAGGGCGACAGGACGCACGAATACACGCAGGCGATGCCGTGGGATCCGACGCTCGACTACAAGATCATGAAACGCAACACCGAGGACTTCATGAGCCTTTGGCGCTCCTACAAGCCGACCATTGCGCGAGTGCATGGCTACGCCGCAGCAGGCGGCAGCGATATCGCCACCTGCTGCGACTTTATCGTCATGGAAGACAAAGCCCGCATCGGCTACATGCCGGTGCGCGTGTGGGGCTGCCCGACGCCGGCGATGTGGGTGTACCGGCTTGGCGCGATGCGCGCCAAGCGCATGATGCTCACGGGCGACCTTATCGACGGCAAGACGGCGTACGAATGGGGCCTCGCCACCGACGTCGCGCCGCTCGGCAAGCTCGATGCCGCGGTCGACCGCCTCGCGCAGCGCATCGCGGGCGTGCCCAAGAACCAGCTCATGATGATGAAGCTCGTCATCAACCAGGCCGTTGATGCGACGGGCCTGGAGCAGACCCAGATGCTCGCCACGCTGTTCGACGGCATCACGCGCCACACGCCCGAGGGCCTGTGGTTCAAGGCTTATGCGGAGAAATTCGGTTTCCCGGCCGCGGTCGAATGGCGCGACAGCGGCCGGCCGCTGCCCGAGCCCGGGCCGGGTAGCCGCGGGGAGGGCGCGATGACACCTCCGCCCAAGGGCGCGCGTTCGCAGTGGTCGCGCGACGTGACCGGCAAGCGGCGCAAAAAGGCCCGCTGACGCAGTCAGGCCTGAATAGGCAGCACCAAATAAAACCGGCTGCCTTCACCCGGCTTGCTTTCGGCCCAGATTCGACCGCCATGGGCTTCCACGATGCAGCGGGAGATGAAAAGACCGAGGCCCAGGCCTCTGCGGTCGTTTACTCCGACTTGCCAGAAACGCTCGAATACCGCTTCGAGCATGTTTTCGGGAATGCCCGGGCCCGTGTCGCTGACGCAGATTCGCACGCCGCCCTCGGCGTGCTCCCGCGTTATCCGGATCGAGCCTCCCCGCGGTGTGAACTTGATCGAATTGGTGATCAGGTTGGCAAGCACCTGGAACATCCGGTCGTGGTCGAAATCCGCCTCGATCGGGGCGCCGTCCCCGTCGGATTCCAAAGAAATGCTCTTGGCGGAGGCCGACGCCTGGAACGCATCCGCTGCTTCCGCAACCAGGCCGGCCGTGTCTGCCCTGGATCTCACAATGGCGAGCTTGCCGGCGTCGATGCTGACGACGTCGACCAAGTCCCCGATGAGACGGTTCATGCGTGCGGCGTGGCGCCGGATGCTCGCGGTACCTTCGAGCGTCCTCTTGCCTTCATCGCTTTCGGACGCGCGCTCGGCGAGCAGCGCCGAGCTCAGGACGATCCCGTTGAGCAGTTCGCGCAGGTCGTGGCAGACCATTCCGAGGAAATCGTCGCGGTTCGCAATGGCATTGTCGGAACGCGCGCGTTCGGTGAGCAGGGTTTTGTCGGTCGCTTCGCGCTCCAGAGGCAGCAGGCGGCTGAGTGCACGCTCGTCCTCCCTGCGCTCGCGGCGCAAGCTTCGGTCTGCGCTCGCCCGCTCCTCGCGCAGGGTTGCGTCCTCGACTTCGCGTTCTTCGGCAACGGTATCGCCCGGCGCCATCTGCGGCGAAGGATGATCGAGCTGCTCGTCGGCCTTGTCGCGCGCCACCTCCAGCACCGCGTCCGCGTGCTCGCGCGCGCGCTGCACAACCAGATCCGCCTGGCCGTCGATAGCCTTCTGCGTGTCGGTTAAGGCCCGGTCGGTATTTTCCCGCTCGGCACGCAGATTTTCGTCGGTGCGCTCGCGCTCGGCCGAAGCATGGTTTTCTTCTCGTTCCATGGTTCCTGTATAAGGCGATGCCCGGGCGCCGACTGTTCGCTACCGAACGCAGCGGCGCTCCGTCAACACGCCGATTCGCGTCTGCCGCGGCAACTCGAGGCCGCGATTACGGTTTCTTCTGCTTTTCCGCGACCACGCGCCCTTGGTTGACGTAAACGCGATAGCGGTTGCCATCTGAACAGGTGGCAATGTGGTCATCCTTGCCCTGGCGTTGTGCGCTGGTTACAGCCCCGCAAGGCTGGCCCAACACCATGAGCGCGTCAGTGAGGTCCTTGAGTTGGCCAACGCCCTCGGCCGCAACGGCCGGCGAAACATTCATGCCGGCTGCCAGTACGAGGGTGGCTACGCCGATGCAATAGGGCGTTCTCATGAAAGGCTCCTGAATTTGGCGGGATCGACGAGCACGCCCCAGATCGCTTCGCGCGACGCGTTCAGTTCGGCGGCAAGCTTGGGGTCGCCATCCAGCAGCGACTGGACTTTCCCGACCAGGCTCTCGTAGGGCTGGCGCAGCGGTGCGACGTTGCCTCCAGAATCGTGCGCTTTGCGGAATCGCGCGAGCAGGTCGTCGATCTGGTTTTTCAGCGCCAGCTTCGACATCACGCCGATGGCCTTGGTGTCCCTGAGACGCTTTTCCAGCGTGCCGATATCCAGGGAGGCGGGTCGAACCGCCGCTGCGGGCACTTCCTTGCGAGGGGCTTCTGCGGTGACTGCCGGCGATGCAGCGCCAGGCGCTGCTTCCGATGGGGCGCGCGGCGCGGCAGTCGCCTTGCGTGCATCCGGCTTCGGCCCAGCCGCCTTGCTGTCGGCTTGCTTGGTCTCCGCAGGCGCAGGTCGGGCGGTTATGGCTGCGGCAATTTCCGGCTTCGCGGGCGCTGCCTTCTCTGCTGCTTCGTTCGCGGGTGCTTGTGGCGCAACGGCCTTGGGCGCACTGCTGCCCGACGCCGCCGCCGGTGCGGAGTGCTGAGCCACAGGGGGCGTCTGCGGGGGCGTTGCAGTCTCTGCGGCGACCGGTGCGGCAGCCGGTGTCGGAGCAGGGTCCGCGTTGCCGGGCATGGCGCCGCAGCCGGCCAACAGGAGCGTCAGTGTCCCGAGCATTGCGGGACGAATATCAAAGGAAGTTGGGATCATGGCCCGACCATAAGCAACGCGTCGAAGCGCGTCTGTGAGCCAAGACACCAAGGGATCGCGCACTCACAAGTTGTTTCAATTTTTACCTGGAATGGGTGGATGCCGGGTGGGTGAAAGTCGTTAGATACGTCCATCACCCACACACGGAGACCCAGCGTGAAAAAAGCTTTCTCAACTCTTGCTTCAGGCCTGCTTGCCGCCGCGGCATTGAGCCTGGCGCCCGGCGTCGCTTCGGCCGGACCCCGCATCGACTGGTCGATCTCGATCGGCGCCCCGGGCTATTACGCTCCGGCGCCCGCCTACGTGGAACCCTATCCGGTGTATCAGGCCCCGGTGTACGGTTACCAGGCGCCTCCCGCCGTCTACGCCCCGGCGTACGGTTACCAGGCGCCTCCCGCCGTCTACGCCCCGGCGTACGGTTACGACGACTGGCAGATGCGGCAATGGCGCCGGCAGCAGTGGCGCGAGGAGCAATGGCGCGAGCAGCGCTGGCGCGAAAGAAGGTGGCATCGGCAGCACGGGCACTGACCCGGGCCGGGTGCGGAAGCCTGTGTGTCGCAGCGCACCGACGCACGGGAGCGGCCGGAGCACTCTTCCCCAATGCCTTTTACGTGTAAGGAACTGACATGAGAAAAACCATCGGTTGCCTGGCGATCGCCGCCTCGGCGCTCGCGGGCTCGAATGCACTGGCTGCAGTCACCTTCTACGAGGCCGAGAATTTCGCCGGCCAGCCGTTCACGGCCGAGGGGTCGGTCCCCAATTTCGTCACGCGCGGATTCAACGACCGCGCCCGCTCTGCGGTCGTCGACGGCGCGCCTGTCGAAGTGTGCCGGGATATTAATTTCAGCGGCGGCTGCGCCGTGTTGAATCCCGGGCGGTATTCCACGCTGGGCGAATGGGGCTCGAAGATCAGCTCGGTCAGGCCGGTGAGCGGGCCGCAAGCCGGCGTGCCTGCCGGCCCCGGTCCCGGCCGCGTGACTTTTTACGAGGCCGAGGATTTCGCCGGCCGGCCGTTCACGGCCGAGGGGTCGGTCCCCAATTTCGTCACGCGCGGATTCAACGACCGAGCCCGCTCTGCGGTCGTCGAGGGCGCGCCTGTCGAAGTGTGCCGGGACATCAATTTCAGCGGCGGCTGCACCGTCATGAATCCCGGGCGTTATTCGACGCTGGGCGAATGGGGCTCGAAGATCAGCTCGATCAGGCCGGTGAGCGCGCCGCAAGCCGGCGTGCCTGCCGGCCCCGGTCCAGGCCGCGTGACTTTTTACGAGGCCGAGGATTTCGAGGGTCGCACGTTCACGATGAACGGAGCCGTGCCGAGCTTTGTCGCCAGGGGATTCAACGACCGCGCCGAATCCGCGGTGGTCGAAGGCGGTCCGGTCGAGGTCTGCAGGGACATCAATTTTGGCGGCGGCTGCACGATCCTGAGTCCCGGACGCCATGCCTCCCTTGGCGAGTATCGCAACCGGATCAGTTCGGTGCGCCCTGCCGTCGCGGCCGGACCGCGCGAAGGCGGCCCGGGCGGTGGTGGCGGGCCCAGCGCGACGCTGTTTTCGGGTCCGAATCTGTCCGGCCGGTCCGTCGTCCTGGACCGCGAAGGCGCAGCCGATCTGCAGGGCTTCAGCGAGCGGGCTTCGTCACTCGTGGTCGCAAGGGGTTACTGGATTTTCTGCACCGAGCCCGCCTTCCGCGGCGAGTGCCGCACCTTCGGCCCGGGCGAGTATCGGCAGCTTCCCCCCGAGTTCGACAACCGCATCGCCTCGGGACGCCGGATCGCGAATAACTATCCCTACGCCGGCAGGCCGAACTGGGAAAATCGCTAGCCGCTGACTGCATGCAGGCAAAGGGGCCCGGGCCACAACCCGGGCTTTTTTTTGCCCTCGTAATCGTAAGACTACGAGTTCCTGAGACCGACATCTTGTAGGACAAAACAGGGTTCAAAAATGGACCTAATCCGATAGATAATCGCCCCCGCGTGTTTTAGCCTTCTACCTATCATGCTGCACACGGGGAAAATGACGACAGACCAAAGCCGAGCTGAGCCCTGCAACGACTGCATGGACCTCGCCAGCGGTAGCCGCTCGACCGCCCGCCCGCACGAATACCAAGTCTTCACGCGCCAAGCCCAGGCCACCGGCATCCGCTCGTACAAGTGCCTTGTTTGTTCGACCGAGCTCAGTTGCGAGCCTAACGGCAACCTGCTGCGCTGGAAGTAGCT
>ENA-ORBV01005080-ORBV01005080.1-microbial-mat-metagenome-genome-assembly--contig:-NODE-5080-length-24542-cov-4.605641_pt1 | contig 24542 bp, 17 predicted proteins | sample MGYA00237777_ERZ505514 | MGnify/ENA primary metagenome ERZ505514 (study PRJEB26160, sample SAMN06269048) | microbial mat metagenome | isolation source: Oligotrophic lake microbial mat | place... | reverse complement strand
CGCCCCAGGCGCAGGCTGCGCCAAAGCCCGCGGCAATACCGGCGAGTGCGCCTGCGGACAGCGGCGGGCCGGTCAAGGTCGTGGTGCCCGACATCGGTGACTTCAAGGACGTTGCGGTGATCGAGGTCCTGATCAAGGTGGGCGACACGGTCAAGCTCGAGCAGTCTCTGCTTACGGTTGAGTCGGACAAGGCGTCGATGGAAATTCCGTCCAACGTGGCCGGAGAAGTCAGGGAGATTGCGGTCGGGATCGGCGACAAGATCAACATCGGCGACTTGATCGCGGTCGTGCAGGCCACGGGTGGTTCGGCCGCTGCCGCGCCTAGATCCCCGGCGCCGTCCGCGGTATCCGCGGCGCCTGCCAAGGCAGACACGCCTGCGCCCGCGCCCTTGGCTGCACCGGCGGCTGTCCATGACCCGTCGACCCCGGTGCGAGTCGGTTTGCCCCATGCCTCGCCCTCGGTGCGCAAGTTTGCGCGCGAGCTCGGTGTGCCCCTGGACGAGGTCAAGGGCAGCGGTGCAAAAGGCCGAATCACTGGCGAGGACGTGCAGACGTTCACCCGCGCCGTCATGGCGGGTGCGAACCAGACCCGTGCGGCCGCTGCCAAGGCCGGTATCGGGGGCGCGGCCGACAGCGGCGCGGCGCTGGGCCTGATCCCGTGGCCAAAGGTGGATTTCACCAAGTTCGGCCCGGTCGATCGCAAGGACATGTCGCGCATCAAGAAGATCACCGGCGCCAACCTGCATCGCAACTGGGTCATGATTCCGCACGTCACCAACCACGACGATGCGGACATCACCGACCTGGAGGCGTTCCGCGTCTCGACCAACAAGGAAAACGAGAAGTCCGGCGTCAAGGTCACGATGCTCGCGTTCCTGATCAAGGCTTGCGTGGCGGCGCTGCGCAAGTTCCCCGAGTTCAATTCCTCGATCGATGGCGACCAACTGGTCTACAAGCATTACTACCACATCGGTTTTGCGGCCGACACGCCCAATGGGCTGATGGTTCCCGTGATCAAGGATGCCGACAACAAAGGCATCATGCAGATCTCGCAGGAGATGGGCGAGCTGGCCAAGAAGGCCCGCGACGGCAAACTCGGTCCGGGCGAGATGTCCGGTGCCAGTTTCACGATCTCCTCGCTGGGTGGTATCGGTGGGCGTTATTTCACGCCCATCATCAATGCGCCGGAAGTTGCCATCCTGGGTGTGTGCCGCTCCACGATGGAGCCGGTGTGGGACGGCAAGGCCTTCGCGCCCCGGCTGATGCTGCCGCTGTCGCTGAGCTGGGACCACCGTGTCATCGACGGTGCGGCTGCGGCCCGCTTCAACGTCTACCTGGGGCAGATCCTGGGCGACTTCCGAAGGGTGCTGCTCTAGGCGGCAGTTCCCGGGCGACTTGCGCAGGGTGCCGCTGCAGGCGGAAAGTGCGGGCGACGGGCACGGTCCAGGCACCGGCAGATTGACAAACGACAACGAGAGGGGCGTTCACATGGCGCAGATGGAGATCAAGGTTCCGGATATTGGCGACTTCGACGAAGTCACGGTGATCGAGTTGATGGTCAAGCCGGGAGACACCATCGCACCGGAGCAGTCACTGATCACGGTCGAGAGCGACAAGGCGTCGATGGAGATACCCGCCTCGCACGGCGGCGTGGTGGGTGAGCTCAAGGTCAAGCTCGGTGACAAGGTCGCCCAAGGGTCGGTGATCCTGGTGCTGGAAACGTCCGACGCGCCGGCAGCGGCCGAGGCCACCGCCCAGCCGAAGGCCACTGCGTCAGCGCCGCAGATGGCTGCTGCAGCCAACCCGGTGGCCAAGAATGCTGTATCCGCCGCTGCCCCGGCATACGCAGGCAAGAGCGACCTTGATTGCGACCTGCTGGTGCTTGGCGCCGGACCGGGCGGGTATTCGGCCGCCTTCCGCGCCGCCGATCTGGGACTCAAGGTGGTGTTGGTCGAGCGGTACGCGTCGCTCGGCGGCGTGTGCCTGAATGTCGGCTGCATCCCGTCCAAGGCCTTGTTGCACGTGGCAGCGATGATGGACGAAGTGCGCCATTTCACCGACCTGGGCATTCACTACCCCGATCCGTTGATCGACATTGACAAGTTGCGGGCACACAAGGACAAGGTCGTGGGCAAACTCACCGGCGGTCTGGCGGCGATGGCCAAGATGCGCAAGGTCACGACGGTGCGCGGTTATGGCGCCTTCGTCGACCCGCACCATGTCGTGGTCGAGGAAACCACCGGCGACGGCCAGGAAAAGACCGGCACGACCCGGACCATCGGGTTTCGCCACTGCATCATCGCCGCGGGCTCGCAGGCCGTGCGCCTGCCGTTCATGCCCGCGGATCCGCGTGTCGTCGACTCCACCGGTGCGCTGGCACTGCGCGAGGTACCCAAGCGCATGTTGATCCTGGGCGGCGGCATCATCGGACTGGAGATGGGCACCGTCTACAGCACGCTCGGTGCCCGCCTGGACGTGGTCGAGATGCTCGACGGCCTGATGCAGGGCGCGGACCGCGACCTGGTCAAGGTCTGGCAGAAGATGAACGCGCCGCGTTTCGACAACATCATGCTCAACACCAAGACGGTGTCGGCCAAGGCCACGCCCGCAGGCATCGAGGTGACATTCGCCGCGGCCCAGGAGGGCGGCAAGGCGCCGGAACCCCAGGTCTACGACCTGGTGTTGCAGGCCGTCGGACGTTCGCCCAACGGCAGGAAGATCGCCGCCGACAAGGCCGGTGTGGCGGTATCCGACCGGGGCTTCATCACCGTCGACGTGCAGATGCGCACCAATGTGCCCCACATCTTCGCCATTGGCGACATCGTCGGCCAACCCATGCTGGCGCACAAGGCAGTCCATGAGGCGCACGTGGCGGCCGAGGTCATCGCCGGTGAACAACAAGCCAACAAGGAACTCGCCAGTGCGGCGTTCAACGCGCGCGCCGTGCCCAGCGTTGCCTACACCGATCCTGAAGTGGCCTGGGCCGGCCTGACCGAAGACCAGGCCAAGGCGCAAGGTATCAAGGTCAGGAAGGGCCTGTTCCCGTGGTCGGCGTCCGGCCGGGCCATTGCCAACGGACGCGACGAAGGATTCACGAAGTTGCTGTTCGACGACTCGCCCGATGCCCATGGCCATGGCAAGATTCTGGGCGGCGGCATCGTCGGCACACATGCCGGCGACATGATCGGTGAGATCGTATTGGCGATCGAGATGGGTGCCGATGCGGTGGACATCGGCAAGACCATCCATCCGCATCCGACACTGGGCGAAAGTATCGGGTTGGCGGCGGAGGTGGCGCACGGCAGTTGCACCGACCTGCCGCCGGCCCGGCGCTGAGTGTCCGCCGTGGGGCTGGTCTGCCATCGAGCGCGGGCTGCGCCTCGCCGAGGGCGTGGTGTAACCGGCTCGTGCCTGGTGTGCTGGAAGACAAGGCGCGAGAATGCGGGCTGCAACAGGAAGGAGTATGGTGGACAACGAACACGGTGACCGCCCTGGGGCGGGCAACTTCCCTGGCAAACCACGACACGCTGCACGCCGTCGACTTCCTGACGTGACCGGCGACGCCGGCAAGGCGAGCAAGGCCAGCAAGGGCGTCAAAGCCAGCAAGGTTGGCAAGGCCAGCAAGGCCGGCAAGGGGCCGACGACCGGTGCGCTGGGCGTTTTGCGCGGCCTGCCTTCGTTGTTGCAAATGTTCCGGCGCAAGGCAGCTCCCGAAGCCAAGTTGCCGCATGCGCATTTCAGCGCCACTGCTTTCGGTATCCGCTCCCTGGTCGTGGCTGGTATCGGCACTCCGACCGTCGTGTTCGAGTCGGGCATCGGTCAGGGCAAGCGCAATTGGGCGCCGGTGTTCAACCGGGTATCCGAGTTGACCCGGGCCGTGGCCTACGATCGCGCCGGATATGGCCAGAGCGAAGTGTCCGATCTGCCACGCGACGGCTTGCAGATCGTGCTGGAGCTGCGCAACATGTTGCGCACCGAGGGTCTGGTGCCGCCTTATGTGCTGGTCGGGCACTCCCTGGGCGGAACGATGGTCAAGCTGTTTGCCAAGACCTGGCCCGAAGAGGTCGCCGGCGTGGTGCTGGTGGATGCGCGGCACGAGGAATTCACCCAGCGTTGCCGCGAGATCGGCGTGAACCGGCTGCTGTACGAGCCGCCGGAGGCATTCCTGAACATGTTGCCACCGGTGCCGCGCGCGGAGGTAGTGGCGGCGCCGCTGACGTTGAAACAGGCGCGTCGTGCCGGCACCTTCCCCGATGTGCCGTTGATTGTCCTGACCCAGAGCAATGCCACCAGCCGCTGGCCCGCCGCCTTGGGCAAAGTCTGGCTGGCCAGCCAGCGCAAGATGGCCGGCATGTCCGCACTCGGACGCATCAAGGTGGTCGGTCAGGCCGGCCACAACGTGCACATGGACAGGCCGGATGTCGTTGTGCGAGCTGTCACCGGGGTGGTTCGGGCGGCGCGCCTGATCCGCGGCAAGCGCCTCAAGGGCAGGCGCTGACGGGTGGCATGTGCACGCCGGCGGGCTCGGCGGGCCGGATCAGAACCGGATGTCCAGGGGTTCGACCCGGCGTGCGCCGTTGAAGCGGGCGCTCCAGTAGCCGACACGCATGTCCTCGACCCGGACCTGGGCACCGGGCTTGGGCGAGTGGATGAACTTGTTGTCGCCGACGTAGATGCCGACATGACTGAACGCACGGCGCAAGGTATTGAAGAACACCAGGTCGCCCGGCTTGAGATCGCTGCGGTCGATTTCCTGCGTGGCTGCGGCCTGTTGGTCGGCGGTCCGCGGCAGCATGAGTCCGATTGTCTCGTGGTACATCGCACGCACGAAACCACTGCAATCGAACCCGGTCTCCAGCGAACTGCCGCCTAACCTGTATGGCACGCCCAGGAACCCCATGGCGCTGATCACCAGATCCGATGCCTTATCCCGCGCCGTTTGGCCGGCCTGGGAAATCTGGCGCAACAAGCCTCGTTCGGTCAGCAGTTTTTCCAGATCGTCGGTGTTGCCCGCGGCGGGACTCGCATGGGCGCCGCCCGCCAGCAGGAGGGCGGTTGCCAAGGCAACCAGGGGAGCAGATACACGCATGGGCGCAGGGTAACGCCTGCGCCATACAGCGTCAAGCCATCATCGCCAAAATCGAATCCAAGTATTTGATTTCATTGGATTTGTGGTTCAGGGGAGACAGCGGCGCCCGGCCGCGACGGGTGACGGCAACTGCGACATTGGCGTCTCCCACCGCCTTGAAACAGGTGCGCCGAAGGTGATTGGGCTACCATCTTCACACGAGGTCGCCACGGCCATGGCCATCCACCGCCGGGTTGCCTTGGCCTGGCGGCCCTTGCGGCCCTACCGGAATACGCCATGTTCAATGCCATTCAACTGACCAGATCCGACGACTTTGCCGCGCGACTGACCGAACTGGACGAGGCGCTGCTGCCGGAGGGCGACGTCCTGGTGCGGGTCGAGTATTCGACGCTCAATTACAAGGACGCGCTGGCCATTACCAATCGTTCACCGGTGGTGCGGCACTGGCCCATGGTGGCCGGCATCGACGGTGCCGGTACGGTGATCGAATCGAGCCATACGGCCTGGAAAGCCGGCGACCGTGTTGTGCACAACGGCTGGGGCGTTGGTGAAACACACTGGGGTTGCCTGGCCGAAAAGGCGCGACTCAACGGCGACTGGCTGGTGCGCCTGCCGGATGTGTTCACTGCGCGCCAGGCGATGGCCATCGGCACTGCCGGTTACACCGCGATGTTGTGCGTGCTGGCGCTGGAAGACCATGGCATCGCGCCGGGTTCGGGCGAGGTGCTGGTCACCGGCGCCACTGGCGGCGTGGGCAGCGTCGCAGTTGCGTTGTTGGGTCGACTGGGTTACTCGGTGGTCGCCGCCACCGGCAAGGCGTCCGAGGAGGCCTACCTGAAACACCTGGGGGCTGCGTCGGTGCTGCCGCGCGACAGTCTGTCGGCTCCGGGCAAGCCGTTCCGGAAGGAACGCTGGGCCGGCGTGGTTGATGCGGTCGGGTCCCACACACTGGCCAACGCGATTGCGCAGACTCGGTACGGTGGCGTCGTGACCGCCTGCGGTCTGGCCCAGGGCACGGACCTGCCGACCACCGTGATGCCGTTCATCCTGCGCGGCGTCACGCTGGCTGGCATCGACTCGGTGATGGCGCCACAGTCGCGGCGCCAGCGCGCCTGGGAGCGGCTGGCGCGCGACCTCGATCCGGCTTTGCTGGAGACGATGATGGACGAGATTGCCTTGCCCGACGTGATCGGCAAGGCGCAGTCGCTGCTCGACGGCAAGGTACGCGGGCGCGTTGTCGTGCGCGCGGGAGCCTGACATGCGTGCCGTTGTCGGGTTCGGAGATCGTGGTCACGCTGGTTTTCGGGCCATGCGATGGCTGATGTGGCGGGCCTGGTCGTGCTGGCTCGCCGCTGTGCTGGCTTGGCCGCTGGCGCAGGCGCAGGCACAGGCGCTGCGGCCGCAGATGATCACCGCGGGACTCGACCACCCCTGGGCGCTGGCCTTCATGCCGGACGGCCGCATGCTCGTCACGGAACGCCCCGGGCGGCTGCGCGTCGTGGACGCCGATGGCCGCTTGCGACCACCGGTATCGGGCTTGCCGGAGATCGTGGCCCAGGGCCAGGGCGGCTTGCTCGACCTGATCGTGGACAGCGATTTCGCCAGTAACCGGACGATTTATTTCTGCTTCGCGCAGGCCGCGGAAAGCGGCAATGGCAACAGCACGGCGTTGGCCCGGGCGCGCCTGTCCACGGGATTGGACCGGCTCGAGGACGTGCGGGTGATTTTCAGCCAGAAACCCAAATTCGCCAGTGGCGCGCATTTCGGTTGCCGCATCGTCGAAAGCCGGCAGGACGGCAAGGCCGATGGCCACCTGTTCCTGACGCTGGGGGACCGGTTCAGCCGCATGGCCGACGCGCAGACCCTGGACAACCACCACGGCAAGGTCGTGCGTATCGACAAGCAGGGTGGCGTGCCGAAGGACAACCCGTTTGCCGGCGCCGGACGCGGCCTGCCCGAGATCTGGAGTTATGGCCATCGCAACCTGCAAGGTGCGGCGCTGGGCCCCGATGGCCGCCTGTGGGTGCACGAACACGGCCCGCAGGGCGGCGATGAGATCAACATCCCGTTGCGTGGGCGCAACTACGGCTGGCCGATCATCACCTATGGCGTGAACTACGGCGGTGGCCAGATCGGCGCCGGCCTCAGCCGCAAGGACGGCCTGGAGCAGCCGGTTCACTACTGGGTGCCGTCGATCGCGCCCTCGGGGATGGCCTTCCTGTCCAGCGACCGTTACGGGCCGGCCTGGCAGGGTAACTTGTTCATTGGCGCACTCGCCGGCCGGCATCTGGTACGCATCGAATGGCAGGCCGATGGCGACGGCGCACGCATTGTGCGCGAGAGCCGGCTGCTGGCCGAACTGGGAGAACGCATCCGCGACGTGCGCCAGGGCCCGGACGGGTTGCTGTATGTGCTGACCGATTCGTCCAATGGACGCTTGATCCGGCTGCTGCCGCCCGCTTGAACCGGGCGCCGCCGGGCAGCGTCGCTTCCCCCCTGGCGCCGAGCGTAGCTGCAATAGGCGCTTGGTCATTGCGCGCTGCGTCAGGCTGTTGCAAGATGCTTCGCCACAATGGAACATGTCGATCACACCAACATGCAAGGAGCAAGTGCCATGGCCTCTTACGCCGATTTCTACCGTCGGTCCCTTGACGACAGGGACACTTTCTGGGCCGAGCAGGCGGCACTGATCGACTGGCACACACCTGCCACCCAGGTCTGCGACTACAGCCGCCCGCCGTTCACGCGCTGGTTCGTCGGCGGCACGACCAACCTGTGCCATAACGCCGTCGACCGTCACCTTGCCCAGCGGGCCAACCAGCCGGCGCTGATCGCCGTATCCACCGAGACGGGCCTCGAACAGGTCTACAGTTTTGCCGAACTGCATCGGGAGGTGCAACGCATGGCCGCCAGCATGCAGCAGCTCGGGGTCCAGCAGGGGGACCGGGTCCTGATCTACATGCCGATGGTTGCCGAGGCGGCCTTCGCGATGCTTGCCTGCGCACGGATCGGCGCCATCCACTGCGTCGTGTTCGGCGGTTTCGCGTCAGGCGCGCTCGCCTCGCGGATCGAGGATGCGTTACCCAAACTGGTCGTCAGCGCCGATGCCGGGTCGCGCGGCGGCAAGGTGGTGGCCTACAAGCCGCTGCTCGACGAGGCGATCCGGCTGTCCAGCCACAAGCCGCAGTCCGTGCTGCTGGTCGACCGCCAGTTGTCACCGATGGCGCTGGAGCCCGGCCGCGACCATCTGTGGGGCCCGCTGCGGGAACGGCACATGCAGGCAACGGTGCCGTGCGAATGGCTCGCCGCAGACCACCCGAGCTACACGTTGTACACCAGCGGCACGACCGGCAAGCCCAAGGGCGTGCAGCGCGATACCGGCGGTTACGCGGTCGCGCTGGCCGCCAGCATGAAACACATCTTCTGCGGCACTGCCGGCGAGACCTATTTCGCCACCAGCGACATCGGCTGGGTGGTCGGCCACAGCTACATCATCTACGGGCCGCTGATTGCCGGCATGGGCACCATCATGTACGAAGGATTGCCCACGCGGCCCGACGGTGGCATCTGGTGGAGCCTGGTCGAGAAATACAAGGTCACGGTGATGTTCAGCGCGCCTACCGCGATCCGGGTACTGAAGAAGCAGGATCCGGCGCTGCTGACGAAATACGACTTGTCGTCGCTGCGGGCCTTGTTCCTGGCCGGCGAGCCGCTGGATGAGCCCACCGCGCAGTGGATCTCGTCGAGCCTGGGCAAACCGATCATCGACAACTACTGGCAGACCGAAACCGGTTGGCCGATCCTGGGTCTTGCCAATGGCGTCGAGCAGGCTCCGAGCAAGTTCGGCAGCCCAGGCAAGGCGATCTACGGCTACGACGTCAAGCTGATCGACGAGAACACCGGCGAAGAACTACAGGGCGCGGGCAAGAAGGGCGTGGTTGCCATCGAGGGCCCGCTGCCGCCGGGCTGCATGCAGACCGTCTGGCGCGACGACCAGCGTTTTGTCGACACCTACTGGAAAAGTATCCCAGGCAAGCTGATCTACAGCACCTTCGACTGGGGCATCCGCGACGAAGACGGTTATTTCTTCATCCTGGGCCGTACCGACGACGTGATCAATGTTGCGGGGCACCGCCTCGGGACGCGGGAGATCGAGGAGAGTATCTCGGCCCATCCCAACATCTCCGAAGTGGCGGTGGTGGGCGTGGCCGATGCGCTCAAGGGCCAGGCCGCGATGGCGTTCGCCATTGTCAAGGATGCGTCGATGTTGATCGACGAGGCGGCCCGGCTGCACCTCGAAGGCGAGATCATGAAGCTGGTCGACCAGGACCTGGGTGCGGTGGCCCGGCCGTCGCGGGTGCGGTTCGTCACCATGCTGCCCAAGACGCGCAGCGGCAAGTTGTTGCGCCGTGCGATCGTGGCGGTCTGCGAGGGCCGCGACCCGGGCGACCTGACGACGATGGAAGACCCGGCCGCGTTGCAGCAGATCCGTGATCTGGTCAAGGGCTGACGCCGCCCTTCACCGGCACGACCGGTGAAGCCGCCTGATCTGGCACGTCGAACGCGGCCGGCGGTAGTCCGGCCGCATGGCGTTGCGCCATGGTCTGCCAGGCCGCCTCCCACTCCCGCAGCCGCGCCTGCGCATCGAACAGCGGTGCATTCGCACGCTGGCGCGCCAGCTGCGCGCGCAACGCAACCAACGCAGCGGCATCGCGCCCGAGGTGGACGACGGTGTCGACAAAGATCGACGGGCTTCGCGTGACGCCTTCGGGCAGGCCGGCCGCGCGCACGATGCTGCCACCCAGCCGCGACGCCATGCCCTGGCCGGCGCACGTCACGGCGGGCACCCCCATGCGCAGGGCATCGACCAGGCCCTGGTTGGCGTTGAAACGTACCGTGTCGATGAAAAGATCCGCCAGTGGCAGGCGGGCCAGGGTCCGTGCACGACTGGCCCGTTGCTGGAACACCAGGCGCGTGGCATCGACGCCCGCCTGGGCGGCAGCCTGCTGCAGGTTGCGCCGCGCGGGCGCCCCATAACCGGGCAGCCACAACACCGCCTCGGGCAGGGCGGCGAGCATCTTCATCCAGAGCCCGAAGCTGTGCGGGTCGACCATCAACGCGGGCAGCAGGGCACACAGCACCAGCGCATCCTTGGGCAGTCCGGACTCTGCCCTGTCCGGTACAAGCGCATCGGGCTGGTCGTCGTTCAGAGCCAGCCAGCAGGTATGGGGCAGTCGCACCACCGCGCCATATTCCTGCAGGTCCAGCTCGTCGGGATGCACGAATCGGTCCGACATGTTGTATTCGCACGGACGGCTGGGATGGTGCCGATGCCAGGTGGTCTGGCGGATCTGGATCGGGGCGACCCGGCGTTCGGGTATCTCGGGCCGGCACCATGGCGAGTTGAACGCCATGTCGATGAAGATGTCGAGTTCGTCGAGCCGGATGCGACCGACGGCCTCGTCGTCCGTCATGTGGGCGATCTCGATGGCGCCCGCACAGTCCTGCGCGATCCGGTTCGTCACCGCCAGGTCGGGCTGGGGCGTCGGCGAATACACGTGGATCGCGAAACGGTCGTGGTCGTGCAGGGCCAGCTGGCGTTGCAGTGCGTTCGCCACGCGTGGGTCGCGCAAGGTGGGAATTGCCAGGCCGACATGGATGCGCTGGTCGCGGCCATCGGAGCGGCTGGCCACGAAACGCGCGCCCGAGGTCGGCAGGCGCTGGCCAATGGTGGCGATCGACACCCGCCGCAACTGCGCCATCTCGTCCTCGCGCAAGGGCAGCATCAGGCCGCACAACTGGGCATCGCGCCAGTCCCGCCCCTGGCCGGTGCGCGCCACCCTGGCAAGCAACTCTCTCAGCACGGCGGTCAAGCGGTCATGGTCGCGCCAGTCGCAGATCTGCATGGCCTCGAAGGCCTGCTGGCAGAACAACTCGTAGGCGTCGGGCCGGTTTGGAATCGGCTTGCGATTGAGACGCTCCGTATTGCGGTTGGATGCGACGATGCGCTGCTCCAGCAGCGCCTGTGCCTGTGGCGTCAAGCCCTCCATCGCGGCCTGGGCCGCCTCGATCTGGCCGTCAAACGCCAGCGCGATCGCATGGCGCACCAGGAACTCCGGCGCGTCGTGGAACCGGGCCGCGGCCTGTAACAGCGTAACCAGGGCTGCGGCATACTGGCGCGCCGCGATCTGGGTGTCTGCCAGGTTCTGCCACAGCGCCGGATTGTCCGGCTGGATGTCCCGGCATCGGGTCAGCGCGTCGAGGGCGGCAGTCCAGTCGCCGGCCTCCGCGTGCAGCAGGGCCATGTTGTTGAGTGCCCGCAGATGGTGGGGGTCGAGTGCCAACGCCTGCCCATAGGCTGCCAGAGCTTCGTCACGACGGCCCATGTTCTCTGCCGCAATGGCGTAGTTGGCCGCGCCGTCGGCATCACGCATCAAGGGTTCGCGCACCGCCTGCAGCATGCGCATGGCCACCTCCGGTTGCCCCAGCTGCGACAAAACCGTCGCGCATGCACTGGCGGCATCGATGTTTTGCGGCGCCAATGCCAGCGCCTGCTCGAACCGGATCAGTGCCTGCTCGGCCTGGCCTGCGGCATGCAGGTTGGAACCCAGCTCCATCAGTGTCTTGAATGCGGCGGTGTCGGTCATGGGGCGGGGTTGGCGCGCCAATGCCAGCGCAATCCGCTGCCGCGGTCAGTCGGCCCCGTTCGGCGTGATCGCTCCGCGCTGCAAGCCGACCGCGCCACGGACCACGCCAAGGGCGGTGTTGGTGTCCTTGCGGTAGATCAGCCCGGCTCGCGTCGCCTGGTTGCCGGTGAAGAAGCCGTTGATGTTGTTGCCACACAACCAAGCACCATTGACATACATGTTGCTGTCCTGGATCGACACCGGCACGGTGGCGCCGTTTTTCTGAAAGTCGGTGCTGATCGTCGCGCTGGCCAAGCTGTTGGAAAAGTCGACGTTCATCGTCGCGCCCAGCAAGCGGCCCATGATCGTGGTGCCGTTGTAGGTCGCGGTGGGAGACGTGCCACCCACCATGCTGTAAGTGGCCGTGCCATCGACGGGCATCTGGTTGGAAGGTGTCGGTCTGCCGACGAGGTAGTGCACGCCATTGAGCGAGGATCCGCTGTCTGCGGACTCGATCGTGCCTTTGGCCCAATAACCCCAGCCGATGAAGTCGGCGGCATCCGGGCTGCCCATCGAATCGAAGCTGCTGACGGCCTTGCTGGTCGCCAGGTAGGTGCTGCCGCCGCCATAACCGTAACCGTTGTAGCTGTCCTCGCCGTCATCGTGCAGGTAGAGCTGGTTGCCGACGAAATAACCGGTGCCGTTGCTCGGGTCGTAGCCGCCACGTGGGTAGTAGTCGAACAGGTAGTCGTCGGTCGACGCGAACATGGCCGACATGCCGGCCTGCGCGGTGAACGCCAGGCCAGCGCCGCCCTTGAGGAATACTGCGGCACCTTGCACGCTTCCCAGGACGTCGTCTTGGCCCTGGTAGACCATGCCGGCGCGCGCAGCCTGGTCACCAATGAAGAAGCCGAAAAAGGAGTCGCCATCGCCATAGTGGTAGCCATTGCCATAGGTATCGGCATAGAAGGTCGTGCCTTCGATGTAGCCGTAGCCGCTGATCTGGACCGCGACGCTCTGGCCGTCGTTCATGAACACGGCATTGACGTAGGCATTGACCCGGCTGGCGCCGAAGTCGACATTCAACCCGGCCCCAGCCAGTGTGCCGACACGGAAGGTCTCGCCGTCATAGGCAGTGGGAGCGGTGCCGCCAACGAGGGTGTAGCTGGCGGTGCCAGTCATCGGCATCTGTGCCATTGGCGTTGGTCGACCGACGATGTAATGCACCCCCATGTCGAGGTCGTAACTCGCCACGTCGGCGTCAAGCACCATCTGCCCGCTGTCGTTGTAGGTGATACGGCCGGCATCCCAGTAGCCCCATCCGGCAAAGGCGGGATCACTGGCCGTGCCGACGGTACCGAAGTTTCCCACTTCCGTGCTGGTCTTTTCGACCGTCTGCGGGCCGTAACTGATCGACTCGAGCAAGCTCAGCCGCCCATTGTTCGAGCCCACGTGTTTGCATCTGACCATCGACGAAGGTGCCCTGGCCGTCGCTCGGATCTTCACCTCCGCGCGGGTAGGTGTCCAGACGCCCGTTGCGGAATGCGAACAGGGCGGACACGCCAGGCAAGACGCCAGACAAGCCGCCATTGACCAGGGTCTGCTCGGGCAGGGCGACCTGTTGCACGAACAGCGGGTTCTCAGGCTCGAACAGGTCCTGACGCGCCACCAGCGGTGGAACATTGGAGCGATCAGCCGTGCGCTGGGGCAGGCTGTTGCCGTCGGTGACGCGTACGGCCTCGCCGACGATCAGCTCGACGCAACCGGCATTGGTGCAGACGACGATGCCGTCCTGCTCGCCGGCCACGTTGAGGCTGCCGTCCGGGTTGTAATTGGCCGAAAACGCCGACCCCCGAATACCGATGGTCGCGGTGGTGGTCGTGATCTTGTAGCTCTCGCGGTTGCGCTTGCCCACCAAGCCGGTGATGCCACGCATTCCGCCGCGCAGAAGGCTCGCGAAGAAACCGTCTTCCTCTGGCTTGTTGTCGTCGACATACTTGTCGATGTTGAACTGGCTGTTGGGCGCGAGCGACACCAGCCCGCCGTCGGAAAAGCGGATCTGCGTCTGGCTCGCACGCCCCGTGATGATGTTGTCGCCCGAGTTGATCTGCGCGCCACGGTTGAGCGGCATCGTCGTCGCGCCGCGGCGCACGTTGACATCGCCGACGGCGAACTGGGCGATGCCGGTTGCGGCCTGGGCATGCAAGGGATAGATGGCCGCCAGCGCCATCAGCAGGGCGGCATTCTTGAGCTTGAAGGGGTTGTTCATGGGGAGCCTATGTGGGAGGGTCGACGAACGATCAGAATTCCTTGCGCGCCGTCACCGAGATCAGGGTGCGGTCGTAGTCGGAAATCACGATGGTGGAGTTGTTGCGGATATGGCTGATCTGGGGCGTGACGCGCCAGCTCTTGGCCGGTACCCAGTTCAGCCCCAGCGCGAGTGTGGTCTGGTTGTCACTGCGCTTGACCAGGAAGATGGGATCCTGGCCGCCGTAGCTGCGGTGCTCGTAGTTCAATGCGGCGAAGCCGGACACATCGTTGCGGATGCTCTTTTGCACACCGACGCGCAGCCCGGTCAGTGAATGCCCGAGGTGTGCTACACCGTTGGCCGACTCATCTTCGGTACCGGCATACAAACCGCCCCAGGCAAGCCAGTCGCCCTGCAGGCGCTGTGCGTAGGATCCGCCGACGACGGCGCGATGGGAGTCGCGCAGCGTCTGCGACGGGTAGTGCAGCCGCGAGTACTGCAGGTAGGCGCCGACCTCTCGCCGGTCGTCCATGCGAAAGGCCCATTCGCCAACCAGCCCGCGCTGGGTGCGGTTCGTGGTGCCATTCAGGTTGTAGTCCTCGTAGACCGCGGCGGCCGTGAATTCGTGGCGATCGACACGGTAGGACGCGCCACCGAGCAGATTGACCTGGTCGTTGTTGAATACCGATTCGTTGCGGTTGACCCGCTTGTTGACGCTGGCATTGCCCACCAGGGACCAGCGCGAATCGAGCACATGGCGTCCCGAGACGCCGGCAGCCAGGTTGGCAAATGTGGCGTCGCGTTTGACCGAATTGGCTCCCAGCACCACCCCGCCGATGTTGGGCACGGCGACATTTGGATTGCCGGGGCCGCTGGAGGCGTTGCTGTCGTGGCCGATGCCCAGTTCCACATAGGCCCTGGCGGAAGAGCGCATCTGCGCTTCGGCCACGTCGATGGCCCGCAGGAACTGGTCGATGGTCAGCGCAGCTCCGGCCGGCGCGCCCTGGGCCTTGGCCTGCTCGAGCAGGGTGCGGGCCGACTTGCTGTCGCCCACGGCGAACATCGCGCGGCCGAGTTCGGCACGGGCCCGGGTATTGCCGGGTTGCACGATGGTGACCCGCTCCAGCGCCATCACCGCGCGGGCGTGTTCACCGCTCTGGTTGGCGGCGATGCCGAACACGGTATCGAAATCCGGGTCGCCTGCCCGCTTGACCTCATGTGGCTCGAGCATCTCGTAAGCCTGGCGCGACTGGCCGGTTTCGGTCATTGCCAGCGCCTTGCGTACCAGATCGTCCATCTCCGCGAGGGCCGAGGCGTGGGCAACGAGCGCCAAACAGACGGCAGCGCAAAGGCGTTTCATGGGAGTATGCATTGTCATGGCCCTGGTTCCGCTGGAGGTGGTATCCATCTCTTATACCATCCTGAAACTCGCTCAGGCAACAGTGCGCGGGCATTGCGTTGCCTGTCCGAGACACCTGAAAAATGCGGTTGACCACCGCATGAAGCGCCTGCCTCATGCGCCGCGCCATGTAACCGGGGCACGTGCCATGCATTGTGCCGTGACGATGGTTTGCAAAGTGGCTTGCGCATCGGTGGCACAATCGTCGGGTCAACAGGCCCTTCCCAAGCCACAGTCGCATCCGCCATCCGGTTCAGCCGTGCCGCGGAAGGTTAGTCAACCAATGACACCGACAAATGTTTCCCCAAGGGAAACGGAGTGAAGCGAATCATGAGTCAAAACCCGCCCGGCGCGTCAACCCCTCCTTCCGTCTACCACGCCTACCAGTCCAACACCTACCTGTTTGGCGGCAATGCGCCATACGTCGAGGAGATGTACGAGAACTACCTGGCCAATCCCGGTAGCGTGGCCGATGCGTGGCGGGAATACTTCGACAACTTGCAGCATCTGCCGGCGGTCGACGGCAGCAACGCCAAGGATGTCGCGCACCAACCGGTCATCAACGCGTTCGCCGAGCGGGCCAAGATGGGCGGCACCCGTGTGGTGTACGGCAGCAACGACCAGGAGATGGGGCGCAAGCGGGTCGCGGTCCAGCAGCTGATTGCCGCCTACCGCAACGTCGGTGCGCGCTGGGCCGATCTCGATCCGCTCAAGCGGCGCGAGCGCGACAACATCCCGGAGCTGGAACTGTCTTTCTATGAGTTCTCCGATGCCGACCAGGAGGTCGTGTTCAACATCAGCAATACGTTCTTCGGCAAAGAGACGATGAGCCTGCGCGACCTGCGCAATGCCTTGTTCGAGACCTACTGCGGCAGCATCGGCGCCGAATACATGTTCCTGACCGACCAGGCGCAGAAACGCTGGTGGCAGCAGAAACTCGAGGCCACCCGCGCCAAGCCCAATTTCGACGCAGCCAAGAAGCGCCACATCCTGGACCGACTCACGGCAGCCGAAGGCCTGGAGCGATTCCTGCACACCAAGTACGTCGGGCAGAAGCGGTTTTCGCTCGAAGGTGGCGAAAGCTTCATCAACGCCATGGACGAACTGATCCAGCGTGGCGGCATGGTGGGTATCCAGGAAATCGTCATCGGCATGGCGCATCGGGGCCGACTGAATGTGCTGGTGAATTCGCTCGGCAAATTGCCCGCTATGTTGTTCGCCGAATTCGACCACACCGCACCGGAAGACCTTACCAGCGGTGACGTCAAGTATCACCAGGGATTCAGCTCGGACGTGTCCACGCCAGGCGGCCCGGTGCACCTGACGCTGGCCTTCAATCCATCACACCTGGAGATCGTCAACCCGGTGGTCGAGGGTTCGGTGCGGGCCCGCATGGACCGTCGCCACGATCCGCTGGGCAAGCAGGTGCTGCCGGTGCTGGTGCACGGCGACGCGGCGTTCGCCGGCCAGGGCGTGGTCATGGAGACGCTGGCGCTGGCGCAGACCCGCGGTTACTCGACCGGTGGCACGGTTCACATCGTCATCAACAACCAGATCGGCTTCACTACCAGCGATCCGCGCGACAGCCGTTCGACGCTCTATTGCTCGGACGTGGTCAAGATGATCGATGCGCCGGTGCTGCACGTCAATGGCGACGACCCGGAGGCGGTGGTGCTCGCAACCCAGATGGCGCTGGATTTCCGGATGGAGTTCCGCAAGGATGTCGTGGTCGACATCATCTGCTTTCGCAAGCTTGGCCATAACGAACAGGACACGCCGGCGCTGACCCAGCCGCTGATGTACCGCAAGATCGCACAACACCCTGGCACCCGCCGGCTGTATGCGGACAAGCTGGCGGCCCAGGGTTTCGATGCCAATCTCGGCGACGAGATGGTCAAGGCGACCCGTGCCGCGCTGGAGGCAGGCAAGAACACCTTCGATCCGGTGCTGACGAACTTCAAGAGCAAATACGCGGTCGACTGGATGCCGTACTTGAACAAGAAGTGGACCGACGCCGGCGACACGGCCATTCCGCTGACTGAATGGAGCCGGCTGGCCGAGCGGATCACGACGATTCCGGACTCGATCGCGCCGCACCAGTTGCTGAAGAAGGTGTATGCAGACCGAGCGGCGATGGGCCGCGGCGATTTGCCGGTGGACTGGGGCATGGGTGAACACATGGCGTTCGCCTCGCTGGTGGCCAGTGGCTACCCCGTGCGCCTGAGCGGCGAGGATTGCGGTCGCGGCACATTCACCCATCGCCACGCGGTGATCCACGACCAGAACCGCGAGAAATACGACGAGGGCACCTACACGCCGCTGCAAAATGTGGCCGAGGGACAGGCGCCGTTCGTCGTGATCGACTCCATCCTGTCCGAGGAGGCGGTGCTGGCATTCGAATACGGGTATGCGTCGAACGACCCCAACACGCTGGTGGTGTGGGAGGCGCAGTTCGGCGACTTCGCCAACGGTGCGCAGGTGGTGATCGACCAGTTCATCGCCTCGGGCGAGGTCAAGTGGGGTCGGGTCAACGGTATCACGCTGATGTTGCCGCACGGGTACGAAGGACAAGGGCCAGAGCACAGCTCTGCACGCCTGGAGCGCTTCATGCAACTTAGCGCCGACACCAACATGCAGGTGGTCCAGCCCACGACGGCGAGCCAGATCTTCCATGTGTTGCGCCGCCAGATGGTTCGCAATCTGCGCAAGCCGCTGATCATCATGACGCCCAAGTCGTTGCTGCGTGCCAAGGACGCGGCGTCCCCGCTGTCGGAGTTCACCGAAGGCGGCTTTCAAACGGTGATTCCGGACGAGGGCGACCTCCAGCCCGACAAGGTCAAGCGTGTGATCGCCTGCAGCGGCAAGGTCTATTACGACCTGGTGCGCAAGCGCGAGGATCGTGGCGCCCAGGACGCCGCCATCATCCGCGTTGAACAGCTGTACCCGTTTCCGCACAAGGTGTTTTCGAACGAACTGCGCAAGTACCCCAACGCGACCGAGATCGTATGGTGCCAGGACGAGCCGCAGAACCAGGGCGCCTGGTTCTTCGTGCAGCACTACATCCACGAAAACATGCAGGAAGGTCAGCGCCTCGGTTACTCGGGACGTGCGTCGTCGGCTTCGCCGGCGGTGGGTTATTCAGCGCTGCACCAGAAGCAGCAAAAGGCGCTGGTCGACGGTGCATTTGCCAAGCTCAAGGGTTTTGTGCTCACGAAATGACGACTCAGCAGCTGTTCCGAACATTTACCGTACGTAGTTGAAAGAGATATATGGCCATCGTAGAAGTCAAGGTACCCCAGTTGTCGGAGTCGGTCGCCGAAGCGACGCTGATGCAGTGGAAAAAGAAAGTCGGGGAGACCGTCGCCGCCGATGAAATCCTGATCGAGATCGAGACCGACAAGGTCGTGCTGGAGGTGCCTGCGCCGTCTTCTGGCGTGTTGTCCGAACTGCTGGCCGACGATGGCGCCACCGTTGCCGCCGAGCAGGTGATCGCGCGTATCGACACCAGTGGTGGTGCGGTTGCCGGTACCCAGAAGGCTGCGGCCGACAAGCCTGCCGCCGCGGCCCCGGCCGGGGCTGCTGCTCCCGCCGCTGTCACCGCGCCGGCCCAGGCTTCCAGCGGCCAGGGCCGTATCGCGATGCCCGCTGCCGAGAAGATGATGGCCGACAACAAGGTGGACGCCGCGAATGTCACCGGTACCGGCAAGGACGGGCGCATCACCAAGGGCGATGTGGTCTCGGCGATGGCCAAACCCGCGCCTGCCGCGGCGCCGCTGACGCAGGTTGTGCCGCGTGCGGCGACCTTGCTGCCCCAGGTGTCGGCGGCCCAGCCTGACCTGGGCGAGCGACCGGAGCAACGCGTGCCGATGAGCCGCCTGCGTGCCCGGGTGGCGGAGCGCTTGTTGCAATCGCAGTCCTCGGCGGCCATCCTGACCACGTTCAATGAGGTCAACATGGCGCCGGTGATGGAGATGCGCAAACGATTCCAGGAGAAATTCGAGAAGGAGCACAGTGTCAAGATCGGCTTCATGAGTTTCTTCGTGAAGGCCGCGGTCCACGCGCTCAAGAAGTTCCCGGTGCTCAATGCCTCGGTCGATGGCAACGACATCGTTTACCACGGTTATTTCGACATCGGCATCGCCGTCGGTTCCCCGCGCGGCCTGGTCGTGCCGATCTTGCGCAACGCCGACCAGATGAGTTTTGCCGAGATCGAGAAAAAGATCGCCGAATACGGTGCCAAGGCGCGCGACGGCAAACTGGGTATCGAGGAGATGACCGGCGGCACATTCTCGATCTCCAACGGCGGCGTGTTCGGCTCGATGTTGTCGACACCGATCATCAACCCGCCGCAGTCGGCGATCCTGGGCGTGCACGCAACCAAGGAGCGTGCCGTGGTGGAGAACGGCAGCGTGGTCGTGCGACCGATCAACTACCTGGCCATGAGTTATGACCACCGCATCATCGACGGACGGGAAGCGGTGCTCGGCCTGGTGACCATGAAGGAAGCGCTGGAAGATCCCGCGCGCCTGTTGTTCGACATCTGAGGCCGGCCATGTCCCAAGAATTTGACGTAGTGGTGATTGGTGCCGGCCCTGGCGGTTACATCGCGGCGATTCGTGCGGCGCAACTGGGCATGAAGGTCGCCTGCATTGACGAGTGGAAGAACGCCGACGGGGGACCCGCGCCCGGCGGCACCTGCACCAACGTCGGTTGCATTCCGTCCAAGGCGCTGCTGCAGTCGTCCGAGAACTACGAACATGCCAGGCTGCACTTCGCCGACCACGGCATCGCGGTCAAGGGCCTGTCGCTCGACCTTGGCAAGATGATCGGGCGCAAGGATACCGTCGTGAAGCAGAACAACGATGGCATCCTGTATTTGTTCAAGAAGAACAAGGTCGGTTTCTTTCACGGCCGCGGCGCGTTTGCCGGGGCCAAGGATGGCCTCTACCAGATCGCCGTCGACGGTGCGAAGAAGGAGCAACTCACGGCGCGTCATGTCGTGGTGGCCACGGGCTCGACGGCCCGTGCCTTGCCGGGTGCCGAATTCGACGAGGATCGCATCCTGTCCAATGACGGTGCCCTGCGCATCGTGGATGTGCCGCGCAAGCTGGCCCTGATCGGCTCGGGCGTGATCGGTCTGGAGATGGGGTCGGTGTGGCGCCGGCTGGGTTCGGAGGTGACGATCCTGGAGGGTTTGCCGACCTTCCTGGGCGCGGTCGATCAGCAGATTGCCAAGGAAGCGCACAAGGCGTTCGTCAAGCAGGGCCTGAAGATCGAGCTGGGCGTCAAGGTCGGTGCGGTCAAGGCCGGCAAGAAGGGCGTCACCGTGGCCTACACCGATGCCAAGGGCGTCGAGCACAGCCTGGCGGTGGACCGCCTGATCGTGTCGATCGGCCGTGTTCCCAACACGACCGGCCTCAACGCCAAGGCAGTGGACCTGGCGCTGGATGAACGCGGTGCGATCGCGGTCGATGCCGACTGCAAGACCAACCTGCCCAATGTCTGGGCCGTGGGCGACGTGGTGCGTGGGCCGATGCTCGCGCACAAGGCAGAGGAAGAGGGCGTGGCGGTCGCCGAGCGTATCGCGGGCCAGCACGGTCATGTCGACTTCAACATCATTCCCTGGGTGATCTACACCAGCCCCGAGATCGCCTGGGTGGGCAAGACCGAGCAACAACTCAAGGAAGCCGGCACGGCCTACCGCAGTGGCACCTTCCCGTTCCTGGCCAATGGCCGGGCACGCGCACTCGGCGACACCACCGGCATGGTCAAGATGCTGGCGGACGCCAAGACCGATGAAATTCTCGGTGTCCACATCGTCGGTCCGATGGCCAGTGAGCTGATCGCCGAATGTGTGGTGGCAATGGCGTTCCGTGCCAGCAGCGAGGACATCGCGCGGATCTGCCATGCACATCCGTCGCTCAGCGAGTCCACCAAGGAAGCGGCACTGGCGCTCGACAAGCGCGCCTTGAACTTCTGAGCGCCGCGGTGGTTGTGTGCTGCAACGGCTCAAGGCTGCGTCCGTGACGCACGTGCGCGCGGCGTATGAGCGCGAGCTGACACTGCGGGGTTACCGGAGCGACCCGGGGCAACTCGCCGTCATCGAGGAGCTCGAGCGCTGCGCCCGAGACTGGGCTGTGTACCTTTCCAGGCGATCGAGCCGGCTCAAGAAGCTGATCCACCGCCCGGAGATCCCGCGCGGGGTCTACATGTACGGCGGTGTCGGCCGCGGCAAGAGCTTCCTGATGGATTGCTTCTACAACGCGGTCGGTGTCAAACGCAAGACACGGCTGCACTTTCACGAATTCATGCGGGAGGTGCATCGACAACTGGCGCTGTTGCAGGGCACTGTCAATCCGCTGGAAGAGTTGGCGCGGCAGATGGCACGCAAATACCGGTTGATCTGCTTCGACGAGTTCCATGTCGCAGATATCACGGACGCGATGATCCTGCACCGGTTGCTCGACGCCTTGTTTGCGCAGGGAGTCGGATTCGTGACCACGTCGAACTTCCGTCCCGACGACCTGTATCCCAACGGGCTGCACCGTGCGCGTATCCTGCCGGCAATCGCCTTGCTCAACGAACAGCTGTCCGTGGTGCCGATCGGAGACGGCACTGACTACCGGTTGCGTGCGCTTGAGGACGTCGTTTTCTACCATGTGCCCAACGGGCCACAGGCCGACATCGCGATGACGCAGGCGTTCGAACGGATTGCCGAGACCCGCGACGAGGATCAGGTGCTTCACATAGAGGCCCGACAGATCGCCGCGCGCAGGCGTGCCGGCGGCGTGGTGTGGTTCGATTTCAAGGTGTTGTGCGGCGGCCCGCGCTCGCAGAACGACTACCTGGAGATCGCGACCCAGTTTCACACCGTGCTCTTGAGCGACGTGCCGCAAATGCCCCAGCGCATGGCGTCGGAGGCGCGTCGTTTCACCTGGCTGGTGGACGTCTTGTATGACCGGCGAGTGAAACTGATCCTGTCTGCCGCGGTGCAGCCGCAGCTGCTCTACACCGAAGGTCCGCTGGCGCACGAATTCGTGCGCACCGTGTCGCGGCTGCGCGAGATGCAGACCCAGGCGTTCATGGCGCAGGAACGCCGGATGGTCGATACTGCGTTGACATGAAGCTGTCCGCCATTCCTGCGACCATGTGCCTGTTGGCGCTGGTGCTGGCGTTGCCGCTGGCGGCCCAGACCGATGCCGAGCGTGCGATGGAGTTGCGCGAGGAACAGCAACGCGAGTGGATCGAGCAAACCCTGGAGTTGCGCGAGGCACGGCAACGCGAATGGATCGAGCAAACCCGTGGCAGTTACCAGGAGCAGTTCCGGGCGCAGGAAAGGGCCTGTTACCAGCGTTTCGCCGTCAACGACTGCCTGCTGAAGAGCCGCGGCACCGAACGCGAAGTCATGGCGGACCTGCGGCGCCAGGACATATTGATCAACGATGCGCAGCGCAAGCGGCGCGCCGCGCGCCAGTTGCTGCAGGCGGACAAGCGGCTCGACGGCACGGCCCAGCCCTGAGCGCCTCATGAGGAAACGCCGGGCCGCCCCAAGTTTCCTCGCATCCTCCCAAGTTTCCTCGCACCCCCTCGGGGGGCCTGGCGAAGCCCGGGCAGGGGGCGCTCCCAGTACCTTAGCTGTCCAGCGGTTCGAGCTTGACGACCACCATCGACAGGTTGTCGCCACTGCCTTGAGCGCGCTCACGGGCCTTTTCGACCAGAAATTCGGCGGCTTCGCGCGCCGACAGCCGGTTCAGCACGTCGGCCATCTCTTCGTCCTTGAAATAGTGCCAGACGCCGTCGCTGCAGGCGACCAGGCAATCGCCGGTGCGTAGTCGAGGGATGAAGTGGATGTCTACCGGCGGCTCGGTTTCCGTGCCCAGGCATCCCATAAGGATGTTGGATTGCGGATGGACGTTGGCCTGCTCCTCGGTGATCTCGCCTCGCTTGACCAGCATCTGCACATAGGAATGGTCCATCGTGCGCCGGATCAACTTGCCGCCGTGGAAATGGTAGATGCGGGAATCGCCCGAATGCGCCCAGTGGCAGTCTCCGCCGGCGTTGATGACGAAGGTCGCCACCGTGCTGTGCGGCTCCTCCTCGGCCGATATCGCAGTCAGCTTGATGACCACATGGGCCTCGCGGGCGACCTGCATCAGCATCGCAGCCGCGTCGTCGGTGCTGGGTGCATACCGCTCGAACAACTGGCGCGCGGTCATGATGACCTGGTCGGATGCCTTGCGCCCTCCACTGCGCCCGCCCATGCCATCGGCCACGATGCCGAGCACACAGCCATTGGCACGCGGGTGGCTGAGCAGGTCGACCCGGTCTTGCTGGTAATCGCGGTCACCCTTGTGGATGCCGGTGGCTGCGGTCAGTCGGTAACCATTGATCATTTTGCGCCGTTCAACAGCAACGATGGACAAAAAAGCGGGACAATCGTGGCAGCCTTTCGGCACGCCGACCTGCCTCTGCCCAGGGCCAGATGCCGCGCCTGATTCTAGACCCAAGCCGTGCAAGCCAATCTGCATTCACCCGACCGCCGCTTGATCGAGCTGACGATGGAACACGCCAATCTGGACGCGCTGATCGACCGCGCCTCGCATCTGGCACCGATCGACGAGTTGGCGTTGCGCCGGCTCAAGAAGCGCCGGCTGGCGCTGCGCGACGAAATGCAGCGCATACGCCACCATTTGCTGCCCGACAGTTCAGCCTGATCCATGGAATTGCTCGAACAGGTGGAGCAGGCATTTGCGCCCGAAGGCGTGTTGTCGCGTACGGTGCAAGCATTCCATCCGCGCGAGGGCCAGATCGCCATGGCCCGAGCCATCGCGCGGACCATCGATGGCGGCGGTGTACTGGTCGTCGAGGCTGGCACCGGCGTCGGCAAGACCTTCTCTTACCTGGTACCAGCCCTGCTCAGTGGCACCCGGGTGTTGTTATCCACCGCGACCAAAACCTTGCAGGACCAGTTGTTCGGCCGTGATCTGCCGCAACTGGTCCGGGCGCTGGGCTTGCCGATACGCACTGCCTTGCTCAAGGGACGCTCGAGTTACCTGTGCCTGCACCGGCTCGAACAGGCACGACAGGATCCGGCATTGTCCGATCGCACACCTGTCTCTTATACACATCTCCGAGCCCACGAGACTAAGGCGAATCTCGTATGCCGTCTTCTGCTTGAAA
>ENA-ORBV01005078-ORBV01005078.1-microbial-mat-metagenome-genome-assembly--contig:-NODE-5078-length-24546-cov-6.405125_pt1 | contig 24546 bp, 19 predicted proteins | sample MGYA00237777_ERZ505514 | MGnify/ENA primary metagenome ERZ505514 (study PRJEB26160, sample SAMN06269048) | microbial mat metagenome | isolation source: Oligotrophic lake microbial mat | place... | reverse complement strand
TTCAAGCAGAAGACGGCATACGAGATTCGCCTTAGTCTCGTGGGCTCGGAGATGTGTATAAGAGACAGATACAATGAAGAGATGGATATAGAGTGATAATTGTGTCTAATAACGATCATTTAAATAAACAGCAAGTGTATGGTTGTTTGGAAAAAACTCTTCAAAACTTTTCCGATCTAAGAGGAGTACGATGCAGCCGTCCCCGGGCGCCATGTTGTAGAAAGCACATACAGGATGCGCTTGCTTGCTTGCTTGTTTGCTGTACATCGACGTTTGTGTTGCCTTACTCGGTAAACATTTGAAAGTACAAGGCTCGTCTGGTCTCTGTCGTGTTCATGTTGACCACGGCATCGAAATATCGTTGACTGTCCGTTTCATTGCCATTAGGAATAGCATCGAGGTCGATGTTCCTGGCTCCCACTGGAATAACAATAGCACTGGCATGAGCGGCGGACTTGACCGCGTCGCGTTGTTTCTTCTTGTTGGGACAATCCTTCGCCTCGATAGGGCCAATGGCAAAGTAGTCTACGACAACATTGTCATTGGAAGCCAAGCGTGCGGCAAACTCGTGTCCATAATAAGTTCGTTCGTATTTGGTTTCGGCATCCCATGCATCCGTGTCATAGGCCGTGACAAGCTGATTGGCTCCCAAATGAAGCTTGAAGCGTTCATTGTATTGGGGTTTCTTGTTGGGATTGTTGTCTCGTTTTTGGACGTAATACAGATTGATGCCGCACTGATGGGTTCCGTCACTGGACTGGACCGTGTTGTGAAATCCCACATCAATGTCCACACTTACACGAAAGGGTTCCACTTTGACAGGCTTCCATTGTTGGAATTTGCGGAATTTGCGGTAGGGCCAAGCTTGACCGATGTTTTGCAAATCATCTTCCTTCTCGTTGGGACACGAAATTTCTTGATTGTACCGATTCTCAATGGGAATCAGTCCTGCACGATGTTGCAAGAGCAAGTCGCCCGTTTTGATGTCCCGAACATGAAAGACACCCCCCTCATTGACACCAAATACTTTGGTCTGACCAGGCTGCAATACGCTTTCGGGATCGGAACTGGCAGGAGCAATATTGACATTGGCAGCCGATACTTCTTGGCCAGCATTGTTGCGATCCACAAAGGCGACACTGACAGGCTCACTGGCACTGTTCTTGAGAATAAAACGCGTACGTGCTCCATACTGAACATGCCTTTCATACAAATCTTGTGTTGATTCTCCCACGGGACACTCGACCGTCTTTTGCGTTTGGGTTTGGGACAGTAGGAAATCGGGACGTGGATCGTAAAGTTTCGCATACAGATGCTGGTCAGCGACGTTTGTATTTGATGGACATTGTGGTTGTTGATGGACATCATCTTCCAACAGAGTATGCGTCGCGACAGAGGCATTGGCGACGCTTGGAAATGCGACGAGCAATCCCATCACGGACAAAGAAACGGTAGTGAACTTCATGTTTGCTGATTGGCCTGCAAAAAAAGAGAAGAAAAAAAAGGTACTACGAGATGAAGATGAGTTGATCTTTTTGATCAAAAAAGTGAATACTGTTGTTGTTCAGTTGAGTAATACTCTGCCTCGCCCAAGCAAAGGAAATCCCAAAATGTTGATGGGAAGCTAGCTAGCTTGGCGATCAGCAAAAGAAAAAGGTAAACGAAATTCGAAAAACACGACAATCGCTGAAAAAATGAAAGGTGTCAAGGTTCTTTTACTATGGACTTTTGTGTACTACTAGTAGCAGTGTACCAGCAGTGTACCAGCAATGATTCAGTGAATGCCCACGTATTGGTTTTTTTGGCGTGACTGACTCTATTGAGATAATGTGCGACCTTCCTTAAAAAGAGAGATTGAGAAAGTGCGAGTCCTTTCTTTAAGGATGTAACCCACAACCTGGTACAGTGTGAGTCCAAGTCGAAAATTGACCAATTCTTCGTTGGCTCGTCCGACTCAGGGACGTTAGAATGTCTAATTTACTTAGGAACAAACCGTTATAAAAAGTCCGGCGAGTCTCAGAAATTCTTTTGTCGACAATAGCCGAATTTTCTTCTAATAGGAATGACACAAATCCCAATCTGCATCCAACAACATGCATGCAACAATGACAAGTGTTTCACCAAAACGCTGGAAAGCAACACCTGCGAATGAGGGGAAGAAACTTTCTATGTCAGACTCAGGCTGGAACTTACCTGGCATTGGCGATGAGCCTAGCACTCGGACCCGCGGCAACAGAGCGTTATTGGAACGTCCGCCAACGCCTGAAGAAATACTGGCACCAACAGCAGCAGCAGCAACTGCAAGAAGGGAAGAAGAATGTGATGGAAGCACCATCAGCAGTTTGACTGAAACTGTGACTGGTACCGGTGTTCCCTTCATCCTAACACCCTACAGAAGGGTGACAGTGGAGGTCAATCCATTGCGAGCGCTTGTGGATCGGCATCTTCAAAAATGCCCTGAGTGTGAAGGTCGACTAGAAGTTTCTTTTCCAACTGAAGGCATTGCTAGTGGCACTCGAATTGCCTGCACAAATGAAGTTGGTGGGTGTACATATGTTGCTGCAGCGCCACCAGCACAGGCAAAAGTACCCATGGGTAATGGCAGAATCAACACAGGCCGCAACACGGATTATGCCCTGAACATATGCTTCGTGTTGTCATTCATTCAATCTGGTGATGGAGGGACAGAAGCCGCTCGTGTCCTTGGATTGTGTGGCTTGCCAAACTCAACAACAATGCAGTCACGGACTTTTGGTACAATTGAGTCAACAACATGTCCCGTGATTGAAAACATCACAGAAAATATTCTTATCAGGAACCTGAAGGCAGAAGTGTCATTGGTTTTTGGCAACGACATCAACAGTGACGGAGATAAGCTGTATGACCTGTGGCTAGAAAAGAAATTGCCAAGCGAGCAATGGCCCATAATCAGTTGTGGCGGTGACATGGGATGGAGCCAAAAAGGGTCTGGACGCACGTTCAACAGCAATTCCGGACATGCACTCCTCATTGCCAATTTGACAAGGAAACCTGTGGCCAAACATGTTTGTTGCAAGGCTTGCAAGAAATGTAAGACGTGGTATCGACATCACGAAGCAGACGAGGCAGTGCCAGAGCATGAATGTGTCAGCAATTTTGATGGGACGTCTGGCTCCATGGAGCCAGAAGCAATGTTGGAAATGTACAAGAATTTGTACGAGAAGCACCAAACAATTGTTGGTGCTATCGTAACAGATGATGATTCGTCTATTAAGGCAAAACTAAAGTGGAGCAATGAAGACCACAAGAAAAACAACAATGTGACCGAAGTTCCTAAGATAACAAACAGAGCTGGTAATGTCGTGCCAAGGCCTGACAAGGGATCAATCCCCGCTCACATGCCAGAGCCTCAGTTTCTTGCTGACCCCAATCATAGACGGAAGACGTTGGCGAATGAGTTGTATGCTTTGGAAAAGCTTGGTAAACAACCCGACAAGAAGGATCCTAAAAAGAAATGGAATTTAACCATGACGAAGATGGACGTTCTTAGGCTGTCAAAAAACTTCGCGTTCATGTCAAAGACATTGAAAAACAAGACGTCTGATCAAGAAATGTTGGATTCTTCTAAGGCTGTCATTGAACACCACTTTGACAATCATGAATATTGTGGTGAGTGGTGTAGACGTCAAAGCCAAACAGACGAGGAGAAGAAGAAACATTATTACAGAAGCAAAGAGAAGGATGCCGAGCTGTACGAGAAGTTACAGAAACTCGTAGCCCGATTCATCACCATCGAGGCATTGAAGGAGCTGGCTCACTCTCTGGACACGAATGCTAATGAAGCCTTCAACCAAATCATTTCTTGGATGGCACCTAAAAACAAAGTCTACTCTATGTCTATTTCATTGAAGATACGAATTGGAATGGCAATCGGCATCAACACCTTGGGTCTTGTTGGACACTACAAAGAAACATTTGATCAACTGGGCATGTTTATGACTTCTGACGTCTATCATTATCTGCAAGTTAAAGACTCCAATCGATCTAAGCGGATCAACAAAGCAAAGACTTCAGCGGCAAAAAGACGTCGGCAGAGAGGTAAGTTTGAAAAGTTAAAGCAACACACGGAGGATGCCAAACGAGCAAGATGCCAACGAGATGGGTCTGTTTATGAGTCTGGCATTGGAATGAATGGTGGCTATCAAGATGATGATGCTACTGCCGACAACAGACCCAAAAAGAGAAGCCGTGGAGTAAGAAAGTGTGGCCTCTGTCGACAAGCAGGTCATGACAGGAGACACTGCCCACAGACCAATGTTCTTCCAACACCAACACCAACCACTGAGGACGCAGCTAATAAAGAAGCTGACGCGGATGAAATGGATGCTTATGACTCTAGGCCTTTAGCTGACTCAGAAGAAGAAGGTTTCTTTTCAGCCGAAGAGTTTGATGGCAGTGACAGCAGCATGTTTGGCTTATGATAGTGCGATAGTGATAGCATTTGTTATGATGGATAACATTTGAATTTGATTTGCACCGTTGTCTTTGATATATTAGGATTTGAAACATTCCCGTAGAAAAAACAATTTTGCTGGCCTCACATTTTCAACCATCAAACGGCATGCCCGACTTTTTTATGTAAAACTTCTACCAGAGCCAAATGCATGCCTGCGCGATTTGAAAAAGTAAATTCTAGTGGCCGTTGGAAAATATCCAACAAACATCATCACAAACGGTCACATCCTGCACCAGGATCGGCATCCACAATCCAAGTTAGTTAGGTCTGTCTAACCTAATTAGACATACATTGATGTTGATAAACCTATCACTGACACAAGCCGCGCAGCTGTAAGTGGATACTACCTTTGTCTAACAAGGTTAACCGGCCTGGCATATCAGTCATCCATATCGGCCGAAAAACTCCAATTCAAAGAGTGACACACTATAACACACTCTGCTAGCGCACAACCTAAACCCCGGCATTACATTGTGCTTGCCTACTTAGTTCATAACATAGCTCCGGCATCTAATTAGTAACTTCGGATACCTAACCAACTCTAGAGAGTGCTTCTTATGTCATCGATTAGATAGTTTTTCATGATGATATTACACGGAGTATTGGTGTAGTTGGTAAAAAGGTCGCACGTTGTACCAAGTTGTGGATTACATCCTTAAACAGTAGAGAAGCCCATAGGCAATCAATCGTGATGGAAATCTTTTGGGTTGAAGGGCCGGGAAAAGATGAAGGCCTCGATCATTCATGAACAGGAGAACAGCAATGAATGAATGCTTCCAATGGGATTGCTGTCACAATACGACTTAGCTTCATCAGAGCCGCCCTTATTGCCTCTCATAACTTGACTTTGTCCTCGTTTATTTCCTTTCATAGAAGGAGCTAAAGCAGCTATCTTGTTGTATAATCTTATTACTCAGCGTCAAACGAAGCACTCAAGCACATCCAACCAACAGACAGAATGGCATCTACCAACAACAGCCCTCCAGATTCCAAAAACAGCGGTACAACTACTCCAAGTACTAGCAGTAGTGGTGGTATTGGAATTCCTCCCATTGTCATTTTTTCCGTTTGCTTGGCGGCATCCGCTGGCTTTACCATGTATACCAAACGCGCCGGCACCATGTTGCGAACCATGGAACAAGTAACAGAGCGACAAAAGCTGCGCAATCCACCTCGCATTGGCCCCCATACCAAAGACGAATGGGAAAAAATACGACCTCGTTGGAGTGATGATGATACAATCTAAATAACGAAAGTTAAGGACAGGTGGATGAGTAGTAGGATGTTCGGTTGGGCGAGAGGAGGACAGATACAGCAGATCTTGCAGAATCCACAACTACAATGGGTGACACAAATAACCCAACGGATGCAATTCTATGATTCGTGAAACATGGAATAGGATTCTTGCATTGTTCCAATCGCCACGCGATCCCCGTTCGAAAGAAAATCCGTCCATTACCCCATCCCAAAAATGGTATTTTGGAGGACGAACGTTATCCTTCGTTACAAAAATATTGAAAAATTAAGGCAGAAAAAGAACAGTGTCAAGATAAACGTATTTAGCTTGTAGATTTATCTTTTTTTTTTGGCAATTGCTTTTGGTAGCTTTGGCTTGCTGATTCCACTAACTTGAATATTGTGTGTTCTTCACTTTTTGTTTTGTCAATTCATTCATTCCTTAAAAGTTGGTCAACACGCGTCCTTCAAAAACACCTGCCTTCAACAAAATATCCTTGACGGATTCGGCCATGCCTTTCATCCCACACAAAAGTGCGCCAGAATTGCGTGGAATTGGGACACCATCCTCTTCGAGGGCGGCTTGGACGTATCCCGTCCTTCCTTCCCAATCGGCGGGTGGTTGACTCAAAACGGGCACAATTTGAAAGCCTTGTTGTTCCCAAGCACCAAACTGATCGACAAAACAAAGCTCGTCGGGATTTTGAACACCATAATACAATCGCGCCGTTCTTCCTCCCGTACTCGAGCCAGCCACATTCAATTGACCCGATTCCATGGCGGCACGAATCGGTGCAATGCCCGAACCAGTCGCAAACAACAAGACATTTTGGGTGGGAAAATCATACTTGAAGCCTTCCAAATTTTCTGCCATGGGGAAACCACCTCCCAAGACTTGGGACATTTCCACGGTCGTACCCGCCGATGCCGAGGTAATCCATTCATTTCCGTCCGTCTTTTTAATGAGGAATTCAAACGAGGCATTTTCCTTGTTGGGAGGACTGGCAATGGCCAAAAAGAGGGGTTTGGTATCTTCGTTCAATCGCAATTGGACGTACTGTCCAGGAACGCTGTATTCTTGGGCGGTTTCCGGTGGAACATCGACTTTGACGGTCACACAACTTCCGGATTGGCAAGCCTTTTCATTGGCAGTAACTTTGGCCGAGGACCAAACTGGTTCGGGACCCCATCCCATAAACAAGACGGACGGCGTTCGACGAGGCATGGATGGGAGGAGGACTGGAGCATATTGTGGCTGCTGTTGTTGTTGAGAAAGAAGGGCCGTTGTCTTTGTCATGGGGGAGACAAAGGCATTACTGGTCGACACCATCATCATCAGGACGAAGGACGCCATCATACTGGAAATCGAGGATATCATGGTTGGTTGGTTGGTCTGTGATTTCTGTTTCAAACTGGGCCTGATTTTAGTTAGTGTCCGGAAGACTCGCTGGCTGGAGTGTTTTTATTTGCGGGATGGAGTTACGCCTTTGTGTCTCTCTGGAAATTCGAATGATGATGAATTGCACGAGCTGTGGATAAAATTGCTGTGTGGCTGTGCGATGTGGAAGGATATGGGATAGATGCGATGCAATGCATGGTTGAGGTGTCGTCCAATGTCGGATGAAGATACGCAACTGATGTCATTCCTACGTAGGACTGAATTTCATACGACTGACGAGCATTTGCCCGGGTGGAATAATTTCCTCAAAATTGAAAGAACCACTGCGCGACTAAGTTTTTTCTATCGCCTCTCTCAGAACCATTCAGATCGGTTTTGTTGCCTGTCGAGAAACAACGACATGCAACGAACAGTCCAAGCTATTACTATCCCAGCAGAGCATAGTCCAAGGAGCAAGTAGAATATAGAAGCTTCATATACGGAATGCACTACCATGTCCGAACGACCAAACGATCCAGCAGTCAATAAAAATAAGCGAAGCCGGGGGAAACGAGGGGGTAAAAAGACCAAGAGAGTGAAACAGAATCACAACACGTACAGCACTGGCAAAAGCAGCAACAACAACCATAAATTCACTGTCAGCAAGGTTACCGAGACACGATGGACGGCCCTGGACATGGAGTGGTTTGGTAGCAAGGAGGAAGAAAATCTCGAAACCAAAAAGAAAATTCCAGATCCCATTCAAATTCAAACTGTCCTGGAAATTACCAATAACGAAGACGACAGCGGCCTCGCTCCATTACGACATGTGTGGCATGCATTCTCTCGAAAAAATCAATCACGAGGAAATGGCCATAATTTCAACAAAGTTTTTTCTTCTACAATCATATGGAAACCCCGGCCTATACAGCTACAGGCGTGGTCCATTCTATCACCAAAAACAACCACAAACAACGACGACGACGACGACGACGGTGCTTCCATCAACATGATTGGATTGTCACCTACCGCCAGTGGAAAGACGTGTGCCTTTGGGGTTCCCATGGTTTTGGCAGCATGGCAAAGTGCTTCGTCGCAGAAGAAAAAGAAGGAACAATCTCGTCTCTTTGGCATTATCTTGGCACCGACCCGGGAATTGGCCATGCAAATTGCCAAACAGTTAGAGGTATTGATTACGTGCTTGCCAAATTTTAATTTTGACACCACCACACAAGTTCGGGCGCTGGCCGTTTGTGGGGGAGACAAACTGAGCACACAAGATCATATTGATTTGTTCACAAAGAAAAGTCCACCTGGATGTCATTGGTTAGTTTCTGGGACACCGGGACGATTTTGGGATATCATTCGTACACTGCAACAGGAGCAACAACAACAACAATCTTCTTCCTTACTGTTGGATTTCCATCATCCACGCCACGTTGTTCTCGATGAATCGGATCGATTGGCGGGAAATTCGGATTTGGCACAACAAGTCACATCCATTTTGGAGGCGTGCTTGTGTCCACAATCCACGTCTCTGGCCTTTTTTTCTGCGACGTATCCACACAAAGTTCAGGATCAATGGGAAACGTGGATGGCCATGAGCCAAAAGTCTTGTGCTTTGGTACGAGTCGATTCCGTGTCTATGGATGCTACAAATCGACCCGAAAGAAGAAAAGACGCGAAAATGGAGAGTTCCAAGGATCTCGACAGTATGGCTACGGACTGCCCGGCACCAGAACCAACAGAAAAAGCGAACGAAAACAAATCTGACAAGGACAACGGTTGCAACGACGACAGCGACAACGATAGTGACGATGAGCCAATCGACAGCCAGCCCTGTGAAAGTTCCGGCAACATGAGTGACTTTCTCTCTAAAATTCCAGCCCATCTCGTGCAGACTCTACACGTTTGCGCAGAGCACAAGAAGCCTCGAAAGCTCATCCATACGCTGGACAAGATTCGAGCAGAAGAGAAACAAAATAAGTCTCGTCGGAAACATCTTGTCATTATTTTCTTTGGGCGCATCAAGGCTCTTCAATACGCGTCCAAGCTGCTCAAAAAGCAATCCAATCATGTTTGTTTGGAATTGCACAGTCAGCTGCCTCAGAGCGTGCGGACCAACAATTTGCAGACCTTCCAGGCTGGCAAGGTCACGGTCCTGTTGGCCACAGATATAGCAGCTCGTGGAGTTCATGTGTCCAACATCAACTTTGTCATCAATTATGACTTTCCATCCAACATTGAAATGTATATTCATAGGTGTGGACGAGCAGGTAGGAACTATGAGCCCAGCAATGATAGCAACAACAACGACAACGTAATGGCACCGACCGTCTACAGTTTCTTCACTCGATCTCTGGCTCCCTTGGCTCCCGATCTTGTGGCGTTGTTGCAAGCCAGTAATGCATGGGTTGATCCCAATTTGGTGGCGCTGGCGAAAGAGTCACCGGGCGCGGTGAACCTAGAAAAGACAGACGACGGGGATGTCATGGGAATGACGGAACCATCGAAGGAAGAGGTTCAGTCTAGTAGCAGCCCATCGGCTCTAGTATCCAATGAGCTGAGAGAATTTTATCAACATCATGGCGTCAATGTGGACCGTCTGGCTGATTCCTCTTTTCCAGTATCGTTTTCATCGAGTCGATTTGTACGGTTGAATCCTCGCTTTGATAGAAACGAAACCCTTGCAAGGCTGAAGGTATGTTGAGGCTTTCTGGGAGTCTTTTGGTGCGTTGATTTGAATTATCCTAACATAAAAGTGCGCCTTGAATTCCCCAAATAACATGCTTGTCAAAATAGAAAGAACTATCGGCTGCAGACAGCAAGGGCAACCACCTCACATGGAAGGTACCACTTCCAGTGCCTTGGTTGGACGATGCCAGTTTTGGTTTTTTTGCCGTGCCAGCTGCCTTTCGACTGGCACAGTCTCCCTGTTACAACGAAGGGCGAATCTATGGAATGGATATCAGCTCTGGGGCCGCTGTGCCAGCTTTGCTCTCCGACAAACACGACAAAGTAAACAATCCGGCGTTATATGACCAGCAGCCGAATATGACAGTACCTTTCCGGGTCTTGGACTTGTGTTGCGCACCTGGTCTCAAATTGTGTGCGATTGCAGACTATTTGTCATCTCCCAGTCCCGCGCTTCAACAGCAACAGCCTGAAAATAGTGTCGTAGTTGGCGTTGATGTTTCTGAAGGCCGCATTGCCATTTGCAAACGGATCGTGCAGAAGTATCACGTTCATCCGGAGACTTCTGGAAAGACCCAAGAGCAAAGCGACAAGGTCGGAATTCGCCTGTACTGCGGTGACGGGACCACATTTGGCCAGCCCCAGGAGCATCCACCACCACAACCACGGAATCATGATCTTCAACAGCCAGGCGCCAATGGGCTGCCCAACTTGGTGTTTGATTCTGAGACGGCCATCGAGGAAAATACGGTCACCGGCAAGCGTAAGCGAATGAACAAGAGCGCCCGTGCGAGAGAACGAAAGCGGCTCAAAAGCTTGATTGCTGAAGACTTCATTCCTGGAGGTGAAAGCAACAACAATCAGTCCCAATCCGACGAATCAAAAATCAAAAGTGGCGTGTGGAAAGCAAAGCAGTTCGACCGTGTCCTCGTTGACGCGGAGTGCAGCACTGACGGATCACTCAAGCACATACAAAAACAGATGATGAGTGATGTACGAAATGACAATGCCATTGCAAGCAAGCTTGTTGATGATGCAAAATTGGCCGAACTGGTACAATTGCAAAAGGAGCTTGCCGCGAATGCGTTCCGCTTGTTGAAACCCGGCGGGTTGATGGTGTACTCCACGTGTTCGATGTCCGAAGACCAGAACGAAAACGTCGTGGCTTGGCTATTGAATGAGTTTGTGGGTAGTGCTTTCATAGTTCCTGTGGCCTTTGGAAATTTGTCGCCCTCGAAAGCAGAGCCAGGCCACCAAGACCGCATAACCGAGGGGAAGTATGGTGTGCGATTTCATCCTGGCGCGCTACCTGATAAAAGTGACGCAACAGATGGCGATGATATGTTTTACGGCGGAGGTTTTTTTCTATCTAAAATCGGAAAGATGGGGACGGGGTCCAGTGACAAGCAACCGGACCTAATGCCATTTGAAGAAGACGACGACGACGACGATTTTAAGGAGTTGTCGCCCAAAAGATTAGTTTTGAAACGTGCCGAGCACGTGAGTGATGCGTCGTCTTCCAGTGATGATGAAAGTAGTGCCTAAGCAGGCTAATAAATTTAGGCGCGTGGTAATTCCATTATCCCCTGTCTACCTGCGATACATAGCTATATACATCCTTGTCTGGTGAAGCACCCTGTACAGTACTCTTATTTCTCTAGCTAGCTAGTATATGCTTTGTAGGTCTTCTGGTCGTACAATGTAGTTGGGAGGTCCAAAAAGAGACTGCCCGATCAACTCTGGTCCCATAAGGTTCGCAAATAGAAACACGCTTGCGATTGCAAATCCAACAAAAACAACAGCAGCCAAGGGTCCTTCCTCGACAGCTTCTACGTCGAGGGGACCAGAACCAGGTACCGACTGCCAAGGCATACTGACGGCAACTTGGTCATCCCATTTATCGATGGGTTTGTCCATTGGACGCCTTCCAGATTCGAGAAAGATTCTCAAGTCCTGCGCACATCTCCGGTTTCTCAACACGCCCCTAGAAAGATCTTGTGCATATGCCAAGTTCTCAGTAAGGCGCACAACCTTTGCAAATTCGTTGTTTGATGTTGTTTTCAACTTTGTAGTTGAAAACTGAACCTCTGTATTTCCCTCAATGCATGCTAGTGGCACTTTTAACTTGCCTCTGGTAACGGCGTCAGCGATTAGTTTCAACACAGCATTCCAAGAGAATGTGCTCTCCTTTTGAGCTAAATGGTTGTATGAGACGTAGTCAATCTCTACATTCGGTTCGAACGCTTTCCCGAGACCTTCCAGCCATAGAGCAGTTGGCGGCACCCATGAAACATTCCATTTCACAAGTGCTATGCTGGGAGATACTGTAGATATCCTTCCTATTGATATTTGAACACCAAGGTCCGTCTGAAAGTCCTCGTCCCAAAGTTGAGCTGTTTTCTGTAACTTTTCTATTCCTTCTATCCTACAGTTGGTAGCTTGTTGTAAAAAGACCACATCTTCCGCAAAGTACTCGTCGGGGACGAGGAGAACAGTATTTGCAAGGGGCTGATCCGATGTTGCGTCACCGACGCGCTTGGATACTATGCCTCCTGGCGTTGTAGCAACAAATGCCTGTAGATTCACAGCGAACTCTACTAGTAGCAGAATACATAAAAGGAGCCGCCGCTGGAACCAGTACATTGTTCATACATATGGTTTCAGTTTGACAACAGCGAGCGATGATGCTGCTTCAGCTTGTCTACTGTGGGAATCTCTCTTGTTGGAAGCCAGTGATTTATCGATAATGATGATGGTCGTTCAGTCGATCAGTGACAGTGAGTGAAGCGTCACTAACCCTAACCTTGTCCAATGATGATGAAAAAATTGTCGGCAGCCGCTCCCTGACGACGTGAGACTACTCTAGGTCTTAGCTACTTGCTAGCTACAGTCGATGGTGCAGATTACGGATTGAAGAAGACGATATTTTATTTTTAATCTTTTTCTTATTTCGATTTTTCAGGTGTTATTATGATTGTGTCTAATATTTTTTTTTACATTCCATTTGCCATGACATTTTTTGATTGCTAAATTCGTTTGGCCCGCTTGTCCTTATTATTCGTAATGAACGAACGGAAGCCATGCTGTGTGCAAAAGTAGCGTTTTGAATCACGTCCACGCCGTCCCCCCTGTTTGCCAAACAAAAAAGTACTCCATCACTGCTGCTTCAAACAAAACTTTGATGAATGAGCTTCTGTTGCTTGTATGCAAAAACCATTCTTGATTGTGTAGAAATTTACGCTCTCAGGAAGGTTCGGTGGCCTTCATCCACAGAGACAGAAACGGCATCATCGTCTTCACAGTATTTTTCGAATCCTGGAATAAAGGACAGTTTGCACTTCTTGGCGTCCTTATCAAAAATATCGTCAAAGCTGACGCTTTGTACTCCGCTCAAGCAAAAGCTGAAAACGACCACCATGAAAAGAGAAAGGAAGGAAAGTCTGCAGGCCATTTTGGAAACGTTGAGTAAGTCTTTGTATTTGGAAAATTGAAGAGAAGGGATAAACTTTGTTTTATCTTGCGAGAAAAGTGAGATATATACCTGCGTTTCTCTTGTCTTAAAAAGATTATTCAATTGGGATGAACGATCCAATCGCCAAGGATCGCAAAAAGTGAGAGACAAAAATGAGAGAATGCTCGCGTTCTAACTCCTAAGTATTCATAAAAACCGCGCTGGCAGTACAACGTTCAAATTACATTGTTAAGAAAACCCGAGGGGAGCTCTTCATAAATGGTTCAACCACAAGATATGAGGGCAACTGTGCGTATTCGTGAGTCGGGATGCGTAATTAATTAACGTAAAATCAACGTTTGATTCCTTGAATTATCCCAATCTGTGTAATAGATAGCTAGCTACTAGTAGTAGCAATTACCGTGACATTTTGATGCCAGGTGTTGATGCCAATTCGATTATTAGCAAACTAGCTAGCTACTTAATTTTAGCTAGTAGCTAGTAGTATACTAGCTAGCTACTAGCCATGAGAACATCTGCATTTTGACATTGTTGCCTGATCCTATTTGGTGCTATCCGTATGGATTACAAAGGTCACCAAACGACATCTGCAGTGAGAATGTCTCCCTCAAAGAATTGTTGGTCTCCATCTACAGTGGTACAAAAGAAATCCACAAAGGAGAACTGGATTATGACGACGCTGGCTCCAGCTATTGCCGCTGCGCCACCCACGACGTTGTCGCTCACTCCGCCCTCCGTTAGAAAGATGCAAATTCAAATGAAAACGAGTTCCAAGATCAGGGGCAGAACTGCCTTACTGTGCTGCTTCGTCCTTGCTATTTTGACGAACGTGCGCTTTTATTCCAATCGTTACTTGAAACTGTACACAGAAGCCGATGTTGACAGGTCCAGCGGTAGTGGGGAGCATATTTACTCTCGTGCCTTGCAACAGGAAACAGACACCAACGTCTATAGTGGCAGAAGTGGATCACTAACAAGTGGTCCAACGATTGGGCCCACAGAGACACCAACAACGAGTGGTCCAACCAGTGGACCCACCTCAGGACCTACATCTGGCCCAACATCTGGCCCCACCAGTGGACCCACCTCGGGCCCTACTACTGGACCAACCAGTGCTCCCACATCTGGACCTACTTCAGCACCAACTATTGGACCCACCTCAGGGCCCACCTCTGGTCCAACCAGTGGGCCCACCTTGGCCCCAACAACAGCAGATTCCCCCACAAGTACCCCTAAAAACGAGAAACACATTTCCCCTCAATCCTTGCACCAGGAAACCAATACCAACGTTGATAGCTCCAGAGGTACTGAACAAGATACCAGTGTTGGCATTCATAGCAACAGGGAGAACGTGGGGCGCCTTAATTTTGTCCATATCCCCAAGGCCGGAGGGTCAACCATTGAGTATTTGGCTTTGTCAGAGCAACATCAGTGCGGCTTGTGGGGATCTCGCATGGTGGCGAATTCCACACTCGCGAAGGAACATCCATGGGCAACACATTATTGGCTTCCCAAAAATGTCACCTCTCGTCAGGTTCTGGATAAAACTAAAAGCGCTCTCTGCGGTTGTGCCGAGTGGCATCTACCGCCCTCTCTTCTTGGCAAAGATTTGAGGGAAGAGATCTATCCCAACCCCGAAACTTTTTGCATTTTGAGGGACCCTTTGGACCGACTCATATCTTACTACTATTATCATCATAGGGGACCTCACGACGTACGGGCCAAAGGGAGGGGAGTAATACGATCATATGCAAAAGGGCCCTGTTTCAAAAATACGGCAGCCCATATGAATGAAATCTTGCGAACCAATCTAGAGATCGTCCTATCCGAAAAGCCATGTTGGTTCATGTGCCATTTAATGCCCCAGACTGCTTTCATGAAAGGATACGGCTACAATAAAAATTATCTGGGAGAAGAAGATGATAGCAAGAACTGCAAACACGTTCTGGTGTTGAACAAGACCATTGGGGATCAGTTTGACCGTCTCATGAAAAAATTCCAATGTCCAATACGATTCTTCAACTCTTCTTCCAACGCCAAAGTCAATGCGCAGAGTGAAAGATCGCGGTGCAGTGCCGACCCCGATCTTTTCACTGACCACAATCGGCACATGATGAATCAAACGTATACCAAGTTTCATGTTTCGGACTTGGAGGCAGACGTTCTTGCCATGGCTAAGCAACTATATGCAGACGATATTGCACTGTATGAACAGCTTGTCACTGGGCAAGAGCAAACAAGTATCGCGTACAACTAAAAATGACTATAACGTTTTTTGTGTTGCGTATACAATCGGTACTTTTGGCGCGTGAACGATTTTCGACTACATAATTAAACATATAATATATGAACCCCAAATGTAGTTGGACTCATGCAATCCCGTGACATGTTTCACCTCTTCTTGCCCTCTGCTGCCCGCATCACTGACACAAGTTTTGAAGACATCCAACTATATGCACCAAGCCATGCTTCTCTAGCCTCGTCGTTAAAATCATTCTTCAATAGAACTTCCAAAGCATGAAATAGACCCTCTCCCATTACTGGGAAATATTCAACCTTAACTCCATATTCGACATGCTTTGCGCCGAGTTCATTCATCTGTTTATCACTGCAAAAAGGGCAATGGGTGTATTAGGATCACTTGTATCTCTGAAATCGAACTGACATCATCTTAAGGGTAATAGATCAAACTTACAGGGTGTTGGCCTCCACCATACTCAAGGCTTTATCAAACATCAATATGAAATATTCGGCATGCATTCTGAACTTCATTGAGCTTTTCAAGCTTTCCAAATCAGTATCGAAGTCTCGTGGGAACCCAAATAGCAATTTAGTCTCTGGGCACTCATCGAATAAGTGCTTAAAAAGAAGCAACCCCGTTTTTTCTTTGTAATACGGGATCGACTTCACTTTCTTCCAGCTCTCGTGAACAATATGGTCGGAATGCATCCCATTGCATATTTCAGCGGCGAGGACGTTATACACTACCACAAACGACTTCTCAATGTCGTACGTAAAGTGACTCTTGCCCAGCATCACACGAAGGGTTTCCACCAAGGCAGCCCCCATGTAGGGAAAATATTGTGTTTCCACTCCCAGCCGGGCATGCTTTTTGCCGAGATCAAAAAGAATGGTCTTTGAAGGAATGTAAAAAGCAACGGCAAGATAGTTGTTAGGTACGAAAAAAGGTAGTCACATCTCCAGTCCACCCAAGACCTTACTGATAGCTCTGTAGAAGCCGCCCCATAGCTTTTAAGCATCTCCAACGCTGTGTTCAGCATTTTTATCAAATATGTCGAATGTTGCTTGAAGGCTGGGCTATTTCGAATGGCGTCAGACTTTGGATCGGCGTCAACTGGAAATCCAAAGACACCCTTAGCAGGAGGGCAATGCTCAAAGAGGCTGAACAAAAGACAAGAATCAAAATCAGAAGGCGCAAAAGTTCGACACTCCACACAACAAAGCTGTACATACTGTGTAAAAAGTTCGAAGCCTGCTTTCTCCTCATAGTTGCGAATCTTTTTCATTTGTTTCCACACATTATTAACTTTTTCAATTGCGCCATGATCTTTATCATTCGCTATTTTTGCTAGGTGTTGCCCCGGCGGCACACCCTCAAGCATCATATGGTTGGCGCCTTCTCCATAGATTGCCGACTTGCCCGTCTGAAGTGCAGATGTTGCTACATGAGAGAACGTTGTAAAGGCTTTGAGACTCGTCAAGGCAGTAGCCGTCCCAACATTCAAACCAACGCCAATAGTTGTTTTGGCCGTAGATGATGCCACATTCAAGGTTGTTTTGGCTGTTGTTGATGCAACGTTTAAAGTTGTGTTGGCTGCTGTTGATGCAACAGTAGTTGCCACGTTCTTCAAAAGACCAACACCTAATCCCACACTAGTCAGTCTGTGCGGCGAGTGGTGGCGGTTGCCATTTTCACTTGTAGGGCGTGACTGGTCTGGCTTCTCATCTGCACTGTCGTCGCAACCATCGTCACCCGATTGGATCACGGCAACAGCACCGGCCAGTTGGTTGCGCTGCATCGCACCTGCTTCACTTCGGGTCTTGCGAACCCTTCCGCGATAGCCACGACCCTTCCGTTCATCAGTAATGTTTCGTTCTGAGCGGTTTACTCGTCGTCTACTATTACGATCGCTGGTATCATTCCCGAATTCATCACCATCATCCTCTCCCACATCAATGTCAGGAAAAGAATCGGTTGCAGATGAATCGTCAACATCAGCAGCAGACTTTGTTCTCCTAGGACTTTTATCATCGCGTCTCTTGGCATCACGCATTCTACTTTCAGAAACCCGCGGCTTTGCATGATTAGAAGGGCTTTCTGAATCAACACGACGACTGGTACTGGACGCAGGATGCTTCTTACGCCGATGAGAACTTTCGGAAATGCGTTTTCCTCCATGATCCGAAGCGCTGTCTAAGCCTCCCGGCAAATTCATACGCCGAGAACTTTCGGAAACGCGCTTTCCTCCATGATCCGAAGCGCTGTCTAGGCCTCCAGGCGACTTGCGTCTAGCTGTAGGAGGCCTCTTTGCGCGGCGGGAAGAGTCTTCCATTTCTCTGTTACTGCAGTCCTTAACCGGGGCACTGGTTCTTTTCTTCGGAGAATGCAAGTTTCCTCCACTGCCGACTTTCTTCATCGTGCTCTCGCTGGGTTTTCTCATCGGAGAATGTAAATTTCCTCCACTGCCGACTTTCTTCATCGTGCTCTCGCTAGGTTTTCTCCTCGGAGAATGCAAGTTTCCCCCACTGCCGCTTTTCTTCATCGTGCTCTCGCTGGGTTTTCTCCTCGGGGAATGTAAATTTCCCCCACTGCCACTTTTCTTGATTTCCCTGGGACTGGTAGGAGATCCTCTCGCGCCATCACTGATTCGTTTACTGGCAGTTGAGCGACGAGACGATTCTGCCAAATCTCTGCCACTGGGGCTTCTCGAAAGGTCTCTGCCGCTGGGGCTTCTCGACCGGTCTCTGCCACTGGGGCTACTCGAATCAAGCCTGCCCCCGCTGCCGCTTTTCTTTATGGTACCTCTGCTTTTTCTAGGGGCAGGTCCTCCTACCAGTTCTCTACTGCTGGGGCTTCTCGCTGTACGGCCCGAAGGAGACCTCGCTGGAGAAGTACGACCCTTGGAAGGACGGCCAGGTTTTTCCCTTCCGCGACTGGCCCTTTTCTGCGGAATTTCTTCGTCCTCCTGATCATGATCATCTTCCTTGTCGTGTTCGTGTTCTTCGTCTTCCTCATCCGATTTGTTATGGTACATACTACGAACCGTTGCAGCGGCCATATTCAGTCCGTGCGTCAAAGATTGGTCCAGTAGCATGTCTTGACCGGCTTTTTTCCGGCACACTCGAAAACTCTCGGCTTTGACAAAAGCCGCCTCAAGTAATTTTTCCTTGTCGTCATTTTCTTTTTTGGGACGTCGATAGCTTGCTGACTTTTCAACTTCCTTTCGGCGGTCCTTGTTGTTGATTGTAGTAGGAGTAGTAGTATCGTCCTCGGACACGGTTGCTGCTGCTGGTAATTTGGGCGGAGCCAAGGATGTTGGAAGTGATTCTTTAAAGGACTCGAGCACCGCCGAACCAGCAATTCCACCAGTCTTTTTCTTATGCTCGCTCTTGCTGGTTCTCTTGGGAGATTCCATAGGAGACTTGTTGGGTGACATGGCGGTACCAAGGGAAACTCCACGATCCAAATTGGGGGGATTGACAGCAGCAAGACCCAAAATGGCAGACGAATACTTGCTAGACGGTACCGGAGAAGCAGCAGCAGCAGCATCGGCACCCGTACCAAGAGAAACTCCACGGCCCAACTTGGGCGGAAGTGGAGCAGCTGCTGCTGCAAGACCCTTAATGCCAGCAGAGACTCGTTTAGGAGAAGAAGAAGTAGTAGTGATGTGAGAACACGACGTATCATCGTGATGATGATGGTGTTTTTCATTTCCACTCTTGTTGACAGTTTCGCTAGTACGCTTCTTTTTGGGCTTTTCGTGGTGGCTGTCCACAGCACGAGAAGCGCTTGTGGTAGTGTCGGGTGTCGTCATGGTTTCGGTGAAAGCAAGGCTTCAACTACAGTGTATTTCTAATCCTCGTCCAATTGAATGTTGCTTTTTATTTTGGTAGCACTATTTATAAATTTTCATGCCGCTTTTATTTGTTACAGTAGTGCTTGCAACTGCACGTGGCATGCTGTTGCTTTGGTTACACTGCTGACAGTGCTGACTGCAAGGAGACGTCACTCGCTGGGTACTGGTACCTGGTACTGAGAACTCTACCGTGTACTGCGCAGTTGAGTAGCTAGCTAGCTATGTAGCTGTCTGGTTTGCAATAGTACTGGTACTAAAAAAGAGTAGAGTACCTTTTGAACTGATGCAACGGAGAACTCCAGCCAGAAACTGCTCTCGCTCGGTCCCGCGTGAACTTACTGTCAGCTGGGGCAGAAATCGTTAAGTTTCTGAAACCGGTTGGACAATCACTGTAAGCTGCTTGATACAACATTGTTAAGTGGATCAGCCCCTTCTAAAAAAAAACTAATAATTATACTGTAGAACCAGTGTGCGTCCATGCAAAACAACATGTTAGGAGTGGTTTTTTAAATTCTTTCAGCATTTCCAGAAAGTGTTCAATCCTTCTCTTACTTAAATGCAGAAATGAAGTGCTGACCTGGAGGAGGAGGGGATGCTAAGACATGTGGTCCAAGGGTTCACTACAGCAAAGTGGTGAGCATGCTGGTAGCAGTCGAGGCATTCAAATTCGTCGTGTTTTGAGCATCAATGTTTTCACACAGCAGGCTCATCAATTTTGACATACGAAAGCAGCGCATTTTTGCTGAATCCCCTGTGCAGCATGAAAATTTGTCCTTTTTTGCCTTTGTGTGTGTGTCCAGTCTGCATCAAAAACTTCATGTTGCAATGAAACGAAAGAGGAAACCAGCAATTGCAGTCAGTGGACTCGCTGCACTGTGACTGTTGACCTGCAATGAAAGGCAATGCAGAAAGATTTTCCCAAATGACATTCTATGTGTTAACTATTCATTGCTCTTGACACAAGCTAATCTGCTAACTAGATTTCATGTAGTTATTTGTTTGTGTTTTGTCCAAAATGTTTTCATTGCAACTGAACAGAATAATGAAATGTCCACCTAATCACCAACTGCAGTGGAGTGTGACCTGAGGCCACCGACATCAACACTTGAGAACAACATCACTGCAAGAGACAAAGTTTGTTGTCTTTTCTCTGTTCACAAATTAGGAATCACAAACATGGTCCACTGTTGAGTTTTTCCATGCAAGTGACAACGCAGAAGGAGAGCAAGAGACAATGTCAAATCATGCAATGTGGTCATTGAAATGATGGAAGAAAATTATAAAAAGTTGGACATGTGTGTGTGTGTTAGACAGAAGGATTTGTCTATTCAACAGAGTTCCTGCACCAAGCTTCAGCACTTAGAACATCACCAGCGTCAAGGAACAACGGCATGTTGTCCGATAAAGTTTGCTTAGTGAAGGACACAATAAAACGTAAACCTCATTTTATGAGAAAAGATTGTCACATTCCATGTCATGCAATGGCAAAGATAAGCACACATCTTCAGCATGGAATGACCGAAGCTAGAGATGGCAGTTGACATCAATTAACAAAGTGAAAGGATGATGTGGCCAGATTTAAGAAAAGAAAAATTCTGCTTGTTGTAAGTTTTGCCTATTTGCAGGCAGCAGGATGCTAGAAGTGGTCAAAACATTTTTGCATCAGACACATTAGTGGGCCCAGATGGTGGTTGCAGATTTAGAGAGCATTTTTTCAGCGCAGAGGGATCTACATTGTGTGCAAGCAAAGCATACAAAGAGTTTTTTTAGAAAAGCATCTCATTCTCAGTTTAGTTTATCCTGTGAACTCCCAGTGCATCCAGTTCAATGCCCAAACATCCCCGTCCTGCGTTTTTGGAGAACTCAAATAATCAACACACAGCTACTAGTGCTACGACGTAGCAGTCACCAACAGATGACATTAACTCTTGCACTGATCTTATGCATTCATGAGTTTCACATGAGTAGATCCACTTAGCATCAGTTATAGAGCTAATTTTGTGTAAAGACAGGCAATGTGGCTCTAGTTCAAGTTCTTGCCTTAGCTTCTCCAGGAATTGTTTCTTTGGCACATTCTGGATACAGTCACATATTTTGCGCTGTTAATAACACTAAGCGAACACTCTAGTTTCGATACGAATTCACTTAGCAAGAAGCTTGGCTGTCTAGTTGTGGTTATTTGAAGCAGGCACTTGCAAGCGACGTGCCGCTACACTATTTCTACATCTCGTCCTCTTGCTGTTATCAGTGGCGCCATGTCGATTGCACAGTGTCAAGCTCCAGCCCATTTCAAAACTTCCTATCGAATTCTCTTCTTGGCATTATTATACATTCCCTGAATTAGCTCGCCACGAGTGCCTATGGCTTCTTCGTCTTCCTAATTTTCCCACTCTCGTCCCACAACCACAACATTTTTTTAGGCCGTATAACCAGCGTCGTTTTAATGCCGCAAGCCTAACCATACTGGTTGTTCGATTGGCTTGGTGGCGCGATCTGCTACGGCGCTCTCTCCTTCGTGAAATTCTTCTTCCGCGGATTCGGATTCGGACTCGTCATCGGCTTGTGCTTCTTGACCTTGTAATCCTGGTTGTGAATATCCATTATCGCTCGTTGAAACTAGTAGATCGCAGACGAACGAAGGCGAAAAAATCATGTAGCATATTGTTTGGCCCACCGTCAAATCTCGTTTCATGGCTGACCCCAGCCAAGGCCTGGCACGGAGGAGCTTATTCCATGATGATGATGATTCCACGCCAGAGGCGAAAAGGCATACCCAAAGGAAAAATAACTTTACGTTCATCATGGTGTCTACAACTTTTTTGTTGATTCGCACGCAAAATAATTGGATTCTTAAGAAAGAAGGAGCTCTGTTGAAAAATGAACCCAATGCTTTTACTTCGAACAGGTCAAGGATGTATTGATCTTTGTCAAACTGTAATTCGGAACTCGATGTGTCACGTCAAATCCTTTCGCTATCCCGTCAAATCCTTTGGCGATCCCTTGTCCACAGCAAGGACGAAGTGAGGAAATTTGGAACTATCATTTTGTGGGCACTTTTGCAGTCGCCTCGCGTGTAGACATTGAAACGTCGTCAACAGTCTGAACACGTTCTGCTACACACTGCACTTTGAAATACAAAACGATGAGGTTCCACTCTGCTAGCTAGCTGTAGCTACAGTACTGTCAGCTAGCTAAAAGGATAGATGGTAAAGCTAAATGTCATGGTCACATTGAACCATGAAAATGCATCTGTTTTCTGTCAGGTGCTGGCCTGATCTTGTTTGAAACATGACTGTGCCCCTTCCAGATGCAGACAAACATGCGGGAAAATGGGTGGTCTGCTGGAATCAATTGTGCTGAATGCTCATCATCAAATGTAGAGCATAGCTGGCACCATGTGGGTGACAAGGTTGACACTCTTTGACTGTGCTGACAGCCATGTCTTTCAATGCGTTATGGTACTGCTCTCTACTAGCTGGGATTAGAGTGTGTTTTTGCTCAACCTGGCACTCAATTTCACAATCTTGCAACATAATCCTTCGGAAGCCCGCACTGGGACACAATCAAAATCGGATCCGGATCAGTTCTTGCCCAATCTTGAAGATGTGGAGCCCTCAGAAGTTTACATTTTTCAAATCGGGTTGGGTGTAGATTGTACCATTGCTCAAGTTGTGGCCTCGGCCGAGATAGTTGAGGTCCAAGTCAAGGGTAACCTATTTGGAGGGTCAGGATAGTTCCAATAAGAAGTGGATGAAGAATATTTTTGATCACGAGACGCGTCGACAACAACCTCAAAACTTTTGTATCGTTCACGCCACTACGATATGCTGCACCCAAAACAGTACAATGACTATTCTATAGAATTGTTTTGAATTTTATAGACGAATGGGTTGTCGAAAATATGAATGCGTTGATAAAAGCTTACAATATTACAACACTTCAATGTACTTGGAATTGCAGTAGCGACCATAATAGCTTCGAAATTCAGCATAGCGTGCTACAAACTAGCTAACCTCCTCTTTACATGTGAAGATAATCTGGAATCCAAATCGAATGGGTGCCTTCGGCAATCATTGTTTCATCGGTTATCCGAAAGACGCTTGTTCGTAAATTGACTTGATGACCATTCTGACGTTCACGCACGTCCTTTTGTTCGTTGGTTGTTGTCGTTGCTGCTGCCTTGCCCCCCTCACAATTATTGTCACCCCCCGAGCTTCCACTTTTGCAGACCGACACGACTTCAATTTTGGCTCGTACTTCCACGCCCACAATGAGAGGACGCAAATAATCCATGGAACTCTTGACGGCCACAGCCTTGGGAAAGGCAGCTTCCACCAAAGAGCCTACGAGGCCCGATATTAAAATGGGACTCAAGACGGCCGGTCCGACGGGATGAGACCGAATCCATTCCTGAGCTCGACCATAATTGGGATCAAAGGAAGCATGAGCGGCCAGCGGTTCGCCACCACAGGTAATCATGGCTTCGGCATTCGATTGAGGTCCAAAGGAGCGTCGAATGCTGCCCGTTTTGCCCACAATTTTTTCATTCCAGCCCACTTCGTCTTCGGGAAATCCAAAGAGATCGCCGACTGGGCCTAGCGCATCGTCCTCGACATCACAGGCTGGTAAGGGACACGTCGATTGCCATCGTTTCGTAGTATACTTGTTTTGAAAAGACTGTTGTTGATGTTGTTGTTGTTGTTGCTGCTTCAGAAGGACATTCGGGGGGCAATTTTTATACGGTTGTCGTTGTGTCGCTGAAAGAGCGCTATCTATATTGGCTGTGGATGCCGCTGCTTGATAAAAGGATCGGATGCTGAGATAATTCCATCTCCTAGCTAGAACAAATCCTTGACGCGAGGCCTTCATCATTGCCGACTGGGTAATTAAATGTATGTTAAGGAGAGGCGAAATGATATTCTTGCTTTTATTTGAGGGTACAAGTACCTGGTCTTTCCATCTCGTGTGTTTTCAATTTGTTTTGTGGTCACACGCTTACCTGGCTTGATCTGCAGAAATCAATCAATGAAGCTCCTTCGCTTGCGATCTTTCTCGTCCCTTACTCCGCTAGACGTACGTTGCGGATTCTGGAGGAGGTATGGAGGAGGATGCTTTACTCCGCCAAACTGCGTAGCAGTGGCTGGATTCTGGAGGAGGTATGGAGGAGGATGCT
>ENA-ORBV01005077-ORBV01005077.1-microbial-mat-metagenome-genome-assembly--contig:-NODE-5077-length-24546-cov-11.504639_pt1 | contig 24546 bp, 22 predicted proteins | sample MGYA00237777_ERZ505514 | MGnify/ENA primary metagenome ERZ505514 (study PRJEB26160, sample SAMN06269048) | microbial mat metagenome | isolation source: Oligotrophic lake microbial mat | place... | reverse complement strand
AAAGTGGAATTTGAGAGTGAAAACAGAACCAGAATTGCGCTTATATCGAGTGTCTACCATACCGCTAATTTTAGCGGGTTAGTGGTTAAATGTCAACTATCAAATGAAAGGAGCAAGCCGCATTCCCCTGCCGCCCAAAGGCGACAGGGGAATGCGGATTTTCTTATGGGTGGACGCGTTTATACGCCAGCGCCGAGTCGATCAGTTCTTTCGCGCTTTGATACCCGCTTTCGTTCATCGTGCCAAGCATCGCCGCCAGTTCTTCGATCCGCTGAAAATCCTGCGTGAGCGGGATGATTTGCGTGCGCGTGCGTCCGTCGTCGATGAGCTTCATCACGCGATAATGACGGTCGGCATACCCTGCCAATTGTGCCAGATGTGTGACCACCATCACCTGATGATCGCGCGTCAGCGCCCACAATTTTTCGCCGACCACCGTGCCAACACGCCCGCCGATTCCCTGATCGATTTCGTCAAAAATCAGCGTCGGCGTATGATCTGCCGCCGACAGCACACGCTTGAGCGCCAGCATAATCCGCGCTGCTTCGCCGCCGCTCGCGACTTTTGCCAGCGGACGTAACGGCTCACCCAGATTAGCGCTCATCAAAAATTCGACTCGGTCGATACCGGTCGCATCGAACGCCAGGCGACGCGCTTCGACATACACGCCTTCAGACGCATCGGTTTGCTCGATGCCGACTTCAAAGCGCGCTTTGCCCATGCGCAAATCGCCGAGTTCGGTCACGATCATCGCGCTCAAGCGGGCGGCGGCGGCGGTGCGTGCGCCGCTGACCTGGTGAGCCAGCGTGCCGATGGCGTGCAGTAAACTGTCTTCTTGTGCCTGTAAAGCCTTGACATTTTCTTCGCTGTTTTCGATACCTTCGAGTTCGACGCGTGCCTTATCGGCGTATGCCAAAACAGCCTGTACATCACCGCCATAGCGCCGCTTCAGGTTATTGATCGTCTCCATCCGTTCTTCGACTTCATCCAGGCGCGCCGGGCTGTATTCAACGCTGTCACCGTAACGACGCAGCGATTTTGCCAGTTCTTCGGCTTGGACGGCGATTTCCTCGGCAGTGTCGTGGTCGGCTTTCAGCGCAGAATCGATATTCGCCAGTTTATTTAAGGCAGCGGCGGCATCCAACAGTTGATCGAGCGCGCCCATTTGCCCACTGCCGCGTTCGTCGCCGTACAACATCGTCAGCGCGTCACCGCTCAGCTTGACGAGTTGTTCGCTGTTGGCGAGACGATTGCGCTCGTTTTTCAGCTCGTCGTCTTCACCGACCACCAATTCAGCATCGTCGATATCCTCGATTTCATCGCGCAAACGATCCGCACGCCGTTTGACCGCTGCCTCGTCTTTAAGCAGTTCCTCGATAGTACGGCGCACGCCGTATAACGTATCGACCACTTTTGCCAGCTTCGCCCGTTCATCCATGATATCGGCATAACGATCGAGTAAATCGATATGCGAGGATGGCTTGAGCAGGGATAAATGCGCGCTCTGACCATGCACATCGACCAGCAAATCACCGATCTCCTGCAGCACTTCCTGGTTGACAGCGACGCCATTGACGCGCGCGCTCGACCGCCCGTTGGAGCGAATTTCGCGCGCGATGTTCACGATGTGCGCGCCAGTGGCATCGAGCAGCTCCTCGCGTTCCAAAATCGGACGCATCAGCGTTTGCGCTTGCACGTCGAGCGCGAACGTGCCTTCGATGATGGCGCGTTCTTCGCCAGCGCGCACGAACGACGGGTCAGCCTTGCCACCGAGCAGCATTTCCACCGCGTCGATCACGATGGACTTGCCCGCGCCTGTTTCTCCAGTGATGACGTTAAGACCTGCCGCGAACGTCAGGTCGAGCTGATCGATAATGGCGAAATTCTTGATCCGTAGTTCTTCTAGCATCACGACACCTTTAGTACTGAGTACTCAGTGCTGAGTACTGAGAATAGTCTTGCCATCGCTTATCGTTCGCTCTCCACCGCAGGCTAAAGCCGTGCCGCCGAGAGAAACGTTTTTTTGACTAGCTCTAACGGCTTACTCAGCACTCGTTACTTTCTTTACTGCTTTACGACTTCATCGTACAGCGCCCATACGCGCCACCTGCCATCAACCCGATGATCAGCCATGTATTGAACTCGCCAAACTGACGCAGCACAAGGGCTGCTACCAAGCCGCCAAACACGACTCCGCCTATGTACAGCCACCCCGTTTGACGGGTACGCAGTCGATGAGTCGCATACAGACCAACTTCACCGATAAAGATACCGATGGGCAGCGCGATCAAAATGCCGATCACAATCCCAAATGGCAGCGCCGTCAAAATCGCTGTCGCGACGCTGGCTAAACCAGTCACAATGATCGTCGCCAGCGCGTCATCCGCCGCCGTCCCTTTGAAGAAGCGGTTTTGATGCTCGCGCACGCACAATCGACAGCGATAGCCTGTCGGCGTATGCATAGCGCAGTTCAAGCACATCAAGCTGTCACAGGTGTTACAGCGCAATCCCGCTCGTTTATCGGGATGCTGCGCGCAAAACGTCGCTTTGTCGGTCGCCATTCACAACCTCGCTCCAAAGAAATATTACAGTGTCATTTTATAACGCCCATACACCGCGAATGTGACCACGCCGATCAAAATCAGCACACCGATATTGTTAAGATTGCCCATGACGAATGCCGCGCCCAAGCCGCCGATCACCGCGCCCGCCGCCGCCATGATATGCGACTGCCGTGAGCGCCGCCGTCCGGTGGCGCGCAGCGCGACTTCGCTGATTGCGCCGCCGACAGGCAGCCCTAAAATCAGCGCGATCCACAGACCAAAGGGTAAAAACGCGATCACGGCGGCGGCGATTGCGGTCATCACCAGGCAGATGCCAAACACGACTGCGTTATCGCTGGGTTTGGCTTTATAGAATTTATCCTGTACACCGCGCACGCATTCTTTACAACGATAACCAACAGCCGTGCGCACAGCGCATTCGGGACACATCAGGCGGTTACAGGTGATACAGCGCAGCCCGGTCTCTCGATCCAGATGGATTGCGCAGTAAGTCGCTTCTTCGATCATCGCGCTCATATGAACTCCTCGTAATGCGTGCTGAGTGCCGCGTAATAACCCACATCGTCACTCGTGCGCAACTCAGCACTCAGCACTTTTTTACTTCTCTATACTCACTTTGGCGCATCGACGCGCGGTTCGAGTCGATTTAATAACGAACGGTAAAAGTAATTGCGGTCGCGCAAACGCACGAACTGTGCCGTATGCGCGCTGGCATGTACCGAAATATGATCGCCTGCATATAAATCGCACATTTTCTCGCCATCCACCGCCAAAATCGGCTGTACATTCGTATCCGCTTCAATGACCACGCGCACTGTCGCGCCTTCTGGCAAAATGATCGGGCGGTCGAGACTCAGATGTGGCGCGACGGGCACGACTAAGATATTGCGTAAGCCGGGCGGCAAAATGGGTCCGCCCGATGCCAGCGCATACGCAGTTGATCCGGTCGCGGTAGCGATGATCAGCGCGTCGGCGTTGTAAGTTGTCGTCCAATGTCCATCGATATACGTCGGCAGCCGAATGATGCGCGTCACGTCACCGCGACTGAGCACCACATCGTTGAGCGCATCGCTCGTCGCACACAGCTCGCCATCTTCGCGCCGCGCTTCAACGTGGATCATCATGCGCTGCTCGATCCACACATCCGGGTCGTTGAGCAGTTGTTCCAGCGCTTTATCCCATTCGTCAGGGTTGACAACTTCTGTCAAAAAGCCCAGATAACCCATGTTGATGCCCAACACAGGCACGTTATACAGCGCTGCTGCCCGTGCCGCACGCAGCATCGCCCCATCGCCGCCAATAGCGACAATTAACGACGACTCGCTGATAGCGCTCAGAATATCGCGCTCGACCCATTCAGCGCGTGTCCATGTCTCGAAGCCGTGCGCTTCGAATGAATCTGCAACGCGCCGCGCGACAGGGGTGGTCGCCGGGCGATTGGGGTGTGCCAGCACGCCGATCCGTTTTAAGTCCATTTGCCGCCGTCAATCGATAATTTTACGCCGTGATCGTTCATCTTATGCTACGCAGCAGCGCGGCGGGTGGAAACCACCAGCGGCGATATGCTGTAAGCAAAGCGACACGCAATCACGCTAACTATACCCGCGCCCTGCATCAACTTCCACCTATATAAGCATAGCACAAATGGTCGAAAATCGTACGGCGCGCTTGTTAAATAAACGCGCGCTGCACCCTTCGATAACATCCTATTTTTTATTGTGCATCATTACTTTCGATTGCAACACCCGTTCCGATTAACATTTATTTAATGATGTGAACCCGCTCTCTTAACATTTCATCTGCTATCAATTAACCGCGCACCTTTAGCATCAGTTAATGTACAGAGCATCAGTCATATCTGTATCAGTCTCACCTGTACGTTGATCGTTCAATACAACAGGAGCAAGGAACAGAATGAAACGTTTGATTTTAGTTTTGGCACTTTTGGCGTTGGTCGTCGTTCCTTTCGCCGCAGTTTCGGCGCAAGAAGCGATTGAACTGCCAGCGGTTGACCCATTGGCAGTCTCAGGTGACATCATCACGGCAGGTTCGTCCACCGTGTTCCCCGTCACCGAAGCGATGGCAGAATTGTTCATCGACGAAGGTTTTAGCGGCAACATCACCGTTGACAGCATCGGGTCGGGCGCTGGCTTTGAACGCTTCTGCGAAGCGGGCGAAACCGATGTCGCCAATGCCAGCCGTCCGATTCGTGATAGCGAAATCGAAGCGTGCGCGGCGTTGACGCCCGCGCGTACCCCGATTGAAATTCGTGTCGGCACCGACGCACTCGCGGTCGTGGTCAGCGCGGAAAACGACTTCGTCACCGATTTGACGTTGGCGCAGTTGGCGCAGATTTTCAGCGGCGCAGCCACGACGTGGGATCAGGTTGACGCCAGCTTCCCGGCGGAAGCCATTCAGTTGTTCAGCCCGGGCAGCGACAGCGGTACGTTCGACTACTTTGTCGAAGCCGTTTTGGAGTCAGAAGATGGCGGCAATTTGGGTGACGACGCCGAAGCAGCAATCCTCAATGCGCCTGGCATCCAGTTCTCGGAAGACGACAATGTGTTGGTGCAAGGCGTCGAAGGCAGCCCGTACGCGATTGGCTACTTCGGTTATGCTTACTACGTTGAAGAAGCGGATCGTCTGAACGTGTTGTCGGTCGGTGGCATTGCGCCGACGGCAGAAACCGCCGAAGACAACAGCTACCCGCTCAGCCGTCCGTTGTTCATCTACACCGACGCGAGCATCCTGGCAGAAAAACCGCAGGTTGCAGCGTTCGTCAATTTCTACCTGACCAACATCGACGAAGTCATCACGCAAGTGGGTTACTTCCCGGCGTCGGACGCCGCGATCAACGCCGCGAAATCGGCTTTGATCGAAGCGATGGGTATGTAATTTCTAGGGGCGTAACCTGTTACGCCCTGTTATAGGTTTAAGGGGCAGGTCTTGTACCTGTCCCTCAATCACTGCAAACATCACGCTTTTTGTTAAGCATCATTAAATCTTCGTGCAATCTGTATCACCCTGACGTATGATTCGTCGCCGTATGCCCCACCACATGGATGAGGATATTTATGGCTACTCAATATGAAACGAGCGCAAGTAAAAGTGGGGCGAATACGATCCGCGCCACACGCGATGCTCGTACTACGATCTATAAACGCCCACGTCCCGGCGAAAGCGCCATTCAGGGCTTCTTGATTTTTTGCGGTTTGCTCTCGGTTTTCACCACGCTCGGCATCGTCTATGTGTTGGGCAGTGAAGCACTACTGTTTTTCTCGACTGGCGCGGTCGATCTGGTCGAGTTCTTTACCGCACCACGCTGGCAGCCGCAGTCGGGTGAATTCGGCATCATGCCGCTTGTCAGCGCCACCTTGATGACCACATTGTTCGCGATGCTGGTCGCTATTCCGCTCGGTTTGGGCGCGGCGATTTATCTGGCGGAATATGCGCCAGAACGTACGCGCGCCACGCTGAAACCAATCCTGGAAATTCTCGCGGGTATTCCGACCGTTGTGTACGGGTATTTCGCGTTGACCTTCATGACGCCGTTGCTGCGGGCGATTTTTGGACAAAATACGGTGTCGATTTACAACGTTGCATCGGCGGGCTTGGTCATGGGTATCATGATTTTGCCGACCATCGCCTCGATGAGCGAAGACGCATTGAGCGCCGTGCCGCGTAACTTACGCGAAGCCAGCTACGGACTCGGCGCGACCAAAATTGAAACCATCCTGAAAGTCGTGCTGCCCGCCGCGCTGTCGGGCGTCATCGCTGCTTTCATCGTTGGTATCAGCCGTGCCGTCGGTGAAACCATGATCGTCGCACTGGCGGCGGGTGCGGGTCCGTGCATTTTGTACGGCGCCAACTCAAACTGCTTCCAGTCGTTCGGCGCTGCCGAAACCATGACAGGTCATATCGTCCGCATCAGCGGCGGTGACTTGAGCTATAACTCCATCGACTACAACAGTCTGTTCGCCATCGGCTTGACGTTGTTCGTCTTTACGCTGATTTTGAACCTGATCAGCCGCTACATCACCAACCGATTCCGTGAGGTATATCAATAATGGCGACGGTTATCGATGGTGAACCTGAAATCAAAACGTTTATGCCCGACGAAGCCGCGTTTAAGCGCGGGTTAGCCGGACGCAAAACGCGCGGCTTGGTCTGGCAAATCTTTTTCATCGCGTCGATTGTCATTGCGCTGTTGGCGCTGGCGGCGTTATTCCTCAACGTGGTCAACAGTTCGTTCGGCTTGGTCGCTTCGACTTTTGAAATCGACCCCGATGAAGTCGTTGAAGGCGGCGATTTGCAAGCCGCAAGCGCAGAACAATTGGCGGCGGCTATCGTTCGCATTCGCCCGAACCCGTCGAAAGTATTGGTACGCGATAACCTGAGTTCCGTGCCGACCAACGAATTTACCACCCGTCCGTTGAGCGATGTGCTGAGCGGGCACACGATTCCGCCTGGTATCGAAAGTAAAACCATCAATGAGCTGACGCCCGAAGAACTGGGCGCTGTGCTGGCGGCAAACTTATCGACCGATACCATGCTTACGTACGTCAGCGCCGACATTGTCGGTGAAGACGTTCTCGAAACCTACCCGTTGTTCGACTCACTGTTCAATCGCGGTGCGATCGAAGCAGAGGTGATCGAGGAATTTGGCGGCGAAGCTGAAAATGTCGAAGTTTACTTCCGGTCATGGCTGCGTCCGTCGTTCATCGTCACCAAACAATCGAGCGACCCGATTGCGACAGGAATCAGCACTGCCCTGCTCGGTACGCTTTGGATTGTGACGATCACAGTCTTGATTGCGTTCCCGATTGGCGTCGGCGCGGCGATTTATCTCGAAGAATATTCGGTATCGAAAAACCCGTGGGCAGAACGGTTTGCACGCGTTATCGAAACCAACATCCGTAATCTGGCGGGCGTTCCGTCGATTATTTACGGGTTGCTTGGGCTGGCGATTTTCGTGCGTGCGCTCAGCGCCATCACCAGCGGTGCGTTTTTGGGCTTGGATGGCAACGGACGTACGATTTTGAGCGCCTCGCTGACGATGGCGCTGCTTGTGCTGCCCGTCATCATCATTAACGCGCAAGAAGCCATCCGCGCCGTGCCCTCGTCCATCCGCGAAGCTAGCTACGGCTTGGGCGCGACCAGGTGGCAGACAATCTGGAAGCAAGTCATCCCTGCCGCGATGCCAGGTATTTTGACGGGCACAATTCTCGGTATGAGCCGTGCGATTGGTGAAACCGCGCCGCTCGTCGTCATCGGTGCATCGACGGCGATCTTCACCGACCCGAACGGTCCGTTCTCGTCGTTCACCGCGCTTCCAATCCAGATTTATCAATGGACAGCACGTCCGCAGCCGGAATTCCGCGCGGTCGCCGCCGCTGCCATCATCGTTCTGCTTGTGCTGCTGCTCTTGTTGAACGCCACTGCTATTTTCCTGCGCCAGTACTTTAGACGCCAATTGCAAGGATAAGCTGATGACCCAAAACGGCGCTTACGCCTTTGAACTCAAGAATGTCAACATCTATTACGGCTCCAAGCTCGCCGTCAATGATGTCAACATCACCATTCCCAACCAGAAGATTACCGCCTTCATCGGACCGTCTGGCTGTGGGAAAAGCACAGTCTTGCGCTCGCTCAATCGGATGAACGACCTGATCGCCAGCGCGCGCCTTGAAGGGGAAGTTCATTTCGGCGGGCAAAGTCTGTACGAACAAAATGTAGACCCGGTAGAAGTTCGCCGCCGCATCGGCATGGTGTTTCAAAAGCCGAATCCATTTCCGAAGAGCATTTACGACAATATCGCTTATGGACCGCGCTTGCTGGGTGTGCGTTCTAAAAGTGTACTGGATGATATTGTCGAAAGCTGCTTGAAAGACTCGTACCTGTGGGATGAAGTCAAGGGCGATTTGAAAAAATCGGGCTTGGCGCTCTCCGGTGGTCAGCAGCAGCGCCTGTGCATCGCCCGCACGATCGCCGTTGAACCTGAAGTCATTTTGATGGACGAGCCGTGTTCGGCGCTCGACCCGATTGCCACGCAGGCGATTGAAGAACTAATGCGCGATCTGGTCAAGCAGTTCACGATTGTCATTGTTACGCACAATATGCAGCAGGCACAGCGCGTCAGCGATTTCACCGCGTTTTACAGCATTCGTAAAGAAGAAATAGCGGGTGGTAAAGAAAATCGTTGGGGTATTCTGGCGGAATACGCGCCGACCGGACGCTTATTCAGCAACCCTGCCAGCGAAGAAACCGAACGCTATATCCGCGGCGAGTTCGGTTGATCGAAAGCAGTTAAAAGAGCAAAGGTAAAAGTTAAAAGGAACAACGTCACAAACGTGTTCCTTTTAACTTTTACCTTTTCCTACTGATAAATATCGGTGCGCCGATCCTCGAATACCGGAATCCGCGAACGCACAATATCGACATAATCGAGATCAACCTCCGCCGTCACCAGCGTTGGCGCGTCCGCGACTTCGACGATGATCTTGCCCCACGGATCGATGATCATCGAATGTCCGCCGTAGGTTTTATCCCCAGTGACGCCGGCGCTGTTGCACGCGACCATGAAACACTGATTTTCGATAGCCCGCGCCTGCATCAAAACGCGCCAATGTTCGATACGCTCGATCGGCCATTCCGCCGAGATCACGACCATACGTGCGCCCTGCGTCGCATAACGCCGAAACAACTCTGGAAAACGCAGATCGTAGCAGATCGCCATGCCTGTCGTCCCCCATGGCAAATCGATCAAGAGCGGCGCGGCGCCCGGTTGCAGCCAGCGATGTTCATCCATAAGCCGGAACAGATGAATTTTGCGATACACGCCTAACATGCGCCCGTTCGGTGCGAAAAATGTCGCACTGTTGCTCACTTCGACCCCGCGTTTTTCCAACAGCGACCCGACGATGCTGATCTTATGCTGCGTCGCCCAGGTCGCCAACTGCGCGAAAATACCGACGTTGAGCGCGCTGGCAAGCTCGCGGCTTTGCTCAAGCGCGTACCCTGTTGACCACAATTCGGGAAAAACCACCATGTGTGACCCACGCCGTGCCGCTTCTGCGATGTGGTCTTCGGCAGTTTTCATGTTTTTACGCACGTCGCCATAGGCGATGTTCATTTGTGCCAGGCTAATCGTCAGTTTTGCCATTGTCCCGCCTTCTTCACCTCAACCGATTACGTCCATCGTTTCCGCGATTGTAGCTTTTTTGGCGCATGTGTGCGACGCCTCACGCTCTGCGCTTGACCTTGCTGCGCCGTTCTGATTCAAGGCGCGCTGCTTCAAGGCGTGTGGCTTTCTGGCGTACATAATCGCCATAGCCGCCGACATACTCGTGCAAACTGCCGCCTTCCAGCTCGATCACACGGTCAACGATGCGATCCAGAAAATAGCGATCGTGCGAAATCGTCAGGATCGCGCCTTCAAAATCATCGAGCGCGTTCTCCAACACTTCTGCTGATCCTATATCAAGATTGTTGGTGGGTTCATCGAGCAAAAGTAAATTCGGTTTTTGCATGACCAACGATAACAACTGCAAACGGCTGCGTTCGCCGCCGCTCAGCGTGCGAATCGGCTGGCGCGCTTGTTCGTATGTGAACGCAAAACTGAGCAGTTTATGCACCGCCTCGCCTTCGGTCATTGGCGCCAGATCGCGCACCAGATCGATCAATGCGCGGTCGCGCCATGCCGTCAGCGTCTCGTGCTGCTGCGCGTAATACCCGATGCGCGTGCTGTTCCCAACTTTGACGATCCCGTCCAGCGGCTTCAGCTCGCCTAAAATCAGCTTGAACAGCACCGACTTGCCCGCGCCATTCTTGCCGATCAAGCCGACCCGTTCGCCATGCCGGATCATGACGTTGATATCCATGAACAGCAGGTCATCGTCAAAGCCCATGCTGACGCGCTTGAACTCGACCGCTTGCGTGCTGCCGCGCCCGCCTGTAATCTGCAAATCCATGTATTGACGGTCGCGCACCGCCTCGATGACCTCGCCGCGTTCTTCCATGCGCGCCAGCATTTTGCGGCGGCTCGCTGCCTGACGTGCGTAGCGTTCACTCAAGTTGGCGCTGGCTTTGATCGTCCATTCTTTGATCAACGCTTCGACGCGCTGAATTTCTTTTTGCTGCACCGCGTGCATCTGCTGCTGTCGAATGCGCCGGACTTCGCGTTCGACGGTGTACGTCGAATAATTACCCACGTAATACGCCAGTTTGCCATCCGCGAGTTCATCGACTTGGGTGACGACCGCATCGAGCAAATAACGGTCGTGCGATACCAGAATCACGCCGCCGTAATAGCCGCGCAAAAAACTCTCTAACGCTTCTTTCGAGCGCATATCGAGATGATTATCCGGCTCATCGAGCAGTAAAATCGTCGGTGACCATGCCGCCAGGCGTGCCAGCGCGACCAACTTGGTTTGTCCACCGCTCAAGGCGTGCGTCGGCAGATCGTGATCATCGGGCGAAAAGCCGAGTTTCGCCAGCAGTTCGCGCACTAAACTGACCTGACGCGCCGGATCAAGCCGTTCGTAATCGATCAAAATATCCTGCTGCGCTTCCAGCGTGTCGCTGAGCGCATCGGCGTCGTTGTACACCGCCGGGTCAGCCAAGCGTGCTTCGACAGCGTCGAGCGCGGCGGTCACGCGGGCTAAATCTGGCGATGGCTGACACGCGGCTTGAAACAATGTCCCGGCGGGCAGCACGACTTCTTGCGCCAGATAACCGATCGAGACTCCGCGCTGACGGGCAATGTTCCCGCTCACGGGGTGAATCTCACCCGCGACCGCCTTGAGCAGCGTCGATTTGCCCGCGCCATTCGGTCCAACCAAGCCAACTTTGGCGCGGTCATCGATTGCCCACGTCAGGTCGCTGAAGACTTCGCGCCCAGCAAGATTGACGGTGATGTTGTGGACTTGCACGATGTGCATCTCAAACTCCTTCTATAGTGATCCTCAACGAGAAGGACTCGTAGGCACGTCAGCGCCGCCCGCGCACGACAATAAAAAAGCGACGCTGAACATACGCTCAGAGCCGCTTGTGAATAAGTCTTACGAAAAATTACACGTCCGGTCGCTAGGCGCAGTTCACCCTTGTAGCGACCGTGATAGAGCCACGACGCGCCGTCGAAATGAGGGTGAAGTGCGAAAAGTAGACCATGTATACGAGTATGAGCGAAATGCTTGGTAAAGTCAAGAAAAAAAAGTTTTGTGTCTCCGTAGCGCCGTGTCTTTGTGGCTTTGTGTTATGCTTTTTTCTTTCGCATGAGGTGCTATTGACGCCATGACATTTCTTGATCAACTCCCCGCGATTGCCAGCGTGTTCGGGCTGGCGTTCTTCTCGTTCTGGGCGGCGATCCCGTTGGGGTTGGCGCTCGGCTTGAATCCACTGGTGGTCATTGCGACGACGACGATCAGTTACGCGGCGGGCGTCGCAGCGGTGACGCTGCTCGGTAGGCGTGTGCGCGCGTGGATCATGGCACGGTTGGCACGCGGTGGCACGCCCGACCCCAACAGCCGCATCGCCAAAATCTGGGATCGTTACGGCGTGGTCGGTTTGGGCATCGCCGCCCCGCTCACACTCGGCGCGCAGATCGGCGCGGCATTCGGTATCGCGCTCAACGCTAACCCACGCCGCCTGTTCGTCGTCATGTCATTGTGCGCGCTGGCATGGAGCATTTTGCTGACGGCGCTCGTTTCGCTCGGCGTTTTGGGCGTACAAAACGCCGTATAATGCGTATAAAAATGGGAAGGAGTCCATCATGTTTGCGGAAAAAATAAACGCTATTATCGAACAGGCGAAAGAATGGGATGCAGAAACGCGCTTGGTCTTGATCAAGCGGCTGTATGAGTTAGACGAGGATGGCGAAGATATGCACGATGAAGAACAAGCTTCGCAGCTTTTGACTGGCGATGCATGGTGGGAAGCGTTTAATTCCCTTATCATCCGTGTGCCTGTAAATCCCGATTGGTCAGATCGACGTGAAGATTGGTATGACGATGATGGTCGATAAAGCCGCGATAGTGGATACCAATATTCTTTTTCGAGCGATCAACATGGAAGTTGGTTTGCACGAAGAAACTAAAAAGCTGCTCAAACGATTGCAGGATGACGGTTATCAGCTTTGGATCAGTCGTCAGATCATTCGTGAATATTTACGACAAGTCACACGTCAAGGCGCTGGAGGTCTTACTACGCCTTTACCTATCGATGTGGCTATCGCGCATATGCGTGGTTTTCACGACTATTTTCAGATTGCAAACGAAAATAGTCGTGTGACAAATCACCTTCTAGAACTCATCCACGAATTCCCCACAGGCGGTAAGCAAATTCACGACGCCAATATCGTCGCCACGATGTTGGCGTACAAAATCGATACGCTGCTCACACTCAACCTTGCGGATATGGATCGTTTCAAGTCGAAGATCACGATCATGACACCATGATCTTCATCGTTTGCGTTATGGCGTTTCGATCACTGGCAGCGCGCTGATATCGCCGTTCGGATTCATCAACTGCGCCGCCGCCCACCCCTGTACCGCCGCGTTTTGCACCAACAGCCAATCCCCTGCTTCGTTACGACCGACGACCGAAAATAAATCCCCGTTGACCGCCAACGCGACGCGCCGGAAATCGGTACTGGGACCTTCGCGCAGATTTACCACATCGACCGTGAAAGCTTTTGCCAGCATCGTGCCAGCCATACGCACTGGTGCGAGATCATCTTGATCGAGCACACGCACCGGAATTTGAAAATCCACGCAGTCGGGCGGCGGCGGGAACGCCAGTTCGATGCCGCTTTGTACACATAAGTTCGGGATCGTATCGAGCGCGCCGACTTCACGGATCGGCAAGCGCACTTCGATACCGTTCGCGCCGATCTGCATTTCCGCATCAGGAATCGATGAACTGACTTCGCCGCGACGTGCCTGCACTGCGTTCGTGCCAGGCAGCAGCGTCAGCGCTGTATCGGGCATACCATCGGCATCGGTATCCAGTTCCATCGTCAACTGCGCCGCCGAATCAGTCAGCGCCGATGTTTCGATCAGCAGATACAAGTAATGATTGTTGCGGAAGGCACGCGCCCGGACGATATCCAAGCCGAGCAAACTGGTGTCGCCGATGGTATCTTCGATTGCCGGGATCGTCGCATCCCAGTCTGCGCCGTCGCCGTCGAGATTGAGATAGGTAAAGCCCGCCGGGAGATCAGAATACGCTGCCGGATCAAGCTCGAGCAGCCAGCCTGCGACATTCGCGGCTAAAATCGCGTTGCCAGGATTAATGGGACGCCCATCGAAACTGCGCGCCAACCCATAATCGTTTTGGAAAATTTCGCCATCCGCGAACACGACCGCGCGCGTATTGGTGGTCAGATTGACTCCCGCCGCGCCAACATTGAGTCGTCCTGCCAGATCAAGATCGATTTGATAACCGGGTGGGATTGGCGTCGGGGTCGGCTGCCCCTGCCGTGCGCTCAGATTTTGCTCGCCGCCGAAAAACGTCACCAATGTCGTTTCACCATACGCAGAATCGGTATAGATCAACGGGAATGCCGCGCTGTCTGCGCCGAGCGCCGCTACACTGAGCGCGCGCGCCCCCCAGACTTGAAGTGGAATGTTGTAGCGCTGAAGCGTAGCGCTGACCGGATTACCCACGCTGTCAGGAAAGACCTGAGAATAGCTGCGGCGGAGATCGCTCGTACTTTCAGCCGTAAAATACGGCTCGACCAAAAACACGTCGAGCAGCCCGATCCCGTAATCCGCGCCGATGATGCGCGCGATACCGCTGCCGCCGTTATCGGGGTTGGCGGTCTGATGACGGAGCGGGTCGATAGCGAGCAGCAGGTTCGCGCCGTTTTCGATTTGCGTGTAAATACGCGCCAAAAACTGCGGTGATAACCCACGACGCGGACGGATCAGGACGATCACGTCGGCATCGCGCGGGATTGCTTGTTCGAGCGGCACGAACTGGGTACGTGCCCCATACGCGCGGAAAACTTCTGCAAGGCGCGAACTCCCGTCAGGACCCGGGTCTGTCACGGACGATGTTTGTAAATTACGCGGTTCTTCGATGAACACCACCAACGGTATTTCAGGCGTGCCCTCGGTTTGCGCGCGCGTTTGGCGTGGCGCGCTCATCGAGATCGTCACAAAGACGACTAGCAGCATCATCAACACCCAGATGCGCGCTTGTGCCCCTCCCCGACTTTGGGGAGAGGTTGGGGGAGCGGTAAAGATGTTCATGCTCATCCCCCCGCCGACGGCGTCGAGGTCACGTTTGGATCAGGGGTTGGCGTCGGCGGCAGCGGCGACGGTGTGATCGTCGCGGTTGCGGTCGCGCCTGGGGTTGGGAACGTATATTCAGGCGCATCAGTATCGGTCAGCCACGCGATTGATTGCAGCATAAACTGAATATTGGCGATATTTAAGAAGCCCGTGCTGTTGGGCGGCGCAGCATTGAAGCCCCACCCGTTCGCCGCAAACTCACGATCGCCAATCAAGACTAGCCGCGCGCCCGTGTCGTCATTTTCATAGGCGACGGCGAGCGCGTTGCGCCCCGACGCTGTATCCGCGCCGATATCGAAATTGAAGGTGCTGTCCTGTTGATACTGCGCGAAATTTGTTTCGCCATACGCATCTTCGGGCGCGAAAATCAACGGGGTCAAAACGCCATTGTCGGGGGTGCCAAGTTGAAACGAGCGCGCCTGGAAGAATAAAAAGCTGCCGTCGATTCCTGCGCTGATCGGGTGTTCGGCGGTCAACGTATCGGTGGTAAACGTTGGGCGCAAGAATGGAATCTCGGTCTGCACGCCGTCGCGTGTGCCGGTACGCGTGCCTTGGATGACCATCACATTATCGTAAGGCTGCAAACCATAGTCAGCATTCGTCAGCACGAACAGCGCGCTGTTAGAAGCCAGCGCACCGCGCGCGCGCCCTTGTGGAAGCGGCGGATTGATCAACATGAGCACGCGACCGCCGTTATTCAGGTATGCCCAGATACGCGCGATTTGATCGCCGCTGTAGTCGGTCGCTGCGCCGGGCAGCACCAGCATGTCCATGTCTGTTGGGAATGGCACGCGCCAATCAAGCGTATTCAGGGTCGCGCCTGCCATGCGGAGCAGCCCCGCCAAGCGAGAAATGCCGCCGTTACCACGTTCGACTCGCTGCGATTCGCCGTTGCTTTCGCTAAAATAGAGCGTGATGCCGGTTAATGCGGAATCGTTTTGTAAGGCGGCATCCGCTGATGTGTGCTGACGTGGTGTGCTGACGATGAGCATGAATAACACCGCGCAAGACGCGGCGGCAATCAGTCGCTTCATGCTGATTCTCCTTGTTTAGCCCGTGAATTTTATACGCAGTATTGTCACCGATCCGATCGCGTCCGGCAACCACCACTTGAAACACAGAAAGGTTTTGGTATGCGCCTTGCATGGCTGACAGATTTACATCTTGGATTTTTACACACTGTCGGGCTGTTTCTCGATCAACTGGCGGCGCTCGATGTCGATGCGTTCGTGATCACGTGCAATATTGGCAGCGGGCACACGACTGTCAATTACTTGAAGCAACTCGCGGCGGCGTACCCACACAGCGAACTGCTCGTGTTGTGCATGCATACCCACAGCGCGTGCGATGTGCAAATCGCGCCGAATTTGCGCGTGATCGCGGGTGACGCCGAGTATGGCGCGCCGAAAGTACAAACCATTTTTCTATTGGATTAATGTATTTTTGATCGTTGGAACATAACATGAGAAATGGTGTATAGTTCTGTATACATGGGTCAACATGATAGATAAACGCATTGACACTGCGGTGTACTGCGGTATGATAAGAAAATAAAAATAGAACGAGCGTTCTAAGACGAGGCATATGAAGATGAACGCAAAACACACATACGAATTCGAGGAGATGAATCCACACGAACGATTGTGGAATATAATTCTCTACATCGCCCAGCAATCAGAAGGTGATGAGCGCTTCGGCAAAGTAAAATTGGCGAAGATTCTGTATTTTGCAGATTTTAAATCTTTTCGATTGTATCATCAGCCCATTACAGGCAGCCGCTATGTGCGCTTGGATAATGGTCCTGTGCCAGATACATTCCGAGACATCTTGGAAGAAATGAAGTCCGTAGGCGCTATCGCTATTCGGATAGAGTCACATTACAACCTAGAGAGACAGCGTGTCATAGCGCTGCAGGAACCCGATTTGACTTTGTTCAATGGACGCGACATTGTGCTAGTCAATAAAGTCTTGTCTGAATACAGGAATTCAAACGCAAGCCAGCTCAGCGAACTTTCGCACGGAGTCGCGTGGCGACTTGCCCAACAAATGGAAGCTATTCCATATGAATCAAGCTTAATTTCAGACGAGGGTGTCACGCAGGAAGACATCGATCACGTACAGGAACTCGTTCAAATCTATGGCACAGACCCCCGCACCGCACCTGTACGAGATTAAATTTACCGACTTGTATGTGGAACGATTATACAACATAGCGAGTGCCGATGTCATCAATGAAGCGCTTGAAGAAGTTTATCAGGCGCTTCGTCAAAACCCTTATTTATTCAACTTCGTACCCCCATTAACCTATTGGCGTGTCGCCAAAACAGAACTCTATGTGACCGAAAAGGGCGTCATTCCTCCGTTGAACATTATTTTTACTATTGTCGAAGACGATAAAATGGTCAAAATGCTGGATGTAAAAGCCAGAACTGGTTTTGGCAAACTCGATTTATAACAACTGGAATTCGCGCTCGTTGGCATACTGAATATACACGGGTGTGCCGACGGGCGGCGGCGCTTTGATCAGCCATTTTTCGCCGCTCAATACATGCAGGCGCTCTATCCGCGCGCCTTCGGGCGACGAGAACACGTAATGCAGTTGAAAATACGGCTTACGCTGCGAGTCCATCTTTTGATCGACACGCACGATCTCGCCTTGAATCACGCTGCCGCGCGTATAACGGCGGTGCTGCGTTGCTTGATACAACACAAACATAACCGCCAAGCCGATTCCAATCACTATGATACACGCCAGCGATATGACGTTCGGGTTGGCACGCCCGATGATTTCGTTGACTCGTGGGTCATCGGGCAGGTATGCAATCGTCACGCGGTCGCCATCGCGCACGCGCGTATACATACCTTGATCGACGGTTTGCTGACCGTTATAAGTTGTGCCATCGACGGTGAAACGATATTCGAGATAAAACAACGGGGCGCGGTCATCGTAGCGCGATTCGTCTTCGAGCGCATGGCGTGTCACCTGTGCGCTGATGGTGACGCCGCGCGCCGCCAATGAACGACTCCGGTCGATCAGGAAAAAGACGACCAGGAACAAAACCGCCGCCACCGAACTGATCAACAGGATTTTTTGCCAGCGCCGATTATTCCCACGCATGACCTGGGCTGGCGTGGCGTCGCCGCGCACAATCGAGTCATGCGCGGCATTGACGAGGAAGTACGGAAAGGACGGGCGTGAAGTCATAACGCTTAAGCGCGTCCGTAAACCTCTAAGCTGACGCCGTGCATGGGGGTCGCCGCATCGGTCGATAAGAAATAAATCGCCTCTGCGATCTGGTCAATCGTTACCCACTTGCTGAAATCAGCTTTCGGCATCTCGTCGCGGTTGCGCGGCGTATCGATGATGCTTGGCAGCACCGCGTTGACGTTGATGCCCGAATCGCGTACTTCCAGCGACAGACTTTCCATGACCGATTTGGCGGCGGCTTTGCTCGCGTTGTATGCCGAGCTGTTCGCAGCACCTTTCAGCGCCGCGCGCGCCAGCACGATGACGACCTTGCCCTTCGCGCCGTGATCGAGCATGTGTTTGACGACCCGACCGACAAGCGTATAAAGCGGACGGACGTTCAAATCGATCTGCTGCTCGAACACATCCATGTTCATCGCGTAGACCGGCTCGCCAAACGCGAACCCGCCAATCGTATGCGCCAATATATCGATTTGAGCGAAGTGCGCGTCAACCGCCGCGATTAAGGCGTCAACCTCGCTGGCGCTGTTGGCATCGACCGCTGCGGGATGGATTTGCACGCCGTACATGCGCTTGAGTTCATCCTGAAACTCATTCAGCCGATCCACACTGCGATCGACCAGAATCAGGTTCGCGCCTTGTACGCCATACCGATGGGCGAGCGCGCGCCCAACATTGCCAGACGCCCCCGTGATCATCACCGTCTTGCCATTCATATCTGCCATTAAACATCCTTTTTCGCATGTGCCGCCTGAGATCGGGCGACCTGGTGGGTCGCCGCTGCAATGTCGGTTTCGCGGTGCGCTATCCTGGATGCGTTGGCGCGCGACACTCGATTACGCACGACCGAGAAAACTGCCGTCGCGCGTATCAACCTTGATCTTTTCACCGACGTTGACGAACATCGGCACGCGTACACTCAAGCCAGTATCGGTCTTGACCTTTTTCGTCACCGCGCCCGCCGTATCACCCACGACCGCCGGGTCTGCATCGACCACTTCGTAAATCACCGTTGTCGGGAACACGTAGTCGATCGGCTTGCCTTCATAAACGCGCAGTTCAAGCGTCATGCCATCTTTCAGGTAATATTGATCGTCGTTGAACAACGCGACATCCGCTTCATATTGATCGTACGTGCTGTTGTTCATAAAGTGCAGCGTTTCGCCGTCGCGGTACAAAAACTGCACGTCTTCGGTTTCGACATACACATTGTCCAGACGGTCATCGGCGCCGAAGATTTTTTTCGACATATTGCCCGTCTCGATATTGAGCAGCGACGTTTGCATTGTCGCAGTACCGCGACCCGGTTTGTTATACGTTGCATCCACCACACGCCACAGCGTGCCATCGATTTTAACGGTCGTTCCCTTTTTTAAATCACCTGCGGGAATCATGTGCAGCTATTCCTTGTTATATCGCCAATCGGAGTATCGAACGCATTATAACAAAGGCGATCAAAATGTGTAGGGATGCGCCTCATGCTGCTTCATAGCTATCAAGATAAGCTGCCGCCGTCGGTTGAAACCCACTATGTTTAACGCATATCAATCCGCCGTCGATGATACCCGCCGCCACACCTCGACATCAGGATCACCGATATGCACGACGACACGATACGCCCCCCAATCGACCCAGCTCGCGTTGTGCTGGCGCACACGCGCGCGTATTTCATCGGCGCACGCCTGAATCAGACGTTCGGCGCGCGGGTTGTAGCGCCGGAAACGCGGCGACAATACCGTGCGTAATCTGCCGAGCGCATCGAGCGGATGATTGAGCGTACTGCCGCCAATCGTATCGCGGCTGTTGGTGGCGTTGAGCGAATAATGCAGCGTGCGTGCGATGACTCGGCGAATGTCTGCTTCATTATAGACAGGCAGCGTTTGACGATAGCGCCGCCGATCCCAACTCCATACTGCACGTACGCCAAAACCAAGCCGCCGAATCGTGCTGTCGATGATCAAGTCATCTTCGAGCGTGGTCATCGCGGCGTGCTGGCGGATCACCGCGCACATCCCGAACGGGATCACGCTCATCTTGCCCCAGAATGCCTGTACCTGATCGGTCGTGACTTTCCACCAGAACAGACTGTCGCGGGCGAAGATGGTATTGAGCAGATCGATGATGTCGCGCGGAATACGTGCATCTGGGACGCCGCTGTGCTGCCAGTATGTCACGGGACTGACCGCCGCTGGCAGTCCGTTTTTTGCGAACCTGCGGCTGAGCGTTACCAGATGTTCGAGCAGCCCTGCGCCCCATACCGCGTCCTGCGCGGGCATGATGAGATAACCGTCGTCGGTTTGCGCCGCGCCGATCGCCAGCGCCGCGTCGATGCGCGCCCAACGGTCGGTCATCGCCATGCGCTGCCAGTGATCAGGGGCATCCCAGCCAAGCGCGAATGGCGATGATCGCCCCTCTCCGAAGTCGAGGAGGTTCGGGGGTGGGGTCATACGTGGATTGACGATCTGGTATTCGATGCGTGGCGACGCACCAGGTCGCGTTTTACGCAGCATGATCATGTTCTGCATACTCGCAACCGTCGCATCGCTATCGCACAAATACACGACCGTATCGCGTGCGTTCAGACGACTCAGCCGCGATGCCAATGCATAATCGAATACAGTGCGCGCGTGCGAATCCGTCGGGCGCGGACGATAACTAAATTCCGTGACGAGAAAACGCGGGCGCTGGCTGCTCACACCATCGGCGCTTTCAATACGATCAAAGGCGTGTCGCTGATTTGCATAGACCGTTTCCTCTGGTTGCGCTGGTCGATATCAGGGTGTGCAGCGCCACTTGTACATGCTGTAAATTTAAGGAAGCGCATAGCGAAAAGAATCAATGTGTTGCAGCGCATTTATTAACGTGCTTGCGGATTCTCCCTTATCGATTATGAAAAACGTAAATTTTTCATTGGGTTTGTTAAAGTTTGTTCGTAAGCATAGCGTAATTTTTCGAAATCCTTTATGCTTTCAAATGCGGAGTAACTCAAAAACCGAGTCATTTTAATAGCGGCGCTGCTCAACCGGAGTGTGCTTGCTGGAACTGGATAATTTTTCGCCTGCCGACGGGTGTGTGAAGATGATCATGTTCCGGCTCTTTGCGTTATTCGGGTTTGGTGGCGGTTGTCGTCCTGTATGCGGCGCGTTAACCCGTCTTGTTAACATGCTGTCAGGGACTCATCCATGATCGGCTTTATCCTAGGGGATTAGGTGCTGATGAAACAAAGGTCATTTTTAGTCCAGCTAACGCTTGTACTCATCCTCATAGGCTCGTTCCTAACGAGTGGACAGGTGACTTCAACGTTCGCACAAGCCGGGAACTGTACCATCACGGGTATAGTTTTTCGTGATTACAATGCGGATGGCGCGCGCGCCGTTCCGCGCGAACGTGGACAGGGCAACATCGAAGTGCGTGCCTACACACCTGACAACGTTCAGGTCGGCAGCGCGGCGCTGACGTCCACCACTCTGGCTACTGTTGGAGAATACACGCTCAATCTGCCGCTCGCTGTGGGAACACGCGTCCGGGTCGAGTTTACTATTCCAACGAGCTTATCATTCCTCAAGTCAGGTCCTTTCGGAGTTGACTCAGGCACGTCCGTTCAATTCGTCAATTGTAATGCCCCCACCAGCAACGTGAGCTGGGGTGTCAACAATCCGTCCGATTACTGCCACGACGCCAATGCATTTTTGGCGACGACGTGTTTCGTCTTTGGCGACCAACTCAACGACCCAGAATTTAGCGGCGAACTGCCGACGATTGTCACGTATCCGTATAATTCGAACGGTACGGCCGCTGACAACCGTGACATCGGCTACGCGGCGAATACAGGTGCAGTGTATGGTTTGGCTTACCGCAGCAGCACCAGCAATCTGTACAGCGCTGCTTACCACAAGCGCGGCACGAACTTCCTCATCAATAATACCGGCGCGATTTACCGCGAAGTCGTGCTGCCGGGTTCGTTTGGTCCTGCCAGCGACTATACTCCTAGTAATCCGCTTAACCCGGTAATTTATGCCTCGATCCCCAACAGCGGGGCGAATACCCACGATGGCGACTACACCACGTTGTTCCCCACGCCTACGCCTATCGGTGCAGACCGGGATATTGACTCCGGTTCGTACCCCACCGCACCCAATCCGTTCTCACAAGTCGGTAAAACGTCGCTCGGCGATATCGATGTCAGTGAAGACGGCAATACGCTGTATGTTGTCAACCTGAATGACAGCCACCTCTACTCCGTTGACCTGAATAACTCCGCACCCACGGTCGGCAATGGTGGCATCGTTGACAGAGGCGCAATCCCCAATCCTGGTTGTACTGCTGGAGTCGGACGCCCGTTCGGTCTCGCCGTACGTGAAGGCTTGGTTTATATCGGTGGTGTGTGTTCGGGTGAAAATGAAGCAGCGTATAACACGTCCAACCTCTCCGCATACGTGTATACCTATAACCCATCCACCACATTGTTCGGCGGCAGCCCGGTCATTAGCTTTCCCCTCAACTATGAACGTGGTTGCGCCGAAATTGCGACAGGTTATGGCTTAACATGCCGCACGAGTGTCATCGGCAGCCGTGCCGAATGGCAGCCCTGGAAAGATGTATGGCCAAACCCGACCAGTTCGGGTGCGAACACAGGCTACGCGACTGCAATTTCTCCATTGACGGGTCAGCGTTTCGCTTTCTTTGCTTACGCACAGCCGATGTTGACGGACATCGCTTTCATTGGTGACGACATGGTGATTGGTTTCCGCGACCGCACCGGTGACCAATGGGGCACGCGCGATCCGGGTCCCAGTAACACTGCGTTAATCGGTGAAGACGGGATTGCCCCGCCTGGGACATTGACCAACGAAGAATATTTCCTGCCGCAGCCCGCCGGCGATTTGCTCCGCGCCAGCACGCAAAACGGCAGCACCTGGACGCTGGAAGACAACTCATCGTCCGTTCCGGGCGGCATCTTTGGACCGACGCTGGGTATCAACAACGAACAAGGACCCAACGGTCCCGGCGAAGGTGAATTCTTCTACGGTGATAATCTTGGCGCGAACCATGACGAAACCTCGCTCGGCGCAATTGCGTCGGTTCAGGGTTTTGGTCGTGTTGCGGTCAATGGTTATGACCCGACGCAGTTGTTCTCCGCTGGCACCTATCGTTTTGCGGTTGACGGCGTAGGCGGTCAGGAAGCAGGCGATGTGCCCAATACACAGCTTCAAAACGAACGCTACACGGTCTACGTGAACAGCGGCTTCCAAAAATCGAACGGGTTGGGCGACTTAGAAGCGCTCTGCTCGGTTGCGCCGCTCGAAATCGGTAACTACGTGTGGGAAGACAGCGACAGTGACGGCATTCAAGACCCGACCGAAAGCGGCATCCCCGGTGTGGTGGTGCAGCTCGTCAATGTCGGTTCTGGCACGGTCATTTCGCAGACCACGACCAACGCGAACGGTCAATATCTGTTCAACCGCAGCTCGACGCTGTTGGTCACTGAACAAAACGGTGTCACGTTCTTCGATACCGATGGTGACAATGTGTGGGATAACACGTCACTGCGACGCGAACCGCGCATCGTGCTGCCCAACGAAGCCTACACCATTCGTATCAGTTTGACGCAGACCGCGCTGCTCGGTCGCAATTTGACCCCGCAAGATTACGGCTCCAACCTGACGAACACCGACAATCATGACTCCGACTTTGCCGTGAACGGCACCAATGCTGAACACACGTTCACGACTGGCACTTTCGGTGAAAATGACCACACGCGCGATGCGGGCTTCTCGGTAGCGGCAACACCGACGCCGACGGCAACGAATACCGCGACCAACACGGCAACGAATACCGCGACGAATACCGCGACGATCACAAATACGCCGACCGCGACGAACACGCCGACGGATACCGCGACCAACACGAGTACGCCGACGAACACCGCGACCGCGACGAACACGCCGACGGATACACCGACGAATACGTCAACGGCAACGAATACGCCGACGAATACGTCCACGGCAACGAATACCGCGACGAACACGCCGACAATCACCAATACGCCGACGGCAACGAACACGCCGACGAATACGTCAACGGCAACGAATACCGCGACGAACACATCAACGGCAACGAATACGCCGACGATCACGAATACGCCGACGAATACGTCAACGGCAACGAATACCGCGACGAACACGCCGACGGATACACCGACGAATACGTCAACGGCAACGAATACGCCGACGAACACGCCGACGAATACGTCCACGGCAACGAATACCGCGACGAACACGCCGACGATCACCAATACGCCGACGGCAACGAACACGCCGACGAATACGCCGACGATCACGAACACGGCGACGGCAACGAACACGCCGACGAATACGTCAACGGCAACGAATACCGCGACGAACACGCCGACGATCACGAACACGGCGACGGCAACGAACACGCCGACGAATACGTCAACGGCAACGAATACCGCGACGAA
>ENA-ORBV01005074-ORBV01005074.1-microbial-mat-metagenome-genome-assembly--contig:-NODE-5074-length-24549-cov-13.508540_pt1 | contig 24549 bp, 19 predicted proteins | sample MGYA00237777_ERZ505514 | MGnify/ENA primary metagenome ERZ505514 (study PRJEB26160, sample SAMN06269048) | microbial mat metagenome | isolation source: Oligotrophic lake microbial mat | place... | reverse complement strand
GCCGATACTCATCCGCGCGTGCGGGAACACTTCGTTCGCATCAGCGCGTGGTACATAGATGACCCCGCCACATCTTTCAAAAGGATGTCCGAGAGCGTCGCATCCGTGCTGCTTAAAATGCTTGACGATCCCGATGCACACGTTCGCCAGCGGTTGGCCTACATGCTGGGCGACTGGCCGGGCCTGCCGGAGACTGACACATCACCGTTTAGGTTTATCCCTAGACCCGACCCCCGCGCCAGCAACGCCCTCGCCGCCATTCTTCTGAAAGACGCTGATGATCCCTACATCGTGGCTGCGTGCATGAGTTCAGTCTTGCCGCACCTTGATGGTGTCATGCAACAAATACTCGCTTTGCCCGGCGCTGTCGAGAAGCATCCTGCCTTGCTCGCAAAACTCATCGACATCGCCATCGCTGCTGACAAGCTCGATGCACTGGGCGCGATGCTTGATGTCGTCACGCAGCCGCGCGGCGATCGGTTTGAGCCTTGGCAATTCAGCGCGCTGGGCAGGCTCATCAAGGCGAAGGAGAAGCAGAAGATCACGCTCGGCATGCTCTATGAACAAGCCGAGAAGAATAGCGATCGCCGGACGATGATGACGCTCAATCGCGTGCCCAATGTGCTGACCGTTGCACGATCTGCGATTGTTGATCCCGCGCAGAATGAGCCGCTGCGTCTGGCCGCGATTGATCTCTATGCGCTGCTAGGCGGCGAGCAGCGGCTGCCCACTTTCAGCGCCGCCCTTGCGGATGTGAAATCGTCTCCCGCTGTGCAGCAGGCTGCCGCCAGCGCGATCATTCGCATCGGCGGCGATCGCGCTTACGCTCAGGTATTCACCAACTGGAAAAGCTACAGTCCTGTCCTTCGCGCTGCGGTGCTCGACGCGATGCTCAAACATGATGCGGGGATCAGCGCGCTACTTGACGCGATGGAGCAAGGGATCATCACGCGCCACGACATCGATCTGCCGCGCAGGCAGCCGCTGCTGACGCACGAAGATTCTGCGGTGCGCGAGCGCGCTGCGAAGCTGCTGGGCGGCGCACCCGATGCGGACAGGCAGAAGGTGATTGATCATTACACGAAGGCGCTGGCGGCGCTACTAACTGGCGGCGTCGGCGCAAGCGGCGATCGTACACGCGGCGAACAGGTGTTTATCAAGAACTGCGCAGCCTGTCACAAGCCCGCTGCCGGCAGTGCGATCGGCCCGGAGCTTTCCAAGATTCTCGACAGCTCACCGCAGAGCCTGCTCATTTCCATCCTCGATCCCAATCGCGCGGTCGAAGCGAAATACATCAACTACCTCGTGGAAACCAGCGAAGGCGAGAAACAGACCGGCATCATCCTCACCGAAACATCCACCAGCATCACGCTCGCGTCCGTCGATGGTAAGCAGCGGCAGATTCTTCGCCGCGACATTGTCGAGCTGCGATCGACGGGCCTCTCCCTGATGCCCCAGGGAATCGAACAGGCGATCACACCCAGCGATATGGCTGATCTATTTGCGTACATCGCTTCCACCGGGCCTGCGCCAAAGAAGTTCGAGAACAACACGCCGCGCACCATCGAAGCCGATGCGAAAGGCGCGCTGTCATTGCCCGCTTCAGCCGCCGCGATCTTCGGCGAGACGCTTATCTTCGAACAGCAGTACCGCAACCTCGGCTACTGGTCCAGCGAAAATGATCGGGCAGTGTGGACGATCATCGTGCCGCGTGACGGCAAGTATGAAGTGGCGCTCGATCATGCACTGGACAAGACCATCAAGAGCAACGCGTTCATCATCGAAGTCAGCGATCAGAAACTCACTGGCCAAGTCAAACAGACCGGCACCTGGGACACGTATCAAACCAACAACGTCGGTCAGGTCACACTCAAAGCAGGCACGCATCGTCTTTCGATTCGATCTGATGGGCCTGTGTCCGGCGCGCTGATTGATCTGCGCACCATCACGCTGACGCCACGGTGACGGGAATGAACTTACTCAGCGGTGTTTTGCTGCGGTCGGCAAAACTGTTCGCCGAAACGAGCGGATTCATCTCAGGAAAATATCCCGCAGCGCAGCCTTGCGGAATGTCATACGCGACGATGCGGAAGCCGGCAACGCTCCGCTGCTGGCCATCTTCTATCGTGTGACTGGTGATCGTGACCACATCGCCATCGCGAAGCTGCTTGGCGGCGATGTCGGCAGTGTTCATGAAGATGATCATGCGCGTGCCGTAGATGCCGCGGTAGCGATCATCCATGCCATAGATGGTGGTGTTGTACTGATCGTGCGAGCGCAGCGTCATCAATCGAAGCTGACCCGCAGGCAATGTGAGATCAGGAATCGGATGCGTGATGAAATTCGCCTTGCCGGTGGCGGTGATCCACTGCCGATCGCGTGCGGTGTTGCCCAGATAGAAGCCGCCCGGCTTATTGATGCGGGCGTTGTAATCCTTGAAAATCGCAGGCATCACCGCTTCGATCTTTTCACGAATGCGGGAATAGTCAGCGATAAGAAAATTAAAATCGGTCGCGCGTGCCTTCGCATGAAGCGCAGCAGTGGCGATGCCTGCGACGATGGCGGGTTCGCTGAGCAGATCAGCCGAGGCTGGCGGATTGGTGCCATGCGACGCGTGTACCATCGACATCGAATCTTCCACCGTCACGCGCTGATCGCCACCTGCCTGCACATCGCGCTCCGTCCTGCCCAGGCAAGGCAGAATGAGTGCATCCTTGCCGACGATCGTGTGGCTGCGATTGAGCTTGGTCGAGATGTGTACGGTCAGATCGCATCGCTCCAGTGCCTGTGCAGTAACCGCACTATCTGGCGTGGCTGCGGCGAAGTTGCCACCCATCGCAATGAACACCTTCGCCTTGCCTTCGTGCATTGCGTGAATCGATTCGACCACATCAAAGCCATGCTCCACCGGCGGCGCAAAATCAAACACCTCACCCAGCTTCGCAAGAAACGCAGGCCCCGGTTTTTCCGTGATGCCCATCGTGCGATCGCCCTGCACATTGCTGTGCCCGCGCACCGGACAAAGGCCCGCGCCATCACGGCCAATATGCCCGCCCAAGAGCAGCAAATTCGCCACCGACTGAATCGTCGCCACCGCGTGCTTCTGCTGCGTCAGCCCCATCGCCCAGCAGGCAATGATGCGCTTGGATTGCATGTAGATTTCAGCGGCGGCAACGATCTGCGAGCGCGAAAGGCCGCTGTGCTTTTCGATATCAGACCATGATGTGGCGGCGATATCCGCTTGGAGCGCATCGAAGCCCTGCGTGTGCTGCGTGATGAAATCGTGATCGATGGCACCTTTGCTTGCGTCATGAACAACGTCCGTCCGCGTCGTGCGTTGCACGACGGCTAAACGCTTAGCTTCCGCATCCTTTTCCAATACGCATTTCATGATGCCCTTCATCACCGCCATATCACCGCCAACGATCGGCTGAAGATAAAGCGATGTGAGCGTAGTCGTGCGGCCCGTGAGCATCTGGCCGATGCGCTGCGGATGCGCGAATCGCTCCAGGCCACGCTCTTTGAGCGGATTGATGGCGACGATTTTGCACCCTCGGTCAGCAGCGCTCTGAAGTTCACTGAGCATGCGTGGATGATTAGTACCCGGGTTCTGACCAATCACAAAAATCGCATCCGCCTTTTGGAAATCATCGATAGAGACGGTGCCTTTGCCCACACCCACGGCTTCAGTCAGCGCGATGCCGCTGGACTCGTGGCACATGTTGGAGCAGTCGGGAAAATTGTTGGTGCCATAGAGCCGACCAAAAAGCTGCCAGAGAAATGCAGCTTCATTGCTGGTGCGTCCGGAGGTGTAGAAGATTGCTTCATTGGGACTGGCCAGTGATTTGAGTTTTTCGCCGATCAGTTCAAATGCATCTTTCCAGGCGATGGGCACATACCGATCAGCGTCGCGATCATAGCGCATCGGCTGCGTCAGACGACCATGCGATTCGAGCCAGTGATCACTCTGCTTGCGAAGCTCAGCCACATCATGCTGCGCAAAAAATTCAGACGTCACGCGCTCGCCTGTGGTTTCCCATGTCACCGCTTTGACGCCGTTCTCGCAGAATTCAAACGCATGCGCCTTGCCCGGCTCAGGCCAGGCACAACCAGGACAATCAAAACCATCTGGCTGATTCACCCGCAGCAGCGTACGCGCACTACGAAGCACGCTCTTGCTTTGAATGATGAACTTCGTACTGGCCTTGAGCGCACCCCAGCCACCGGCCGCCTTTTTGTTGTGCGAGACGTAACCCTCATCCTGTTTGCGATCATCGTTGGACATGTGAAACCTTCTGCGAAAAACAAGGCGGCAACACCAAACAGCATAGGCATTGATCGATGCCTTACGAAATCCTTCAGCCCCAGCCTCTGGCCGGTTAAAGGTCGTTGAAACAATCGCGAATCTTCTGCTCCATCACGTGCCACTGCGCCTCATCAGAAAAAACAATCTCCAGCACCGGTCGATAGATCGGCAGCGACATCGCCGTCGCCTGCGCTTTTACCATCGGCCCGACCTTCGTCCAATCTTTTTCAGTCGTCACCATCGCCTGCGCATCACACGCCTTGGCTTGCTCGATCAGCGCCGCAACATCCGACACGCTGAACGCATGATGATCGGGAAAATCGCGAACACCGGCGACATGGCCGACATGCCCGACATGACGATGAAGCATGTGCTCGAAGGCTGCCGGGTTGCCGATGCCGGTGAAGGCGAAGATGCGCTGCTCGCGCAGATGATTCGCGCCTGCGATGCTCTCATCGGCTTGCTTGAATCCGGACCAGTGCTGCGCGCAGCGCACCGGCTCAAGCGAACTCCACTGCCCAAGTCTGGCGATGACCGCATCGAGTGCAGCAACGTCCACTTCATTGCAGCGCGTCAGCACAATCGCATCGGCTCGCCGTAGGTTCTTGAGCGGCTCTCGCAGCAAGCCGCGAGGCAACAGCCATCCATAGCCAAACGGCTGCGTCGCATCGATGAGCACCAGATTCAAATCGCGAAACACCTGCCGCCGTTGAAAGCCATCATCCAACAGAAACACGCTGATATCTGCGTGTTTTTCAAGCAGCGCCGCTGCCCCGGCTGCGCGATCAGGATTCACCGCCACGGGCACCGCATCACCAAAGGCAGCGCGAAAAAGTTCCACCTCATCACTGGTCTTTGCATCGCCATCTTTCGCATCACCGCCACGATAACCACGCGTCAGAATGCCAGGCCTGTGCCCCATCGCCAGCAGCCTTCGCGCCAGTTCCATCACCAGCGGCGTCTTGCCCGTGCCGCCCGTGGTGATGTTGCCCACACTGATCACCGGCCTCGCCAGTTTCTTCGGTTTGCGAAGGCCGCAATCAAACATCACATTGCGAACTGCAATCACTATGCGATAGCCAAGCGATAAACATGACAGCATCAGCCGCGTGAACCTTGCACGCAGACTGCGATCTTCACCGCTCATGATGGCGTGCATGCGTGTGGGGGTCATGGGAGAAGAAAAGCGGGAAAGCGGGAAAGCGGGAAATTCAAACCGGTGGTTCAATCAAGTCCAATGGCGAGGCTCGATCATCTTCTTTCATTTCCTGTTTTCCTGTTTTCCTGCTGTCATGCTTTTCTTTACGCCCCACCGCTCCAGTGCTGTCGCCAGCTTTCGCATCGGCAGACCCACCACCGCAGTAGGATCGCATTTCATCGGCGTCGTGATCGGCCAGCCCGCTGCTTGCCGATCGAAGAGGTTGTAGCCGCCCGCTTTGCCTTTCCACTGATTCGTAGCAATGTACGCATCCAGCTCCGCATCACTGATCGCACCAAAAGTCACCGGCACAATTTCGGCAAAGGTGATGAGGTCATCGGCGGTGATCCGCCTTGCGATGCCTTGCACGCGCAGAAGCGCCACGCCCGTGACCACATCATGCACCGCATCCGCGAAGGAGCGAATCATCTTCCGGGCATCATCTGCATCAATCGGCTGGCCGATGAGCGATCCATCCACACCCACGCAGATCGTGTCCGCGCTGATGAGAATCGTCATCTGCAAAGCGTCCGTGAGCGATGCATCGTGATCCGCCAGTATCTCGCGCAGGCTCTCCGCTTTCCTCACCGCCAGCTCCACCGCATGTCCTGCAGGGTCGGCAAAACCTTCCTCCACTTCCGGCTGAGCCGGGTCAGCAAACGCAGGCTCGGCCTGTTCAAAAACATACCCCGCCTCACGCATAAGCATTGCACGACGCGGCGAACGACTGGCTAAAATCAATCGCGGTGAGGACATGGCCCGATTGTAGTAGATAGTTCAAAGTTGAAAGTTCAGGGTTCAGGGTTCAATATTCCAAGCCGAATCGTCAACCACGAAAATGCCCAAGTGCGTTCTCCTACCTTGAACGTTGAACCTTGAGCTTTGAACCTTGAACTTTGAACTGATTCACCTGACTCGATTCTGCTAAACTTCTCCGCTCACATTGGCGCGATACGCCTTGCCCCACTGACTTCTGACTTCTGACCTCTGACCTCTGATTCCCATGACCGACCCCGCTGAAAAAAAGAAATCCTTCAAGGACACCCTCAACCTGCCCAAGACGACCTTCAACATGAAGGCCAATCTGGTGCAGAACGAACCCGCATCGCTCAAGCGCTGGCAGCAGGGCAAGCTCTATGAGCAGATTCGCGCTGCCGGTGCGGGCAAGCCACGCTTCGTGTTTCACGATGGCCCGCCTTATGCCAACGGCTCGATTCATCTGGGCCATCTGCTCAACAAAGTCCTCAAAGACCTCGTCGTTCGCACACGCACCATGGCGGGTTTTGATGTGCCCTACATCCCCGGCTGGGATTGCCACGGCCTCCCCATCGAACACAAAGTCATGCAGGAACTGGGCGACAAAGCTCGCACCATGGTGCCCCTTCAGATTCGCAAACGCTGCGCTGACTATGCCGAGAAATACATCAAGCTCCAACGCACTCAGATGGAACGGCTGCTCACCCTCGCCGACTACGACAATCCCTACCTCACGATGGATCCCAAATTCGAGGCAGCCACGCTCGAAGTTTTTGCCGACCTCGTGGGCAAAGGCCTGATCTACCGGGCGCTCAAGCCGGTGCACTGGTCGATTGCGAATCAGACGGCCCTCGCTGAAGCGGAACTTGAATACGAAGACCGCGAGGACACGAGCGTTTATGTGATGTTTGAGATTGCTGCGGAAAGTCGCGATGGTTTGCTCGATGAAATCGTCGGCGAAAACTCGCCGCTGCACGAAGGCGGCGACAAAGTTTACGTGATGATCTGGACGACGACGCCTTGGACGCTGCCTGCGAATCTCGCGGTGGCTGTCGCGCCGAATTATCGCTACGCCTTGGTGCGCTTGGATGGCAAGCTCGTCATCGTGGCAGAAGAGATGGCGGAGAAGGTCGCGAAAATCGGCGGCGTGAAAAATATCGAAATGCTGGGCGTCACCGAAGGGTTTAATCTCGCGGGCATGCGGTATGTGCATCCGTTTGTGGACAGAAAAAGTTCTGAGTTCAATGTTCAAAGTTCTGAGTTGAAAGACAACGACACGCAATCGCCCTCGACTGGTGCTGCCACTCAGAACCCAGAACTCAGAACTCAGAACTCCCCGGTCTTCACCATAGTCACCGCGGACTATGTCACGCTTGAAGATGGCACCGGCCTTGTGCACACCGCGCCGGGGCATGGCGTTGAAGATTATCAAACGGGGCTGCGCGAGAAGCTGCCCATTTACTGCCCGGTGCAAGCCGATGGCACGTTCGATAGCACTGCACCCCACTGGCTGCAAGGCAAGGTCGTGTGGGATGCGAACAAGCTCGTCGTAGATCGGCTGCGCGATAGCGGCCACCTGTTTTTCACGCATCAGTTCATGCACAGTTATCCGCACGACTGGCGCAGCAAGACGCCTGTGATTTTCCGCGCGACCGAGCAGTGGTTTTTGGGGGTGGACAAACCGTTTAGCCGTCGTGCAACGCACGACGCGAGCGCACCAACCACTGAAAATACTCTGCGCGCCCTTGCGCTGTCGCAGACCAAAGATAAAGTCACCTTCATTCCCGAATGGGGCCGTAACCGCATGCGTGGCATGCTTGAGTCGCGCCCCGACTGGTGCCTTTCGCGTCAGCGCTCGTGGGGTCTGCCGATCCCGGCGTTCTTCGGTGCGAATCCCGGCGAAGTGCTGCTCACCAAGGCGAGCATCCTCGCAGTCGCAAACGTGGTGCGCGAGCATGGTTCGGATGCGTGGTTCAAACTCGAACCCGCTGATTTACTGGCGAAGTATGACGCGGCTGCGGATACCGATCTGCCAGCGTGGGCGCAATCTGAAATTTCAAATCTGAAATCTCAGATCAAAAAAGCACCCGACATTTTCGATGTCTGGTTCGAGTCCGGCTCATCCTGGAACGCTGTCATGGTGCAGCGCGGCCTCGCCCATGATCCTGCCAAACAACCCGTCACCGATCTCTACCTCGAAGGCTCCGATCAGCATCGCGGCTGGTTCCAAAGCTCGCTCATCCCCGCACTGGGCGTCACCGGTCGTTCGCCCTTTGCCACCGTGCTGACGCATGGCTTCATGGTGGACAAAGATGGCAAGAAGATGAGTAAGTCGCTGGGCAACACTGTTGAAGTGGAAGACCTGCTCAAGGAATATGGGGCCGATGTCTGCCGGTGGTGGGTCTGTTCGCTGAACACGGATAACGACATCAAGGTGGACAAAAGCTACTTCGCGCTGGCGGGTGAAGAATATCGCAAGGTGCGAAATACGATCCGGTTTTTGCTGAGCAATTTGTATGACTTCCAAAAGCCCACGCATTCCTATGAGTGGGTTGCGGCTGATTCAACATCAATCGACGCATGGGTGATGAGCGAACTCAACGAACTCATCGCGCGAGTGAAAAAGGCTTACGACGACTACGACTTCAAGGATGCCCGCGAAGCGATTTTCCATTTTTGCAACGAAACTCTCTCGGCGATCTATCTCGCGGCAACGAAGGATCGTCTTTACTGCGACAAGCCCGACAGTGCCCGTCGTCGTCGCACGCAGACAGCGATGCATGAAATCACGCGCACGTTGATTCTGCTGATCGCCCCGGTGCTGCCGCACACGGCGGATGAAGCGTGGGCAGCGCTGCATCAGCGCGATATCAAGGAATCGCCCAGCGTGCATCTGGAACTTTTCCCCGAGGCGGCCAAGGCACAAGGCGGCGCGTGGAGCGATGTCTTCGATCAGCGCGACGATTGGCTGAAAGTCATCGAAGAATCCAGACAGAAACTGGAGATCGACAACCCGCTCGACTGCGGGCTGGAGATTCCCGCCAGTGATGCGCTCAAGGCTTTTGCGGCAGGCGATCTGGCGGATTTGTGCGGGATCAGCCGTGTGAAACTGGTTGAGGGTGGCGAGTTGAAACTGATCGACCTGCGCGGCGAGCCACGCTGTGAACGATCATGGAAACGCGATGGCACCGTGAAGATGCGCAGTGATGGCAGCGAGTTGTCAGATCGCGATGCTCTGGCGCTGGGACTGGTGTGAGGGTTTCCGAGCCGCGACTCAACGAGTCGCGGACGTGAGCAGCCTGATGGAGCTTCGCCTATCGAGTGGTCTCGTGAAACAAGGCGCGAGGTGCGCTCCTTCAGGCCGGTGGCGTCCGCGACTCGTTGAGTCGCGGCTCAAATGTTTTGGCTCTTCACTTCGCATTCTTCCGCCGAATCTGTTCTTGCTCTAAATCGCCAAGGCGCGTCTCAGCGATCTTGAGAGCACGAAGTTTGGTGCGGTAGGCGGCGCTGCTCGCCCCTTCCTGCTCAAGTGCCATCTCAAATGTTTGCGAGGTCAGTTCGTTGACGAGTTTGTTCGCCGTCGCAAGCTGCGAGGCCAGCGCTGCATCATCGAGCTTGGTCACATCATCAGAACTCTCGGGCACGACCAAGTCCAGCGCTCTGGCGCGTGGGTGATCAGCCTTGTGCAAATCAGGACGGGCATCAGGCTGTGGCTGTGGCTGCGAGCTGCAACTGATGAAGAAGAATGCGAGAAGCACACTCACGAAAATCATGCTGCACCAACGATGAACAATCATCGCTTTCCCCTGGTGCGGCCTTCATCGGTATTGCTATCCCCATCAATCTGCCCCACGCGAAGCTGCACCCGCTGTATTGCCGGGCCTTTGTTTTGTGTGATGAGCTTCTGCTCCAATCCTTCGCGCAGCAGGCGATCCAATTCATAAAGCGCCCCGCTGGAATCGACGGTCACTTTCAGCACGCCGCGACTGATGGTCTCCAGCTTTGTTCTCGCGACCAGCTCGGCTGGCACCAGCGTCGGCCAAAGCTGCGCCATCGCCAGCAGCTGCTTATAAGGCTTCTCGATCTCGCGTTTGAACTGCGGCTTGAGGAAGGCCATCGAGTGATCGAAATCCTTGCGATTACGCCAATCGCGCAGGCGGTCGAGGTACGCATCACGGGGGTCTTTCGCAGGCATGGGGACATCTTACTGGATTGAATCGGCAATCGATCCGAGCCGCGATGCGTAAGCGAGCGGTGCTTCGGTCACACGGGGTATCCGCACCCATCCGCTCGCTTACGCTTCACGGCTCGGACGCCCGGCGCTAAACGGCCCAATCTTTCTCGCAATCGCCCGTACCTTTCCGATGACCAAGGGAAGCTGCGCTGATGTTGCGCGCGGCGTGGCCAAGGTGTCCGATAAGCATGCCTCGGCTGGTTCATCATCACTTTCAGATAGGCCTTGATCCATGGCGAAGAAGAAATCCAATATGGCGGTTCCGACCGATGTTCGCAGCTTCTATCGGCCAATCGGCTGGGCGGTGCTCGCCGGGCTTTGGCTACTGGTGGCAGCGGCGCTGGCGAGCTATGACCCGGCTGATGCGCCGGGCCATTTCATCGCACCTGCCAATGTGAAGCCGAAGAATCTCGTGGGCCAGCTCGGTGCCAACATCGCCTACCAGACTTACCTCATGCTCGGCCCGGGCGTTTGGGTCGCGGTGACGGGGGTGCTCACCTTCCTCGTGATCACGCTGGTGGGTAAGCCGGTGACTTCGCTGGTGCGCCGACTCATGGGCTTGCTCGTGATGACTGTTGCCGCCAGCGCTATTCTGGGCCTTTCCGCTCCCAATCTCATCGATCGTCCCGAAGGTGCCGGCGGCCTCGTCGCGCTCTATCTCAACAACGGCCTGATGCCCATGCTTAATGTCATGGGCACCATGCTGGTCATGACGTTGCTATTTCTCATTGGCTCCATCATGGCGGCTGATCAAGCGGTGCTCACACTGTCGCATTACTTTGGTCGGCTCTGCATGAACGTTGCCAATATCCGCGTGCCTCGCCCGGTGCTCGTCGGTGCGCTGAGCGGCCTCAAAGGTATTCCCGGTGCCATCGGTCGTCTGCGCTCGCCACGAGAAACCGGGGGTGCAATGGAAGATGATGAGTCGGAAGCGAATCCGTTTGTCGCTTCGCCTAAGCGCCGCGGCCGCAAGCAGGCACAGGATGAAACAGAAGAGGAAGAAGAAACAAAGATCTCCACCGATGTCGGCGGTCTGGGCGGCACCGAATCGTTTGACTTGGAAAAGAAGAACAAAGGCAAAGCCAAACGAGCCGAGGCGGAAGAGGAAGCAGAAGTCGAAGTAGAAACCAACGCGGGCACTGGCGCTTCAAGCTCCAATGCCGCCGCAACTGAGCCTGACCCCAGCAAGCCCTTCACGCCTGAAGAGCTTCGCGCCAAGATCAAGAAGCTGCCGATCAATTTTGCACCGCAGGCGAAGAAGAATGCTTCTGCGCCGCTGCGCGAAGTGGATCTCTCTGGATATCAGTTTCCTTCGATGGAGCCGCTCATCGAGCCGGAGTCGAACTTCACTGATGAACAGGAAAAAATCGTCCGCGAACAGGCCCTCGCTCTTGAGCAAGCCTTGCAGCAGTACCGCATCGAAGGCGAAGTGGTCGGCATCGACAGCGGCCCGGTCATCACACTCTTTGAAGTGCGCCTTGCTCCTGGCACCAAAGTCGCCAGTCTCAACGGCATCTCCAGCGATCTGGCCCGCGCCCTTAAGTCTCACAACATTCGCATCGTGCCCAACACCGCAGGCAAGGACACCATCGGCATCGAAGTGCCCAACATCTACAAGGAACGCGTCCGCCTCAAGGAACTGATGACCGTCGATATCGAATCGACCAAGAAAATGAAGCTGCCCATGTTCCTGGGCAAAGATGCTTCGGGTAATCCGCTCATCGCTGACCTGGCGCAGATGCCTCACATGCTCATCGCCGGCACCACCGGCTCAGGCAAATCCGTTTGCATGAACTCGATCATCATGTCCTTCCTCTTCACCAAACGGCCTGATGAACTCAAGCTCGTCCTCGTCGATCCCAAGATGGTTGAAATGTCCATGTTCAAGGACATCCCCCACCTCATGTGCCCCGTCGTCACCGAGATGGGCAAAGCCGCGGCGATTCTTGAGTGGGCTGTGACCAAAATGGATGAACGCTACGAGCTTCTCGCCGAGGCTGGCGTTCGTGATATCTCCGGCTACAACGCGCTGACCAAGGAAGAACTCTTCGAGCGATTCCAGCCTTCAAGCGAAGTCGAAGAAGCGAAGATTCCTAAGAAGCTGCCTTACATGGTCTTCGTCATCGACGAACTGGCTGACCTGATGATGACCAACAAGGAAGTGGAAAGCTTCATCGTTCGCATCGCTCAAAAGGCCCGCGCGGTTGGCATTCATCTGATCCTCGCCACGCAGCGTCCGCAGGCCAATGTTGTGACGGGTCTCATCAAGGGCAACATGCCTTGCCGGGTGACGTTCAAGGTTGCTTCAGGTCTGGACAGTCGCATCGTGCTCGATCAAAAGGGTGGCGAGCTTCTGCTGGGTCATGGCGACATGCTGTTCTTGTCGCCGCGCTCGAGCAAGCTGATTCGCGCTCAGGGCACGCTGGTGGATGACATTGAAATTCGCAAGGTCGTCAAGTTCCTCAAGGAGATCGCGCAGCAGAACTTTGAGCCGCAGCTGATGCAGCTCAAGCAGCCGGGCGAAATTGCCGGTGAGTCGCTTGAGCGCGATCCGCTCTTCGATGATGCGGTGCGCGTCGTGCTCGAGACGCAGCGTGGCAGCGTGTCGCTGCTTCAGCGCAGACTGACCATTGGTTATTCCCGTGCATCACGCCTAATCGAAGAGATGGCGATTGCGGGAATTCTTGGCGACTACAAAGGCTCGCAGGCACGTGAGTGCAACATCACGCTCGATGAATGGGATGCGCTCAAGGCTCAAGCCGAGGCTGACGCGGCGGTGGAGGTCAATGGCAATATCGATGTCGATGACGAAGAACAGAAATCGAACTTTGATGATGATGCGGATATTGATGGTGCTGAAGAAAAAGAGGACGACAAAGATTGATCCCTCTTCGACACTGATGATGCGAAAACGAAAACCACCTAAACCCTCGGCAAGCCGCCGGGGGTTTTGTCTTTAGGAAAACACTCACGAGCTTGTCTTGGCGAGTCCTGCTGCCTTTTCCTTGGACGGTTCGACAGGTTTGGGCTCGTACTTCCACTTGGATACTTCAATGCCAGTCCAGTGTGTGATGAAAAGCTCTGGATGATTCACCAGATCGACCGTATCAACAACATCGCCCTCTGATACGAGTGGACGAACCACCGGTTGACAGGGGTGATTGACATTCGGCGCGATGACCACCGCTTGCCTCGCGTCACTCAACGTCACCTGGCTGCCCACAGAGAAGGGCGAAATACATCGCACGATCGCATCGCGCACCACAGGATCAAACCAGCCATCAAATCTGGGCCCCGCCAGATCGTAGATCGCTGCAACCAGTGGCCGCGGCCGACCTTTCGCATCCAGTGTCAGATTGTCGAGCACGTTGGCAGCGGCGACGATGCGGCTGAAGATGTGGATGTCGTGCCCTTGCAGTTTTCCCGTCCTGCGACCACTGGTAACCTCAATCATATCGGGCCAGCCTCCTCCATCAAATCGTTGATGATGATGCAGGATCGTGTTGATCATCGTGGCTGGCGCACCGATTCCGCTGAGCATGTTGAAGCCGTCGATCGCGTGATTGCGATACGCCTGATCGACTTGAGCGTCGCCCGTATCGCCGGAAATAGAATGTCGCTTCTGCTGGGCGGCTGGCCACGCGATCTTGCCCAGATCGTGCATCATGGCGCCCATGCCCAGATTCGTCATATCGCGAGCATCACGAATGTCTCGTGACCCTCGCTGAGCAACCACATAAGGTTCCAATTGCAGCCCCACCAAGAGCGACAAGTATGCAACATTCGCGCTGTGGGCGAACAGTTGCTGATCATCATTTAGCATGCGCCCGACCACCCCGCTCAAGCTGCGACTGCTGATGATCTCGACAATGAGGTTCATCACCACATTGCGATAGGTCTGAAAGTTTCCGCTGAAGAATGTTCGCGGCGAAAGGCTGTTGAACGAATCGCGAACGGCATGAAACACGTTCATGTTTGCACTGTTCAGATTCGTCAAGGCGGCAAGATCGAGATCAGCGGTCGCGTCGTGATGAATCCATACCTGGCCGACCCCCATTTTCTTGAGACGACGAAGCAGCGTTGCATCAAGGACCACGTTAGGGCGCAGCAACTCCAAGTCCGCCCGTGTCGGGTGAATCACCGAAGCGCCCAGCAGCGTACCGGGTGTGACATCATCAATACAGCAAAGCAGCATCCACGATCCTTCTGCCCACCCTCTGCAAATATCGGCTCGACGAGAGAAGAGGATTATGGGGGTGCAAAACCCCATGAAGCTGTTGATTCGCCAGAATGGGTGCCGAAGGAAACGGCCAGTTGCCTCAAGTGCAGCAAAAGACTTCGCGTTATCCGATCAATCGCAACATCTCGCGCACCGCTTCGCCCAGCCCTACAAACACCGCGCGGCTGATAATCGAATGCCCGATGTGTAGTTCACTCATGCCAGGCAGCGTCGCAATCGGCTTCACATTCAGATAATTCAGCGCGTGTCCTGCGTTGAAGCGCATGCCCGCTTCGAGAATCTGTTCGCCAGCGCGGGTGACTTTTTCCAGTTCGCTTTGCAATGCTTTCACCTCAAACCTGCCGCCCGCATCGTGGAAAGCGTGCGCGTAAGGCCCGGTGTGGATTTCGCAGACTTCAAAACCTGCTGCCGCTGCTGCATTGATCTGCTTTTCATCCGCATCAATGAACGCGCTGGGCGAAATGCCCGCGTCTTTGAGGCGCTTGACGACGAGCTTCATGCGCTTGAGCTGACCGGCAACATTCAGCCCGCCTTCCGTCGTCACTTCCGTACGGCCTTCGGGCACCAGCGTGGACATCGTCGGCTTGATCTTCCGCGCTATGGCGATCATCTCATCGGTTGCGCCCATCTCCAGATTAAATCGGCAGTGACAAGTTGCGGCGATGCGCTGAACATCATGATCCTGAATATGGCGGCGATCTTCGCGCAGATGCACGGTGATGACCTGAGCCCCGGCGAGCTGCGCCGCAGCCGCCGCCCAAACGGGATCGGGTTCGTAAGTGCGACGTGCCTGCCGAACAGTCGCGATGTGATCGATATTGACGCCTAGTTCAGACATGGAAGTTCAAAGTTCAAGGTTCTGAGTTCTGAGTTCAAAGTTCAAAGTTGTAAATACCACCTGATCCGAAGTTCCAAGACGTCATTCATCCTCGTGTTGCAAAGCAGCGTTCTCAAACTTTGAACCTTGAACCTTGAACTCTGACTTATGGTTTTAGTTGCAGCACCTGTTCCTCCGCGTGGTAGCTCGATCGCACCAGTGGGCCGGACTCGACGTGGCGGATGCCCATCATTTCGCCCACGCGTTTGAATTCGAGGAACTGCGTCGGCGTGACCCAGCGGGTGATGGGCAGATGATCCCGCGTCGGCTGAAGGTATTGGCCGATGGTGAGAATGTCGCATGAGCCGTGGACGCTCATGGTGCCTGCGACCAGGTCGTGCATGAGTTCTTCGACTTCGTCATCAGTTTCGCCGATGCCGACCATGATGCCGGTCTTGACGACGAAGCCTTGCTCTTTGGCGGCGGCGAGTAGCTCGATGGAGCGTTCATATTTAGCCTGTGGCCGCACTACTTTATAAAGACGTTTCACGGTCTCCATGTTGTGGTTAAGAATCTCCGGCCGCTCATCGAGCACCACCTGAAGCGCATCCCAGTCGCCACAGAAATCGGGGATGAGCACTTCGACACTGGTGCGCGGCGACTGCTTGCGAATCTGCCGAATCGTTTCGGCCCAGATCTCCGCGCCGCCGTCGGGTAACTCATCGCGGTTGACGCTGGTGATGACGATGTGCTTGAGATTCATCAGCGCCACCGCTTCACCGACACGGCGAGGTTCATCTTTATCAAGGAACGGCGGCTTGCCGGTCTTGATGTGACAAAAGCCACACGAGCGCGTGCAGACATCGCCAAGGATCATCAGCGTGGCGGTGCCTCGCTCCCAGCACTCGCCCATGTTCGGGCAGCGTGCCGATTCGCAAACGGTGTGCAGCTTGTTTTCATCAACGATGCTGCGCAGCTTGGAAAAGCCGGGCCCGCCCGGCAGCTTGGCGCGCAGCCAGTCGGGTTTCTTGCGGCGGATGTAATCCTGCCCGGCATTATCAATGATGAACGGCGTCAAGGAAATCATGAGTTCCACAGTTTATCCGCAAAGTTTCCGCGAAGCGAGAAGGATGTCATCAAAGAATATTTAGTCGATCACCGCGCTGATGTCGCTACGCCGCAAGCGGCGGAAAAGCGACAGAGCCGCGACTCAACGAGTCGCGGACGTCCACGACCTGAAGGGGTGTACGTCGCGCTATGTTTCGACAGATCTCAGTTGGATTCAGACGCTGAGCCGCACAATCACTGAATAAATAAAACTCCATCAGTCCGTAGGCGTCCGCGACTCGTTGAGTCGCGGCTCAATAAAAAAACCCAGGCCAAAGGCCTGGGTTTATTGAAGATCAACTTGTGAAAAGCGAATCAGCCCGCAGCCTTCGCTGCTGCAATCACCGCATCGTAATCCGGTTCTTGTGCGATCTCGGGCACAAGCTGACGATACTTGACCAGGCCATCTTTGCCGACGACGAGCACCTCGCGGCAGAGCAGACCCGACAGCGGGCTGCCAGCGAGCACGTTGCCATAAGCTTTGCCGAAGTTGCCATCGCGGAAGTCCGAGAGTGTGACCACATTGGTTGCACAGGCTGCACCGCACCAGCGTTTCTGGGCGAAGGGCAGATCGCGGCTGACGGTGACGATCTTGACGCCGGGCAATTTGGATGCTTCAGCGTTGAAGCGTTTGGTTTCGATATCGCAGATGCCCGTGTCCAGCGAAGGCACGGACGAGAGAATAACCGTGGTGCCTTTGAAGCTGGAGAGTTTCACTTCGGAGAGGTCGTTACCGATGAGCGTGGCTTCGGGCGCATTAGCGCCGACAGCCGGGCCATCGCCGGTGAGATTGACGGGAGTACCTTTGAAGGTGACGGTGCGTGCCATGGGGAGTCCTTTTGAGAAGGGCCTAGGGAAGAGGGCCTAGGGCCAAGGGAATGAGACATTGTTGATGCAAACGGCTGAGTGAAATTGTTGACGTAGTGAAATAGTCGCGGAGCAAATCGGTACTGCCTTGAAAGATCGAACCTAGGCCCTAGGCCCTGATCCCTAGGCCCTGATCCTTAGGCCCTGATCCCTAGGCCCTTCTTCCTCACTTCATATATTCCGCGAACATCGGCGTGGAGAGGTAGCGTTCGCCGAAGCTGCAACCAATGGTAACGATGAGCTTGCCTTTGTTCTCTGGCAATACTGCCAGGCGAACTGCCGCTGCCACATTGGCGCCGGTGCTGATGCCGCCCAGCATTCCTTCTTCCTTGGCGATTCGCCGGGCCATGGCGATGGCCTCGTCATTGGTGACGCGCTCGACGCCATCGACAATGTTCAAGTCCAGATTCTTGGGAATGAATCCCGCGCCGATGCCTTGGATCATGTGCGGGCCAGGCTTGAGCGGCTGACCTTCGCGGGTCTGCGTGATGACAGGTGAATCGACCGGCTCGACAGCGATGCACTTGAATTCAGGCTTCTTCGATTTGAGGAATCGGCCAGAGCCGGTGATCGTGCCGCCGGTGCCTACGCCGCTGACGAGGATGTCTGCTTTGCCCGCGCTGTCTTCCCAAATTTCCGGGCCCGTCGTTTTTTCGTGAATGGCGGGATTGGCGGGATTCTCAAACTGCTGAGGCATCCAGGCATTTTCGGTGGTGCCTACGAGTTCTGCCGCCTTGTTGATGGCGCCCTTCATGCCTTCAGCGCGCGGGGTGAGCACCAGATCAGCACCCAGCGCACGCAGCAGCGCACGGCGTTCCATCGACATCGACTCGGGCATCGTCAGCGTCAGCTTGTACCCCTTGGCTGCACAGACAAAGGCGAGTGCGATGCCGGTGTTGCCGCTGGTGGGCTCGATGATGTGCGTGTTCTTACTAATGATGCCGTCGCGTTCCGCAGCTTCGACCATCGCACGGCCGATGCGATCCTTGACGCTCGCCAGCGGATTGAAAAATTCGCACTTGACGTAAACCGAAGCGCCACCCGCAGGCACAACGCGATTGAGCTTCACCATCGGGGTGTTGAAGACGGTGTCAATCATGCTGCCATACATGTGATGGTGCAGTAGCGAAGGGTTGGACATGGGGAAGCTCCAGTGTGTCTTAAAGTGGAAGCAGTAATTTAGAGGCGATTGCACGCTGCGCCAAGTAAAGAATGGGAGCGTACACTGGCCGCATGGGCGAAAAGATCCCGCTTGTGCCGCCGGCGTTGCTGTTTACCGCTTTCGAACCCAGCGGCGATCAGCTTGCTGCGCCGGTGATCGCACAGCTTCGCGCTGCACATCCCGAGCGTCCTATCTACGCCATAGGCGGGCCGCGCATGCAGGCCGCAGGCGCGACGCTCATCGAACAGACCGGCGAACATGCCGTGATGCTCCTAGGCGCACTGAGCCATGCGATGGAACATCGCCGTCGCATCAAGCGACTGGCGGCTTGGCTCAAAGAACATCCCGTCGCTGGCCACATTCCCGTGGACTCCCCCGCTGCCAACTGGGCCCTGTGCAAACTCATCCGCACCGCGCAGCCATCGGCCAAGATTATGCACCTGGTCACGCCGCAGATCTGGGCATGGGGCGGCTGGCGCATCAACAAACTTCGCAAGCTCACCGATCACGTGCTCTGCATTCTTCCCTTCGAACCCGCATGGCTTAAAGCGCGCGGCGTCAAAGGCACGTTCATCGGCCATCCGCTTTACACCGATCTCGCTTCGACCATTCAAGAGCAGCCGAAGATCGAACTACCTGATGGCGCGCCCAAGCTCGCGCTGCTGCCGGGCTCGCGCAGCAGTGAGCATCAGCGCAACTGGCCGATGATGGCGCAGGTTTTTGCGGACTTGAAGGCGAAGCACACAGGTCTCACCGGCATCGTCGCCGCGATTGATGACGTTGGAGCCGAGCGACTCAAAGCGCTGGTGCCGACGCGTTGGCCAGAGGGTTTGCATCTTCGCGTTGGGGCCGTCAATGATGTGCTGCGCTGGTGCGATGCAGCCATCGTCGTCTCCGGCACCGCCACGCTGCACACTGCGGTCTTTCAGAAGCCGATGGTCGCCGTCTATAACGTCAGCGGGTTGACGTGGAATTTACTTGGCCGTTGGCTGGTGAGCACGCGCACCTTCACGCTACCCAATCTGCTGGCGCAAGGGCCTGAAGCGAGAGGCCGAGATGGCTGGATTATCCCTGAATTCGTGCCCCATTTTGGCAATGGTACGCCGGTGACTCAGGCGATGGATCGACTGCTTTCTGATGCAGACGAACGCGCTAAACAGGTGAGCGCACTCAAGAAAATCGGCGAGCCGTTTCTGCCGCTGTCCTTTGCACAGCGCGCGGCTGAAGTGATTCAAGAAGAAATCGAGCCGCGACACTGAGCCGCGACTCAACGAGTCGCGGACGCCAAGGGACTGATGGAGCTTTCGTTTATCAATTGATCTCGGTCAGCGACACCAACGACGTGCGGCAACCCCAAACAAGGCGCGATGGACACCCCTTCAGTTCGTTGACGTCCGCGACTCGTTGAGTCGCGGCTCAAATTCCCACCCTCTCTCCACACCCATAAAATAAGAAAGGCACCCGCAGTGGGGTGCCTTTCTCTTCGAAGCTAGCTCCGTGGCGTCAGGTAAGTAGGTGAGGTGAAACGTGAATCGTCTTGAACTCGGAGCGACGATTCGGTTTTGCAATACTCAATTCACTAACAACAAATCTTCGTGCATGAAGGGACTAGTCGCCTGATTACTTCTTCTTCTTGGCGACCTTCTTAGCAGCCTTCTTGGGAGCAGCTTTCTTTACGGCTTTCTTTGCAGCTTTCTTTGCCATGGCTAGATTCCTTTCGCACGCCTGACGGAGCTTTTGTCAATTAAACAAAGTCGCTTCACACAAGTCAATACATAGATGCATCAACCTGACAAAAAAATTCATCGGTCAGTCACCCACATAAACTTGAGTTCTCGCATGAATGTGGCCGACACGATGCCCGCGTTTGGTGTAGACGCGACGACACTTCATCGCGCTCGCATGATCGTTTCATCGCGCCACTGTGCATGCGACGTCACACAACGAGCGATGAACGTCTTCTACAAAATGTTAGTTTCACACATGGAAAACGATATGTTTTTCAAATCGTCAAAGGGCGCGATGCTGAACGCGATCACCTGCAACAACGCACGCTAGCGGCGCTCATCACTGCCAGGCGCGCCGCGTTTGCGCTTCGTCTCGCCTCTGATTTTTTTTTCGTTCAGGCGTTTGAGTTTTGAAGATTTGCTCGGTTTTGTTTTGCGACGAATTTTTGGAATGCGCTTCGCTTCGATCAAGAAAAGTCGAAGACGATCCAAACACGCAGCGCGATTGGCATGCTGCGAGCGCGACTCTTCGCAGGTGATGACGAGTTCACCTGCATCGTTGATGTACGACTTCTGCTGTTCGCCAAGGCGATCGAAAGTGCCGCGCGACAGCACCGATTGAAGGTCGGTCATCAACACTGCGAGGCGAGCCTTGCTCGAAACCTTGTTGACGTTCTGGCCGCCGGGGCCGCCGCTGCGTGAAAAGGAAAACCGCAGCCAACCTTCGGGAACGAAGAGGCCGGGAGCGATCTCAGTACCGGAGACAGGTTCATCCATGAGTCAGTTTTGGGCTGAAGTGTCAGTCAATCTTTGAGTACGACAACATCTTTCGCGTCGAATCCGATGCGAACTGATGTTGAGCCGTTGACGGGTTGCGGGTTGAGTTCGAAAGCGGTGATCGCGGTGTCGCCGGGGATGGTCAGGTGATGCTGTGCGACTTCGCCCAGATAAACGACATCGCGGCGCTGAGCAGTAAAGGTGTTGATGCTACTGCCACTGCCACTGCTACTGCCACTGCCACTGCCACTGCTGTCTTGCCCGAGCAACCGAATCGCTTCAGGGCGAATCGAGCAGGTCACGCCGCCGGTGGTTGGAAGGTCTTTGGGAAACACGAGCGAACGCATCGGGCCCGCAGGACTTTCGAGGATGACCTGATCACCATCGCGGCCGACAATCGTGGCGGGAACGAAGTTCGTTTCGCCCAGAAAATCAGCCACAAATCGGCTGTTGGGCCGATCGTAAAGTTCGCGGGCTGGGCCGACCTGCATGATCTTACCGTTCTTAAGAAGCGCAACGCCATCCGCCATCGAGAGCGCTTCCTTCTGATCGTGCGTGACATAGACCGCAGTGATGCCCGACTGTTTGCAGATGGATCTAATCTGGCTGCGCATCTCGATGCGCAGCTTGGCATCGAGATTCGAGAGCGGCTCATCGAGCAGCAGCACGGTCGGCCGAATGACCAGCGCCCGCGCCAGCGCGACGCGCTGCTGCTGACCGCCCGAAAGCTGATTGGGCTTGCGGTCCGCTAGGTGCTGCATCTGCACGAGCCTGAGCGCTTCATCGACGCGCTTATTCGTTTCATCCTTGGCGATCTTGCGAACCTGCAAACCGAAGGCGACATTCTGCGCCACCGTCATGTGTGGCCAAAGTGCGTAACCTTGAAACACCATGCCGCAGTTGCGCTGATGCGGCGGCAGCCAGGTCACATCTTTGTCGCCGAACCTGATGGTGCCCGACGTTGGCTCAGTAAAGCCCGCGATCATGCGCAGCAGCGTCGTCTTGCCGCAGCCGCTGGGGCCAAGCAGAAAGAAGAGCGAACCCGGCGCGATATTCAGACTCAGCGCATCGACCGCCACGGTCGTGCCGAAAGTCTTGGTCAGGTTGGCGATGGTGATCGGAGTCATGCGGGGAAAAGGATAACATGAGAAGATGCGGACGGGAGACAAGAGTCAGGGGACAGGAGACAGGAGACAGGAGACAGCGTCCCCCGTCCCCCGTCCCTTGTCCCCTGTGTCCTGACCCCTGTTCCCTGTTCCCTGACCTCTGGCCTTCCCATGTACGACATCACCGTCTCCCGCATCTTTGCCGCTGGTCATGCGATTCGTCTTTACGATGGCTCGCTTGAGCCGGTGCATGGTCATAACTGGACCGTTGAAGTGACGGTCACGGCTGCCGAGCTTGATGCCATCGAAGTGGTGATGGATTTTCACCTGCTCGAAACGCTCGTGGATGCACTCATGAAACAGGTGCACAACCGCCATCTCAATGAGGTGCTGCCGTTTGGTTCAGCGCCTGGCACGGTAAATCCCACCGCCGAGCGCGTCGCCTGGTGGATCGGCACGGAAGTCGCCAAAGGGCTGCCATCGCATGCGAAGCTGACGAGCGTGAAGGTGGGCGAAGCGCCGGGCTGCACGGCGACGTTTCGGCCTTGAATTATCGAGCTCGGCGAAGTCGAAGAAGCAAACTAATCTTCATCCGACGCGGAATAACCAAACAAATTGCTCGGCTGATTCGGTAAATCGCAAGCATCCATGATCGTCGATGCGACCTTGCGGCAATTGTTGTCACCCGTATAGAAAATTCGTGCTCCGTGAATTTTCGCCGTTGCAATAATCAGGGTGTCCGACCGAAGGCAGTTTCGCCATCCTGGCTTACTTTTTGAAGTGTCGCTTTTGTTCAATCGAAACAGTTCCGCCGCTAGCGAGGCGCATCGAACATCGAAAGGTGGCAACACAAATCTACTAGATAACTCTGCAAGAACCGCTGCATGGTCAGCTTTCGCGACATGTGTGAGATATTCTGATGCAACGATGGTCGGAACGATTATTTGAGCGCGTTGCGAATCGAGTTGTTCAAATAGCCAGATCGCACGACGATTCTGATCGTCATTTCCTTGTTGACGTATACCCCAAACCAAAGTTTGAGAATCGATAGCTACAACTAGATCAGTATTGGCACTCACCGTTTTCGCATCTCCGCAATCTCTGCATCGGGGTTAATGACTTTGTCCCACCCGTGCCCCCCCGCTTTATGCACTCTTCGGAGTGTTTCCAAAATGGAACCTTTTTTCGGCGGTTCAAACGAGTCGATGTTGATTGTCTTCAATCGCCAACCGGATCGAATCCACGTCGCGACACCTGAAACGGTGACGTGTTCATACATTAGCTGACCAAGTTGCCGTACTAAATCACGATTGACGACATGGCAAATGACCATCTTTCTCGGGTGATCGGGCAGCCGTATTCCGCAGTGCATTTCCGTCGCACCACCTACCCTTTCAATCTTCGCGTATACAGAAGTCCTACCTGAAATAAAAGCTCTCGCTGACACTTCCGTGAACGTCGTCGGCTGAACACGTGCCAAAATATCGCCATAATCCCGACCTTTACCAGGCAGCCGAAATTCGATCTCACACCCTAGGGCTTTTGCGACATCGCTTAAATCTTTGATTGACGATATCGCTGCAGCGCCCCAAAGTGCGTTTTCAGGGTCTTCCAAAGATTTGCCGAAGATTTTCAGAGCTTGCAGTGTTTGAGTGGGTTCACTCGACGCAACTTTATAAGCTGCTGAACTGGATTTCACATCTAATAGCTGCAATCCAACCTTGAGTTGCGAATCCTCAGAATCTTGCTCCCCATCAACTTCCAAAGTGTCTCCGCTTAAGTCATCACCTTGATCAAGAAGACGTTGAACAGCATCGAGAGTCCGTGTCAAAGTGCGCAGCGGAACCAACCATGGTCTCACACCACCACCAACCAAGCGCACAACAAAATTGGGAGGATGTTTTGAACCTGTCATAACTCACTCATCACTACATCGTACCGATGCCCACGAAGACATTCAACGATTCGCTTAAGGGACGAGGATCCGCTAATAATCTCAGACCTTCAAGTGAACCGCACAAACCATACAAAATGTTAACACCTGGATGCCGAAAAACAAGCTTATCGCAGTCAAAATCTTGAATTTCGCTGCTGATGATGTGACCCCTAGATGTTCTTCCCTCGCTAAACTATCTCCATGCCAGACCCCGCCACAACCGCCGCCGCTTCCGAGGTCGATTTCATCGATCTCTCCGCCAGCCAGAACATCGATCTCTACATCGACATGGTCCAGCGCATCAGCAAAGCCAAGG
>ENA-ORBV01005071-ORBV01005071.1-microbial-mat-metagenome-genome-assembly--contig:-NODE-5071-length-24551-cov-11.745322_pt1 | contig 24551 bp, 20 predicted proteins | sample MGYA00237777_ERZ505514 | MGnify/ENA primary metagenome ERZ505514 (study PRJEB26160, sample SAMN06269048) | microbial mat metagenome | isolation source: Oligotrophic lake microbial mat | place... | reverse complement strand
CCGAGATCTACACCTCTCTATTCGTCGGCAGCGTCAGATGTGTATAAGAGACAGACATTATACAGTTTACACCTCAAACCCAGAAGACCCAAGCTTTGAGCACTGTCTCGCTCTCTGGCGAGTTTTCCTCTTTTCACATTGTGCCATACACAGTCAATTCGAGTCCTCTAGATTTACCGGGTTAACTGTATCTGCTAGAATTGATAGGGTTCTGTCGCGCAGCTTTTATGATTGACGAGGAAAAACAGCAAGATCAAGATCCTAACTCAACTGGGGAAACCACCCCAGAGGGTTCGCCAATGGCAAGCGAAAATCCGGCGGCATCAGGAAACTCGAACGGATCGGCGGATTGGGAGCTCGAACTTGCTCGAGCTTATCAAAGTGCTCAGGGCGATCGCACCCCAGCAAACGCATCGGGGCCTACCGTCACCGGCAGTCCAACCAACAGTCCGACTGCAGACGCGGCGGAGCCTTGGAAGAAGGAACTGGCGCAGGTAACCGAGGAAAAAGAGGCTTTAAAAACTCAGTTGCAAGTCGCATCCGCTCAACTAGAAGAACTGAAAAATCAAAATCTCCGCCTAGCAGCAGATTTTGAAAACTTCCGCAGGCGTACCCAAAAGGAAAAAGAAGAGCTAGATTTACAGGCAAGGTGTCTCACGATCAAACCCCTGTTGCCGGTAATCGACAATTTCGAGCGCGCTCGATCGCACATCAAGCCGCAAACCGATGGCGAAATGAACATTCACAAAAGCTACCAAAGCGTTTACAAGCAAATGGTAGAGGGCCTCAAGCAAATCGGGGTTTCTCCGATGCGCCCCGAAGGTGAACAGTTTGACCCCAACCTCCACGAAGCTCTGCTGAGCGAGCCAACTGACGAACACGAGGAAGGAACAATTATCCAAGAACTAGAACGCGGCTACATTCTGGGCGATCGCGTCTTGCGGCACGCCAAAGTGAAAGTTGCAGCGGCTGGGCTATCTGTGGTAGCCTCAGATGAAAATCCCGATAGTTCAGAAGGTTAATCGGGATACAAGCTACTGCATTCCTCAAAGTCACTGACCCCCGAATAGAATTCGGGGGGTTCCAAGGTGGCAGACTCACCAACTTCTTAATTAAAGATGACTAAAAGCAGGTCAGCGCTTTCTCCAAAAATTCTGAAAAATGTTTTTACGAGTCTTTGATATTGCTTTAGGACATCAAGTTTATTTCCTACAAATCGAGTCTGGGAATGCTTGTTTAAACAAGCTGAGTCGTTTTTCCTCTCCCAACCTGTAGTTGGAGATTTCCAAACATCCCACAAAGTTTTATGAGGCGCTATGGGAAAAATTATTGGAATTGACTTAGGCACAACTAACAGTTGCGTAGCTGTGTTAGAGGGCGGTAAACCCGTCGTGATCGCCAATTCCGAGGGCGGCCGCACAACTCCGAGTATAGTAGGATTTGGCAAGGCGGGCGATCGCTTAGTAGGTCAACTAGCCAAGCGGCAAGCTGTAACTAATGCTGTAAATACTGTCTACAGTATCAAACGATTTATCGGACGGCGGTGGGACGACACGGAAGAAGAACGAGCCCGAACTCCCTATACCTGCATAAAAGGCAAAGACGACACCGTTAACGTCCAAATTCGGAACAAGGTTCACACTCCCCAAGAAATCTCGGCAATGGTACTCCAAAAGCTCAAGCAAGATGCTGAAGCTTATTTGGGACAAACTGTTACCCAAGCCGTGATTACAGTGCCAGCCTACTTCACAGACGCCCAACGGCAAGCTACTAAAGACGCCGGTACGATCGCCGGCCTAGAAGTCCTGCGGATCGTCAACGAACCGACGGCGGCAGCCCTTTCCTACGGGCTGGACAAGCAAAATATAGAACAGAAAATCTTGGTCTTTGACCTGGGTGGCGGTACTTTCGACGTTTCGATCCTGCAACTGGGAGACGGAATTTTTGAAGTCAACGCTACCTCCGGTAACAACCATCTCGGAGGAGATGACTTTGACGACTGCATAGTCCAGTGGCTCGTAGAAGCTTTCCGGACTCAAGAAGGCAGTGACCTCTCACAAGACAAAATGGCCTTGCAGCGCCTCCGAGAAGCTGCCGAAAAAGCGAAAATCGAGCTCTCCAACCGGGACTCCACCTCAATCAATTTGCCCTTCATCTCCTCTGACGAAAAAGGGCCCAAGCATCTGGAAATGGAACTCTCCAAAGCTAAGTTTGAAACACTGGTGGCTCATTTGGTGCAGGCGACGATCGATCCGGTGACTCAAGCCCTCAAAGACGCAAGTTTGACCCCCAAAGACATAGACAGAATTATTTTAGTGGGAGGCTCAACCCGGATTCCGGCAGTTCAAAAGGCAATTAGCAAGTATTTTGGGGGCGTTTCTCCCGATAAATCAGTCAATCCAGACGAAGCTGTAGCGGTAGGCGCGGCAATTCAAGCCGGGGTGTTGGGCGGTGAAGTCAAAGACTTGCTGCTGCTCGATGTGACGCCTCTCTCCCTGGGACTCGAAACCTTGGGCGGGGTATTCACCAAAGTAATCGAGCGCAATACAACTATTCCCACCAGCCGATCGCAAATGTACAGCACGGCGGCAGACGGGCAAACCTCGGTAGAAATTCACGTGCTCCAAGGCGAGCGGGCATTGGTTAAAGACAATAAAAGTCTCGGCAAGTTCCTGCTCAAAGGCATTCCCCCAGCTCCCCGCGGCGTACCTCAAATCGAAGTTACCTTTGAAATCGATGCCAACGGGATTCTCAAAGTGGCTGCTGAAGACAAGGGAACCGGAAAAGAACAAAGCATCCAAATTTCCAATACAGGGGGATTGAGCGAAACCGAAGTCGAGCGGATGCGACAAGAAGCCGAACTTTACGCCGACGAGGACATCAAGCGCGCTCTACTCGTCGAACTCAAAAATCAAGCTGACTCCCTCGTCTATAATTGTGGTGTAACTTTAAAAACCAACGCGCAACTGCTGAGCGACGACCTTAAGGCGGAAGCGGAAACAGCCGCAGCAGCCTTGCGGGCAGCGATGACTAACCCCGACATCACAGTCGAGGAACTCACGCCCGCAATCGAATCTTTCAAGCAACTGCTATACTCGCTGGGGACAGCAGTCTACGACCAAGCCCGCAGCGGGGTAGCCCCGTCAGGATCTGTTGTTGAAAGCGAGATGATGTCAGAAGTAGAATCATCAGAACCCGAAGATGTTAAAGCGGACGACGACAGTATTTTGCTGAAAGAAGAGCTGCTGGTGGCGCCCCAAGCTCCGCCGGAACCAAAGCCGGAACCAAAGCCGGAACCAAAGCCGGAATCAAAGCCGGAATCAAAGCCGGAATCAAAGCCGGAGCGACAGTCAAAACGACAGTCAAATCCACAGTCAAATCCACAGTCAAATCCACAGTCAAATCCACAGTCAAATCCACAGTCAAATCCACAGTCAAAACAAAAACAGAAGGTTCCCGAACCAGAAGTTGATGATATGAATCCTTTCCTTTAAAACAGAAAAGCTAAAAATTAAAAGTTAAAAATTAACAATGAGAATTTTTGATTTTTAATCTGTAATTTCAGGAAAGGTCGCCCGTTTTTTTTTCGTACACTTTTTGTTATTTACCTCCAGGCAAGCAGCTCTATGGCCGGTGATTACTATGAAATATTAGGCGTTTCTCGCAGCGCAGACAAAGAAGAAATTAAGCGTGCTTACCGCCGCCTAGCTCGCAAGTACCATCCAGATGTCAACAAAGAACCCGGTGCCGAGGAGCGGTTTAAAGAAATTAACCGCGCCTACGAGGTACTCTCAGAACCAGAAACCCGCGCCCGTTTCGACCGTTTCGGCGAAGCAGGCGTTAGCGGTGCAGGTGCACCTGGGTTCCAAGACTTTGGTGACAGCTTTGCCGATATTTTTGAAAGCTTCTTTCAGGGCTTTCAGGGCCCGGGGGGCCAACAACAGCAAGGTCGTAGGCGCAGCGGCCCAGTGCGCGGAGACGATTTGCGGCTCGATTTGCGGCTGGAGTTTCGCGAAGCAGTGTTTGGTGGAGAAAAAGAACTTCGCATTAAGCACCTAGAAACCTGCGAAACTTGCAGCGGAACTGGTGCCAAGCCGGGAACTAGACCCCAAACTTGCTCGACTTGTACCGGCAGCGGCCAAGTCCGACGCGCTACCCGCACTCCTTTCGGCAGCTTTACTCAAGTTTCAGTTTGCCCTACCTGTAACGGCACTGGGCAAGTGATTGAGGACAAGTGCGAAACTTGTGGCGGCCGGGGCCAGAAAGAAGTGATGAAAAAGCTGAAAATCACTATTCCGGCTGGGGTTGACAATGGTACTCGTTTGCGCGTTTCCAATGAAGGGGATGCTGGCAAACTGGGCGGGCCGCCAGGGGATCTTTATGTGTTCTTGGCTGTGAGTGAAGACCCGCTATTTAAACGGGACGGCATTAACGTTAATTCGGAAGTGAAGATTAGTTATTTGCAAGCAATTTTGGGCTGCCGGTTGGAAGTGGAAACGGTAGACGGGCCGACGGAATTGTTGATTCCTACGGGAACTCAGGCGAATACTGTTCTGACTCTGGAGAAAAAAGGTGTGCCTAAGTTGGGAAATCCAGTCAGTCGTGGCGACCATTTGATTACGGTGTCTATTGACATTCCGACTAAGGTGACGGCTGAAGAACGGGAATTGCTGATGCAGCTTGCTAAGCTGAAGGGCGATCGTACCGGTAAAGGCGGCTTGGAAGGGTTTCTGGGTAATTTGTTTCAGAAATAAGCAATTTTTGACACCCATGGGTGTCAAATTTTCCTGTTTCAGGATTCCCCGGCAATTGGTTTTAGTATCTGTCAAAAAATTGTGTGCCATTGCTCACAAAAATCTCAGGTGGGACGCTTCCTGGGCATTAGGTTTCAGCAGCGCTCAAAAAAGTGAGCGCAATTGCGCTCACTTTTTTCAGAAAGAATAATAATCTGTGTCCAATTGGACACAAAATTTTAGATTCTCCACTTTCCAGGCAACTTGTTTAAAAAAACTAAGGCTTTCAGGATTTGAGATTACAAAAAGCATTATGAATTCAACATCGAAAATTGAAAATCCCAAATCCCCAGATGCCAAAATCGATCTGCGGGGTACTCCGTGTCCTCTGAATTTTGTCCGCACTAAACTGCGCTTGGAGCAAATGGCACCGGGTGCTGTTTTGGAGGTGTGGCTGGACGCTGGGGAGCCGATCGAACAAGTACCTGATAGTCTCAAAATGGAAGGCTATCAGATTCTCGAAACGCAATTTGTCGCGGATGAGCCGGAGTCGGGCTTTTTTTCAATGAAAGTGCAGCGCCCAGAAGACAAGGAAGCAGGATGAGCCTGAATTCGCCCTCCATCGTCGGTACTGTAATTGCTGTTCAGGCTAACTTCTACCAAGTGAGGTTAGATCCCGAAGTCTCCATTGACGGGAAAAATGCTCCCCTCGCTGATTCTCCGACTCTCCTGTGCACGCGCCGCACTCGACTAAAAAAAATTGGTCAACAGGTGATGGTGGGCGATCGCGTGGTGGTAGACGAACCGGACTGGACTGACCGCCGGGGTGCAATTTCTGAAGTCTTCCCGCGCCAAACAGAACTCAACCGCCCGCCTGTAGCTAATGCCGATCGCATTCTCCTTGTTTTTGCCCTTGCTGAACCAGACTTAGATCCCGCATCATTAACTCGGTTTTTAGTCAAGGCCGAATCTACAGGTTTAGAGGTGAGTTTGTGCCTGAACAAATGCGATTTGGTCACTTCCTGGGAGTTGGAACAGTGGCGCGATCGGCTTTCAGGCTGGGGCTACGAACCAATGTTTATTAGCGTCCGCAGCGGTGCAGGAGTTCAGGAAGCCCCCGCTAATGATCAAAATGAAGTTTCTGAATCGGAACTGCCTTTCCATGACTTAGTGGAGAAAATAGAGCCATCTATGCTGAGTTCTGAGGACAACCCCCAAGTTCCAAATTCTGTCAACTTGTTACATCCGTTAAACCCCGTACATAGCCCGTTGCCGAACTTCCTTCTAGACCACCTGCAAGGGAAAATAACGGTAATTTGCGGCCCTTCTGGGGTAGGGAAGTCCAGCTTGATCAACCAACTGATCCCGGCGCTGAACCTACGAGTGAACGCTGTTTCCGGCAAACTCGGCCGCGGGCGCCATACGACTCGCCACGTCGAACTATTTGAACTCCCCGGCGGCGGACTTTTGGCCGATACTCCGGGCTTTAATCAGCCGGCTCTCGAATGCGATCCCTCAGAGTTAGCGGAATATTTCCCAGAAGCGCGCCAGAGGCTGGCTTTGGGTAGCTGCCAGTTTAGCGACTGTTCGCACCGAGACGAGCCTAACTGTGTGGTGCGGGGCGGTTGGGAGCGCTACGATTATTACTTAAATTTTCTCGAAGAGGCGATCGTCCGCCAACAAGCTCTGCAAAACTCCAGCAGCGCCGAATCGAGTTTGAAGCAGCAAACCAAGTCGGATGGTACGCAGCATTACGAACCGAAGCTGCAAACTAAAAAATATCGCCGCTCTTCCCGCCGCCTTCAACACCAGTCACTCCAAGATATGTGTCAAGACTTAGAGGAATTGTGAGGAAGTCGCCGCCCATCGCCCGTAAGCACTAGAAAACAGTACCAAGACTTACCCAGAAACCGGGTTTGCTCGACGAAAATACTTCGTTGCACCCCGAGGGCCCGTTCGCCAAGCCCGCTTTCTTTAGTAAAGAGTGCATAAGTCCTGAGTACATTAATAGCTAAAATTAAATGGCCTTAGATTTGTTAAAAAAAGTAGAACAGAAGCAAAAGTTAGCGGGTACTGCAGGAGCAAAAATATTGTGAATATTCAAGAACTGTTTCAAAAAGGCGGCCCCGCCATGTGGCCCCTGTTGGTGTTATCGATTTTATCTTTGAGTACAATTATCGAGCGCTTGTGGTTTTGGGCAAGCCTCCTGAGCAAAGAAAAGCAGATAGTTAACCGCATTCTGGAAGCGGCTCGCAGCGATTGGGGGGCGGCTAACGAGATGGCCAGACAAGCTAACCGACAGCCGATCGGGCGATTTCTTTCTGCACCCCTGCGGCTCTACAATCCCGAACCAGATTTATTTCGACTCGCACTCGAAGCAGCAGCCGATGAAGAGTTGGCTTCGATGCGTCGCGGTGACAAAATCTTAGAAGCTACGATCGCTCTGGCACCTTTGCTGGGCTTGCTGGGAACAGTTTTGGGCTTGATTAACTCGCTCAGTTCCATCCGTCTGGGCGACATTGGCACGGCGGCCACGAGTGGCGTGACATCGGGCATTGGCGAATCGCTGATTACTACTGCTTCAGGGATGGTAGTAGCAATTTTTACCTTGGTGTTTTATCGGATATTTCAAGCTTTTTTGTTCAACCAGGCAAAAATATTTCGCAAAGCTGGAAATGAACTGGAATTGCTTTACAGGCAATACTGGCCTGCAGCTAATGCTAAGGGTCGATCGCCCGGTGCAGAATACAGCAATTCTTCTTTTGGTGCAGATGGTTTGAACAGGCGTTCTCTCAATTCTCAAGAATCGGGAGAACGGAATCGGGAGCCGAAATTGAAAGGTTCCGATCCGGCTGAAGATTCACCTTCTAATAATTAAAACTCCTGAGAACTGATGAAGATTAATCTAGATACTCCTGCTGAAGAGGCTCGGATTGAGCTGGTGCCTTTAATTGACGTTATCTTTTGCATTCTGACGTTTTTTCTCCTGGCGGCTTTGCAACTGACTCGCCAGCAAGCCATTAATGTCGATTTGCCTAAAGCGAAGACTGGACAAACGCAAATGCGAGAGATGCTGATTGTCAGTATTGACGATTTCGGGCAAACTTATATCGACCAATTGCCTGTTAATTACCAACAGCTCGATCGAGTTTTAAAGAGTTTCCAAAGCAAAAATCCTACGGGGTTGATGGTGCTGTACGCTCCTCAAAATGCGAGATATGCCAAAGTTGTCGAGGTTTTAGACAAATTGAGAGAGGTAGGGGGCGATAGAGTTGCCCTGGCAACTCTTCCTAGTTCGGCTTCTTCCCCATTGCCCAATCCCTCGCTTCCGAATTCTGGCATTCCTGCGGTACCTGCGATCGGCAATTCCGGTCAACCTCTGCCGTCTCCTGTGCCTCCGGGGCAGCAACAGTTCAATCCCAATCAGTTTCAATCCCCTCTCCCGGCTCCGGGGCAGCAGCAGTTCAATCCCAATCAGTTTCAATCTCCTCTCCCGGCTCCACAGCAGCCTAGTAACTTTGGGGCAAATCAGGGCATTCCTCCTGTTTCGCCTGCACCCGCTGCTCCCAATTTCAGACCCGGAGCGGCCACTCCACCCCAGGATGGCGGGCCCTCGAATTAGTCAGAAGAAAGAAGAGACCTCTTGCAAAAATAACTAGGACGGGCTCTCCGGCCCATCCCACAAAAAACATTTTTTCTTGTGGAACGGGCCGGAGAGCCCGTTCCACAATTTGATTAAAAGGACTTTTGCAAGAGGTCTAAGGAAGAAGGGAGAACAGAGAAAAAGAAATTCTCCCACTCTCCCCATCTTCCACTCTCCCCCTCTCCTCATCTCCCCCTCTCCCCCTCTCTCCCTGGCAGACAGAAGTTCCACCCGATTTGGTATAAAGCGCTTCAATTCTTTTGGTTCGTACTGAGCCTTTTTTCTCTTGACAAGTAGATACACTTGTATATGCCTGCGGAAGGAACTTTTGCAGACATCTCGCCATCTCTATCCCTAAGTAAGTTATTTCCTAGGAGAGATGGTAATTTTGTCAAATCATTGTTACCTTTTGTAATATAGACTAAAGCCAGATGGGCAATCGGGCATCCCGAAACCAACGGTCGATCGCTGAAACAACTTACAAATCTGGTTAATCCAGGTGTTCACTTTTAAGTCACCTTTACTTACAGAGGAGTCAAAGTCATGAGCCAACCAGCAGAATTGTCTTTGGAACAGCAATTTAGCCTGTGTTCCTTCAAAACACAGGTAAGTGACATGAGCCGCGAACAAGCTCAGGAGTTTTTGGTCAAGCTTTACGAGCAAATGATGCTACGAGAAACCATGTACCGCCATTTTCTGAAACACCACTGGGGTTTAGAACCTAACCCAGGCGTTGAGTAACCAAGAGTCGCAGTCGGCGACCTCCGTCTCTTACTCTCTTCCCTCAGGCGGAAAGGAGTTGGGGGTGATGGGGCGTCACTCGAAGGCAGAAGGTAGAAGGCCTCTGTACAGACGTGAGGAAAATTTGACAATTCCTTTGTGGATTTCACTCAAGGTGAGAGTCGAGCTAAGCAGTTTCTTTATTGACACCACCGGAGAGCGCAAAGATAATTTATTGCGCCTCGACTCGAAAATTGGATAACTCTTAATAATAAGTGTTAATTTTTTAACAAATTAAAATTTTTAACCAATTCAATATATTTGTCTTTAGTGGCACTGGATGACGTTTGACAGCAATAGCGCTAGTCAGACATCTGAGCGCGACCTCCGACTAGCCAAACCTTCAGTTTATCAATCCCTAGAACTGGCAACTGTGGACTCTAGAAAGAGTTATTCCGGCTGACGTTCCAGAGTCGCCTCCATTGTACTTGTCAAGTAATGACCAGACATGATGCCGCTAGATTGGTAGTAGTGGTTGTCATCAACCCGGTGAAGGGTATCAAAACCCGTCCGCCGCTGGCGTTCGTCTCCCAATACCCAATAACGCTGGACGATCGACTGCGGAGCAATCCAACCTTCGCCCTCGACGCGGGCGAGTTCGCTGTGTTGGAGTACAAAAGTATACTGCCGTTCATCGCTGTTGAGGTGTCCTCGGTACTGCAAAATAATCTCTTCGCGATCGCCTCCAGGAAATACGAGCTTTGTCACCATACTGAACCAATCTGTTCGGTTCCAGCTCACTAAAGTTTTGCCTTTAACCGTAATTGGCACGCCATTGCGCTCAATCCAGCTTCCTTCGAGCGTCCATTGGCCAGATTCCATTAAAAACGTGTGAGCCACAGTGCTGTTCCTATGCTTTTCCTGCTGGCTACAATGCTGGTGCAACAACGCACAGCCGTTGTCCCTCAGACTCTATGCTATCACGCCCAACTGTGCCAACAAGAGTTAATTTCTCCTAAAAGTACCGGTGTCCGGGCACCAGTAACTTGAGGCAGATTGCCGGGAATGCCCCGAACCCGCCATGCGGCTAAAACCGCGAAAGCGATCGCCTCTTTAAAATCTACATTCAAGCCTGCCTCAGAAGTAGTCAACACTTGCACGGGATGCAATTGAGATTGCAATCGGCGTTTTAAGTAGAGATTGTGGCTGCCGCCCCCGCATAGTAAAACTCGATCGGGCATAGCCGGTAAAAAAGTTTGGTAACTGTGAACGATCGAGGCAACAGTCAGTTCTGTCAGAGTAGCCAGCACGTCAGCAGGACTGAGGTTGTAACCTTGGGCCTCGACCAAACACCTGTCAAAATAGTCTACACCAAATAGCTCTCGCCCCGTTGATTTCGGCGGTGCTTGGCGGAAGAACTCTGATGCGAGCCAATCCTCGACTAAAGCTTGACAGGGAGTTCCCGATGCCGCCCAAGCTCCACCTTCGTCGATCGTCTTAGTGCCGCCGGAGAAGTGCTGCACTGCCAAATCTAACAGGGAATTCGCCGGGCCTGTATCCCACCCCGATATGCCATCCCCAAGACTGAAAATCTCAGACTCGTCATTGTTTCCCCCTTTTCCTCTTGCCGGAAGATAGGTAACATTGCCAATTCCCCCCAGATTTTGGATGCAGAGGCTGAGGTTGGGTTCCGCCAGCAGGCAGGCATCAACTATTGAGACTAAGGGTGCTCCTTGACCCCCTGCAGCAATGTCTGCCGATCGAAAGTTACTCACAGTAGTAATTCCTGTCAATTCCGCAATTAGCGCGCCCCGCCCGAGTTGCAAGCTGTAGCCCATTAACCCACCGGCGCTGTCTTTCTGGGCTTTCCCAGCAGGTCGGTGGTAGACGGTTTGACCGTGAGAGCCGATTAATTCGGCTGTATCATATTCTGCTTGAATTGTCAATGCCGCCGTGGCAAATTCTTGGGCTATGGCATCATCTAATTCCGCTAGTTCAGCCATTGACAAAGCTGAGCCACTGCAAACTGAGAGAATTTGCGATCGCAAATTAGCAGGATAAGGGAAAGTCTTGCCGGCCACCAACTTTACTTTTAAGTCTGTTTGGGAACCGACCACATCCACCAAAGCAGCATCAATGCCATCCACCGACGTGCCGCTGATCAAACCGATAACACGGGTCATTCAATTTTAGATTTTAGATTTTAGATTTTAGATTGTTCAATTTTTCGATTTTAGATGGTCGGGTGCGATCGGGCGATCGAATATTATTTGAGGTCGATCGTCACGATCACCACAGTAATATTATCGCGTCCACCTTTATCCTTAGCTGCTTGAATTAAAGCATTTGCAGCGCCCTCGCAGGCGCGAATCGACTTCAGAGGCGAAGCAATCAAAGGATCGGAAAGTTCTTCAGTCAAGCCATCGCTGCAGAGCAGCAAGCGATCCCCAGGCTGCACGTCCACCGGCAAAATATCTATCTCCCGCAAATCATCGCGGCCCAAACACTGGGACAAAACGTGACGCCAAGGATGACTGCGAGCCTGGTCAGGAGTTAGAGCCTTTCTTTTCACAGCCTGAGCCACCCAAGTTTGGTCTTCAGTAATCTGTTCCAAGCGAGAGCCGTGCAGTCGGTACAAGCGAGAGTCCCCGATATTAGCGCACCAGGGTCGGCCCTCATCCCTAAACATTAGAACCACAGCCGTAGTTCCCATATCAGCACGCTCCGGGTGGTCGAGCTGATCCGTCAAAATTGCTTGATTGGCAATTAAAAAAGCCTTTTCCAACAACAGCGGAGAATCATCTGGCCCTTCCCAATGTTCGAGCAAATAAGATTGAATCGCCTGAGTCGCAATCCGGCTGGCTTCTTGACCTCCGGCGTGTCCTCCCATTCCATCGGCCACTATGAAAAATCGCCCGTCAGAGTCTATGTAGTACGAATCCTGATTTACGGAACGAACTAGCCCTGTGTCTGTCTTACCTGCGAAAGAGCGTTTCATAGATTGGGTGATTGGACTCATCGAACTTGAAAGCTTGATTTAATGGGGTGCAATTTTTTCTTCCAAAACTTAAATCCCGAACCGACTTGAAATTCTGCAGCCCGCGATCGCGAGTTTTGGAAAAATTGCACTTCCTTGACCTCATATTGTAGATCGTATGATGGTAATCCCATCTTAAAATTTCGGTAAATCCAGTAAATTAAGCAGCACCTGCAAAAAAAAAACTGGATTTCTACCCAAAATTAGAGGTTTGGCTGGCGAGAAATCTAGGCAGCAACCGGGTTTTTAGCCTCAAAGCGCGTAAATGTTGTAAATTTCAGCAATCTGTGGTCAGCCAGCCAAAACTTAACATTCGATGTCAAATTTTGGCTGGCGAGAAATCTCAAACCTGAAATTTCCCATCCCAAATTGCACAATTTTGACACTCTCAGGGCTGAAGCCACTGAGATTCTTGAATAGACCACCGAAGCAATCTTCAAAGGCATTGTCAAGGTGCCTCGCTTTCGCTCAAAACAACTGTCTCGCGACGCTGCCATTGCGCTTACTTATATGTCTTTAGTTGCTTTCGGAGTTCAACACAAAGCCAAAATTCGGTACGCTCCCCACCCTGCTATTACTTGATCTTTTTGTGTTGGGTATCTAGCCCCGTACTAAGTAGCCGGAATTTCGCCGTACTAGGAATGGTTCAACACGTAGTTGATTATACCTACTCACCGCTTAATTTTAGCACTCTTATTGAAGGCGAATGAATTCGCCGTGTCGCTTCCCTAGGAAGGACTGAAGTCACGCTCGTTTCCCGCATTCCGCTATTCTTTTTATGACATCCTGTCTAAACGATCGATCCGCTTGAACAAGCGCAGCATAGCAAACCCTGCACCCGCCGCCAGCACTGCCACAGCGACAGCCGGCCAGACTTGATTGCTGACAAACAAAATTGTCGCCGACAAAGTAAAAGCACTCATCAGCAAAGCATAATTCGTGCCCATTTGAGCGCTGCTCATGCGGCGAAGCAAGCGCTCTGTTTCAGCAGAACGGACGCGAATCCGCAAATCTCCCTGTTCGAGTTTATCAATAGTCTCCTCAATCCGGCGGGGCAAACCCAAAGCACTCGAACTCACCTGAGCCGCCTGACGGCCGATTTCGTTAAAAATGCTGCTACTTGTATCATGGCCATTTCCATTAGTCATAAGCTGCATGGCAAAAGGTTGTGCCACCTCCATAAAGTTGAACTCGGGATCTAAACCTCGGCCCACCCCTTCGATTGTCGAAAAAGCTCGCATTACAAAAGTAAAAGTAGCTGGGAACCGAAAAGGTTGGTTGTAGGCAATATCGTAAAGGTCGTCAGTAATCGCGCTCACAGACTGATTTTCAAAAGGCTTGTCCATGAAGTTATCCAGCATATACTGAATGCTGCGGCGCACCGGACTCATATCACCCGTAGGCACCAAAGCTCCCAAATTGATCAGAGAATCCATAATCCGCTGTCCATCCTTGGAAGCAATGCCGTAGAGCGTCTCCATCAGTCCTTCGCGGACGTTCGACTGGATTTGCCCCATCATGCCAAAATCGTAGAAAATCAGACAACCGTCAGCACTAACAGCGATGTTGCCGGGGTGTGGGTCAGCGTGGAAAAAGCCGTCGTTGAGCAACTGGCGCAAATAAGCTTTTGCGCCCAACTGAGCGATTAATTTACGATCAATACCGGCCGCTTCCAAAGCTTCGTAGTGGCTGATTTTAATCCCCGGCAGGTATTCCAAAGTCAGCACTCGCGGAGCTGCATACCGCCAATAAACCCGCGGCACCATCACCCAGTCGCAGTTGCTAAAATTGCGGCGAAAAGTATCAGCATTGCGGCCTTCATGGAGATAGTCAATTTCCAGCCACAGAATGCGACAGCATTCCTCATAAATCCCCATCCAATCTCGGCCTTGGCCCCACTTAGGATGATTTTGAAAGTAACGAGCAATTCCCTTAAGAATTTGCAAATCTATTTCAAACAGCTTCCGCAGTCCAGGCCGCTGCACCTTGACCACCACTTCCGGGCCCGAATGCAGTTGAGCTTTGTGTACTTGACCCAGACTGGCAGCAGCCAGGGGCACTGGGTCAAAGCTATGGTAGAGTTCTTGAACTGTCTTGCCCAAATCTTGCTCAACAATTAGCTCTAACTGCTCGTAGCTGAAAGCAGGCACTTTATCTTGCAGCTTAGAAAGTTCCTCGACAAACTCTGCCGGGAACAAATCGGCGCGGGTGGAAAATAACTGCCCAACTTTAATGAAAGTGGGCCCCAAATCCAAAAGGGTTTCTCGAACCCAGATAGCTTGAAAGCGGCGTCTGGCAACTTTCTTTTCTTCACTCACGCCTCCCCAGTAGCTCCAATTTTTGCTGTCGAGCCAGAGGGAAGCCAGCCAGAGCAAGACAAAGGCCCAAATGTCGAAGAAGCGCCGCTTCCGGGAATATTTTTCGCGATTCCAGCGATAAGCTTTACTTTTGTAGGATTTACCAGCAGCAGTTTTTGGCTCATCGGCTTCGCCAGTGTGCTTGGGGGAGCGCTGGCGATTAACAGAGTCATCAAGGAGAGCAGACACTTGGGTTCCCAAATTGCTTATTTTATGTTGTTGCTTTGATTGAAAGTAGGAGCGCAGGAGCGCAAAACCATGCGCTCACGTAGTCGTAAATAATAGTTGTGGTCGGAGGATCGAGCGCTAGGGCAAAGTGCTGCGGTAGCGCTGCAATTCCGATCGCACCAGAGCCACTTCGGCGCGCAGCTCGTCAATAGTCGCTTGCAAATCAGCAGGATGGATGTCTTGAATGGTGGTGGTGCTTGCAGTGCCAGTTCTGGTCTGCATCGCCTCATCCGAAGCTCGATTGGCCCGTTCCACAACTCGATCGGTGAACTGTCGCAGGCGTTCTCTTTGTTCTGCGTCAAATTTGCCGAGTTCAGAGAAAGCGTTGGTTGCTGCGCTTTCTAATTGCTCGTACAGTGCTTCGGCAAGTGCTCTGCCTACAAAAAAAGCATGAACTGGGGGTTTACTCATAAAAAATCTCTGTGCGCTTCCGCAACAAATTATAACTTGCTTTTCCCCGATGATGCTTGCTCCCAAAGGAAGGAAGTTTGGGGAAATTGACACTCCCACCCCGAGTGTCGGGGATGGGATTGTTGAGAGTTAGAACAATCTAACGCGCCACGGCTTAGCACAAAAGCCTCGCTTACACTGGCTCAAATTCGAGGTTGGGGTTGCTTTGTACCAAAATGTTTGCAGCTTGGCAGTATTAATCCGCGACATCACACCACCTCAGCGCCGCGCACATATTCTAACATAATTTAAATCAAAATTTAAATCAAAATAGAAAACAGTCCTGCATTTTTTTGCGGGCATTTGGATTGTAGAGGGAATAGGAAATATTCGATAAACTTAGAGGGCGACTGTTGGGATTTTCAGATTCGACCGAAGTTTTTGGAAGATAGTCCTTGGCTAGGTAGGGCATTATTATCTCAACTACTGAGCGAATATTTGTTGACTCATAAAACCCAGTATTTGTCCGCACTTTTAACCAACAAAAACCATACTAATTTGTCGCAGGTTCGGGAAAAGGTATCGTGGGATCTGCCACAGGGGGTGGTGAATCAGGTGCGATCGAACTATCTGAATTGTTGCCACTGCGGCTTGGTATCGCAGGCTCAGGCGATCGCTCGATCGGCGATGCTATTACTGGCGGCGCGGATTCCGACGACGGCCAGGTTTCAGCGCTAGCACTCCCAGGGACAGGCGGTGCGGGTGCGGCGGGCGGTTCTGCCGGCAGGGGCGCAACTTCCGGTACTGGTGCGGCTTCTGGTTGGGGAGCTGGCTCAATTTCGGTTTGAGGCTCTGGAATGGGGGACTCAGAAGGCTCCTCTGCGGGTTCGGGCGTCGGCGATGGCTCAGGTTCCGCTTCGGGCTCTGGGGCGGGAGTTTCCTGGCTTGGAGACTCAGAAGGTTCGGCGCTAGTTTCTGAGGGATCGTCGATCTGTTCGGAAAGGTTGCTGCTTTCTAAGGGGGGTTTGGGACGCTTGTTGAGTTCGATCGGGTAGAGAGGGCTGCTTTCGACAGATGGCTGCCCGAACATCGGCCCTGACAAATCGCGGGATTTGAGCAAATCTTCGAGAGATGGGAAGGACTCAATTTTGGGCCGATTACTGAGACTGGTACTGTTGTAGTGCGATGCTAGGTCAAAACCCATCCAGCCTGCAATTGCAGCCGTTACCACAAACGCCAGAAAAGTCAACTGTGGCGGGGGAGGTGCGGGCAATTTTAGACTTTGCTTGCCTTTTCTTTTTACTGATACTCGCTCTGTTTCTTGCAGCATGGTGAGCCAATTTTCGACTGTCTGAGGGCGGTTGTGGGGGTCGATTTCGAGTCCCTGAAGGATGGCTCGCTCGATTCCTGGGCTGAGGTTGGGCTGAAATTGCCGTAACTCAGTCAAGGGAATGCGATCGCGCAGGGGTGCTGCTACGGGCGCCACGCCGGAGAGGAAGTAGTAGAGGGTGGCTGCGATCGCGTAGATGTCAGTGGCCGGTGTACATTTACCGTCATGGAGGTATTGTTCGATCGGCGCGTACCCGGGCGAGAGCAAGTTAGTGTGGGTTTCTTTGGTGCCGGCGGTAAAGCCGCGGGCAATTCCGAAATCTATTAACATTACTACGTGAGAATCGGCTCGCCGGATAATATTTTCTGGCTTGATATCTCCGTGCAGCAATCCGCTGTGGTGAACTGTACTTACGGCTGAGGCTATTTGCCGAATATAGTGCAGGGCCTGGGCTTCTGGCAGCGGCTGATCGGTTTCGACTATTTGGGCGAGAGTTTGGCCCGGAATGTAGTCCATTGCAATAAAAGACTGTCCGGCTTCTTCAAAAAAGTCGATTACCCTGACTATGTTGGAATGCTGACACCGCGATCGGCGTTGGGCTTCGGCAATAAACTGCTGCTGAAATTGGGCAGATTCTGGGTGTTGGCGCAGACTTTCGTTGAGGGTTTTGAGTACGACGGTTTGGTTTAAATGGGTGTGGATAGCTCGGTAAGTGATGCCGAACCCTCCTATCCCTAAAGTCGCGTTAATTTTGTATTTGCCCTGTTGCAGGACTGTTGCTGAGGCTAAGTTCATCTTCAGTTGATGCCGTTTCCCAAACTATGCTACCGCCTTTGGGTTATTTCGCAGAGTTAGGGGTGAGGTTCGATCGATGATCTGCGCCCTAGTTTGAGCTTTAGCTCTGCTATATCTTTAATCTTGGCATCCCCACGTCATTTTATCTGTAGTAGGTATTGTGAAACTTAACGCTCCGGCTTTCCAATAAAAATCCCGCTCTTGTGGAACGGGAAAGCCATCAGGGTGCATCTATAATATCTGACTCTAACTTATGGGGGGTACAACCCCTCATTGCTTTAGCAAGTCTTTAAAATTAGCCGAGTTTTGTAAAGATTTAGGTTTTAATGTTGACTTATGATCAATCTTATGATTCTCAATATTGCCGGATGGCGATCTTGAGCTTGGGGAATTGACACTCTCAGGTCTGAAGAGACGCTGGATTCTTAAATAGAGGAGAATCTGACCTTCAAAGGCATTGTCGCGGATGCTTTTCCCCGTGCCAGGGTGTTTCACCATCATGTCTTTTTCAAACTTACCAAGAAATTGGGTCTAAAGCCCCGTCTTTATAGGACGGCTTTAATTAATTGCCTACCTTATAAGCGTTTAGTCACTTAATATTTATTTTTCAAATTTCACTGTATTCTATTAAAATAAAAATAGAGTATAATGATAGTATACTACAGGTAGAATAACCGCCGATACACATGAGACACCAAGCTCAAACGACTGGTCGGAAAATAATAATGGTTAGTGGGTGGCGAAAACCACGAAAAAAACAGCTAGGCTAACTAACGTAAGCCAAAACCAGAAAAGTCAACTTTTGGAAGTTAAAACGTACCGTAGGGCATCCGGTAACATGAGAAGTAATTCTTGAACGCTTGGGGAGATAAAACCCTCTGGGACTAACTAAATTAGGCTCTATACTTGGTTCAATCGAACGGGTATTTGGTTTAAGTATTGCCGCTCCGATAGCTAGTTTTAAGGTGTGTCGCCAGAAACAAGAATCCCCGCTGCTTTAGCACGGGGAGTGTCAAGAGACGATGGAGAGTTCATCACTGACTTGAATCCGACCTTTGACCAGGGAGCGAATCAGACGATCGAGTGAGCCACGTTCTTCTTCACTGATGGACTCATCAAGGATGGCGGCCATCATGCCGTAGCGGTCAGCCTTGGTAACGCGGTGAGTATCGGTGACAGTGGCGATTAATTCGTTGATAGCGCCGGGGAGAAGATTAACTGGAGACATGGACATGGGATTGTTTTGAACTCGACACCTTAATCATCTCGTGGTTTCTCCTAAGAGCAAGTGATGGTGCTGGTTTTTTTCCGTGATAATACTGAAAATATTGGGTGAACCAAGTCCGTGTTACCAGTGATCGAAGTCACAACATTGGAACCAATGCAGCGGTGAAACAATTAGAACCCACATTCGGCCCTTTGACTGTCACACCGTGATAATTTTCGTCTTGCACGAGTCTTAACTTCCTGCTGTGCAAAAGTTTCAGATTTTCATCGGAAGAACTACTTCTTTTTCAACCACTTCTCAATAAATAACGACTGTTGACTTTTTATCAAAAATCAAAATAAGTAGGGCTTGCTGAAAAAGTGTACGCAGTGGAAAAACGAGGCTACACAGCTTAAAAAATAGTAGGTTTATTGGTAAATTCCCAAATTTAGCCAGAGACGAACAACCAAGGTGCAAGGGTTTTGAGACTCTATAATCCTATAACTTGCACTTCTTTGAGCCAAAAAAGCTTGAACCCCTTATCTGGCAAACTTTCTACATTTATTCAGCAAGCCCTAAGTAGACAGACAAAAAAATCTGTCCGCCTACTTAATCGCTAACTAGAAATCACTCCCACTCGATCGTTCCCGGTGGCTTAGAAGTAATATCGTAAACCACCCGGTTCACCCCCTTAACCTCATTCACAATCCGGTTCGAGATCAGTTCCAACAAATCGTAAGGAACCCGCGCCCAGTCAGCCGTCATCCCGTCTTCACTCTTAATAAATCGCAAGACGATTGGGTAAGCATAAGTGCGCTGATCGCCCATCACGCCTACACTGCGAATCGGCAGCAAAACTGCAAAAGCTTGCCAAAGTTCACCGTACAATCCGTGCCGGTTAATTTCTTGGCGAACAATGAAGTCAGCATCCCGCAAAATATTTAGTCTCTCTGGGGTAACTTCTCCTATAATCCGAATCGCCAATCCTGGGCCGGGGAAAGGTTGCCGATTCACGATTTCTTCGGGAAGCCCGATCGACCGGCCGACTTTTCGCACCTCATCCTTAAACAGTTTTCGCAGCGGTTCAATCAGCTTAAATCGCAAATCTTTCGGCAAACCGCCGACGTTGTGGTGGCTTTTAATTTTAACAGCAACTCGATCGCCACTTTTCGGGTCTGCATTAGTGTCAGCCGACTCAATCACATCAGGATAAAGAGTACCTTGTGCGAGGTAGTCGAAGGGGCCCAGACGCTTCGATTCTTCTTCAAATACGTTGATAAATTCGTGACCGATCCGCTTGCGTTTTACTTCAGGATCGGTTATGCCTTCAAGTTGAGCTAAAAAGCGTTCGCGAGCATTAACATATTCAACGTCAATGTGGAATTGCTCTTTAAATAATTTTACCAACCGTTCTGGTTCATACTTCCGCATAAACCCTTGGTCGATAAACATACAGGTAAGTTGATCGCCGATCGCCTTGTGCAGCAAGAAAGCCAAAGTAGAAGAATCTACACCACCGGATAGAGCCAGCAAAACTCGTTTCTCTCCGACTTGCGCGCGAATTTCGCGAATCGATTCCTCAACAAAAGTAGCTGTTGTCCAAGTCGGTTCGCACTCGCAAATGTGGTAAACAAAATTGCGAATTAAAGCTATTCCCCCGATCGAGTGAACTACTTCTGGGTGAAACTGAACCCCGTACAAATTTTTCTCGTGGTGAGCAACAGCAGCAGACGGAGTATTGTCCGTGTGAGCGAGGATCTCAAAACCCGTCGGCAGCTCAGTACAGGAGTCTCCGTGACTCATCCACATCGTGCTGCCTTCTTCGACATTTGTCAGCAAATCCGTAGGATCGTCAATAAATAGCGATGCCTTGCCGTATTCGGCTAACTTAGCCCGCTCAACCGTGCCTCCGAGCTGCTTTACCATCAACTGCATCCCGTAACACACTCCCAACACCGGTATTCCCAAATTCCAAATTTCTGGGTCGCAGTGGGGTGCTTTTTCATCGTATACAGAACTCGGGCCTCCTGAAAGAATAATTCCTTTAGGATTGATAGCTTTTAACTGTTCTGCAGTAGTCCGATAAGAAATAACTTCTGAATATACTTGAGTTTCGCGAATGCGGCGAGCAATCAGTTCGGAATATTGCGAACCGAAGTCGAGAATCACGATCGTCTGGCGATCGATATGCCCCAGAGAAGAGTTTGTGAGGTCTGATTCAGTTTTTATTTGAGTAGTCACGGTTATTGCGTAATTGCTAATTGCTAATTGGGCAGAAATTAGGGGAGGTATTTGTCGCGGCTTCACTACAAGACTGAGGAAGGCGAGCAAGCATTAGTCGCTAGGAATAAATCTTATTTATACTAGATTGCAGTCAGCGCTCGTAGTCTATTAATAGGGTCGAGGGCAAGCATAGATTTACTTCAATCCTTACCCTACCTAATTAATTAAACTCTGGCGTCAAAAACTGCGTCCCCAAGCAACCTAGTATAATTAAGGTCTAGGGACAAAGAATTATTACTTGTTAAATATTATCCCTGAGCGATGTTTTAAACAGAATTCAGGGATATCCACACTACATTAACAAATTTGGGTCAAAAATGTATCTCCTATTTCACTTTTAACAATAATTTTGCGATCGCGCCCGAACATCACCGAGCCCACGGGGATGTGCAAGTTAGTGTGAGTAAAAATGCAATCCGATGACCGCAAGTCTATTTGTCGGGCGATGTCGCCGTAAATTTGATCGACCCAATTGCTCCCAAACTCGGCGTCTAAAGCCCGCAGTTGCCCGAGAGCCTCTTCGGCTGTCGCTGCGGCAAAAATTGCGGAACAAGCATCGGCAGGCATTCGGGCCTTAGCACAGTAAGCTGTGAGAATTTCCCTGCGCCCGTCAGCGAGGTGGTGGTGAGTGTGAAAAATTCCCGCAGCCAATTTCATCAGTTTCCCGTGATAGCCAAAGAGCAAAATTGACTGCACGCCCTGATATCCTGCTTCTACCAGCAGCGGGCCGAGCCAGTTAGCGGTTTTGACTAGCCTCTCAGGATTAATCCCCAGTTGTCGCGCCAAGTCCAAACCGTTTTCGCCGATGCAGAAAACCAAACAGTCAAACAGTTCGGCTTTTTGTTGCAGTTGTTCGCGGTAAACTTCCAACTGTCCAGGGGCACTAAGCGGTTGAGAAATGCCAGTTGTACCCAGCAGCGAAAGTCCTTCTACCACGCCGAAAGCTTCGTTAGAAGTGCGGGTGGCTAGTTGCCGCCCAGACGGCAGAATCAGGGTGACAGTAATTTTTTCGGACGGTGCGATTTCTCGGCTCAGATTCGATCGCAACAGCCGCATCGCGTAATCATAGATTGCCGCTCCTCCACCTGCTTTATGATGTCCAATTCCCTCCCCGCCAACAATCTGTATTTGTTCCCCCTCTCCTTCTCTCCCCAATTCCACCATTGCCCAAACGGGGGTATTGCGAGTCAGATCGAGATTGTCCCCCGGATCGGAGCGAGTCACTCCTAAAGCGGTACCAGTTTTGAGTACAGACGCCTGTTCGATCGGAATTTCTGCCGTTATTTGCGGTTCCAGTAAATTTACTGATACACTATCAACAGACTGGATACCCTCACGCAAGCACCGCAAAGCTGCAAGTGCGGCTGCACAGGCAAATACTGGCAGTGTATACCCCGATAAAGGTTGAGTTTTTGTCACAATCTAATGCAGAAATCCGTAAATTTGCCGGCGATCGACATCACACCTTAGCAGTGATATCTTTCAAACGTTTAAGTTTAATTCTAGGGTTTGCTATTATCAGCAGTTAGGGTAATTTTTGTCAAGTAATAATTTTGTCCTACCAGTTGCCGATCGCAGCCACACTTTTCTTGAGGTGCGTTAGCGGAGCCCTCGTAGAGGATCGCCAAAAACCCACTCCGAAGCCTTACGGGCACGTGTCGGCAATTTCCCTAAAAAACCCGGAATGTCGATCGCGAGCGCTGGGACTGAACAAACGGATTCCTGGAATTAGGTACAAATCGTTAGCAGCTATACTCGGCAAGTCGATCGTCTTTCATTCTATAGATTTATCTAGCCGTAAAGGTTTGAGAGCGGAATGGAGGATAGGGCGCGAAATTTGTTTTGGCCTTTGGGGAACTTGTTTGAGGCGGAATTCGAGCAATTTTTGGCAGGCGAAATGCTGGGATCGCTTCCTGGTTAAGCCCTACAACCTACTTTTTTACAATTACCAAATTTATATCTCCCAAGCGGTTGATGTCCTAGCGATTGCCAGTCATTTATATTGATATGAATTACCCGGACGTGTCAGTCCTACTTTCGAGCTAACCTCTTGAAGGTGGGGCTGGTTTTATCTAACCCTATTACTTCAATTCTCCAATCTACAATCTACAATCTAAAATCGATTGACTATGGTTGAACCAGTTGCAGAGTTAAATGAACCTCTATCTCTTCAGACTCCAGAAATAGTAGACCCGAAAATATTTCAGCTCGTTCTCTCTGCAAAAACAGCTCTCAAATTTTCTAAAAAAGACGTTCGATCAACCCTGAAAGCCTCAACTCTAGACGGCATTTTTGCCACTATCTTCGAGTCGGCGACCACCGGCGTGCTGCTGAGCAACTTCTTGCTGCAACTCGGCGCGAGCAGCGTGGAAATAGGTATATTCTCGGCTATTCCTATGGTGGTAAATCTCCTGCAACCACTAGGAGCCTACATCGCAGACCGCACAACCAGTCGCCACTGGTACAACCTATTTGTATTCGGCGCGTCGCGGCTGCTGTGGCTGGTGCTCGCGGTGGCAATTGTTTGGGGTTCCCAGCACGCAGACCCTCACCTACTACTGCAATGGACGCTGGTAACAGTCGTAGCAGCTAGCGTGCTGGCAGCTTTTGCCAATTCTAGCTGGTTCAGTTGGATGGCTGCTGTGGTTCCTCAGCGCTTGCGGGGACGCTATTTTGGCTTTCGCAACAGTGCTGTCAGCCTCATCACTTTGCTGGGAGTGCCGTTGATGGGATTGTCCGTGTCAACTTGGGACGGCGGTCCAATTTTGGGCTACGGTATTGTTTTATTGGTGGGTGTTTTGGCGGGAATGATTAGTTTGGGGTGTCAATTCTTTATGGTTGATGTGAATCCCCAGCTATACAAAAAAGATGCACTGAACGATCGACTTACAGAGAAAAAAGCAAAGCAACTAACAGATTTTGTACCTTCTGTGCTGAAAGATTATAATTTTTTAATGTTTATTCTTTACTTCAGCGTGTGGACATTTGCTGTCAATCTCAGCGCGCCTTTTTTTAATATCTACCTGCTGAAAAATTTAAGCTTGGATGTGAGTTTGGTAACGATTTACACCAGCTTAAGTTCCGGGGCAAATCTACTGCTGCTGATGTTTTGGGGTAAGTTGGCCGATCGCTGGGGAAATCGCCCCCTGCTAATTGCGGTTGGGCTGGTGGTGGCCCTAACGCCTTTGCTGTGGTTGGGTACGGGCAATTACCCGTTTGCCCTATGGGTGTGGCTGCCGCTGCTGCACTTGCTGGCAGGAACGACTTTAGGGGCGATCGGGCTGTGTAGTAACAATATTCAAATGGAGATAGCGTCGATCGAGCAACCTTCGACTTATTTTGCGATCGCCGCAGCAGTTTCGGGATTAGCTGGGGCTTTGGGAACTACCGGCGGCGGCTTTCTTGCCGAACTTCCTGGCATGAGTTTGGGAGCAGTGTTTGCCCTCTCGGCTGGTGTTCGCTTGATTGCCCTTGTGCCTTTGGTTTTGGTGCGAGAACCTCGTAGCCAGTCGCTGCGGTCGATCGTCCCCACTTTTGGACGCCTCAAATTTAACCGGGGCTAGGAAATTTTCGCACAAATTTCCCGATCGAGAAACCAGAAAAGCCCACACATTGTTAAAAACTTGAAGCACATCGCAGAAAATCTGAGAGTAACTGAAACAAATTTTAACCCTAAACACAGCCCAAATCTGCTATCCGTGTGGCTAATACGTCACTATTATCTTGCCACCAACTGACAAATCGATCGAATATATAGCAATCCTAAATCATTTGTGAATTTCTTACTCCCTCCCCTTGATAAGGGGAGGGTTGGGGTGGGGTAAAAAG
>ENA-ORBV01005070-ORBV01005070.1-microbial-mat-metagenome-genome-assembly--contig:-NODE-5070-length-24569-cov-7.648987_pt1 | contig 24569 bp, 22 predicted proteins | sample MGYA00237777_ERZ505514 | MGnify/ENA primary metagenome ERZ505514 (study PRJEB26160, sample SAMN06269048) | microbial mat metagenome | isolation source: Oligotrophic lake microbial mat | place... | reverse complement strand
ACACAGAGTGAAAGATCCACGGTATCCAGCCGTTGAATGGCGCCGTGCTGATTGAGATCCCAAAGCACCGAATGCACTGAACTTGGCGAAAATTCACCTGAAAGGACTAGTTCCCGGGGTGAAGCTGAAGCGAGCAAGCGTTCGGTGAGAAGGCGCGCGGAGAGGGGAGTTGAGGCTAGGTAGCCTAAAGCCATGTCGCGATCGAGCTCAACGCGTTCAATATTGAGCAACGCCGAGGAGATCAGCTGGTGCGCAATCTCGCGTGCAGCATCAATGAGTGGCAAGATCTGCTCTTCGAGGGAGCCGAATAGTTCTCGCTCAAGCGGAGTGTTCTCTGGTTTTACCTCAAAGCGACCCGCGCTCACGCCGAGAAAGGCGCGCAGCATGCCCCGGCCGCGCTCCACCATCCCCTCGCCGTTGGTTCGTGTCGCGGTCACCGGTTCGCCCTCACGCAGCTCGACTTCGTACACGTAGGCCGCATCTCGCAGCTGAATTCGAGCATTTTCGAGGTTCCGCCGCGTACTATCCAGCAACCAACGAGGTGTTAATCCATCGAGGCGCCCACTCACGGGGGCGCGCGCTAAGAGGCGCGTTTCGACGCGGGCCCGGGGACGCAGGACTTCGCGCACGCGTTCCATCAAGGTGCTAGCGTCGGTCTCCTTCCGGATGTAGCCGTCGGCAACCACACCCAGCTCGCGAACCCGCTGCAGGAGATCTTCCTTCCAGGAAAGGAGAATCACGGGCACGTCGCGCACTGCGATGTCGCGTTTCAGCTGACGGCACAGTTCGAGTCCGTCTAGCTTCGGCATCACGACATCGGTGATCAGGAGGTCAGGCCAATTATCCCGAACGAGTTCCAGCGCCTGCTCCCCATCCTTGGCTTCAAACACCTGCATCCCGACACTTCGGAGCACATCTGAGAGTAGCCAGACGATGGCGGGATCGTCGTCCGCCACGACAACTTTACGACCCTTCAGCTCAACCTGGGATGAACTCCCAGCGTCGCGTGCGACTCCACCACGGCTCGACAGGCTCTCCAGCACCACGCCACCGAGCGGGCCGCTTTCCTTGAACCGCACTTGCCCCGAGGAGGCGAGCGCGACGACCTGCCGGACCTTGGCTAACGCTCCCCAAACGGCCGCGATGACCTCACTCCCTTGTCCGAAATCGATCGCGAGCTCATCGGTGTCGGTGAGCGCAGAATCCACGAGGCCCGCCTGGATTTCTTCAGCGATTTTCTTGGAGAGTGTTTGGAGGTCCAGGCTGCCAAGTCCCGCTTGGCTCAGTCCCGAGCTTTTAACGGTGCCGAAGGAGAATAGGGCTTTTCTGAGGTCTTCTGGACTCAACGGCAGCCGCAAGACGCCGGCGGCCCCCGCTTGGATAAAGTGCTGGTCGTTGCCCTCGCCGGGGGGGGTGAGCACGAGCACGGGGATGGCTTCTGTTGAGCCGTCGCTGGTTATCGCCCGAATCAGCTGGCGCGCTTGGCGTGCGCCGCTGTCCACGATGGCGACGTTGGGGCCATGGGTTCGTAGGTGTTCCAGGGCAAGAGAGAAGTCCTCAGTCAGGAAACATTCGATGCGCCGGCGACCCTCGGTGAGGCCTGCAACAATGAAGGGCGCGCCGAAGACCAGCACGTGCATGGGGCTCGCGGTGGGTGCTTCTTCGGCAGCGGGCGGAGGGCGCTCGTGCAGCAACTGGGGCACGATTTCGAGCACGCGCGTGAGGGTCTGGAGCTGTTCCTGGCTCACGCCGCTGCGCGCGGTTTGTTCGAGCAGACGCACGGCGTCGAGCAGAGCCTCCGACGCACTGGAGAGGCCTAAAACCTGAGTGGCCGTGGCGACTGCGTGGAGTCGGCGCTGGAGATGGTCTCGAACGGATTTGTCATCCGGCCGGGATTTTAGGGCAAAAAGTGCCTCACGCAGGCCCACCAACCGGCGCGAGAAGCCTTCGACAAACTCCGTCCGGGCGTCACGTTCGGGTTCACCCGAGATAGATCGGTCCTCATGCATACCGTAGGCGGCTAACATGCCAGGGCCAATTGGGCCGAATTTTGAGCGATTGAAGCGGGGCTAACCGAGGCTGATTTCGCCCTTGAACACCTGACGTGCCGGCCCTTTTAGATCCACTTCCAGGCTCGATTCGTGGACCGTCAGCTCCAAAACGCCGCCCGGGAGCTTCACTTGCACTGCCTGATCGAAGGGGATTCGACCCGTCACAGCCGCCGCTGCTGCCGCCGCTGCTGCCCCAGTGCCGCAAGCTAAGGTCCGCCCGACCCCGCGCTCCCAAACCACCAGATCGATGTGTGCCGGGTCCTTCAACACGACAAACTCGATGTTGGCTCCGCCCTCAATCTTCGAAGAAATCAGCGGCGCGATGCGATCAATGGCGATCGTATCGAAGCCGGGCTCGAAGGTGACCGCGTGCGGATTGCCCACAGAAACCTCAAGAAAAGTGCACTGCCCGCGATCCACCTGGAGCCGGCGCTCGCCCAAGATTTGCGCTTTGCCCATCCCAAGCTTCACTTCCGCCCGCGTTCCGTTGCGCACCACGTCTGCGCGCCGCAGGCCCGAGTCGGTTTCTATGCTGTAGCTCACGTTCGACTGTTGATCGTTCAGAGCTAAGTGGAGCGCGACGCAACGCAGCCCGTTGCCACACATTTGCGGGCGTGAGCCATCGGCGTTGAGTACCAGCATTCTGGCACGAGCCTCTAGACTTTCTCCGGGCAAGACCAGGAGCACGCCGTCAGCGCCGATCCCAAAATTACGGTCACATAAGCTGCGCGCCAGCTCGGGCGTTACGCTGGCAGCGTTGGCGTCGACCACGATGAAGTCGTTGCCGAGCCCTTCGTACTTGGTGAACACAAGAGACATGGGGCGGGCGTTGATAGTGCCACACACCTTGCGGACTGGCTACGCGCGGCCTTTTTCGTCGGAACCCAGTTCCAGGCTCGGGCCGAACGGCGTAGAGAGTCCCAACCACCCCTCTCATACCCCCCGCAATTTCGGATCGAGCGATGCAACGACCCCTGCTTTTGAATGGCTTCATGGCTTCCGGCAAGTCCAGTGTGGGACGCAGGCTGGCAGAGCGTACGGGCAGCCCGTTCGTTGACTTGGACAGTGAGATCGAAGCGATCATCCAGACCAGCATCGGCGCGTTCTTTAAAGAACACGGTGAGGCCGCCTTCCGCAAAATCGAAGAAGAGCAGCTGCAGGGGCTGCTCGGCGGCTGGCAAACGCGGTTCCCAAACCCTCCCGTAATCGCGCTGGGCGGCGGGGCGCTGCTCAAGCGCGAGGTGCGAGTCCGGGCGCTGCGCGACGCGGTTGTGGTCACGTTGATGGTCAGTCCACGAACCGTAGCCGTGCGCGTCGCGGCAAAGGGAGGAAGGCCGCTCTTAGAAGGCGGCGACGTCGAAGCACGCGCTCAGTCTCTGCTCGAAATCCGCGCTCGCAGCTACTTCGAGGCGCATGCTGTGCTCGAAACCGATGACGCTGACGTTGGGTCGCTGGTTGAACAGACGCTGGAGGTTTGGCGCACCGATCCGATAGCCGTGGCTGCCGAGGAGCACTCCTACGCGGTCGAGGTGGGTCGGGGTCTGCTCGCGAAGCGCCTGCCCAATCTCTTGGCAAGCCACACCTCCGCCCTGCTCGTCACGGATCGGACTGTCTTTCAACTCCACGGATCTGAGGTCTTGGCAGCAGTCAGCCAGGGCCGAGCGGTTGGGGTGTGCGAACTTGAACCTGGCGAGCTCCACAAGAACGTGGCGGGGCTCAGCCAAATCTGGGACGCCGCACACGCGCACGCGCTGGATCGCAAGAGCTTGGTGGTGGCGTTGGGAGGCGGCGTTGTCACGGATATGGCTGGGTTTGCTGCGGCCACGTGGATGCGTGGTGTGGCCTGGGTGGCGCTGCCAACAACGCTCCTGTCCATGGTGGATGCTGCTGTTGGAGGCAAAACCGCTATCGATTTCAAGGACGCCAAGAACTCCGTTGGAGCTTTTTGGCAGCCGAAGCGCGTGCTGTGTGATGTGGATCTGCTCAGCACAGAGTCGCCGCGTGGCTTCGTGAGTGGCTTGGCCGAGGTCGTCAAAGCGGGGCTCATCGGCGATCCTGAGCTCTTTGCCATTTGTCGCGACGAAAGTGCCTTGATCTTGGCACGGGAGCCCGCTCGCGTAGAAGATTTGGTGCGCCGCTCCATACGCGTGAAGGCGCATGTGGTGAGCGTCGATCAACGGGAGAGTGGCGTGCGCGCGACGCTCAATCTCGGCCACACGATTGGTCATGCACTCGAGTCGGATGCGGGCTACACGGCGCTCACCCATGGGGAAGCCGTCAGCCTGGGTTTGGTTGCGGCCCTTAAGATCGGGGAACGCCTTGGATTCACGCCCCACGCGTTGACGACGGAAGTACGCCACACGCTCGCTCAGCTACAGCTCCCAACGACACTCGACCCAAACAAGCTGAGGAGTGCCGTGAAGCTCCTGGCGCGCGACAAGAAACGAGCAGGCGACAAACTGCGCTTCGTGGTCGCCAAAGGCGTGGGCGAGGTTGCCACGGTGATGCTTGCCCTATCCGAGCTGGAGCGCCTCACCGCGGAACTCGCGGATTCGCTTGCTGGCTAGTCGCTCGCCGCTGGTTCGACACCGGCACACAAGGCTTCTGGCCCGGGTGCCAGTCCTTGGGCATGGCTCAGCCATTCCTTAAAACTGCCGTTTATTGGCCGTGCTTCGCTAAGCACACTCTGTACGCTTGCGCGGAATATTGGCGTCCACCCAAAAGCCTCGATAGACTCTAGTCGAAGGGCGTTGAACGCTCCCAACTTGCCTTTACGATTCGACACCATGGCGCATCCGCTCACTCGAGGTTTTCTAGCTAGTTCATTCCTGATCCTCGGGGCCGCCGCCTCTGTGGCAAGTTGTACGGATCAAGAAACCTCACTCTACATCCAGGGCGTATTGCTGCCCGAGGCTCCAGCCTGCGTTTTTAAGGCAGATGCCGGCTCCACTCTACTTGGAACTGGCGTGGTGGATCGGGTGTTCGGTGAGGTCCCGTACACAGCAGCTTTACTCGTCGGCAATCAGCTGGTGCAGCGTTCGGATCCCGAACGGCTGCGGGTGGAAACGTCGCGAATCAGCCTAGAAGGCGCGATTGTTCGGGTCACTACGTCCACCGGCGCTGCGATCGCTGAGTACACCACTCCGGGCACTGGCTTTGTCGATCCCGGCAATGGTCGTGAACCTGGGCGCGGAGTGTTTTTCGCGACGCTACTTCCAGGCAAGGTGGGCGAGCCCGGTCAAGTCTACATCGCGCACGTCCGCGTCTTTGGAAAGACGCTCGGTGGAGTCGACGTTCAATCGGCCGAGTTTCTGTACACGATCGAAGTTTGCAACGGATGTTTGATTCGGTATCCAGCCGCAGCTTTGGATGACACGGGTGTCTGCACGGCTGGGCCGGACGTGATGGTCGAGCCGACCTGTCAGTTCGGTGTGGACGAACCCGTCGATTGCAGGCTTTGCGCGGGTAGCAGCGCGGTTTGCAAGCAGGCTCCGGTCGGCCTCTGAGTGGGCGTACCCCTGCCTTAGGCGTCGTGTTGCGGGGCCAGCGCGGGCTGTCCGCGCAGTAGCTTTTCTTCCGTCAGGTCGCAGGTCTCGATCGCTTCATCGATGCGCGACAACATGCTTGAGAGCAGCTCCTTGGAGCGCCTCTCGACGTCCACGCGTCGTTCGCGCTCTGCCTCGACTTCGTGAGCCAGGGCTATCGCCACGAGCAATAAAGCCTGGGTTGGGATTTGGCGACCGGTTGGCACCAAATCACGGAGCTTGGCGTCTACAACTTTGGCCAAGCGCTGCAGCTCTTCGTCGGTGGAGCGCGAAACGACGCGGTAGCTTTGCCCCCCCACCTTCAACTCAATCGCGCTCTCGGCCATTGGCTGTCGACGCTAGCACCCCGGCCCGAGAATGGAAAGCTTGGAAGCTCTGCAGCGAGCTCGGTAGCCTCAGCGGAGCCGAGAAACTTCAGTGGAATAGCCCAACCAGCACGGCCACGATTTCGTCTTCGACATCTGATTCGATCTTGGCGTGGGCATACAGGCGCAAGAGCTCCTCAAGCGCAACGACCGCCGCAACCAGCCGCACTGGGTGGACGTTACCCTGAAGCCGCATATCTCGCCAGGCACTTTCCAAACACGAGAGCAGGGTCTTCTGAAGAGCCCTCCCAAGCTCCGTGAGATTCGTGGCGGCGCCATTCGCCGTTGGCTTCCAGCCCAGAATTTCCACCCACGCTTGCTCTCTTCGCAACCAAGCAAAACACTCGCTCACCAGTGCTCTAAAGCGAGCTACCGGCGTGCGCTCCGCTTCCAGCCTGAGAACGAGCGCGTCCTCAAGTAGCCCGCCGGCAAATTGCGCCGACTCGGCCAGCGCCTGCTCAATGTTCGCGAAGTGTTCATAGAAGGTGTTCCGCGAAACTCCGGCTGCTTTCACGACGGACTGCACCGTGGCGCCGGCGGGCTGCGAGAACGAGATAGCCACGGCCCGGAGCAAGCGCCTCCGTTGCTGCTGGCTGCGCTCCAGGCGGGGAAGAAGCCGGTCATGTTGGCCGCGCCCGGGTGCCAGCAGCTCTTCGTCCAAGCGCTCCATAGAGACGATGGTATCTTCTCAATCACGGAGGTGCACGTGATCTGACTAGAGCTGGGCTTCAGATTAGAAACTGGGAAACGGCTCCGCTTGCGCCGAAAGAACGGGTGCGGTGCAGGATGGGCCGATCTGGGAAGTAAGTATTCGAAATTAAAGAATGTTATATTAAGACAAGTGAGTCCTTATCGAAAAAGGAGCCTGGGGCAGCATTCTTCTGGAAGTTAGGACAGCTCCTTAATTGTTGGCTTCCGGAGGCAAGACCTAATGGTGACGGCACCTCAAATTCCATCACCCCTTTCGGTCCGCTGCTGCTAAATCCGGGTGGTGCACCCACACGCCATTGACACGGAGTTGCAGGCCTTGGAGCAACTTGGCCTGCTGCGGGTGCCGGACGATGGCTCGACGCGGCGTCTTGCGCTCGCTGCCGCAGAGGCACTCGGCGTCGAATTCATTGATGCCAGCAGCAACGATTACCTGGGCCTTGCCGGGCACGAAGCGCCAGAGGCTGTTTCACGTGAAACAGCGGCTCCAGGGACCCCCGTTTCAGAACCTGTGGGAAGTGGCGCGTCGCGGCTCGTCCACGGAAGTCGCCGTGCACATGTGGACCTTGAGCGGTCCCTAGCTGGCTGGGTCGGTGCCGAAGCGGCCTTGCTCTTTAGTAGCGGCTTCGCCGCGAACCTTGGTCTCTTGGGGGCGGTGGCTGGAGAGGGCGATGTGATTCTGAGCGACGCGCTCAACCATGCCTCCATTGTTGACGGCTGCCGGCTGAGTCGAGCCCGAGTCCTCAAGGTCCCGCACCTTGACTTACTTGCGCTGGAGCAGCTGCTCTCCGAGCTACCGCCTGAGCAGCCTCGCTGGTTCGTGACCGAGTCTTACTTCAGCATGGACGGCGATGGTCCAGAGCTGGACCGGGTCGCGGCCGTCTGCCGGCGCCACGGCGCGGGATTGATCGTAGATGAGGCTCACGCTTTGGGTGTGATGGGCACGGGAGGTGCTGGTCTCTGTTCGCTCGCGGGGCTTCGCCCGGATGCCATCGTCGGGACCTTGGGAAAGGCAGTCGGGAGCCAAGGTGCGTTCGTGGCCGGCTCCGCCAGCCTTCGAAGCTTGCTCTGGAATCGGGCTCGAAGTTTCGTCTTCTCGACGGCCCCGTCGCCCCTGCTGTCGCAGATATCCCTGTTTCACGTGAAACAACTCAACGGGATGGAGGCGGAGCGCGCACGCCTGGCGATGCTGGCTCAGGAGGTCCGTGCAGGCCTCAGGCGGTCAGGTGTTCCAGTCGGTAGATCTTTCGGACCTATCATCCCGGTCCTGATGCCGCCAAACGAGCGCGTCTTGAACGCTGCAGCGCGACTCGCGGAGCGCGGGATCCTGGCGCAGGCGATTCGTTCGCCAACCGTGCCGCCCGGGACCGAGCGGCTAAGAATCACACTCCAGGCGACCCTCAGCCTAGCCAGCTCAGAACGTCTGGTGAGGGAACTCGCAGAAGTATGCCACGCGTCGTAATTCTTGGAGCCGGCACCGGCGTCGGCAAGACCTGGGTGACGGTCGCTCTCGTCTCAGCACTGCGCGAGTGCCAATCAGCTGGGCAGGTGCTTGCGCTCAAGCCAGTCGAATCAGGCCTAAGCGCGGTTCCTGGAGTGGGAGAGCGGCCGCCTCCGGGGAGTGACGCGGCTCTACTGGAAGCTGCTGGTGGATGGGCAGTTCTGCGCGAAGCGCACCCGCTTTTTGGTTTTCTGGAGGGCATATCCCCTCACCTCGCAGCAGCACGCAGCGGGCAGGAGATTGAACTCCCAGCCATCCAGGCTTGGGTCAGTCGGAATGAAGCGGCTGTCCGCGCTCGCGCGGAATTCGCCGCAGACGACGAGACACGGCACGTCCGCCTCTCCGCCTTGGGTCAGCTCTGGTGCTTCATCGAAACCGCTGGCGGCGCTTTTTCGCCTTTGTCTCCCGAATCCACCAATGTGGACCTCGCCGTTTCACTCAATCCTGACGTCGTGATCCTGGTCGCGCCCGATCGACTGGGGGTGCTCCACGACGTGGGAGCAGTGGTGCCCGCGCTTAAAAATCGGGGGGTGAGCGTGCAGCACATTATTCTCAGTCAGGCGTCGCTGCCCGATCCGAGTACCGGGACAAATCTGGGAGAGCTTCAGCGGTTGCGGGGAATGATCGGGCTCTCGCCCTTAACGGGGCTCTGGTCGGTTGAGAGAGACCGCCCCGAGCAGTTATCCACGTTGGCTGAGCAGCTCGCGCTCTTGGCATGAACCCGGCTGAGCCCGACGCGCGGGCTAGCTAGGCCTCAACGATCTTGCCGCGTTCCACGAAAATTGAACGCGCCTCGAGCCGCTTCGACCACTCTTCGCCATGCGCGATTATGACCACGATCGTTCCACGGTCGCGCTCCTCTCGAGCGATCGTTGCCAGCCGTTCACTGCTGGCCTGATCCAGGCCGCTCCAGGGCTCATCCAACAACAAAACTGCTGGGGAATGAACCAGTGCTCGCGCCAACGCGATCCTCTGGCGTTGCCCTCGGCTCAGTGTGCCAAAAGGTCGCTCGCCGAACGCTTCCGTGCCCACGCGCGCTGCCACCCGTTGCCAGCCCAAGCTGGGATCCACCCCGAACATGCGTGCGGCCAACTCAACGTTCTCACGCCCGCTCAGCTCTGGATAACATAGAGAATCGTGGGCGACCCAGCCTAGCTGCCCGCGAATGGCCTGCTTGTCTTCCCCGACGGGTTCGTACCAAACGCTGCCGCGCGTCGGCGAGAGCATCGTGCCCAAGATGGCGAGCAAGGTGCTCTTGCCTGCTCCGTTGGAGCCTCGAATGAAGGTGATGCTCCCCGCTTCGAAGCGCGCGCTGACTCCCCGAAGTGCCGCAGTGGCGCCAAACAAGCGGGTGACTTCGCGCACCTCGATCCAGGGGATTTTAACCACTCACCTCCAGATAACACAGAAACGCGAGCTGTTCTCGCTAGCTGAGGATCCAATTGCTTGGGTCTGGCTAAAGTGCGCCTGCTTCTGGACGCTGAGGTCAAAGTGCAAGTGAGACGAACAAGCCTTGAGGGGTGGCGGGAGAGACAGGACCCCATGCTACGATGGCCCCAATGAGTTCAACCGCTTTAGCCCTGGAGCATGAAAGCCCACCCCAGCTGGCTCACTTGAGGAGTGCTGTGGAGTCGGCGCTCGAGGGGAAACCTGAAGTTGTTGAGCTGGCATTGCTCGCGCTACTCGCGCGCGGCCATGTGCTGATTGAGGACGTCCCGGGCGTGGGTAAGACAACCTTGGCTCGTGCGCTGGCGAACGCTGTCGGCGGCGAAATGCGACGCGTTCAGTTCACGAGCGATCTGCTCCCGAGCGACGTGATTGGTGTCTCGATCTACGACGCGAAGCGCGGAGAATTCGTGCTCAAGCACGGCCCCGTCTTCGGAAACATTTTGCTAGCTGATGAGATCAACCGTGCCAGCCCGCGTACCCAATCGGCGCTGCTGGAAGCGATGAATGACGGCCAAGTCTCGGTGGATGGGCGTTCGCTACCGCTCCCCCGGCCCTTCTTCGTGATCGCGACGCAGAACCCTCAAGATTTTGCCGGTACGTTTCCTTTGCCCGAAAGCCAGCTGGATCGGTTCATGGTCCGCATCAGTATTGGCTATCCGCCAGCAGCCGTCGAGACGCGGCTCATGTTGGAGCCACCCGAGGATCGCGCGGGACGCGTGCGTGCGGTCTTGGATCCAGAAACGCTGTGTCAGCTCCAGCTCCAGGTCGACCAAGTCGCCATCGACGCAGCGCTCGGTGCTTACTTGCAGGCGCTGATCACGGCGACTCGCAACAGCTCAACCTTGACGTTAGGTGCTTCTACCCGAGCGGGCATGAATCTATCGCAGGCCGCCAGAGCGCGCGCGCTTCTGAACGGCAGACGCTATTGCATCGCGGACGACATTCACGATCTGGCAGTCCCGCTCTTGGCACACCGAGTTCGCTTGGCCTCGCACGCCGATGGCTACATGCCCACGCGCGAAGAAGCTGAAGGCGCTGTGCGCGATATTGTTGCTCGAGTGCCCGTTCCACTTTGACGCTGGGAGCGGGGCTTTGAAACTCGAGCGTGCGGAGTTCATGCCGACCCCGGTCGTGCAGCAGGATAGCTATCCGGCTCCGCCCAGCGTGCGCGTGGCTTCGGCTTCCCGCCAGCGCTTCCGGCAAATTCTCAGGCGTTTTCGGCCCCCTCGCCAGCTGAAGTTAACCCGAGAGGGCAGATACTTCATCCTCATTACCTTCTTTGTAGGCTTTGCTGCCATCAATACCGGTAATAATTTGCTGTATTTGATGCTAGGTATGCTGCTTTCGCTGATCATTGTTTCCGGCTTATTGAGCGAGACGAGTCTTCGGCACTTGACGGTCGTTCGGCGTTTGCCCCAGCGTGCCCAAGTGGGGCGCGCGCATTTGGTTGAGATCGAGGTCTTCAATCAAAAACAACGCCTCCCCTCGTACGCGATTGAAGTCGAAGATCTGCGCGCTGGGCAGCCCGCCGACAAACGCTGCTTTTTTCTGAAAATTAGCCCGAAGTCAGCGCAAGTGGCCGCCTATCGGCGCACGCCAGGCCGTCGCGGTCCGGATCAGCATGTCGGCTTTCGCATTGCCACCCGTTTCCCGTTCGGCCTCTTCGAAAAATCGCGGGAAATTGAGCTCGTCGGCACGCTGTTGGTGTATCCGGCCGTCGATCCCATCCGCTTGCCTTCGGAGATCCCGGGTGCCAAAGGTGGCGCGAATCAGACTGAAGGGCGCGGGACCGGTGACGAAATCATGGGCATTCGCCCGATGCGGGAGGGCGAGGATGCGCGAGATATCTATTGGCGCCGCAGCGTCTTGCCCGACCAAGTGATGCTGAAGGAACGGAGTGGCACCACCCGCCGTCAAGTCACCCACGTGCTGGACAGCATTCGCCCTCTGGCAGCGGCCGCGGACGATTGGGGGCAGCGCTTTGAACAGCGTATCCGCGAGGTGGCTTCGCGAGCTGTCGCTGAGCTCAAGCGCGGCAATGACGTCACTGTCAAGACGAGCGCAGGTCAGACTGTGCGCAGCACCCCAACCCAGGGCGCCGACCAGGTGCTCCGTTTTCTGGCACTCCTCCAGGCAACCCCGGAGCATGATTTGCTGGCCTTGAAAGGCGAAGGCGGGCGCGTTCTGTGAGGTTTGGACTCATTCATCGCATCATGACCGACGCGCTGGCCGCGCTCGGCGTCATTGCACTCGTGAGTTCGGGCGAGCTCAACCACATGATGAGTTGGGCAGTGCTGATTGGATTGGTGTTGGCCCTCTCGATCCCCGAGCGCTTTCAAGATCGAGCCATCATTCGGCATTTGGGTTTTGTCGGCCCGCTTTCCCTGCTCACGCTTCAGATCGTGCGTTTCAGCATGGGCGCGGAATTTCTGCCCCTTTCGATCGAGTTTGCGGCTGCTTTGCAGGTGATCCGCCTCGCGACTCGCCGCGGTGCGGCTCACGATCAGCAGGTGATCGTGCTGGCCCTTTTGCACCTCATAGCGGGCACAGTCCTCGGCGGTGGGATCTCGTATGGGTTGTGTTTTGTTGGTTTCCTAATGGTCGCACCGGGCGCGTTGGTGCTGAGCCATCTGCGCCGCGAAGTGGAGGGCAACTACCGGCAAGGAGCCCGCGACCGCACCGGCCTACCCGTGGATGTGCCGCGCATCCTACGCAGCCGACGGGTGATTGGTCGGCCCTTTTTGGCCCTGACGTGTCTGATGTCGGTGCCCATTTTTTTGTTCACGGCGCTGCTTTTCGTGCTGTTTCCCCGCGTGGGGCTGTCGCTCCTGTTGCTCAATCGTGCCCGCCCTGAGCGCATGATTGGTTTCAGTGATCGAGTTGATTTGGGTGGCGTGGGGCGGCTGCGCGCCGATTCAGCCATTGCAATGCGGGTGCACTATCCGGGCTTGCCAGCAGAACCTCCTCCGCGGCTTGCGCTCTATCTGCGCGGAACAGCCTTCGATACGTACGACGGTCGGAGTTGGTCGCGTTCCCTGAAGCAGCGGATCCCCGCTGTGCAGTTCGGGGCTGAGGTGCAACTCTATCGCAACCCTGATTTTGCCGCGGACAATCGGATGCGGATCGAGCTTGAGCCCATCGAGCCGCCAGTAGTGTTTCTCCCACCCAAAACGATCGCGCTCCGCCTTTTGAGTCAGCCAGCCACGATCAGTCAGCCCCAGGCGACCCTGTTCTTGGGTAGTGAAAATCAGCTGGAATATGAGGGCGCTTCCGAGCGTGGCCTGCGCTATGAGGTGTTTGTAGCTGGGCCCCACGAGCAGCCGTTCGATCTGCTCCGTCCCTCCGATTACGCGCGCTACCTGACGTTGCCGCGGAATCTCACAGCGCGCACTTCGGCACTCGCCCAGGAATGGATCCAAGGTCTACCGAACCCGATGGCTCAGGCCCGTGCCATCGAAACCCGCCTGCGCAAGGGTTATCGTTACGACCTCAACACACCCTCGGGTGCCACGAAAAATCCGCTCGATCATTTCTTGTTCGAGTCCCGGCGCGGCCACTGCGAATACTACTCCACGGCAATGGCCATGATGCTGCGAACGGTTGGAATCGCCTCCCGCAATGTCACAGGTTTTGTTGGGGGTACGTTCAATCAATACGGCCGATTTTATGCCGTGCGGCAGGGCGACGCGCACTCTTGGGTCGAGGCGTATATTCCGCGGCTCGGGTGGATCCGTTTCGATCCAACGCCGCCAGCCGACTCCGCGCCGGTGAGCGAAATGAGTGGCGCAGCTGCGCAGCTTCGGGATTTTCTGGATGCCACGACGCAGCGCTGGAACCAGCACGTGGTGGGCTATGATCTAAAACAGCAGATTTCGCTGCTCGACACCGTGCGCTCCAACTACGGAAAGCTGAGCGCTCGCCCTGGCTTCAAATTCGCGTTGGGCTCCCCCCGTCGCCTCCTCCTGCTGCTCGCGGGGGCCGTATTACTGGTCTACTTGGTGCTATGGCTGCGTCGGAGGGGGTGGCGGGTGGGCTCGGCGCAGACTCCGAAACAACCCCTCGCACGACAGCTCTCTCAAGTGGTTGAGCTGTATGCGGCGCTCGACGCGGCGCTGGTAGCGCAAGGGATTGGTCGCTTTCCAAGTACGCCGCCACTCGGCCATGCGCGTGCCTTGCGCGCGCTTTCGCATCCGTTGGCGTCCGAAGTCTACGAGCTGACCGAGATTTACCTAAAAGCGCGCTTCGGCGGTCTCTCCCTCAGCGAGCAGGGGCGGCGAGAATTTTCCCTCCGGGTCAAGCAGCTCCGCCAATTCCGCCCCGAGAAGCAGCGAGCCGCCTAGCTCGCCGATCTGTCGCGAAACGGCTGCAGCCAGACGTGCCCCGTCGCGTGGGTGCTGCCCGTGTCGCCTTGGCCAAACATCGACCCTGCTCCCGGGCGGGCAGTCCGAGCATCAAATTCCAGATCAGGCTCCCCCTGCTCCACCCACGCGACGACGTGCGCCTCTTCCGCCCGTGCCTCACCATCCACATGCAGCAGATCTATCTGGACACCCTGCCTGAGCTCTTCGCTCGTGATGGATCGTTGCGCCGAAGCCAACGGCCTCGCGCCGGCTGCGATCTGATCGGCCGCTACGGCACCGGGCGCGTAGGACTGAACGATCAGCCGGCAGGCTCCGTGGAGCAAATCGGGTGCGATGGAGCGAGATGCAATGGTGGTCCGCACGCAATGGACGTTGCTGAGGCCCAAGCTGGTGGCAGCTAGCAACGCGATCCAGGAGCTGGGCGCGAGCGCCGATGCTTTAGACAACTTCAACCTGGACTGTCTTCGGGCAGGACGCGCTGACATGGCTCTCTCTCTCTCAGTTAGGTCCAAGCAATCTACGTGCCAGCCGTCATGCGGGGCATCTTCGAGTTGCTCCCGGCTCAGCAGCGAAAGCAGACAGTGAGTAATAGCCTATATATGTGCTGATTGAGCCTGAAACACTTTGGTTCGCTCAGCCGTCCGATAGGTGGGTCACGGGTAACCGGGTGAGTCATTGTGTCTCAACTGTCCGACAGCCGTCCGGATTACGGACGGTGCGCAACCGGCTATTGGATGACAGCGCGAGCCCAGGCCAACGCCGAGTGGCAATTGCTGGCTGAAACCAGGCGCCCATTCTGTTTTCGATACGGGCCCGCCACGATCACCACTGAACGGCCTTCGCCCAGTACGGCGATCGGTCCAAGGTCCGGTCGTTCACGGCAGCCCCCCTGCTGGCGGACCATACGTTGGACCTGCTCAGCGGTTAGTGCGACGTTAGCTTGTGGCGTTGAAGCCAGCAGCCCGCGTTGCAGAGCCACGCGAGTGCGCGTTGCGGCCTCCCCATCATCGGTTCGGAGATGCCAGGCCAGTGACCAGAGTTCAGCGCTCCGAAATACCGCCAACCGATCCCCTGCCCAATCGCTCGCGCCCGCGCTTGCCTCGGATCTCGTTAGCCATTCCTCAAGCAGGATCCGCACGGATTGTTCGCCCAAGACATCGTGATACAAGACCGCTTGCGGAGGAGCGCCTGGGGTAGGCACTGGCACTGCAACGGATTCCGGACGCTCGTCGCTGAGCCACTTTTCTGGGTGCAACATTTGCTCGGAGCTTGCCGGCATACGCCGCCACAACTCATCGACTGAAGCCCAGCCACCGCGTCGACGAGCCCAGTGCACCAGCTTGAGGCCGTCCGTATAGGGCGCTAAGAGGCTGCGTTTGATAATATTGGGCACGTCGATTTCAGGGGAGTTGCCGAGCGAGCTTTCGGCCTGGGCCAACAGCATTTCGTCCGGCAGATCTTCCGCATGTTGTCCGGGCGCCAGCATGCCTTGCAGCATCGCACTGGTGGCGTCTCCCTCAGCCAGGCCGTGCACAGCGCTTTGTTCGTCCGTGGCGTCAGAACGCCAGGCCGTGAGGCGTTCTAAATCAAAGTGCTGATCCTGGAGTGCGTGCACCAGCTCGTGGTCCAAAGTCGCTTTGCGATCCTCGGCGCGCAGATCGGAGAGCAAGTGCATGGTCTTGGTCTTGGGATCGTAGAAGCCAGCAAGCTGCTGCGTCATGAGGCGTTCGATTGAGGCGGCATAGTCGAAGTCCGCTGGCACAAGCCCTAGCGCCAAAAGAAACGCAGCATTCCCCGCCATGACCTCGGCGGGCACCTCGCTCGCCAGCTGATCTTTCAGCCAGGCGCGCATCTCCTCGCGGGTTGTTTCCTTGGTTCGGATTGAACCTTTGGGCCGCAACTCCCTGAGCTTCGAAACACCCGAAAGAACTCGAAGCACCAGGCTTTGCAGGTCCTCTTTGGCGCCTGGAAACGCTTCGGCGCCCGCAGCCGGCGCGGGACTTTCGAGCGCGTTGGGTGGTGCACTCGGCAGTGCGGGCTTCAGCTCCGACCGTGCACACCCGGTCGCCAACACCGCGCCCAGGAGATAGCAGCCAGCCCGCGCGTTCGGCACCCGAACTCAGCTCTCCGCCGCGGCGCGCAGCGCCCGAATCTGGGCCTCTCGATCTAGATGCCCAAAAATGGCGGAGCCCGCTACGAGCACTCGGGCTCCGGCGTTCACCACCAAGGGGGCCGTGCGAGCATCGATCCCGCCATCCACCTCAAGCAGGATCGGAAAGCCACTTTCGTCGATCATCTTGCGGATTTTCGCCAATTTATCAAGCATCGCAGGGATGAAGCTTTGCCCACCAAAACCCGGATTAACGCTCATCACCAGTATCAAATCCAGATCCGACAGCACGTAGCGCAGCACGTCCTCGGGCGTGTGCGGGTTGAGCACCGCGCCCGCACGCTTGCCGAGTGAGCGGATCAGCGACAGCGTTCGCTGCAAGTGCACACATGCCTCCACATGTACGCTCAGGGTATCGGCGCCGGCCTCAGCGAATTCAGCCAGGTAGCGTTCAGGCTCCAGCATCATCAGATGTACATCGAGCGGGAGACGCGTCACACGGCGCAAGCTGCGGACGACCGGAATTCCGAGGGTGATGTTCGGCACGAAACGGCCGTCCATCACATCCACATGGATCCAATCAGCCCCAGCTGCTTCAACAACAGCGACCTCTTCAGCCAGGCGGGCGAGATCGGCACTGAGGACGGACGGAGCGATCAAAACGCGATGCGGCATACGACACCCCTCGTTAACCGACCGACCCGCAGCGCGCCAGCACGACGGGCAGGACCGCCGGCTGACAACCACACCTGGGCTCGTGATTTAGGCTTGCAAGATCAGTGGTTTACCCACAGAACCTTAGCAGGCCAAATCCCGCATGCTAGGGGCAGCCGGCCTGTTCGGCCACGACGCCACGCTTAGGGCTCGACCATGATCACACGACCTCTCGGAAAAAACGACTACGACCACATCGTTCAAATCATTGACCGTTGGTGGGGTGGGCCATCGACAGCCCTGGCGCATCCGCTCTTCTTTTACGAGCTGGGTCAGATGGCGCGGGTGGTAGAACACGAGGGCGTCGTCGCAGGTTTCCTGTTGGGCTTTGTGGCTCCTGGGCCTCCGAAGGAAGGCTACGTGCACCTGGTGGGTATCCATCCCGACTTTCGGCGACGCGGAGTCGGTAAGGTGCTTTACCAATCCTTCGAGGAAAATGCGCGAAGTGCCGGTTGCCAGCGCCTCAAGGCGATCACATCTGTCGGCAACGATGGCTCGATCGCGTTCCACCGCGCCGTGGGTTGGACCGTAGATATCATTGAGGATTACGCCGGTCCCGCTCGGCCGCGCGCCGTTTTCACTAAGAGCCTCGAAAGTTAACGCCCGATGATCGCTGAGCAAATCCCCACCCGCGATTCTGAACGTCCCGAACAGGTCACCCCTGCAGAATTGCGCGACCAAGCGCTTTTTGGCGCGCTTTCGGAAGAGGCGCTGGCCTATCTGGCCAAAGAGCTGAGAGTGGTGTGTCCGCAGGTTGGCGAATTCATCTTTCGGGAGGGCGAAGAAGCTCGCGACATGTTCGTGGTGTTGCGGGGCGAGATGGAGATCCTCAAGCACAGCCGCCGAGGCACGGAGGTGCGGGTGGCGATCCTCGGGCCCGGGGATTGGTTTGGTGAAATGGGGCTGGTGGATATTCAGCGCCGCTCCGCCACGGTGCGGGCGCTCGCGCCGTGCCAGCTGGTGCGGATTTCTGCGCAAGATTTGGATTCTCTGTACCGGCATGATCTCAAAGCGTACGCGCTCATCGTGCTCAACGTGGCGCGCGAATTGAGTCGCCGGTTGCGCGTCGCTGACGGGATTTTAGCGGATTTTACCGCAAATTTGCTCGACAGTTACCTGAGTCGCCGCGAGCCGAAAGCTCGCGCTTAGATCCCAGCGCTGAACAGTTGTTGCACGCAGCGCCCTGAATTAGAGGACTTCAGATTCCGCGGCCGCCGTGCATCCAAGCTGGCACCGGCGGCGCCACGACTACTAGTCCGGCGCGACTATGCCGTGGCTCTGGCCCGCTGCGCCAGCTGCTCCCGCGGAATTTCCGCCGCCCATCGGCGAGCCGCCGCCGACTCCGGCACCCGCGGCGTTTGAGCCGCCAAGCCCATCCGTGCCGCCTGTTGCCGCGTTGCCAGCCGAAGCCGCCGAACCGCCGGTGCCAGCCGCCGAGCCACCGGTTCCTGCGCCCACGGGATCCGCACCCCCGGTGCTGGCCCCGCCGGAACCATTCGGGGGCAGCGAACTCGCGCCGCCGGTAGCGGAGACGCCACCAGATGCAGACGTGCCGCCTGAAGCGGAGGCAGTTGCTCCAGGCCTGGCGTTGTTACTAGGAAGATCGGGTTGAGGGTTGAGGACGCACGCTGACGCAGCCAGAGTTGCCAGCCATGCCATCCTCAGAACTCGAATCCTCAAAAACATTCTCGATCCTGCCTAGCATAGATTGGTCCATGGCGGTCCACGTCTGAGGACCGCGCGTTTCCCGGGGTAGCTTAATTTTGACGTCTGATCGAATGAGCCACTTGGCACACACTTGTGGCACAACATGGACACTTGTGCCATGGAACCTGAGTGAGCCGTCGTGAGCCACTTCAGTCTGAGCGGCTATTCAGTCTGAGCCGCTAGAGGGCTGCCCGGGCCAACGCGAGCAGTTCTAAGACCTTCGCTGGAGTGGCGCCGGCGCCGCGGGCGGGCCCGAGTGCTTCCAGCTCCGAGGCAAGAGGCTCCAGACAGCCGATGAGTGCCCGCACCGTGCGAGCAATGTCATCCCCGTTGCTCACGAAAATGTCTTTCCATATATTCTCGGCGCCGCCCGCCGCCCGCGTGAGTCGCTCAAACGAAGGCCCGGCGGCGACTGACGCAGATTGTTCATGAGCTAAGAGTTTCACAATGCTGCCGAGAAGCTGTGGCAAATGGCTCGTGAGCGCCACGGCGGCGTCGTGCGCTTCGGCAGTCATTTCGACGGCGTTGCTGCCCAGCGCGTGGAGGAGTCCCCGGACCGTACTAAGTGCTTCCTCTGACGCATGTGCCGGACACACGAGCCAGTTGCGGCCCAGAAACAGATCTGCCCGGGCATTGGCTGCCCCACCGCCGGGAAGTCCCGCCATCGGGTGGCCGGGGACGAAACGTTCGGAATTTAGGCAGAGCTGAGCGGCTTGGCTGATCGCGCGTTTTGTAGAACCGCAGTCTGTCACGCAGGGTGCGTGTTCCAGCGCAATGGGTAGGAGCGCGACGATTCGGCTCACGGGGATCGCTAAAATAGTGAGTTCGGAGCCGGAAAATGCCGAATGGATTCGTTCGTCAGCGCCAATCGGCAGCACTACATCCGCCGCCGCTTTTGCTGAATCGAGCCCCAAAACTTCTGGCAAATCGACGCCGGTCACGTGCGTTCCGCGCTGACGTAGCGCCAGGCCGAGCGAGGCGCCGATCAGCCCGAGGCCGACAATAACTACCTTTTTCATTGCCGAAGTGCGACGCTCACCGCCCGCAGTTTTTCAGCAAGCTCCATGGCGGCTTGCCACTGCAAGGTAGCGGGCACCGTTGGCGGATCAGATTCGTGCCCCACCCAGACTCTCAAGATAACTCCGTCGGCTCCCGCTGCGATGGCTGCCGCCGCGATCGAGCTGCAATAACGGGCCTTTTGCGCGATACTCGGAACATCCACGACCACGGGCAAATGGGTGCGCACCTTGGCACGCACAATCAATCCGATCTCCAGCGTGCGCACACCGTTCGGAGATTCATCGCCTGTCTCAAGCAGCACAACGCCACCTTCTAGCCGTTCAAGTTCGCTTTCAGCAGCAGAAATCCAGTGATCGGTGCCGCGGCTGGGCTCCCGAGAAACGAAGCGCACGGGCCAGCGTTGCCCACTTGGCCGCGGGTGGAGCGAAAGCGCTGCCAGCGCTCCAACATCCTCGGGAACACTTTGGCTCCTAAAAACCATGGCGTCGAAGGGCCGGCCCGCAAGGACTTCATAAGGCAGACCGGTCGACACACGTCCATTCTCAGTTCTGAGCAGTTGGGGTGAGAGTCCAACGGGCTCGATGGCGATCCAGGGCCGTTCGCCGCCGATGGTGCCCCAGGCGCCCTCAACAACTGTAGATTCCTTGCGAAAGCGGCGCGAAGCCAAGCGATAAGGCTCAGTCACGCGCACTACTTTGGCGACGTCTGGAAATTCGCGTACGACCGCGGCGTGTTCCGTTGTCACATCCCCCACCACACCCAAAATAGAGCGCTCTTGACCGGTTGATTTCTGCACCGCAAGCCCCGCTCCCGCAAGATATCGAATCACGCTTTCGATACTGGCCTCGGGCGCCTCGGGCTCCATGACGACAATCATTTTGGGGGCGCGAGGCTCGGGCAAATCTTAGGGGTTTGCAAGAGGCATGGCTCGGCCCTGGCGCGGCCCTGATCCAGCGGCATAGATCTTGAGTGTTTTCTCGTCCGCGTGTCTCTGGACGTGACAGCCTCTCAAAGTCGAACACCTGGTAGTAAGCATGCTTACTATCTTCCAAGAACGAAAAGGGCCCCTCCACAGAACGCTCCCGCCGCGCCCCGCAACCCTACCCCGGTCGTGCCCTCCTACCGTCGTGCTCGGGGCGTCGTTTCCGCGTGAGCTCCGGACGTGACCTTTGATGGCGTTTTGGCTAAGAGTTGAGGCGGAGAATCGCCATGTTGGATGCTCGATACGTTGCCGATCATTTGGAAACCGTGAGGGAACGCTTGGGGACGCGAAGCTTTGACGCCGCGTCACTGCAAGGCCTTGCCGAGTTGAGTGCGGCACGTCGGGCTCTCATCGTGAAAACTGAAGCCGAGCAGGCGCGCAGAAATGCGGCCAGCGCCGAAATGGCGGAGTTAGCCAAGAGCCCCGACAAATCGCTCTTTCAGGCGCGTCGCGAGGACCTGAAGAAGCTGAGCGATGAAGTCAAGGTGCTCGAAGAGCAGATGAGTGCTCTTGAGGCGCAAATGGAAGAGCGCCTCGCCGTGATCCCCAATTTGCCGCATGAGTCGGTGCCGGTGGGGAGCTCCGAGGCGGATAATCGGGTGCTGCGCGTTTGGGGAAAGCAGCCTGAATTGGGCTTTGAAGCGCAGGCTCATTGGGATCTGGGAACCAAGCTGGGGGTGCTCGATTTTGAACGCGCCGCGAAGCTTTCGGGTGCCCGCTTTTCAGTGCTTTCGGGACAGGGTGCCCGCCTGGAACGAGCGCTCATCAACTTCATGTTGGATTTGCACACGCGGGAACATGGATACCGCGAGTTTTGTCCGCCTTTCTTGGTGCGTGGCGAGGCGCTCCGGGGCACCGGCCAGCTGCCAAAATTCGAGCAGGATCTCTTCAAAACGTTTCGTGCCGATCCTGAAGACCAAACGGCGCTCTATCTGATCCCAACGGCTGAAGTTCCGCTCACGAATCTCCATTCGGATGAGATCCTCGACGGCGCCAAGCTACCGCTCGCGTACACAGCGTATACACCCTGCTTCCGCAGCGAGGCCGGCTCGTACGGCAAAGATGTGCGGGGCTTGATCCGCCAACACCAATTCGACAAGGTGGAATTGGTGCGTTTTTGCGCTGAAGATCAGGGGCTCGCGGAGTTGGAACGGTTGAGCGGGCACGCCGAAGAGGTTCTGAAGCGCCTGGGGCTGCACCACCGAGTTGTCGAACTCTGCACGGGCGATTTGGGTTTTGCTGCCGCCAAGACCTACGATCTGGAGGTGTGGCTGCCTTCCCAAAATTGCTTCCGCGAGATCTCGAGTTGTTCCTGGTGCGGCGATTTTCAGGCGCGGCGGGCTAAGATCCGGTACCGAAGCGCCCCGAAAGCCAAGCCACAATTCGTGCACACGCTGAATGGCTCAGGCTTGGCCGTGGGTCGCACCTGGGTTGCCATCGTCGAGCAGTATCAACAGGCGGATGGTTCGGTGATCGTCCCGGAGGTCCTGCGTCCGTTCATGGGCGTCGAGCGCCTCACGCCCGAGTGAGCCCAGCGAGCATGCCCGAAATGAGCCCGGGAACGACGGCTGACCCCAGCCGATTTCAGCTGTTTTGTGCGACGGCGCTGGGATTTGAAGGGCTCCTGTGTGAGGAGCTCCGGGAGCTAGGCGTTAATCCAAGGCCGGTGATCGGCGGGGTTGAGTTGGTGGGTGGCTTCGAGGTGGTGGAGCTGATTCATCTCCAGTCGCGGATTGCGGAATCGATGCGGCTGCGCCTGAAGCCGTTCATGGCGCGCGATTTTGCGACGCTGGTGGAAGGATTGTCACGTTTGCCGTGGCACGCCTATTTGGGAAACGCCGAAAGCGTGCATGTCAGCGTCAGCTGCCAAAAATCACGGCTCTACCACTCGGACGCAGTGAGGGAGCGCTGCCTCAATGTGTTGGAACAGCGGCTCAAACGGAAGTTGCTGAGCGTGCCTAAAAAGGCCGCAGAACAAGCCGTTTTTATCCGAATTGTGGAGGATCGCGTTCAAGTGAGCGTGGATGCTTCGGGGGAGCTCCTGCACCGGCGAGGCGAACGCCGCCATGTTTCTGTTGCTCCGCTGCGTGAGACGCTCGCGGCGGGGCTGGTGCGGGCTTTGGGACCCGTGGAGCGCGTTTGGGATCCGTTCTGCGGTAGCGGAGCGCTGCTGATCGAATGGATTTTGGCGAAGGCTGGCCATGCGCCAGGGGCTTGTCGCTCGTTTGCATTTGAGAGTTGGCCGACGTATCGGGCGCGCCTCGCTGCGTGGCAGGGAAGAAAGCACGGTGCAGGCGAGCGTGGGGAAGCGTTGGCTCGCCCGGCCGAGGTTGTCGCTTGGGGCGACGATATTGAGGCCCACGCGCTCAAGGCGGCCCGCGAGAATTTAGCCCATATTGGCTATCAATCTGCGACGGAGCTCACGGGACTCGATTTTGAGCAAATGGCCGAATGCGTTCCCAGCGGGACCGCCATCCTCAGCAATCCGCCGTACGGAGTTCGGCTCGGTTCAAACGTTGAGGATTTGTATCAGCGCCTGGATGGCTTGCTCGAACGCCGGCTGGACCTGCGACCTGCAGTGATCATTACAGGTTACCTACGTTATCGCGCGCGTTCGCCCCACGCTTGGCGGGTGCTCTTCAGTACTCAGGTCGGTGGAATTCCGGCTGAAGTCTTGCGGCTGCCCTGAGCCGTTACTTGAAGCCTACAGCGGGAGCGCAAGCGGCAGGGGCCACCTTTGAAGCCAACCCGAATCGTGCGATGTCGTATGGAATACCGGGCATGCCGTCGACCGTCTGAAGGCAAGCCTTGTTGCAGACGCGGACTGGGTCGACCGGGTACTTGGCGGCGAGTGCGGCTTCCTCAGGAGATAACCCGCCAATGCCGGACATGCCGCCATTGCCGGACATACCGCCATTGCCGGACATACCGCCGTTGCCGGACATACCGCCATTACCGGACATACCGCTTGGCGTCATGGGCATCGGCAGCGGCTCGAAGTTGCCCGTGCACTTGTCCATTGGCGCCCCGCCACCAGTGCCACCTTGTCCCGTGCCACCGGTGCCACCTTGCCCCGCGCCCGCCGCGCCCGCCGCGCCCGCCGCTCCGCCGGCTGGCGTTACGCACGTCGGCTGCTTGGTCGCCATGTAAGGCGGTGGAAGATACTCAACGTTGACCAACTTGGTGCAGGGACCGTTATCGATTTGATCCAAGCACTCATCATACTGAGGTGGGGCGATCACCACCGCAGAGTCACACTTGTCCACCTTCAGACCGAATTGCTCGTCTTTGATGCAGCCCTCCACGGTAGCGACGATCTCGTTCTTGAGACCCACCTTGAGCCGCGCATCGGGGTACTTCGCGAGAATCTCGTTGTAACATACCACTGTGCGCTCGCACTTCTTGCGAATCAGCTCCCGGCAAGCCGCAGGTGCTTTCGGATCGATGGGCCGATCGACGCACCCCATAAAGCCCCAGACCGTGAGTGCAGCAACAACGGACCACCTATGCATGCGGCATGAGTCGCACGCTCCTCAGGGCGTCGTCAAGCATCGAAAATCAGGCAAATAAAAGGGAGAGAGCCCTGTATCACGGATTGGGGACAACTCCTGCAGCCCTTTGACCTGCATCGCGCCCAAGAGCGTGCAGTAGGCGCGGTGGTTGAACTCACTTTGGCTTGTTCCTGCGAGTCGGGCCACCGCGTGCCCCCGAGTCAGCAGGTGCCCCACCGCGCCCAGAGGCAGCGCGGCCCCCACTCGCTTTTGGTTTCGGGCCGCGTGACGTGGCGTCCGTTCGAGAACTGAAGAAGTTCTGGACGAAACTCGTCGAGCCAATCCGCCCGCTCGGGGGTGTAGACACGACCAGCCTCGACCGCTGATGCCTGGCCGCCGACTGGCACGGCGCGTCGGCGTGAGCGTCGTCGGCGTCTAAGCCGGGACACTGTGACAAATTTCTCAGCTTTGTGTTACGCGACTGTGGCTGCCAGTACTCGAGTCAATGCCCAACGGCGAGTTGAAGATTGTGTCAGCGAAGTTTAGCGATGAAGAGGACGGAAAT
>ENA-ORBV01005065-ORBV01005065.1-microbial-mat-metagenome-genome-assembly--contig:-NODE-5065-length-24584-cov-4.887216_pt1 | contig 24584 bp, 17 predicted proteins | sample MGYA00237777_ERZ505514 | MGnify/ENA primary metagenome ERZ505514 (study PRJEB26160, sample SAMN06269048) | microbial mat metagenome | isolation source: Oligotrophic lake microbial mat | place... | reverse complement strand
GACGGTCACGTGCGGGGCCTCACAGGCGCCCTCCGTCGGCACCGTCACGTTCTTGAGGGGCACGACGGTCATCGCAGCGAACGTGCCCGTCGTGAATGGCGTGGCGCGCGCTCAGCTTGCCGCGTCGTTGCCAGTCGGCAATCACGTGATCGTTGCTCAGTACTCGGGCGTGCCTGCTGCGAACGTGACTGAGGGCTGCCCGGCCGCCTCAGGCAGCGACACCCACCGGGTGATCCCAGCGCCGCTGACTATTACGGCGAGGGCGCAGTCCAAGCCGTATGGCACGGTCTTCACCTTCACCGGCACTCAGTTCGACGTGAGTGGTCTGCTGTTTGCCGCAGACACCGTGACGTCGGTCACGCTGGTCAGCCCGGCGGGCGCACCCGCTGCAGCGAGTGTCGTCGGCGCGCCGTACCCCATCACGCCGAGCAACGCCCAGGGCACCGGCCTTGCCAACTACGAGATCACGTATCTGCCCGGCCCGTTGACGGTGACACGGGTCCCGCTGACCGTGCAGGCCCACGACAAGACGCGTGTCGAGGGACAGCCCAATCCCACGCTTGATGGCGTGTGGACCGGGTTCGTGAACGGGGACTCGGTCCTGGCCGTGTATACGACGTCGGCGCTGACAGGGAGCCCGGCCGGCAACTATCCGATTACGCCGACACCGTCGGACCCGAATAACATCCTGTCCAACTACATCCTGGCGATCGTCCCAGGAACGATCGAGGTCAGGCCGTTTGTGAACGCGCCTCCCGTGGCGGCGAATGACTCGCGCACGACGTCCGGCACCGCGCCGGTGTCGATCACGGTCCTCGACAACGACAGCGATCCGGACGGCGACACTCTGGTCGTGGTGCCGACGGGCTTCACGCAGCCGGCCAACGGCACCGTGACCCTCACCGGCAACACGTTCACCTTTGTGGCCACGGCTGGCTTCACGGGCACGACGACGTTCACCTACACGATTAGCGACGGCAACGGCGGCACGGCGGTGGCGACGGTCACGGTGCTCGTCACGGCAACGACCTGCTCGACCACCGGCTACCTGACCTATTCGCAGGGTGGCTGGGGATCGAATCCGTCCGGCAACAACCCAGGTGCGTTCCTCGCGGCGAAATTTGCGACGGTGTATCCCGGCGGCTCGGTGCAGATCGGTGGGATCAAGAAGCTGACATTTACGAGCGCAGCCGCCATCGCGGCATTCCTGCCGCAGGGCGGTTCTTCGAACGTGCTGACGTCGAACGCCACGAACCCCACGAGCTCGTCGGCCGGCAACTTCGCGGCGCAATTGCTCGCGATGCGATTGGCCGTCGACTTCTCTGCGGCTGGGGTCACCAAGGCGGGCATGGGCGCGCTTGTGATGCAGTCAGGGCCGTTGGCGGGCATGACGGTTGACGCCATTCTGGCAATGGCCAACACGGTCATCGGCGGCACCACGAGTGCGCTGCCGTCAGGCATGAGCATGTCGACGCTCAGCGGCATCCTCGAATCGCTGAACATGAACTTCCACGAGGGCACGGTCAATCAGGGCCTCCTGGGTTGCGGCGGGACAACGCCGTGCTCAGCCACACAACTGGCCTTCACAGGCAATTCCTCGGTGAGCGGCACGGCCGGCAATATCCGCACGTTCTCTGCCGGTGGTGTGTCGGTGAACGCCTCGGCGTTCAGCCGCGTGAAGGGCTCTGGCGGCAGCTGGGCCGCGGCCTACCTCGGCGTCTGGAGTCCGGGCCTCGGTGTGACCGACACGTCCGAGAACGGCGCAAGCAACACCCACACCCTCGACAACAGCGGTCGCCTGAACTACATCCTGTTCGAGTTCTCGCAGCCGGTGGTCGTGACCACGGCGTTCCTCGACAGCATCGGCGGCGATAGCGATGCGACGTTCTGGGTCGGCACCCTGGTGAATCCCTTCACCAGCCACGTGACACTCAGTGATGCGGTTCTGGCGGGCCTGGGCGCGGGGCAGGCGTCGGCCGGCGGCAGCTCGGCGCGCTGGGCATCGTTCAACGCCTCGAAGGTCAGTGGCAACGTGATCGTGATCGCGGCGAGCACGACGGAATCCGACGATGCCTTCAAGGTCTCCAAGCTGCAGCTTGAGTGTGGTTCGACACCCGAAGAGCCGAATGAACCAGTGGCGCCGACCATCGCTGCGACCGGCGGCGCCTTCGTCTATTCAGGCGCGCCACACACGGCCACCTGCACGGTGACCGGTGCCAACAACCTCGCGCTGACCGGCACGTTGAGCTATTCGCCTGGTTCCTCGGCGCCGTCGAAGGTCGGCACCTATACCGCCACCTGTGCGTTTGCAGGCAACGCGAGCTACTCGGCGGCAACGGCCAACGCGACAATGACCGTCACCCCACGACCGGCCACCGTCTCTGCCGGCTCCGGCTCGAAGGTGTATGGCACGAGTGCAGACCCGGCCCTCACGTCGGTCGGCACCAACGGGTTCCTCAGCGGTGATCTATCGAGCATCGGCCTGTCGCAGGCGCGGGCGGCGGGTCAGACCGTCGGCAGCTTCCCCACGACCGCTGTCGCGACCGGCGCTGTGTTGTCCAACTACTCGGTGACCTACGTGCCCGGGACGTTCAGCATCACGCCGGCCAGCTTGACGGTCGTCGCCAATCCCAAGACGAAGACGCAGGGTGCGGCCAATCCCGCGCTTGATGGCACGTTGACCGGTGTGGTCGCCGGCGACACCATCACCGCGACCTACAGCACGTCGGCCACGACCTCGAGCCCGGTGGGCACGTACGCCATCGTGCCGACTCTGGTGGACGGCGGAAACAAGCTGTCCAACTACGCGGTGACGAAGACCAACGGAACACTGACCGTGACCGCGAGCACGCCGACGTGTTCGGTGTCGCAGTTCAGCCTGACGGGCAGCTCGTCGACCTTTGGCACGGCCGGCAACATCCGGACGTTCACCTCGGGGTCGGTCTCGGTCAAGGCTCGCGCGTTCAGCCGGACGAAGGGTTCGTCGGGCACCTGGTCCACCGCATTCCTGGGTGCGTGGAGTGAAGGCCTCGGCGTGACCGATGGTGCCGAAGGCACCGGCGGCAACAACACGCACAAGGTGGACAACGTGGATCGCCTGAACTACGTGATGTTCGAGTTCTCGCAGCCGGTGGTCGTGACCCGTGCCTATCTCAACAGCATCAGCACCGACAGCGATGCCACCATCTGGGTCGGCACCCGGGTGAATCCCTTCACCAGCCACGTGACACTCAGTGATGCGGTTCTGGCGGGCCTGGGCGCGGGGCAGGCGTCGGCCGGCGGCAGCTCGGCGCGCTGGGCATCGTTCAACGCCTCGAAGGTCAGTGGCAACGTGATCGTGATCGCGGCGAGCACGACGGAATCCGACGATGCCTTCAAGGTCTCCAAGCTTGACGTGGGGTGTGGCGCCGGCGGCCTGACGCCGCCCAAGAGCGACAAGTCGTCGAAGAGCGACAAATCTTCGAAGAGCGACAAATCTTCGAAGAGTGACAAGTCGTCGAAGAGTGACAAGTCGTCCAAGAGCGACAAGTCGCAGAAGAGCACCTCGCAGTATTCGAAATATTCGAAGTATTCGAAGTATTCGAAGGGCTAGCGTCAGACCGCAGCGAGATGCCCTGGCCGCACTTCACGGAGCGGCTGCGGGGTAAACGAGTCGGCGTCAAACTGGACCCGGGCGATGCGATCGCCCGGGTTTATTTTTGGCACGGCCGACAATAACGCGGCAGTATACGGGTGGGCGGGGGAGAGAAAGATCTGCTCCGCCTCACCCAATTCCACAATACGTCCCCGATACATGACCGCCACCCGCGTGCAGATCTGACGCACGAGCCGGAGGTCGTGTGCGATGAACAGATAGGTCAGTCCCAGGCGGGCCTGGAGATCGAGCAGCAAGTTGACCACCTGCGCCTGCACGGAGACGTCGAGCGCCGATACCGGTTCGTCCGCGATGACGAGTGACGGGTTCAGAGCCAACGCACGCGCGAGGCCGATGCGCTGACGCTGGCCCCCGCTGAATTCGTGCGGATACTTCGCCGTGTGGGCCGGGTCGAGCCCGACCAGTTCGAACAGTTCGGCGACGCGCCTGGCGCGTGCAGCGGTGGTGCCTTCCCTGAAGATCACCAGGGGCTCACCAACGATCGCGCCGACCCGCATTCTCGGGTTGAGCGACGAGTAGGGATCCTGAAACACGATCTGCAGGTCACGACGGGCGAGTCGCATGTCGCGCGGAGACAGCGGCGCGAGATCGCGCCCTTGGAACAGCACTTGTCCGGACGTTGGCTCAATCAGCCGAAGAATGCACCGGCCCGTGGTCGTTTTTCCACAGCCCGATTCGCCGACCAGTCCGAAAGTCTCGCCCTGCTGAATATCAAAACTGATGTCGTCCACCGCGCGCGTGACAGCGCCCTTGCTGAACCACCCGCCTTGGTGGAACTCCTTGACGAGGTGACGCACCTGCAACAGCGCGCTCATGACGAGGGGCCTGACTGCAGGAGGTAACACGCGGCGTGGTGGTCAGGGCCGCAGGCGAAATCCGGCGGTGGTGCGGTGTCACACGGCGCGAATCGATCGGCACACCGCGTGGCAAAGCCGCACCCGGACGGAAAGGCCCCCAGCGACGGGACCGTGCCGGGGATCGCCTGAAGTCGTGCCGTCACGTCGAACCCGGGCAGGCACGCGAGCAGACCGCGTGTATACGGATGACCAGCCGCCGCAAATACCTTCGCGGTGGGCCCGTGTTCCACGATGCGTCCGCCATACATGACGGCCACCCGGTCGGCCATTTCGGCCACCACGCCCAGGTCGTGGGTGATGAGCAGCAGCGACAATCCGAACTCGCGGCGCAGGTCACGCAGCAGATCGAGGATTTCCGCCTGCACCGTGACGTCGAGCGCGGTGGTCGGCTCATCGGCGATCACCAGGGACGGTTCGGCGCAGAGCGCCAGCGCAATCATGGCGCGTTGGCGCAGACCGCCACTGAGCTGATGGGGATACGCGTCGGCGCGCTGGCGGGCATTGGGCACCCGGACGGCGTCGAGCCACGCCACGGCCTTGGTGCGTGCGGCGGCGCCGCGGGCGAGTCCATGCACCGTCAGGGTTTCCGCGATCTGCTGACCAATCGTATACACGGGGTTGAGCGCGACCATCGGTTCCTGAAACACAAATCCGATGCGTCGGCCCCGGACCGCGCGCATCGCGGTGTCATCGAGGGTCATCAGGTCGCGCCCGTCGAAGTGGATCGCCCCGGAGACGATGCGGCCTGGCGGCTGGATCAGGCGGATGATCGAGAGCGCGGTGACGGATTTGCCCGATCCGGATTCGCCGACCAGACCGAGGGTCTCGCCCCGATTGAGTGTGAACGAGACATCAGCGACAGCTGCCGCGTCGCCGCCCCCTCGCAACGGGAAGACCGTGCGGAGGTGGTCGACGCGCAGCAACGGCGTGTCAGACGACGCGGTCACGGTGTTCCCCAAACACGGCGCGCAGGGTATCCGAAATTTCGCCGAGCGTGGCGCGTGCCTCGACGGCGTGCAGGACCAGGGGGACCAGATTGTCGGTGCCGCGTGCGCCAGTCTCAAGCGCCCGCAGCGCCTGACTCGATGCGGCAGAGTCGCGTTCCGCGCGGGTGCGCCGCACCGCGTCAGCCTGCCGCGCCTCGCTGTCGGGATCGAGCGCCAGTTGTTCGATCGTTGAGTGGTTGTCGGTGGCGAATGTGTTGACGCCGACCACGACCGACTCGCCGCTGTCGATCCGCTGCTGGGCGGCATACGCGGCGTCCTGAATTTGTCGCTGGATGTAGCCCGCCTCAATGGCGGCGAGGGTGCCGCCTGCGGCATCGATGGTGTCGATCAGCGCGCGCGCCTCCGCTTCGATGTCGTCGGTGCGCTGCTCAATGGCCCACGAGCCACCCACCGGGTCCACTGTATTGGCCACGCCCGTCTCGGCCGCAATGATCTGCTGGGTCCGCAGCGCCAACCGCGCCGCGTCTTCGGTTGGCAACGCGAGGGCTTCATCACGGCCGTTGCAGTGGAGCGACTGCGTGCCACCGAGAATCGCGGCCAATGCCTGCAGGGCCACACGCACAACGTTGTTGTCGGGCTGCTGCGCGGTGAGTGTGGACCCGCCCGTCTGGGTGTGGAAGCGCAACTGCTGCGCGCGGGGATGGGTGACGCCGAAGCGGTCGCGCATGACACGTGCCCACAACCGGCGGGCGGCGCGGAACTTGGCGATCTCTTCCAGGAAGTCGTTGTGGGCGGCAAAAAAGAACGACAACCGCTGACCCAGTTGATTGGGATCCAGGCCGGCGCGCTGCGCCGCATCCACGTAGGCAATCGCATTGGCGATCGTGAATCCCACTTCCTGCACCGCCGTCGATCCGGCCTCGCGGATGTGGTAGCCGCTGATGGAGATCGTGTTCCAGTTGGGCAGTTCGCGTTCACACCACGCGAAGATGTCGGTGATGATTCGCATCGAGTCTCGGGGCGGGTAGATGTAGGTGCCGCGAGCGACGTATTCCTTCAGGATATCGTTCTGAATGGTGCCCGAGAGGTGCGCCAGGGGCACGCCCTGTCGCCGCGCCACCGCGACGTACAGTGCGAGCAGGATGATGGCCGTGGCGTTGATGGTCATTGACGTTGAGACGTCGCCGAGCGGGATGCCGTCAAACAACACGGCCATGTCATCGATCGAATCAATCGCGACGCCGACACGCCCGACTTCCCCTGCCGACATGGTGTGGTCGGAGTCGTAGCCCATCTGTGTGGGCAAATCAAAGGCGACGCTCAGCCCGCTGACACCTTGCGCGAGCAGGTAGCGGTAGCGGGCGTTGGATTCCGCAGCGGTGCCAAACCCCGCGTATTGCCGCATCGTCCAGAGCCGACCGCGATACATGGTGGGCTGGATGCCGCGTGTGTAGGGAAACACGCCTGGATAGGCCGATGTCATTGGAGGCCATTCTATATCCCCTCTCTGGTAGAATCCCCCCCACAGTGAATGGAGGTGTCATGGACCCTGTGATGAATCAGATGGCGCGGGAACTGGCCGACGTCATTTCCGCAGTTGTGGCCGGGGACACCAGGGTCGACGCGTGCCGTGAGAAGGCGCGCGCGGCAGGGTATGACATGCGGGTGGCGCTCGATGCCGCCGTCACGTTTGTGCCGCTGGCGGGAGCCGGTCAGGCGGAGGGCACGGCACGTGTGCCGGTGTCCGGCATCAAGGTGTCGCCGGCACCAAAGGCGTCGCTGGACATGACCGCCAACGATCGACGCTTCCTGAAGTCGCTCAGGATCTCCGCCGACGAAACCACTGAAAAAGAAGTCGAATAACGCGACCGGCGTTTATTTCGCCCGCGATTGATCGGCAACCGCTTGCGCCGCACGCGCGGCCGCGTCGGCGTCACCCAGGTAGTACCGCCGCAGCGCCTTCAGCGACGCGTCGAGCTCATACACCAGCGGAATGCCCGTCGGGATGTTGAGGTCGGCCACCTCGACTTCCGACAATCCATCGAGATATTTCACGAGCGCGCGCAGGCTGTTGCCATGCGCCGTGATGAGCACACGTTGGCCGCTGGCGATGACCGGCGCGATGGTGCCGGTCCAGTACGGCAGGAATCGCGCGACGGTGTCCTTGAGCGATTCGGTCGCCGGACATTCCCCTGGGGCGAGATCGGCGTACCGGCGATCGTGTGACGGATGACGTTCGTCGTTGGGCGAGAGCGCGGGCGGAGGCACATCGTAGCTCCGTCGCCAGAGATGGGTCTGTGCCTCGCCGTGTGTGGCCGTGGTCTCCGCCTTGTTCAGGCCCTGCAGCGCGCCATAGTGGCGTTCGTTCAGCCGCCAGCTGCGATGGACGGGCAACCAGAGCAGATCGAGATCGTCCTGCACGATCCACGACGTGCGGATCGCACGCGTCAACATCGACGTAAAGGCCACGTCGAAGGTGTCGCCCGCGTCTTTCAACAGTCGCGCGGCCTCGTGTGCCTCGGCGTGGCCTTGCGGGGTGAGGTCCACATCGGTCCAGCCGGTGAACCGGTTTTCAAGATTCCATGTGCTCTGGCCGTGGCGCAGCAGCACAACGCGATACATCAGGCGAGCCTCAGAGGCGCCAGCGCCTGGCGCCCGCCAAAACGTGCCGACGCGCCGAGGGCTTCCTCGATCCGGAGCAACTGGTTGTATTTGGCCGTGCGGTCCGCGCGACTCGCCGAGCCAGTCTTGATCTGGCCGACGGCAGTGGCCACGGCCAAGTCGGCAATCGTGGCGTCCTCGGTTTCGCCGGACCGGTGGGATATCACGCTCGTGTAGCCCGCGCGCCGCGCGATGGACACCGCGTCGAGGGTTTCGGAGACCGTGCCAATCTGGTTGAGTTTCACCAGCAGCGAGTTGCCAATCTTTTCCGCGATGCCGCGGCGGAGAATGGCGGGGTTGGTCACGAAGATGTCGTCGCCGACGAGTTGGATCTGCGAACCGAGTCTGGAGGTGAGTCGAGCCCATCCGGGCCAGTCCCCCTCGGCCAGGCCGTCTTCAATGGAGGCGATCGGATACTGGCGACACCAATCCTCGTAGAGCGCGATCATGTCGTCGGAGGAGCGCGTGCCCTCGCCGGACTTGCGCAAAGCGTACGACTGCGTGGCATCGTCCCAGAACTCCGACGCCGCCACGTCGAGCGCGAGCACCAGATCGCGACCCGGGGTGTAGCCGGCGCGATGGATGGCCTCCAGACACAATTCCACCGCCTCGAGGTTGGAGGCGAGGCTCGGCGCAAAGCCGCCTTCATCGCCGACGCCGGTGGAGAGACCGCGCGATTTCAGAATGGCGCGCAGCGCGTGGAACGTCTCCGTGCCGGCGCGCAGCGCTTCGGCAAACGTCGGCATGCCGACCGGCATCACCATGAATTCCTGGAAGTCGACGTTGGTGTCGGCGTGGGCCCCCCCGTTGAGGATGTTCATCATCGGGACCGGCAACAACACGCCGGCGCCGTCGACCGGTTCGTCCAGCAGGGTCACCAGGTGTTGATACAGCGGCACCTTGTGGCCGGCCGCCGCCGCATGTGCGACCGCCATGGACACGCCGAGCATGGCGTTGGCGCCGAGCTTGGCCTTGTTCGGCGTGCCATCCAGGGCCAGCAGTTGACCGTCGATGGCGCGCTGATCCGGCACTTCACCACGAAGTGCTGAGGCAATCTCGTTGTTGACGTGTCCGACAGCGGTCAAGACGCCCTTGCCCAGGTAGCGACCCTTGTCGCCGTCGCGCAGCTCAAGGGCCTCGCGGGTCCCGGTCGAGGCCCCCGAGGGCACCGCCGCACGCCCCCGTGCGCCCGTATCGAGGACGACATCAACTTCAACGGTGGGATTGCCCCGGGAATCGAGAATCTGGCGGCCGTGAATGGAGGCTATGCGCACTGGAGAAAATTACCCCAAAACCCCCCCTCAATGAGAGAGGATTCCGGTTTGACTTGGTCCCGACTGTGGCCTACGATTGGTCTCGGACGTTTCCTTCAGTCAGCCCGCCTTTTTTCCCAGGACGTGGGAGGCCGCATGCCCGGTTCCGCCGCGAGAGTGATCGCCTCGTTCACCGCGTTGTCGTCGACGTTTGGTGTGGCACACGTGTCGGCGCAGTCGGTCCCGTCCCGGACCCCCGTCTCGGTCACCGTTGAAGCGTCGATGCGGTCGGGCAGAGTCGTGGGCCATGTGCGCGACGACCGCGGACAAGTGGTGTCGGGTGTGGCGGTCACGGCCATTGGCACAATGCAGGAAATGGCCAAGACTGACATCTCCGGGCAGTTCCAGCTCCACCTGGTGCCGGGCGACTACATTTTGCGCGCATCCCGGGACGGGTATGTCTCGCCGTATCGTGAGGCGGTCCGCATTCGTGCCGCAGCCCAGATCGAACGCAACATCACGATTACCCGACAACTGGGGCTCCCCGACCGGAAGGTGCTGCTGGCTGGCACCGGCATCGGTGCCGCTTCAGCCGATCCTCTGCCGGTGGAGTCGGTGGCACGCCCCGCCTCCAGGACCGACAGCCTGCAGGCGTGGTATCTGAGGCATCTGCCGCGCACCGTTCTGCGTGATGGTGGGGATCCGCGGGTCACACGCACCGAGGCGAACTTCGGCAATCGGCCGTCGTTTCTCGACAGAGCCGTGGCCGAATCGGCGCGCGCCGCCGCGAGTTTTTTCGTCGATACCGACTTCTCCGGTCAGGTCAACATGCTCACGACGTCGGCGTTCAACGCCACGGCGTGGGACGCACAACTGCCACGCGGCGTGGCGTATCTGTCGGTCGGCGCCCCGGTCGGGACGCACGGTGACTGGCGGTTGCGCGGCGCGTTGTCCACGGGCGGCCTCGCCTCATGGGTGGCCCTTGGTGAATACGAAGCGCGTGACGTGCAGGACCATGCGTTCAGGGCGGGCATGTCGTACGGTGCCCAACGGTTCGCGGACTCGGCCAGTGCCGCCATCCTGAAGTCCAGCGAAGGCACACGCACCGTCGCGAGTCTCTACGGATTTGATCGCTGGCGCGTGAGTCCCGGTCTTGAGTTTGACTACGGCCTGCGCGCCGATCGGTACGACTACGTGACAGGGCGCAATTTCCTGAGTCCCCGCATCGGCGTGCGTGTGGGCGTCTGGACGCGCACATTTGTGACCGCCTCCGCCTCCAGCGCGGTGATCGCCCCGGGGGTCGATGCGTTTCTTCCGCCGCCCGCGTCGGGGCCGTGGCTGCCTCCCGATCGCACGTTCGCCTCGCTGGTCAGTGGGGCCGCGTTCACACCGGAACGTGTGCAGCGCTACGAAGTCGGCGCGGAACGTGAGTGGGGCGCCATCGGACAGTCGCGCACACTGGCGGCGCGCTGGTTCCACGAACACACCCGCAATCAACTGACCACACTGTTTGGCCTCGATGCCGGCCGCGACGTCGGCCACTACTACGTGGCCAGCGCGGGCGATGTGACCTTGCAGGGCGTGAGTGTCCGGGCGTCCGGGTGGTTCACCTCCCGCGTCAAGGCTTCGGTCGACTATTCGCTGAGCCAGGCCACCTGGCAGTACGGGCCCCAGGCGTTGGCCATCGCGGCCGTCATGCCCTCGGCTCTTCGACCCCTCCACGAGCGTCTGCACGACTTGACGAGCACGCTGGATGCCCGCATTCCGGAATCCCAGACCACAATTTTTGTGGCCTATCGCGTCAACAGCGCGTTCACCCGCGCGGACGCACTCGGCCTCGCGCCGATGTTCGACGGCCGGTTCGAGGTGCAGATCCGACAGGCCCTGCCGTTCCAGCCCATCGCCGGGGGCAAAGTCGAAGTGCTCGTCGCCATGAGCAACCTCTTCCGCGATCCCGCCAACGGCGGGGCGTTCAGCGGCGCGTTCTACGACGAACTGCTGACCGTTCGCGCACCCCGTCGTGTGCTCGGCGGCGTCCAAGTCAGGTTCTGATACGATCCAATTCTTTGGATACAGCCTGGCGAAGTGCTTGGCTGGCTGACCTATTGCCCGGGCACACCCTTTGCTCCACTTATCGCAGCGATGTTGAGTCCCACCCGTCCAGCCCATCCCATCATCCGGGTCGTCGTGCCAGTGGTCGTTGCGGCCGGGTTGGTGGCGTTGGCGCTTGTGAACCTTGTCGTGGTCAAGAACTGGCAGGACAGGGCGGCCGTCGACGACGGCGTGTTGTGGGGGGAGGACTTGCGCGCCCTCGAGGTCAGCGCCGGGTCCACAGCGGCTGACGCGGGACTGCGTCGGGGTGATGTGCTGCAGGCGATCGGCAACGACGCCGTCATGACCACAGGGGATGTTGCCGCGCGGTTGAAGAACGTCGAGCCTGGGCAGGTGGTCACCTATACCGTGCAGCGTGACTCGGCCGATACGTTGTTGACCCTGCAGTTGGCCCGGGCTCCCGGGCCGCAGTTCGGGTTGTATTACCTGTTGGCCGCCGTCGGGATCTTCGGATTGCTGGTGGGCGCGTCGGTCCGTCTCCGTCGACCCGCCGATTCGGCCACGATGCACTTCTTCTGGTTGACCGCCGCATTTTTTGGTGTGTTCGCATTCACCTACACCGGTGAATTCACCAACACGGACTATTTTTTCTACTGGGCCGACGTGCTGGCCACGGTGATGTTGCCCCCCCTGTTTTTTCACTTCGCGCTGGTCTTTCCTGATCGCCCCAATCCGTGGGTGGCGACGCCCAGCGGACGTGCCGTGGTGCCGCTCGTGTATGCGCCGGCTCTCGCCCTGGCGGTCGCGCGACTCGGCGCGATGCGCTGGCTGCCGTTTGACGGCATGGTCGTGCGCCTGCAGCAGATCGAGACGATCGAGTTTGTGTATCTCTCGGCGTGCCTGCTCGGTGGCCTCGCCCTGATGATTCGTGCGCTCGGGCGGCTGCGGTCGGTCACCGCACGACGCCAGTTGCGCTGGATCGTGTGGGGGTCGGGCCTTGGAGCTGTGCCGTTCATCTCGGCGTACGTCATTCCGTTTCTCGTGGGTATCGAGATCCCGTACGCGCGCTACACCGCCGTGCTCCTCGGGTTCATCCCCCTCGCGTTTGCGTCGGCCATCGTGCGGTATCGCTTGATGGACGTGGAGGTCATCATCAAACGCGCGCTCGTGGTGTCGGCCGTCGGTCTCGTACTCGTGGTGATTTATCAGGGCACCCTCAAACTTGTGGGATTGTTGTCGGGCCACGAGGAGACGAATCAGTTCTGGGCGTTGTTCGCGACGCTGGTCGTGGTGCTGGTGGCGCCAGGGTTGTGGAACGCGATTCAGGGCGGCCTGGATCGTCTGTATTACCGCGATCGTTATGACTATCGCCGCGCGCTTGTGACGTTTGCCCGGGAGCTCAACAGCGATCTTGACCTCGAACGTCTGAGCACCCGACTGGTCGAGCGGGTCCGTGACACGCTGGCCGTGGATCGGATTGCGTTGTTGCTCGCGCCGCCCGACGAACCGGCCGGGCGTTTCACGGCCGTGGCCTCCGGCGGCGTGGACGCCGACTCGATGCTGAGCATTTCGGCCGACTCCGGTCTTGGCGCGCGTCTGATGGCCGGGCAGACCGTGAGCATCGACGACCCCGTGCCGCTCCGCCGGCTGGTCGGTGATGAAGGCGTGACCTGGCGCGACGCCGGCTGGCATGCGTTTGTGCCCTGCGTGAGCAAAGAGGTGACCATCGGCGTGTTGGCCGTCGGGCGTCGTGCTCTCTCCGAGCCGCTGAGCAGCGAGGACATGGCGCTGCTCGGGGCCGTCGCCGGGCAGGCCGCCACCGCGCTCGAGAACGCGCGGCTCTACGGCCAGTTGCGCGTGAAGGCCGAGGAGATCGAGCGGTTGCGCCAGTTCGGCGACAGTGTGGTCGAGTCGCTCAGCGACGGCCTGTTTGTCATCGACCTCGACGACCGGGTGCTGCGGTGGAATCGCCGGTTGGAGCAACTGTTCCATTTTGATCGCACGCGTGCGATCGGACGTCGACTCTCGGCGCTGTTTCCAGAAGATTTTGTGCAGACGCTGCTGGCGGCCCGTCAGGACCAGCCCGGCGGCGCCTCGCTGTTGCGCGTGCCCATGAACGCGGGGCCTGGCGAACTCGCGCGGCCGCTCCTGGTGAACGCCGGCATCGCGCCGTTTCAGACGGCCGACGGCGTCAAAGCCGGCTGGATCGTCGTCATTGAGGACGTGACCGATCGCGCGAACCTCGAGGAGCAGCTGCGACTGTCTGAAAAAATGGCGGCCGTCGGCTTGTTGGCCGCGGGTGTGGCGCATGAGGTCAACACACCGCTGACCGGCATTTCGAGTTTTACCCAGATGTTGCTCGAACAGGCCGACCCCGCGGATCCCCGGACGCAGTTGCTCGAAAAGATCGAGCGCCAGACATTCCGTGCAGCCAAAATCGTGAACAGCCTCCTCAATCTTGCGCGGCCGTCTGAAGGTGACTCCGCACCCGTGGACGTCAACGTTGTGATTAATGACGTCTTGTCGCTGCTGGAACATCAGTTCAAAGGCAGCCGCATTCAGGTGCGCAGGGATTTGACGGCGAATGGCCACATACGTGGATTTGAGTACAAACTGCAGCAGGTCTTTCTCAATCTGTTCCTCAACGCACGAGACGCGATGCCCAAGGGCGGCTGGTTGTCGGTGTCAACGCGCGTGAATGAAAACGGCCTGACCGTCGAAGTCGGCGACACCGGCGCAGGCATTCCGACGGAACACATCGCGCGTATTTATGATCCGTTCTTCACGACCAAGGCCGATGGCGCGGGCACAGGCCTCGGCTTGTCCGTGACCTACGGCATCGTGCAGGAACACGGCGGTTCGCTGACCTGTGAGAGTGCGGTCGGGCAGGGGACACGATTCATTCTGGTATTGCCGCTGGCGTACGCCGGTGGTGGGGAAGCAAAGGCGAACTGATGTCCGGAACTCCGGCACACATTCTGATCATTGACGACGAAGAAATTATTCGGGAGGCGCTCCACGCACTGCTGACGCGCGACGGGTGTGTCGTCAAGTCGGCCGCTACTGCGGCCGAGGGGTTGGCGATGCTCGAGGACGAGGACTTCGACACGGTGTTGCTGGACCTGATGCTGCCCGATCGGAACGGGCTCGATGTGCTCGAGGAGATCCGGCGTGCCGATGAGGATCTGCCGGTGGTGATGATTACGGCGTTCGGCACGATCGACACCGCCGTGCGCGCGACCAAGCAGGGCGCCTTTCACTACTTCACGAAACCGTTCAAGAATGACGAAGTCCTGGTCGTGCTGCGCAACGCGATTGAACGCCGCCGGCTGCAGCGTGAAAATCTCGAGCTGCGCAATCGTCTGAAGTCCGGCAGTCACCGCTTCGACCAGATCATCGGCGGCAGTGCGCGAATGAAGGCCGTGTATGACCTGATCGGTCGTGCGGCCCCCAGCCGGACGACAGTCCTGATCCAGGGAGAAAGTGGCACCGGCAAGGAATTGGTCGCACAGGCGTGTCACCGCCGATCCGCGCGCGCGGACAAGGCGTTTGTGACCGTCAACTCGGGCAACCTCCCGCCGGACCTGCTCGAATCCAATCTGTTTGGTCACGTGAAGGGCGCCTTTACCGGCGCGGTCGCGATGAAGAAGGGCTTGTTCGAGCTGGCCGACCGCGGGACGATCTTTTTTGACGAGATCGGCAACGTGCCGATGGAGACCCAGGCCAAACTCCTGCGCGTCATCCAGGAGCGCGAGTTCATGCGCCTGGGTGGTGTGGAGACCATCAAGGTCGACGTGCGCATCATTGCGGCGACCAACGTGGATCTTCGCCGCAGTGTGGCCGACGGCAAGTTCAGAGAGGACCTGTTCTATCGCCTGAATGTCATCCCCGTCCAACTGCCGCCGCTGCGTGATCGCAAGGAAGACATCCCGATTCTCGTGCAGCACTTCCTCGAAAAATACGGCGAGGAGAGCCGCAAGTCGGGCTGGTTCATCACGCCAGAGGCGATGGACCTGCTGATGGCCTACGACTGGCCGGGCAACGTGCGCGAACTGGAGAACGTGATCGAGCGGGCGGTCGTGCTCGCGCCGAGCCGGGAAATTGGGGTGGAGCTGATTCCCGAACAGGTCCGGTTCAACCGTGAATTCCACGACTCGGAGTTTGTGGTGCCGCCCGAGGGGATTCCGCTGCGCGAGGTGTTGTCCAACGCCGAGCGCAAGTGGATCGAGTCCGCGCTTGAAGCCGCCGGCGGCGTGCAGAAAAGGGCCGCCGAGTTGCTCTTCATCAAGCCGACGACGCTCAACGAAATGATCAAGCGGTACGACATCCGGCCGAAGCGCCGGAAAGGTGACCCCGACGAAGAGACGGCCTGACGCGTCAGAGGTCCAGGGTTCAAGGTGCTGTTCCCGAAACCCCAGCGGCGACAAGCCCCAGCGTCAGCGCCGGGGCCGACGATCGCCGCTGCGGCCTTGCGGGCGACGGTCACGGTTGCCGCCGCCACCGGGGCGCTGCGCTGGGCGGCGCTCGCGGTCGTGTTCCCGCTCGCGTTCCGGTTCCGGTTCACGCACGGTGGATGGGGCCTTGAGGCGCGTCATCATCCGTTCGTACTTGTGCAGAATGATGTCCCACCGGTAATTGGCGTTGACGTACGCCTGGCCCTGTCGCCCCATCGCCGCGCGTAGCGCGCCGTCCCGCGTCAGCAATTTCAGCGCCTCGATAAACTCCCACTTGTCCTCGTAGTAGAGACCTGCGTTGCTGCGGCGGCAGTGATCCACCAGCACGTCGGATCGTCCATTCGCCAGGACCGGCGTGCCGACCGCGAAGGCTTCCAGCGCGAGCAGCGACAAACTCTCGTGGGGTGAGGGCACCACCACGACGGTGGCCGCCTCAAGGGCGTGGAGGCGTTCCTCATCCGGCAACGTGCCGGCAAACCGGACGTGAGGATCGTCTGGGAGCGGCATCAGTTTGACGCCCATCAGCATCAGCGACGCATCGCCACCCTCGTGCAGGAACGCCTGGAAGTACTCGAGCAGTTCCTCACAGCCCTTGCCCGGATCGATGCGGCCGCCGTACAGCGCAAACGGACCGTGCATCCGGCGACGGCGCCTGAACGCGTTGGCGGGGCCCTCAAGGTGCGGCGGCAGCGGTTCCTGGGCGGTCGGCAACACCGGCGCGAGCGACGGCATGTCGTCACCACCGGCAAAACGTGATTCAGGAATGTCCACGCCACACCCGACCACGTCCTCGACGAGGGCGCGCAGGTGGAAGCGGTCACTCACAAAGCGCCGTTCGGCGTCGGTGTTCCAGACAATGCCCGCTGCGCCGGCAAAGACGTCGTCGTACATGCCGAGCCGGATCGCCGGTTCATCGTGCGCGGTCGGCACCAGCAGGCTCTTGGACGGGGCGATCTTGAGACCCAGCACGGTCGGCGCGTAGAGATACGTGAAGAAGATCAGGATGTCGTAGTTCTGGTGACTGCGTTCCAGGTATTCCAGCAGCGGGGGAGCCCAGGGCCCCTGCTGTTTGAGCCATTCCATCTCGTCCTGGCGTGTATGGCGATTGTTGAAGATCCAATCGGAGTAGGCATTAAACTCCGCCATGTTGCGACTACGGCTGGTCGGGAAGCGGCGCACCGTCACACCGCGGACGCGGTCGGCGCCTTCGGGATACACGTTGTCCCAGGTCGAATAGTCCTTGGCACACGTGGTCAGCACTTCAACAGAGTGCCGATCGGCCAGCCGCTCGGCGACCAGACGGCAGTGATACTCGGCCCCGCCGAGGATCTCTGTTCCGTAACGCTGTACGACAAACGCAATTTTCACATCAACTCCGACAAAAGGGACTGCAGCCGCGGTTCGAGCCGATCGTGCCCGAACGCCGTGACGCGTTGCCGCTGCCCCTCGAGAATCTGCTCACGCAGCGGCTGGTCATACACAAGCGCACCGAGCCATTCGGCGGCCACTTCAAGATCTTTCGGGGTGAAACAGACACCCGCGCCTCCGAGCGTTTCCGGCACCGCTGCCGCGCCGTACGCCAGCACCGGCACGTCCATCGCCATCGCCTCCACCAGTGGAACACAGAAGCCCTCGTGTTCGCTCAGCGACACATACGCGTGTGCATGCCGGTAGTAGGCGGCCAGTTCGTCCACTGGCACCGGCCCGGTGAACCAGAACCTGTCCGGCAACATCTTGTACTCGGCGATCAGCGCCTGAATCGCCGCCGTGTACCTGGGCACCGCCTGGTCGTTGCCGACAAAGATGAAGCGGTACTGCGTGTCCACGTACCGCTTGAAATGTTCGGCCAGGCGGATGTGGTCTTCGATCTTCTTGTTGGGCGCAATGCGCCCAACAAAGAGGATGTTCGCGAGGCCGTCCTTCAGCAGTACCTCAAGGGCAGGCACCGGCTTGGCGTTCCGCAGTCGATCCGTGTCGACGACGATCGGCAGCACGTCGGTACGCGGAAACCCCATGTCGTCGAGTTCCCTGCGGTTGTACTCTGAGACACCCAGTGCCAGATCCGTGCGGTCGACGAGCGTCTCCACTTCCTGTCGTCCCAGTGATGCCAGTCGGCAGAGGCCGGCATCAAACGGCGCAAAAAAATGCGCCGGTGTGACGTTGTGGTAGTGCAGCACGCGTGCACCCGGCAACGTCCCGAACGCCTGCGTCATCGGCGACGGGATGGCGTAGTGGAAGATCGTGATGTCCGCGCGCCTGGCCTCGGTGTCCACCCACGGGAGCACGTCACCGGTGAGACTCTCGTCGATCGACAGCGCAAACAACTCCGAGTCGTGTCCCCAGCCGCGCAGGATCCCGCGCATCACCAGCGCATTGTCGCCGACCGCGTCGCCGCGATGCGCCGCCGGGACCCACTGGTGAATGATCACGCGCGATGCCCCAGCTCCGCGACCGGCGTGGCGGCGTCTTCCAGGGGCAACGCCTGAAATGCGGCCGGACGACTCTGACGAATGTCTTCGAGTGTTTCCGCCAGCGCAAACTGCTTCCAGAAGTCGAACGCGATTTCCGGCATCGGACGACGAGGCGACGCGAGCACCTGTTGCACAAAACGCAGGAGCGTTCCGTCAAAGTCCCTTGCGAGCAACCGATCCAGCGCCGCATCCTGCGCGCCGAGCACAGAATCCACGAGCCGATGGTCGGCGACCAACGCATGCATCAGCGCGGCGACCCGGTTGGGATCCTTGTGGTCGTACAACACGCCGCCACCATCCATCGTCGCGGGCACGGCGGTGGACGCATAGGCGAGAACCGGCACCCGCTTGTGGAACGCTTCAATCAGGGGGACGCAGAAACCTTCGTGTTCACTCGCACACAGGAACAGGTCGGCGACGTCATAAATTGCGGTCAGCGCCTCGTTGGTGACCTGGCCGAGGATGTGCACATCCTGCACGCCGAGCGCGGCGACCAGCGCGCGCAGTTGCCCCATGTAGCGATCAAACCCGCCATACGATCCGGCGAGGATGAGCCGCGCAGACGGGTCGTACTGCGTCTTGTATGCATGGAAGAACCGGATCACGTCGTCGGGACGTTTGTTCGGGATCATGCGCCCGACAAACAGGATGTTCGTGCACTCGTCGTCGTACGCATCCATGATGCGAGAGTCCGGCACGACATCGAGATGTGAAAAGTCCGGGACGACGTGGAGGACGTCCGTCGGCGAAAACCCGAGCGCGTCGAGTTCCTGTCGATTAAACTCGGAGTCCCCCAGGGCCAGATCACAGCGGGTGCGGTACGCCGTCAGTTCGCGTCGGCCGTGGTAACACTGGCGGACCAGCTGCGGATGGACACCGAGGAAATATTCGGGCGGGGTGATGTTGTGGTAAATCAGCGCCATCCGGCACGGCAGGGCAAACGCCGTGCGTGAGGCCCTCGAGCCGAGCGAAAAGTGATGAATGAGCAGGTCGTCCGGGCTGACGTAGCCGACGATGTCGCGGTAGTCGGTGGTCAGGTGTTCCAGCCGCGGGTCGGCGGTCTCGACGATGATCTCGGACTCATACCCGGCGCCACGCAACGCGCGATGGATGCCGAGCACCTCATTGCCGATGGCGTCGCCATACCCGAGCGTCGCGAGGATCTGGTGGACTCGGGGCATGGCTACCGCAGGACCGGTCCCGACGGGACGTTGTCCACCACGCGCCGCGCCGGGGGCAGGTTCTTCTGCCGGCGGGCCCACCACCCCGGCCACGGTTCCGGCGTGCTGGTCGCGGTGTCGCGCTTCAGCTTGTCGAACATCTCGAGGTAGCGCTTCTCGATGACCGACCAGGCGTAGTGGCGGCGGAAGAACTCGCGGCCCTGCCGGCCGAGCACGGCACCAATGGGCCCGCTGCCTTCGAGCGCAAACATCGATTCGGCAAACTCATCGTACGAGTCGTAGTACAACCCGCCGTTGCTGCGCACCACCTGCCCCCGCAGGACGTCGCACTGCCCATTGGCGAGCACGGGTTTTCCGAGCGCCCAGGCCTCAAGCGCCACCATCGAGAGACTCTCGTACGGTGAGGGCATGATGAGCAGGTCGGCCGCCGCGAGTGCGTCGAACTTGTCTTCGTCTGACAAAAATCCCAGGGACCGGATGCGCGGGTGGTTCGGCACCTTGAGCACGGCATTGCCGATGAGGACCAGATCGAGCCCGCGCGGAAACTCGCGCGTGTATCGCTCGAAATAGTCGAACAGGGTCTTGCATCCCTTGTTTTCGTCGATCCGGCCAATGTAGACCGCAAAAGGGCGCTTCAGATTGAATTTCTTGCGGACGCGCCACGGCTGTGTGCGGTCCGGGATCTCGGAGCCGACGCCGACGACCACGCCCGGGACCGACTGGTTGGCGCTCACGCCGTTAATCAGCGCCCGCTCTTCGAGCGAGTTGTACATGATCGCGCGGACCCCGCGAAACAGGGGGCCAAACATGGACAACCCCACGGCCGGATCACGCTCCGCCGTCGGCACCAGAATCGCCTTGCCGTGCACCGCACGGGCCCCGTGCCACGCGTGGTAATACCGCGCGCTGAAGAAAAGAAAAAAATCGAAGTCGTCCCTGACCTTGTGCAGGTGGGCGATGAGCGAGGGACTGCGCGGCCCCTCGCTGTCGAGCCACTGCAATTCATCGTTGAGCGAGTGCGTGTGGTCAAACACCCCCGCCGATCGACGACCGAAGTCTGCCGTATCCCTTGGCTTGGAGACGGGAAAGCGGCGGACGGTGACCTTGCGGATCGTCTCGGTCCCGACCGGCCACTCGTTTTTCCACGTGAGGTAGTCCTTCGCGCACGTCGTGAGGACTTCGACCGTGGCATGACGCGAGAGACGCTCCGCGATATAGCGGGCGTGCAGTTCGGCGCCGCCATTGATTCCGGCGCCGTACCGCTGAACAACAACAGCGATCTTCACTGTTCGTCAGGTCCTGCGTCTGAAGACTCGTGGCCGCCTTCCGCGACCCAGTCCGCCGTCTCGGCTTCAGCCGGGGCGCCGCTGGTCGCCCCATTCTGATCGCCCATGGTCTGGCCGGGCCGACGACGGCGACGGCGGCGTCGACGGCGACGTTCGGCGTCACCGGCGTTGGCCGACTCGGTGCCGGGGGCCGGCGGCGTCGTGCCGTCAACAGCAAGGCTCTGCGCGGGAGCAGAAGCCGGCGACGAAGATGGCGGCGGCACCAGCGTGGTGGGCGCCGGCGGCTGCGGACGTGGCGCGGGTGGCGGTGACTGGCGCGGCTGTGGTGGACGGTACTGAACGACGCTTTCAAGCGCGCGGCCCCGACGTTCGTCAAAGTCCATCCGGCTCGAGAGGGATTCGGCGCGCATCTTCAGATTGTGGACCTCGATGCCGAGCCGGGTGACCTCGAGCGCGAGGTTGTGCGCGAGCTCGTAATAGAGCGTGTCCATCTCCTGGCTCTGCCGGAAGCGCTCGTGATAGTCCGCGTTGACCTTGGACTGGATGTGCAGCGCTTCGGCAATCGGCTGGGGATTGAACAACAGCTTGAGCAGGGGATTGAGGAGCCGTCGCATCGTGCGGAGCAGTCCGCGATGGGTGGCGTAGATCGTGTCGTCCTCAAACGCGTAGTTGGGCGGCGCGGCACTGACCGGACGTCGCCGGCGGAACTGCTCCACAAGATCCGACCGCACACCCTTCGGGTCAAGGAACTGTTCCAACTTCACCTTCGCGAGTTCCTGGACTTCGCCTTCCGTGTAGTCGACGCCGCGCTTCTCGCGCACGCGTGCGCGAATTTGCCGCATGATGGCCTCGACGTCGACGGCATCGGCCTTGACTTGCATATCACTCATAACGTCACACCTTGATCCTTTGGCCGGGCGTCAGCGCCACGGCCCGTAAATCAGGACGGCCACGGTCAGAGCCCAGAGGCCCACACACGCAAGTATCGGCCGATCCTGCAACAACGTTTCGGACGGATTGGCTCCACCCTCCCGCTGGTGAATAAGAAAGAGGTACCGGAAGATGCCGTACAACGGGAACGGCAGGGTGAACAACAGACGGTCGGTGCCAAATCTGGCGACCGTCTCTGGACTGATCGTGTAGAACGCGTAGGCCAGGAGCGTCGAGGCCGCCACGATGGTAATCAGCTGGTCGAGCAACTGGGGGCTGTAATCGGCGAGGCTGCGACGGTGGCCGCTGCCACCATCCACGAGGGTGACCATCTCCGCGCGGCGTTTGCTGAGCGCCAGGAACAACGCGAGCAGCAGGGTGAGCACGAGCAACCAGTGGCTGATGGCCACATGGATGACGACCGCACCCGCCACTGCACGCAGGACAAACCCGGCCGCGATGGTGAGCACGTCGAGGATGGCGTGATGTTTGAGAGCGCTGGAGTAGAGCGTCAGCAGTGACAAATACGCGAGCGCGACGCCGAAGAACACGCGGTCGAGCCACCAGGCCACGGCCAGCGCCACGCCGGTGAGTATTGCGGACGCGGTCCACGCGGTGGAGATGGGGAGTTGGCCGGCCGCGATGGGCCGCCGGGATTTGACCGGGTGCTGACGGTCGGCCTCGACGTCACGAATATCGTTGACGAGATACACCACTCCCGACAGGGCGCAGAAGACCGCGAACGCAAGGCCCGCAGCGAGCGCCGACGACGGATCGAACAATTTTTCGCCGAAGATGAGGCCCGCGAAGAGAATGAGATTCTTTGTCCACTGCGCGGGACGCAGTGAAACCAACAGGGCCACACCACGGTTACGGGTGAAGGCGGACATAGGTTTCGAAGGCAACGAGTGTGCCCGCGACACACTCGTCCGTCGACTCGAACTTTCCGTCTACGAGAAACTCTCGAGCGCGTCCTGCTCGACGTCGAACGTTTCGAACACCGTGAGCAGTTTCGTGATCATCAAGAGGTCCGTGATCCGCTTGGTCAGGTTCACCAGCTTGAGCTGGCCCCCCTGGCGGCTGACCGTGGTGTACGTCCGCACGACTTCGCCCAGACCTGCGCTGTCGATATAGGGAACATCTGCCAGGTTCAGCAGAATGCGCTTTTTGTTCTGGAGGATCAGCGAATTGATCTTGTCCTTCAGGACCTCGTCACCCTCACCGAGAGTGATCTTGCCCTTGAGGTCGAGAATCATGATCTCGCCTACCTGCCGCTCCGTGATCTGCATGCCAACTCCTCTACCCGTCCGTCCCTGGCTTTCGGCCCGACACGGGGTGGTGGTTCGTGGGAAATTTCAAGGAGTAGTGTAGTGGGTCCAGGGTTCCCGGTCCACAAAAAGCCGGGAACCCCGTTCCACTACTCGACGTCCCGACGCTGCTTCTTGCGGGACCGTTTGCGGGCGAGTGCTTGCTTGACGCGACGTTTGTCGCCCGGCTTCAGGTAAAAGGAGTGCTTTTTGATGTCCTTGATGATGTCTTCCTGCTGCACTTTTCGTTTAAAGCGACGCAGGGCACTTTCAATGGACTCACCGTCCTGGATTCTCACTTCTGCCATGGCTGAACACCCCCTTCCCGACTCGATTATGGGCCTGCCCCGACTCGTGCGGGGGCGGCAACACGCTAGGGTATCACGTAGAATCGGCAGTTCATGCGGTTGCTCATCATCGGCAGTGGGGGGCGGGAACACACAATGGCCTGGCGGCTGGCCCAGGATCCCGGGGTCACGGACGTCCTGTGTGTGCCCGGAAACCCGGGTATGGCCCGGGTGGCCCGGTGTCTGCCGGGCAGCGTGACCGATCCCGAGGCCCTGCTGGCCCTGGTTCTGAGGGAAAAAATCGACCTGACCGTGGTCGGCCCGGAAGCCGCCCTCGACGCCGGGTTGGCCGACCTGCTCCGATCCAAGGGACACCCAGTCGTCGGGCCGGTCAAAAGGGCCGCCGCCCTCGAAACATCCAAGGTGTTTGCCAAAAACCTGATGGCCAGGACGAGGATTCCCACCGCAAAATTTGTCTCGTGCGACACCCTTGAGGCGGCGCTGGATGCCGTCGCTGGTCCCACGTTTGGCTTTCCGGTGGTCGTCAAAGCCGACGGTCTGGCCGGCGGCAAGGGCGTGGTGATTGCCGGAACCCGCGAGGAGGCCGAGGACGCCGTTCGGGCCGCGATCGTAGACCGCGAGTTCGGCGATGCCGGGACCACCCTGGTCATTGAGGAGTGCCTGACGGGCCCCGAAGTATCTTTTTTTGTTGTGGCCGACGGTCGCCGGGCGATTTATCTGGGAAGCGCCCAGGACCACAAACGGGTGTGTGACGATGACCAGGGGCCCAATACCGGCGGGATGGGGGCGTTTGCGCCCAGTCCGCTGATGACCCCGACACTGGAAGCCCAGGTGATGCGTACTATTGTTCAGCCCGTAATCGACGCACTCGACGCGGACGGCGGGTACCGGGGCTTTTTGTACGTCAGCCTCATGTTGACCCCCGAGGGTCCGAAGGTCATTGAATTTAACGTGAGGTTCGGCGATCCCGAGACGCAAGTCGTCTGGCCGTTGCTGTCGGGCAACCTGACGGCAGTACTGCTCGCGGCTGCCCGGGGTGACCTCGGCGATAGAGGCGATAGAGGCGATAGAGAGGTGGCGCAGGCCGAAGGCGCCTGTGTCGGCGTGGTCCTGGCCGCCGCCGGCTATCCCGCCAAACCGGCGACCGGGCACGTGATCACTGGCGCGAATTCGGACCTCGGGGCTGACGTCATCGTGTTTCACGCCGGCACCACCATGAAGG